>Ga0247738_10000197_pt1 | contig 25562 bp, 25 predicted proteins | sample UWRJL013104B2_FD_180936 | JGI IMG/M metagenome (GOLD analysis project Ga0247738, IMG submission 180936) | Plant litter microbial communities from Arlington Agricultural Research Station in Wisconsin, United States - UWRJ-L013-104B-2 | ecosystem: Environmental > Terrestrial > Plant litter >...
TGCACGATCTCGTGGCGCACGAAGACGGGCGCGCCATGTTTTTCCAGCGCGCGCTCGACGATGTGGATGGCGCGGTCCACGCCTGCGCAGAAGCCGCGCGGGGCAGCGATCAGCACATGCAGCGCCAGGCGCGCGGTGCTCTGATTGAGATCGGATCGGATCGGGTCTGCGTCGGCCATCTGCGGTCCTTTAGGGCGATGCGCGCGCTGTGGGAAGGCGGATTGGATCGCGCAGGCCTCGCAATCATCCGGCGCGAGCCGGATGGGCCACCGCCTGCGCTTCCCTTTATGTTGCGCGGGGGGCGGAGCGTGACTAAGAAGCCCGGATCAAGATCGACCGGGCGCCCCCTCTCATGTGCCCCGCTGAGACAAAGGACTGTTTCCCCTTGCGGACTTCCGCCTCGAAAAAGTTTCTCGCTGCCAGCCTGGTCTGCGTCCTTCTTGCTGGGTGCGCCAAGCGCGGCGACATCGCGTCGTCGGGCGAGGGTATCATCCAGATCCGCTCGGCCTGTCCGATCGTGGCCGTGGCCGGTCATACCGGCGACGTCACGCTGTTCGATCCACCTGCGGGCCGCACATCGGAAGCCATCGACGTTTCGGCGAGCATCTCGCAGCTGAAGTCGACCTGTCAGGAAACGAATGGCAATATGGTCAGCAATGCGACCTTCCTGGTCACGGCGCTGCGTCGCGACCCCGGCCCGGAGCGGGTCGTGGAACTGCCCTATTTCTCCACCGTGGTTCGCGGTGGGACCGAAGTCGTCGCCAAGCGCCTCGGCAAGGTCCAGCTGCACTTCGCAGAAGGCGCGCTGCGGGCGCAGGCTTATGGCGCAGCGGCATCTTCTGTTGAGAAGAGCGCAGCCTCGCTGCCGTCCGATATCGAACAGCTGATCAACCGGCCGCGCCGCGCAGGCAGCGAAGAAGCCGCGAACGATCCGCTGGCCCAGCCGCGCGTCAAGGAAGCTATCAACCGAGCCAGCTTCGAGCTGCTCGTGGGCTTCAACCTGACCCAGGACCAGCTTCGCTACAATATCACTCGCTAGAACATCTTTTCATAAAGAACGGGCACCGGTTTTTCGCCCGAAAAGGTGCCATTTAGTATTTCTCGGCGGCCGGACGACCGCATTCCCTGTCGCCGGGCCGTCACCGCTGACAGGATCGTGTACGTTCCATGAGTATCTTCGCCCAATATTCCGCTGCGCTTGATGGCGTGCTTGACGCGATGGTCGCGGCGGGCGAGCTGCCTGCCGGTCTCGACCGCAAGGCCGTTACGGTCGAGCCGCCGCGTGACCCCTCCCATGGCGACATGGCGGCCAATGCCGCGATGGTGCTGGCCAAGCCTGCGGGCACCAATCCGCGCGTACTCGCTGAGTTGATCGCCGCGCGCCTGCGCGATCTTCCGGCGGTCCAAAGCGTCGACATCGCCGGTCCGGGCTTCATCAACATGCGGCTTGATCGCAAGGCCTGGGAAGCGGAACTGCAGACCGTCGCCAGCGCCGGTGCCGATTATGGCCGCTCGACCATGGGGCAGGGCCTTCGCGTCAACGTGGAATATGTCTCGGCCAACCCCACCGGCCCCATGCATATGGGGCATTGCCGAGGCGCTGTGGTGGGCGACGCACTCGCGACTTTGCTCGAATATGTCGGGCATGATGTCACGCGCGAATATTATATCAATGATGCCGGCGGGCAGGTCGATGTGCTCGCCCGCTCGGTGCACCTGCGTTACCGTGAGGCGCTCGGCGAGGACGTGGGCGACGTTCCAGAAGGCCTTTATCCGGGCGCCTATCTGGTGCCGGTGGGGCAGCGGCTTGCCACGCATTATGGCAGCAAGTTCGTCGACGCGCCGCAGAGCGAGTGGCTCACGCTGTTTCGCGAGTCCGCGGTGAGCGCGATGATGGACATGATCCGCGCGGATCTGGCCCTGCTCGGCATCCATCACGATCTGTTTTCATCCGAGGCGGCATTGCAGGCCGCGAAGAAGCCGGAAGCCGCCGAAGCATGGCTGCGCGCGCATGATCTCGTCTATGACGGGATGCTCGAAGCGCCCAAGGGCGAGACGCCGGAAGACTGGGAGCCGGTCGTGCTACCGCTGTTCCGTTCGACGCAATTTGGCGACGATCAGGATCGCCCGATCAAGAAATCGGACGGCAGCTGGACCTATTTCGGTGCCGACATGGCCTATCATTACCAGAAGGCCCAGAGCGCCGATCAGATGATCGACATCTGGGGCGCCGACCATGCCGGTACGGTCAAGCGCATTACCGCTGCGGTTGCGGCGCTGACCGAAGGCAAGGTCCGCTTCGACGTGAAGCTCGTCCAGATGGTGCGGCTGCTGCGCGATGGCGAGCCGGTCAAGATGAGCAAGCGCTCGGGCAATTTCGTGACGCTCGCCGATGTGGTCGAGGAAGTCGGCAAGAATGTGGTGCGCTTCACCATGCTCACCCGCAAGGCCGATGCGCAGATGGACTTCGACTTTGCCAAGGTGGTCGAGGCGTCGAAGGACAATCCGGTCTTCTACGTGCAATATGCCCATGCGCGGATCAGCTCGCTGGGCCGGCGGGTGGCCGAGAGCTTCCCCGACGGCCTGCCGCAGCCCGATCTCTCGCTGCTCGGCGACGAAGAACTGGCGCTTGTCCGGCTGCTGGCCAGCTTCCCGCGCCTTGTCGAGAGCGCGGCGCTGGCGCGCGAGCCGCATCGCGTCGCATTCTATCTCTATGATCTCGCGGGTGCTTTCCACGGCTGGTGGAACCTGGGCAACGATCAGGCCGAGCGTCGCGTCATCCTGGCCGACTCGCCCGAGACGACGGCCGCACGGCTGTTCTTGAGCGCATGCCTCGGGCAGGTTATCAGGAACGGTCTCGCGCTCATGGGCGTCGAGGCGCTGGAGGAGATGAACTGATATGCCGGGGGACGAGGGGGACGGTTTCTTGGCTGAGGATCGTGACCGGCTGCCATGGCTTGAGCCGGCCGAGCCGCTCGAGGACATGCAAGCCGTGCCGATGCAGAAGATCATCGCGCTGGTCCTGCTCGGGCTGGCGCTGCTCGGCGCGATCATCGGCGGCGGCTGGTGGCTGAAAGGTCGCAGCGCTGGACCGACCGGCGGCGAAGCCGCGCTGATCACGCCGCCCAGCAGCAACTACAAGATCCCCGCCGATGCCGCTGCGGCGAAGAAATATGACGTGGATGGCAAGACCTTCGCGGGTGAAGGCGATGCGGCATTTGCCGCCAGCGCAGGCGCCAATAGTGCTGGGCGGATCGACGCCAGCAAGGCGCCCGAAATCCCGATGACGGACATTGCGAAGCCCGAGCCCAAGCCGGAACCCGCCAAACCGGCGGCCGCAACCAAGACCCCGACGCCCACTGCAGCACCCGCGCCTGTCGCGCCGCCGCCCGTCTCGCTGGGCGGCGCGCGCATCCAGATCGGCGCCTATAACAGCAAGCAGATTGCCGAGGAGGCGTTCAAGCGGCTGGTCAAGCGGTTCGAAGAACTGAGTGGCACCCGCTATGCCGTCGAGCCGGTCGTGGCCGGGGGCAAGACTCTCTATCGCCTGCGGCTCGGCGCCGCCGATAAGGCGACGGCAGGGGCGCTGTGCGGCCGCCTGCGCGTCGCGGGCGAGAATTGCTTCGTGGTGCCCTGATGCTTCCAGCCATCTTCGGCCTCGCCGGAGAAAGCCTGAGCGCCGAGGAAAAGGCGCTGTTTTCCGCCTGCGATCCGGCGGGTTATATCCTGTTCGGCCGCAACATCCGCGATGCAGCGCAGGTGCGCGCGCTGACCGATGAATTGCGCGAACTGGCCGGGCGCGACGACCTGCTCATCATGATCGATCAGGAAGGCGGGCGCGTTGCGCGGATGAAGGCGCCGCTTTGGCCGTCATTCCCGGACGCTGCGCAATTCGACGCGCTTTATGAGCGTGCGCCCTCAAGTGCCATCGAGGCCGCGCGCGCAAATGGCCGTGCGCTGGGCGCTATCCTGCGCGAGGCTGGAATTACCGCCAATGCAGCCCCGGTGCTCGACGTGCGGCAGCCGGGCGCCAGCGACATCGTGGGCGATCGTTCCTTCGGTGCCGAGCCGATGCGGGTGGCGGCGCTGGGCCGCGCGACGCTCGACGGGATGCGTGCGGGCGGCGTGGTGGGCATCGTCAAGCATATGCCGGGCCATGGCCGCGCTTTGGTCGACAGCCATCTGGAGCTGCCGGTGGTGAGCGCCAATATCATGGATCTGGAATGGGACATCGCGCCGTTCCGCGCGCTCAACTGGGCGCCCATCGGCATGACGGCGCATGTTGTCTACACCGCGTGGGATGCCGAACGCCCAGCCAGCCTGTCGCCGACCGTCATTGACGGGATCATCCGCGGCGCCATTGGCTTTGACGGGCTGCTGATGTCCGACGATCTCGATATGAAAGCGCTCAATGGCCCCGCGGACGAACTGGCCGAAGCGGTTGTCGCGGCGGGATGCGACCTCGCACTGAACTGCTGGGGCCGCATGGATGAGATGACCGCGATTGCCGCGCGCCTGCCCGAGATCAGCGATCTGGCGCGTGAACGGCTTGCCCGCGCCATGGTCACGATTGCACCGGGACCGGACGACTGGTCGCTGGACGAGTCGCTTGCCACGCGCGACCTGCTGCTGCGGCAGGGCTTGATATGACCAGCCCAACGCTCACCGATCAGGAGCCTGTCGACGGGAAATCCCGCGATGTTGGTGGCCTGCTCGGTGATGACGCGTGGGACCAGCCGCCGCGCCGCGCGGGGGGCGAGGACGTTCTCACCATCAATGTGGAAAGCTGGGAAGGGCCGCTGGATGTCCTGCTCGCGCTCGCCCGCACGCAGAAGGTGGACTTGCGCGAAATCTCGATCCTCGCGCTGGTCGAGCAATATCTTCGCTTCGTCGAGCAGGCGCGAGCGCTGCGACTGGAGCTGGCCGCAGACTATCTCGTCATGGCCGCATGGCTTGCTTATCTGAAGTCGGCGCTGCTGCTGCCCAAGGAAGAACAGCCCGATCCCAGTCCCGAGGAGCTGGCCCTGCGGCTGCACCTGCGGCTCCAGCGGCTCGAAGCCATGCGCGAGGCTGGCGCCCGGCTGATGGCGCGGGACCGGATCGGCCGCGAAGTCTTTCGCCGCGCCCATCCTGAAGGGCTGCATCTGAGCCGCGCCTATCGCTGGCATGCCAGCCTGTTCGATCTCATCCAGGCTTATGGGCAGGTGAAGGCGCGCACGGCGCCGCGCATTCATATCGTCGCGCGCCGGGCTGTCATGACGCTCGACGCGGCTCTGGAGCGTGTTTCGCGACTGCTGGGCGCACGGCTCGACTGGGCGGAGCTGGAAAGTTTCCTGCCGGAGACGGACGATCCGGCCCTGCGTCGTTCCGCGCTGGCCAGCAGCTTCGTCGCGGCGCTGGAGCTGGCCCGGCTTGGCAAGGTGGATTTGCAGCAAGACGGGATTTTCTCGCCGCTCTATCTCAAAGCTGCATCTGGAGTGCGCGCATGAGCGGCGATGCTGCCGTGCGGCTGGTCGAAGCGGTGCTGTTTGCGGCGGAGGAGCCGCTGACGCTGGCGGAGATCGCGCGTTTTGCGGGGCTTGAGGAAAGCGTCGTGCCGCATCTCGCGGTCATTGCCGATCATTATGGCGGTCGCGGTGTCGAGCTGGTCGAGCGCGGCGGGCGCTGGCATTTCCAGACGGCCGCAGATCTCGCGCATGTGCTGCGCCGAGAGCGCGAGGAGCCGCGCAAGCTCAGCCGCGCGGCAGTCGAAACGCTGGCGATCATTGCCTACCACGAACCCGTCAGCCGCGCCGAGATCGAAGCGATCCGCGGCGTGGCTGTCGCAAAGGGCACGCTCGATGTTTTGATGGAGGCGGGATGGATTCGCCCCGCCGGTCGCCGCGAGGTGCCTGGCCGTCCGCTCATTTATGCCACGACGGGTGATTTCCTGTCCCATTTCGGCCTCGCAAGCCGCCGCGATCTGCCCGGAATTGATGATTTGCGCGCTGCCGGGCTGCTCGATCCCATCGACATGGCGCTCGAAGCCATGGGCGAAGAAACAGGGGATGTGCCCGACGCGCAATCGGCGCTGGAAAATGACGAGGACGACGCCTAGTTAGGGCCTTCGTACAGGAGATTTTCAATGGGTTTCGGTTCACCTATTCACTGGGTTCTGCTCGTGCTGGTCGTCGTGCTGCTGTTCGGTGGCGGTCGTATCTCGGGCCTGATGGGCGACGTCGCCAAGGGCATCAAGAGCTTCAAGAAGGGCCTTGCCGACGATAGCGACGAGACGACGACACCGGCCAAGCCGGCGCAGCGCCTCGAGCAGCGCGAAGAGCCCGTCGAGAAGAAGGCGGAAACGCGCGACGAGCAGAAGCTCGACGGCTGAACGCTGACCGCCGGCGGGACGGACAGCACAGATGTTTGGCATCGATTCAGTCGAGTTTCTGATCATCATCGTGGTTGCGGTGGTGGTCATTGGACCCAAGGATCTGCCGCGCGCGCTCTACAAGATCGGGCAGGTCGTCGGTAAGGCGCGGGCGATGGCGCGCCATTTTCGCACCGGCCTTGATTCGATGATCCGCGAGGCGGAGCTCGAAGAGCTGCAGAAGCAGTGGGACAAGGAAAATGCGCGGATCATGGCCGAGCATCCCATGGTGGACAGCGTCATGACCGAGAAGCCGCTGATTGAGGGCGGCATGGAGACGACCAGCGAGAGCATTGCTGATGCAGTGCCCCAGATTGTCGAGACGCCGGCCGATCCACTGGTGGATGCGGTCAGGCAGTCGCAGGCCCCGGCACCGGCCGAACCCTCAGCGGTGGAAGACGAATCGGCCCAATCTGCACCTGATACAATCCCTTCGAAGGGCGCGGCCGCATGATCGGCGACATTGACGAGACCAAGGCGCCGCTGCTCGACCATCTCATCGAATTGCGCAAAAGACTGCTCTACTGCATCTGGGCGATGCTGCTCTCGGGCGGCATCTGCTTCTATTTTGCCGACGCGATCCTCAGTTTTCTCGTCGTGCCGCTCAAGGCCGGTTATGGCGATGCGACGGCGAAGCTGGTCTATACCAAGCTCTACGAAGCCTTTTTCGTGCAATTGAAAATCGCTGTCTTCGGCGGTTTCTTCTGCTCCTTCCCGATCATCGCCAACCAGCTTTGGGCTTTCGTCGCGCCCGGCCTTTATTCGCGCGAGAAGAAGGCGCTGCTGCCGTTCCTGCTTGCGACGCCCGTCCTGTTCCTGCTCGGCGCGAGCCTCGCTTATTATGTGGTGATGCCCACGGCTTTCCACTTCTTCCTGAAGTTTCAGGGCAAGTTGGGCGGCGTTGAGCTGGAGGCGCTGCCGAGCATCGACAACTATCTCGGCCTCGTCATGCAGTTCATCCTGGCGTTCGGGATCAGCTTCCTGCTCCCGGTTCTGGTGATGCTGCTCAATCGCGCAGGCATTGTCAGCCGTGCGCAGCTTGTCGCGGCGCGGCGCTATATGATCGTCGCAGCCGTGGCCGTGGCCGCCGTGATTACGCCGCCGGACGCGCTTTCGCTGGTCATGCTGGCCGTGCCGCTTATCCTGCTTTACGAGATTACGCTCATCGCCATCTGGTTTACGGACCGTCGCAAGGCGGCCGAGGCGGCGAATGAAGACAGCGAAGAAACGTCCGTCGTGAAGGTCGCCGAATAGGATGCGCAAGAACAGGATGCGCAACCTGCGCTTGGCCCCCGCGCACATCTCTTTGCTTGCGGCTCGGCGCGCGGCTTCCTACGTCTGCTGCCCATGACGATTGCCCCTGATACATTGGCGCTCATCGGCAATACGCCGATGGTGCGACTGCGCGGCCCATCCGAGGCCAGTGGTGCCGAGATTTTCGCCAAGTGCGAATATGCCAATCCTGGCGCGTCCGTGAAGGATCGCGCCGCGCTGTACATCGTCAATGATGCCGAGGAAAAAGGGCTGCTCCAGCCCGGCGGCACCATTGTCGAGGGCACGGCAGGCAATACCGGCATCGGCCTCGCGCTGGTGGCCAATGCCAAGGGCTACAAGACCATCATCGTGATGCCCGAGACGCAGAGCCGCGAAAAGATGGAGACGTTGCGGGCGCTGGGCACGCAACTCGTGACTGTCCCCGCCGCGCCTTTCTCCAATCCCGGCCATTTCGTGCACACCTCGCGACGCATCGCCGAGGAGACGCCGGGTGCGATCTGGGCCAACCAGTTCGACAATACCGCCAATCGCAAGGCGCATATCTACGGCACGGCCGAAGAAATCTGGGCGCAGATGGACGGCAAGATCGATGGCTTCACCTGCTCGGCGGGCACCGGCGGCACGATTGCCGGCGTAGGGCTTGGCCTCAAGCAGAAGGACGAGAGCATCACGATCGCGCTCACGGATCCCGACGGCGCGGCTTTGTTCAACTATTTTGCACATGGCGAGCTGAAGGCCGAGGGCAGTTCGATCGCCGAGGGCATCGGCCAGAGCCGCATCACCGCCAATCTCGAAGGCGCGCCGATCGATACGCAGTTCCGCATCTCGGATGCTGAGGGCATGGTCTGGGTTGAGCGGCTGCTCTGCGAGGAAGGTCTGTGCCTGGGGCTTTCCAGCGGTATCAATGTCGCGGGCGCAATCGCGCTGGGCCGCCGGCTTGGCCCCGGCAGCCGCGTCGTGACGATCCTGTGCGACACCGGGCTGCGCTATCTTTCGACCCTGTATAATCGCGACTGGCTGGTCGCGAAGGGCTTGACGCCGTTCCCATGGCTGGCAGATTGATCGGCGTGACGGACGGAAGCGTCCAGGAGGCATTGACCATGGCTGAGCAAAGCGAATCGCGCACACGCCGCGAGACGGTGCAGCGGGTGCAAGTCGGCTTCATCGGGCTGGGCGCGGTGCTGCTCGTCGTCGCCTTTGCCAATATCGTCGTGAAGTCGATCCGTCCCGATGGCACCCAGACGGCAGTTGTTGCGGGACAGGTCCAGACCCCGAACACGCAGGCCAATGGCACGGACAGTGAGCCGCTGGCAGATCTGGGTGTGACACCGAAAAGCGATCAGACGATGGGGCCGTCTGTGCCCGATCTCGAGCCCGATCCGCGCCTGCGCAAGCCGATGGACCAGAATCCCAAGACGGCGGGCACGCAGTAATATCGCCTAATGTCGCCGAGCGTCGGGCGTGACCGGCTCATGATCCGTCGTCTGCGCCCGGCGTTGATGCCGGGATTTGCGGCGGCAGCTTCACTGTCTGCGGGACTTGCGCCGACGCTGCTCGACTATGGCCGGTTCGAACCGCTGGACTGGGTGGTGCCTGCCTATCTTGCTTTCGCAGTCATGACGCTGGCCGCGGCGCGGGGGGAGCGCAGGCCGGGCCTATTCCAACTCACGCTTTACGGCGTGCTGGCAGTGCTTCCGCCCTTGCTGGTCATGCGGCTCGCTGCGAGCGTCATGCCTTGGGTAGGGATCGGTCTGTTCGTCCTGCTTCTTGGGCTGGCCGCACTGCTGCTGGCACTCCTACTGGCGAGGCGTCCGCTTTGGCGATGGCTGGCTCTGGCGCTTGGGCTGGTGCTGCTCGTTCTTGCCCGTCTTTTCGTGCCTGCACTGGATAGACCATTTACCGTAGCAGCCGGTCCTCGACTGGGCATCATGACGGCGCTGCCGCTGTTCATGGCGGACCATGCCGGCGGCGATGTGCTGCATGGCGTCGGTGCGCGTGCGCCTGTGGTGCGCGGGCTTGGTCCTGCGTTGCCGGTCGCGCCCGTCGTTGTGCTGGATGCGGCTACATTGCGCGGCTTCCAGCGCCTCCTGCTCGCCCAGCCGCGCTTGCTGTCTCCGGCCGAGCTTGTCGCTCTCGATCAGTGGGTGCGCGACGGCGGCACCGTCACGATCCTTGCCGATCCGCTTCTGCGCTGGCCGGATGAGCGGTCTTCCACCGATCAGCGGCGCCCGCCGCTCACCAGCCTGCTCGATCCGTTGCTGACCCATTGGGGCCTGACGCTGGAGCCGGCGAGCATCGACCCCGACCAGCCCGTCGAACGCCGGCTGCTTTCCGGCCGCGCGATGCTGCATCTCGCCGGTGCGTCGCGCTTCACTCTGGCGGGTGACGCACCCTGTACGCTGGCGGAAAAGGGGCTGATCGCTTATTGCCGGATCGGAAAGGGGCGGGCTGTGCTCATCGCGGATGCTGACTGGATCGATGACCGCCTCTGGACGCTGACGCCGGAGCGCCCTCACGATGCACGTGGCTGGACCAGCGATGCACTGCCCATGCTCTCCCACCTAATCGAAGGCCGACAAATTCCGCAGCGTTCCCATGGCGCGTGGTTGGTCTCGCAGGACGCACTGATTTCCGGCCTGCGCTGGGGGTTCGGCCTTGTCCTTCTGCTCGCGGCGATGCTCGCGCGTTTCGTGCCTCTTCCCATGTCTTCCCAAATTCCGGGGCGTGTTCGCGACCGACATAGAGAGCCGCCGCCCCACGATTCCACCTAATGGACTAAGGGTTTCCCCAAGATTCCCCAAGCTGACCCATATTTCCCCTTTTCCAACGTGGCCCGGACTGCTATCCAATCGGGACTAGGGGCGTTTGTATCCATCCCGATTCTGGTCCCCGACGAGCCCCTGTTCGTCGGGCCGGGGAGGCTTGCGCCCGCGAGCGGGAGCTGTCTGAGTCGTGGCGTTGGCAATCTTCATGGGGCAGGACTGGAGCGCCCTTGACGGTAAGGGCCGCTTCGCCTTGCCTGCTGCCTTTCGCAATCCGCTCCAGATGCAGTGCTCCAACCACGGCAGCATCCTCGTCCGCGCCCATCATGACCGCGAATATCTGACGCTTTTCGGCGATCTCCAGGCCCCGGAGTTCCTGAAAAAGCTGGAAAATCAGGAAAATGATGATGAGGAGACTTTGCTCGCCGAGTTCTGGTCGGGCATCCAGTCCGCTTCGATCGATGCGGGTGGCCGCTTCGCTTTGCCGGCTTTTCACGCCCGTCATGCCGGCATTACCGACAGCCTGTTCATCCTTGGCGCTGGCACCCAGATCCAGCTCTGGGATCTCGATCGGCTGGCCGCTTCCAAGCCGAAAAACCCCATTGTCGTCGCCGCGCTCGACCTCGCCCTTCGGGACCGCGACGCGAAACGGGGAGGGAAGTCATGACGACCGAGTCGTTTTCTCCCTCCGGCGGCGCGCCCCATCACCGCCCCGTGTTGCTCCAGGAAGTCCTCGATGCGCTCGCCATTGCCCCTGGCGAGCGTCATGTCGATGGGACCTTTGGCGCAGGCGGCTATAGTGTGGCCATGGCGGCGCGCGGTGCACTCGTGTTCGCCATCGATCAGGACCCGGATGCAATTGCCGAGGGGCAGGGTGTCGTTGCGGCCAGCAACGGTGCGATCATGCTCGTCTCCGGCAATTTCAGCGAGATGGACGCACTGCTCCTCGCGGCCGGTATCGACGGGGTGGAGGGCGTCACACTCGACATCGGCGTCAGCTCCATGCAGCTCGACCGCGAGCGGCGCGGCTTTGCCTTTCGTTTTCCCGATGCCCCGCTGGACATGCGCATGAGCCAGTCCGGCGAGACGGCGGCCGAGTGGCTCAACCGTGCAGACGAGTCCGACATTGCCGACGTGCTGTTCCATTATGGCGAGGAGCGCCAGTCGCGTCGCGTCGCCCGCGCCATCGTTGCCGCGCGTCCGCTCGCGACGACCGGCGACCTGCTGGCGGCCTGCCACAAGGCCCTGGGCAAGCGCCCCGGCGAAAAGACCGATCCGGCGACGCGCACCTTCCAGGCAATTCGCATCTTCATCAATGCTGAGCTCGACGCGCTGGAGCGCGGGCTTGAGGCCGCCGAGGCGGTGCTCAAGACCGGCGGGCGCCTCGCGATCGTGACTTTTCACAGCCTCGAAGACCGCATCGTGAAGAATTTCCTGCGCGTGCGTTCGGGTCAGGAATCGGGCGGCTCACGCCATCGCCCCGAGGCGACGCAGGCACAGGCGCCCAGCTTCATGAAGCCCGCCCGCGCCGTGCGCGCCGGCGATGAGGAGTTGCGCGTCAACCCGCGCGCACGCTCCGCCACGCTGCGCAGCGCCGTGCGCACATCCGCACCGGGATGGAAGCAGGGCCCGGAAAAACAGAGCCCAGAAAAACAGAGCGGGGGAGCATCATCATGATCGCCATAAAACGGCTTCAGAGCATCATGTGGATCCTGATCGTCGCCGCTGGCGCGCTCTCGGCCTATCTGGTCAGCTTGCGCGTCGCCACCGAGCGCAATGCCGTCACTGCGCTGGAGAAGCAGATCTACGCGACCCGTGCGAACATCCGCTACATGGAGGTGGAGTTCAGCGCGCGCTCGAACATGCGCCAGCTTGCCACATGGAATGCGCAGGACATCAAATATTCCGTGCCGGGCGCGGGGCAGTATTTGACCAGCGAGCGCCAGCTCGCCTCGCTCGACAGTATCGAGCCGACCGGATCGCCGTTTGTCGGCCCGCCGGTCATGGCCGCCATGGCGCGCGCTGAAGCACCGGCTGCGCCGGCACAGGCGATGGTCGTGCCGGTCAAGGCAACGGCACCGGCCAAGGCTGCCGAAGATCAGGGCTTTGCGCTGGTCCGCACGGCATCGGCCGCAGAGTCCGCTCGTCCCAAGGCCACACCCGCCGTCGCTCTGGTGAAGCCCGAGAGCGCGCCGCGCATCGTCCGGCTCGTCGACAAGCCGGCGCCGGAAAAGGGCCGCGCCATGCGTCTGGCCCAGCTCGAAGCGACGCTGCTTGATATGCGCACGCCCGTTCAGACCAACGCTGCCAAAGGCAAGGCAACGCGCTGATGGCAACAATCATCGCCCGTCCTGAGCGGCGCGCCAGCACGGTCCCCGAGCGGATCGACATGGCGTCCGCCGCGCACGGGCGCGTGATGCTGCTGCTGCTGTTGATGGCCGCCGCCACCCTGGTGCTGGCGGCAAGAATGGTGTGGATCGGCGTAGACGCCGGCGGCAACCGCAATGGCTCGGTAAGCGCGCCCATTCCCGTCCGGGCCGACATCGTGGACCGCAACGGCGTGCCTTTGGCGCGCAATATCGACGGCTATTCGATTGCCGTGCGTCCGGGCAAGATCCTGAGCGACAAGGCGCAGCTTGCCGAGCGGTTGCATGTCATTTTCCCCGAGCAGAGCGCGCAGGATTTCTACGCGATCCTCAATAGCGGCAAGGGCTGGGCCTATCTGCGCCGCCGTGCCTTGCCTGCGCAGGTTGCGGCGGTAAATGCGCTGGGCGAAGTGGCCATCGAATTCCCGCGCGAAAAGTCGCGGCTCTATCCGCAGAGCAGCCTCGCGTCGCATCTTGTTGGCTTCACCAATATCGACGGTCATGGCGGCATGGGTGTCGAGCGCAGCTTCGACAAGCGCCTGATCGACCCCAATATGCGCGGCGCGCCGCTGACGCTCTCCATCGATACGCGCGCACAGGCCGCGCTCGAAGAGGAAATGATCAAGGGCGTGACGGCCAAGGGTGCCAAGGGCGCAGCGGGCATCGTGCTCGATGTGCATACCGGCGAAGTGATCGCCATGGTCTCGGTACCGACCTTCAATCCCAATAAGCTCGATCCGCTCCCGGTGCTGCCGCCGATCATGGGCCGGGACGGCAAGCTGCGCGCGGCGCCGATCCAGTGCGACCAGTCGCCGCGTTGCAACCGCGCCGTGCAGGCCCGTTATGAACTCGGTTCGGTGTTCAAGCCCCTGTCGATTGCGGCGGCCATGGACGCTGGCGTCGTCACTGACATGGGGCGGCGCTATGACGCGACCAAGCCCATCGAAATCGGTGGCTTCCGCATCCGCGACCATGATGGGCTTAACCGCTGGCTGAACATCCCCGAGGCGCTCATCCATTCGAGCAACATTGTCTCGGCGCGCATTGCCGACGAGATGGGCGGCGACCAGCTTTCAATCGTCTATCGCCAGCTCGAGTTCGACCGGCGCGCCTCCATCCAGCTTGATGAGCAGGACACGACGCTCTGGCCGCGCGAGTGGAGCCGCATTGCCAACATGACCGCATCTTATGGTCATGGCATTGCCGTGACGCCGCTTCACCTCGCCAGCGCCTATGCGGCTCTGGTCAATGGCGGCGTCTGGCATCCCGCGAGCGTGCTCAAGCTCAAGCCGGGCGAAGTGCCGCAGGGTCGGCGGGTCTATTCCGCCGCGACCAGCGCTCGCATGCGCCAGCTTCTGCGCATGATCGTGCAGAGCGGCACGGGTCGCAACGGCAATGCCGAGGGCTTCCGCATCGGCGCCAAGACCGGCACGGGCGAAAAGCCCGGCGTTGGCGGCTATAGCCGTCACGCCAATGTCGTGACCTTCGCGTCGGCTTTTCCCATGGACGATCCCAAATATGTCGTGGTCGTGGTCATGGACGAACCGCAGGGCGCGCTGCGCACCGCGGCCTGGACTTCGGCACCAATCGTCAAGGCGTTCGTCCAACGGGTCGGGCCGTTGCTGGGCGTCTATCCAGAAGCTAATCGTGACATAGACACCTCTGAGTTGCTCCCCCTCATCCAGGGCGACAAGGACACGGAATGACCACATTAGAAGATCTCGTCCCGGGTATCAGCGGCGCCGATGGTGCACGCTCCGTGACGGGCTTCGCGATCGACAATCGCAAGGTCGCTGCGGGCGCTGTATTCGGCGCCTTCGAAGGCGCTCAGGTGAATGGCGAGGACTTTATACCCGCCGCGATTGCAGCGGGCGCAGTGGCCGTCGTCGCGCGGCCACAGGCGAAGGTCGTGGGCGCAGTGCATATCGCCAGCGATGAGCCGCGCCGCTTGTTTGCGCAGATCGCGGCGCGTTTCTATGCGCCTTATCCCGCCACGGTCGTTGCAGTCACGGGCACCAACGGCAAGACCTCGACCGTGGAGCTTGCCCGCCAGCTCTGGCGTATGGCGGGCGAGAAGTCCGCGAGCATCGGGACGCTCGGCGTGACCACCTCGGTCGATCAGGTCTCGACCGGGCTTACCTCGCCCGACATCGTGACCTTCCTCTCGAACATGGCGGGCCTTGCGCGCGAGGGCATCAGCCATGTCGCTTATGAAGCATCGAGCCATGGCCTTGCGCAATATCGCAGCGAAGGCCTGCCGGTCAGGGCAGGGGCGTTCACCAACCTGACTCGCGACCATCTCGATTATCACGGCACGATGGAGCATTATTTCGAGGCCAAGATGCGCCTGTTCGACGAAGTCGTCGATGCGGACGGCACGGCTGTGATCTGGGCTGACGATCCGCGCTCTGGCGAAGTCGCCGAGCGCGCCCTTGTGCGGGGGCTCAAGGTCATCTCGGTCGGAACACAGGGCGAGACGCTCCGCCTCGTCGATCGCACGCCCAGCCAGCTTGGCCAGACGCTGATGATCGAGGCGGAAGGCGCAATGCACAAGATCGCGCTGCCGCTGATCGGCGCCTATCAGGCCGCCAATGCGCTGACGGCTGCCGGGCTGCTGCTGGCGACTGGTGGCAAGCTCAAGGACATATTCGGCAATCTGGCGCGCGTCACGCCCGTCCGGGGCCGGCTGGAGCGCGCCGTCATCACCAAGGCTGGCGCGCCGGTCTATGTCGATTATGCGCATACGCCAGACGGTCTGCGCGCGGCCATCGAAGCCTTGCGGCCGCATACGGCGGGCAAGCTCATCACTGTCTTCGGCGCTGGCGGCGATCGCGACGCAGGCAAGCGGCCACTGATGGGGCAGGTCGCGAGCGATCTCTCCGATGCCGTTATCGTGACTGACGACAATCCGCGCGGCGAAGATCCGGGCGCGATCCGCAGTGCGATCATGGCCGGAGCGCCGGGTGCGCGCGAGATTGGCGGACGTCGCGCTGCCATAGCCGAGGCGATTGCAGGGGCCGGGCCACAGGATATCGTGCTGCTCGCGGGCAAGGGCCATGAACAGGGCCAGATCATTGGCGACCGGGTGTTGCCTTTCGACGATGTGACCGTGGCGCGCGAGTGCGCCACATGACGTCGCTCTGGACGGGGCACGCCATTGCGGACGCCACAGGCGGGGCGCTATCGGCGCCCTTCGCCGTTTCCGGGGTCGCGTTCGACAGCCGCGAAGTGCAACCGGGCGACCTGTTCGTCGCGATGCGTGGGGAGACCGCCGATGGCCATGATTTCGTCGAGCGCGCGCAAACGTCAGGCGCGGCGGGGATGCTGGTCGAGCGGCCGGTAGCAGGGCCGCATGTGCTGGTGGGTGACAGCTTTGAGGCGCTGGTGGCGCTGGGCGCTGCCGCGCGTGAGCGCACCAGCGCGAAGATCATTGGCATCACGGGTTCCGCAGGCAAGACCGGCACCAAGGAAGCGCTGTTTCATGCGCTCGACCGGATGAGCTTCGGCGCGGCCCATCGCAGCTTGAAAAGCTACAATAATCATGTCGGCGTGCCGCTGAGCCTTGCACGGATGCCTGCCGACACACGCTACGGCATTTTCGAGATGGGCATGAACCATGAGGGCGAGCTGCGTGCCCTCACGGCGCTGGTGAGGCCCCATGTCGCCATCGTCACCACCATAGCGCCCGCCCATATCGAATATTTCGGCACGGAAGCGAAGATCGCCGAAGCCAAGGCAGAGATTTTCGAGGGGCTGGAGCCGGGCGGTACGGCCATCATTCCCTTCGACTCGCCGCACTGCGCGCTGCTCACCGAAGCTGCTGCCGCGCATGCAGGTCGCATCGTCACCTTCGGTTTTGGCGAGGGCGCTGATGTGCGCGCGCTTGAGGCCGTGCCTGCCGAACATGGCGGCACGCAGGTCAACGCGCGGCTGCATGGCGCCAGTCTTAGCTTCACCCTGTCTATGCCGGGCCGCCATTGGGTCGCCAATGCGCTGGCGGTGCTGGCCGGCGTTCAGGCGGTCGAAGGCGACATTGCCGTGGCGGGCCTTGCTCTGGCGCGCCTCCCCGGCATGCCCGGGCGCGGCGAGCGCCGCCGCATCCGCACCGCGGATGGCGGCGAAGCGCTGCTGATCGACGAGGCCTATAATGCCAATCCTGCCTCCATGGCCGCGACGCTGGCGCAGCTGGGTGAAGAGGCCGGTGGTCGTCACATTGCCGTGCTCGGCGCAATGAAGGAACTGGGCGAGCAATCGGCCAGCCTGCATGCCGGACTTGCCGGTGCGGTCCGGCAGGGGCGGGTGGATCATGCCGTGCTGGTCGGCCAGGAAATGGCGCCGCTCGCCGAAGCGCTCTCGGGCGACATGAAGCTGGACCTTGTAACGGACGCGCATGAAGCCATCGCGCAGGTCGGGGCCATGCTCAAAGATGGAGATGTCGTGCTTGTGAAGGGTTCCAACAGTGTCGGTCTGTCGCGACTGGTCACGGCCTTGTCGGTGGAGACAGTCTGATGCTTTATTGGCTTGCCGAACAGCTTGGCTTTCCCGGCGTTCTCAATCTCTTCCGCTATCTGACCTTCCGCGCGGGCGCGTCGATCATGACTGCGCTGCTCATCGGTCTGGTCATTGGCCCCAGGTTCATTGGCTGGCTGCGTGTGCGCCAGGGCAAGGGCCAGCCGATCCGCAGTGACGGCCCGCAGACGCATCTTGCCAAGCGCGGCACGCCCACCATGGGCGGGCTGATGATCCTGACGGCGCTCGCGGTTTCCGTGCTGCTCTGGATGAACCTCTCGTCCATCTATGTCTGGGCCTGCCTGTTCGTGACGCTCGGCTTCGGCGCGATCGGTTTTCTCGACGATTATGACAAGGTGACCAAGGCCAGCCACAAAGGCCTCTCGGGCCGGGTGCGGCTGCTCGCCGAGTTCGTGGTGGCGGGCATCGCGACATGGATCATCGTCAGCCATAATGGACCGGAGCTTTACCTGCCCTTCTGGAGCGGCGGCGCGATCCATTTGGGCGCGGCTTATTATTTCTTCGGTGCGTTCGTGATCGTCGCGTTCGGTAATGCGGTGAACCTCACCGACGGGCTCGACGGTTTGGCGTCCATGCCGGTCATCATTGCGTCCATGGCGTTCATGCTGCTTGCCTATCTGGTCGGGCGCTCGGATTATGCGCATTATCTCGGCATTCCTCATGTGCCGGGCGCGGGCGATCTGGTGATCCTCTGCGGCGCCATGGTGGGCGCTTGCCTTGCGTTCCTGTGGTTCAACGCGCCGCCCGCCGCTGTGTTCATGGGCGATACCGGTAGCCTCGCACTCGGCGGAGCCATTGGCGTCATTGCGGTATCAACGCATCACGAGATCGTGCTGGCCGTGATCGGCGGCGTGTTCGTGGTGGAGGCGATGTCGGTCATCATCCAGGTCTTCTATTATAAACGCACCGGCAAACGCGTGTTCCGCATGGCGCCGATCCATCACCATTTCGAGCAACTGGGTTGGGCCGAGTCCACGGTCGTCATCCGGTTCTGGATCGTGTCCTTCGTGCTGGCGCTCGCCGGTCTCGCGACGTTGAAGCTGCGGTGATTGTTTCCTCTGCCTTTCGCGGAAAACGCTACGCCGTGCTGGGGCTTGCCCGCTCCGGTCTCGCCACGGTTGAGGCGCTGGCCGCCAGCGGCGCGTGGGTCATCGCATGGGACCAGCGCGAGGATGCGCGCGCGCTCGTGGCGGACAAGGCTGCGCTGGGCGACCCCATGGAAATGGAATTGCGCGGCCTCGACGCCATTGTCGTTTCGCCCGGCGTCCCGCTCAATCGTCACCCCATCGCGGCACGCGCCCGCGAGGCCGGCGTGCCGATCATTGGCGATATCGAGCTGTTCGCGCTGGCCCGCCCGACTTTGCCGCCGCACCGCGTCGTGGGCATTACCGGCACCAACGGCAAGTCGACGACAACGGCGCTCATCCACCACATCCTGAAAAGCGCAGGCATAGCGGCTGAGATGGGCGGCAATATCGGCCTGCCGGTCCTCGGCGAGGCGCCGCTTCCCGAAGGCGGTGTCTATGTGTTGGAGCTGTCCAGCTACCAGATCGACCTGACCTTCAACCTCGACTGCGATGTCGCCGTGTTGCTGAATGTGACACCCGATCATCTCGACCGCTATGCCGATTTTGAGGCCTATACGGATTCCAAGGCGCGGCTCTTCGAGATGCAGTCGCCCGACCATGCCGCAGTGATCGCGATTGATGACGATGTGACGCGCCGTGTTGCCATTGGCTTGCCGCAGTCGCGCCTCGTCTCGGCAAACGCCATCGAACCGGCGATGCAGGCACGCTGGCCCGCCTTGCAGGGGCCGCATAATGCACAGAATGCCGCCGTGGCGCTGGCCGTTGCCGACGCACTGGGCATTCCCGAGCAAACCGCCCTTGATGCGCTGGCGAGCTATGCCAGCCTGCCGCACCGGATGCAGCGCATCGCCGAAATTGGCGGCGTCCTGTACGTCAACGACAGCAAGGCAACCAACGCCGCCTCGACCGCGCCAGCTCTCTCGGCATGGCCGGCAATCGATGGGCGACCGCGCATCCACTGGATCTTGGGCGGCCTCGCCAAAAGCGACAATCTTGACGAATGCGCCGCGGGATTCCCCAACATTGCGCATGCCTATACGATTGGCGAAGCGGGCCCCCTGTTTGCGCGTCTGCTGCGTGGTGCGGGGCTCGATGCGGATGAATGCGAGCTGCTGGTAACGGCAGTGACTGCGGCGGCAGCGCGCGCGGTGCCGGGCGATGTGGTGCTGCTCTCGCCAGCCTGCGCATCGTTCGATCAGTTTCGCGATTTCGAGGCGCGGGGCGATGCATTTGCAGCGGCGGTGGCGGCATTGGGCGACGACAATAGGCGGGGAGGCACGGCATGAGCGATGAGTCAGGAATGTCGGGCGGCGACGACGCCACGAATGCCAGCCGTCTTGCCCAGCTCGATCTGGCGCTGACGCCGCTGCGTCCGCGCACCAGCGGGGGCAATGGTCCCCGCGCCCGGCTCGACCGTGCTTTCGCGCCGTTGCGTGTCGCGCCCCGGCCGCTGCCGCGCGAGCGCACGGCGCTGGCGACATGGTTCTGGGAGATCGACCGCGTGTTGCTCGGCCTCATCGTCGTGCTGATCGCCATCGGTCTTGTCGCAGTTGCCGCCGCTTCGCCGGTGGGTGCCATCGATCGTTCGACCAGCGACGTCTCGGTCAATTCGCTGCATTATTTCTATCGCCATCTCATGTGGATCGGCATCGGCGTGGTGGTGATGATTACCGTCAGCATGTTGTCGCGCGCGCAAGCTCGGCGGATCGCCGTGGGTCTTGCGATCCTGTTCGGCGCCTGTCTCGCCCTCGTGCCGATCCTGGGCACGGAGATGAACGGCGCGACGCGCTGGCTCGGCGGCTCGGCGCTGCGTTTCCAGCCTTCGGAGTTTCTCAAGCCGGTCTTCGTCGTCGCTCTTGCCTGGCTGCTTTCGTTGCGTGCACGCGATCCTTCGCTGCCGGTCGTGCCGTTGACTGGCATGCTCACCGGCATTGTCGCCCTGCTGCTCATGCGCCAGCCGGATTTCGGCCAGACCGTCGTGTTCTGCGCGATGTGGGCGGCGCTGCTGCTGATGGCCGGCGAGTCGATGAAGCTGATGGGCGCAATCAGCGCGGCGGGCCTTGGCCTGTTCGTGCTGACCTATCTTTTCTATGACAATGGCCGCCAGCGCATCAACGACTTCTTGGGGCTCAACCCGGATGTCGGCGGCGGTCCGGATCAGGTGGCACTCGCGCACAGCACGATAAGCCATGGCGGGCTTTTCGGTGTCGGGCCGGGCGGCGGAACGGCCAAGTTCAATCTGCCTGAAGCGCATACCGACTATATCTTCTCGGTGATCGGCGAGGAATTCGGGCTCGTTGCGTGCATCGCCATCGCGGTGCTCTACTTCGCCATCGTGGCGCGCGTGCTGCTGCGCCTGCTCGATGAGGACGATCCATTCATCATCCTCGCCGCCGGCGGCCTTGCCGTGGAAATGGTCTTGCAAGCCATCATCAACATCGGCGTGAACGTGCAGCTTTTCCCGTCCAAGGGCATGACTCTGCCGTTCATCAGCTATGGCGGTTCGTCGATGATTGCGCTGTGCGGCGGCGTCGGTCTGCTGCTGGCCTTCACGCGACGCAACCCCTATATGGCGCGCTCTTCTAATATGGTGAGGCGGAGCGGCCGATGAGCATATTCCGGCACTATGTGCTGGCAGCGGGCGGCACGGGCGGGCACATGGTCCCCGCTTATGCCGTCGCGCAGGAACTGATGGCACGCGGGCATCGCGTGGCTTTGGTGACGGACGAGCGCGGCACGAAATTTCCCGGCCTGTTCGAGGACGTACAGACCCATGTGCTGCCCGCAGGCCGCATGACGGGCGGCGTTCGTGGCTGGATCGCAGGTTTCAAGCAAACGCTTGAGGGCCGCCGCATGGCGCGCCAGCTCTATGACAGCTTCGAGCCTGCCGCCGTGGTGGGCTTTGGCGGCTATCCGGCGCTGCCTGCGCTGCTTGGCGCCTTTGCCGAGAAGATCCCGACGATCATTCACGAGCAGAATGCCGTGCTGGGTCGCGTCAACCGCTTGGTAGCGGGCAAGGTCGCCGCGATCGCCACCTCCTATCCCGACGTGCTGCGCCTGTCCTCGCGCAATGCGGGCAAAGTGCATCTGGTCGGCAATCCGGTGCGCGAAGCGGTGCTGGCCTTGCGCGATGAGGCGTTCCCCATCTTCTCGGAGGAAAGCGTGCTCCGCTTGCTCGTGACCGGCGGAAGCCAGGGCGCGACGATCCTCTCGCATGTCGTGCCCGAGGGTCTGGGCATGCTCCCCATCTCTCTGCGCCGCCGCCTGCAGGTTACGCAGCAGTGCCGCGAGGAAGACATTGAGCAGGTCCGCGCGACTTATGCGGAGCTGGAGATCCCCGCCGATCTCTCCACCTATATCGAGGACATGCCCGAGAAGCTGGGCTGGGCGCATCTCGTCATTGCCCGCGCCGGCGCCTCGACCATCTCCGAGCTGACCGCCGCCGGGCGGCCCGCCATCCTCATTCCCCTGCCGAGTGCCATGGATAATCATCAAGCCTATAATGTCCGCGAAATGGTCGCCGCTGGCGGCGCCCGCGCGATCGACCAGAGCCGGTTCACCGCCGCTGAGCTTGCCAAGCAGATGCAGAAGCTCGCTATGGAGCCGGGCGCTCTGGTGAACGCTGCCGACCGCGCGAAAAGCTGTGGCCGGCCAGATGCCGTCAGGGACATGTGCGACCTGATCGAGAGTTTCGGTCCTGCGCCGCAGACGATCGACACCGTGCGCGAGCGCGAGTTCAGCATGGCCGGTCTCGCAGGAGCGGGCGCATGAGGGGCGTCGGCATCGATATCGGCACGATCCATTTCATTGGCATCGGCGGCATCGGCATGTCCGGCATTGCCGAGGTCATGCATAACATGGGCTATAGCGTGCAGGGATCGGACGTGGCCGAGGGCTATGTCGTTGAGGGGCTGCGCGCCAAGGGCATCAAGGTGATGATCGGCCATGCGCCGGAGAATCTGGGCGATGCCGCTGTGGTCGTGACGTCCACCGCGATCAAGAAGGGCAATCCCGAGGTCGATCTCGCGCTCGAGAAGCGCGTGCCGGTCATTCGCCGCGCCGAGATGCTTGCCGAGCTGATGCGCCTGAAGTCCACCGTCGCGGTGGCGGGGACGCATGGCAAGACCACGACGACGTCGATGGTCGCGGCGCTGCTCGATGCCGGGGGCGTCGATCCGACCGTCATCAATGGCGGCATCATCAACTCTTATGGCTCGAACGCACGCCTTGGCTCGTCCGACTGGATGGTGGTCGAGGCCGACGAGAGCGATGGCAGCTTCCTGCGGCTTGATGGCACGATCGCGGTCGTCACCAATATCGATCCTGAGCATCTCGACCATTATGGCTCGTTTGATCGGGTGAAAGACGCGTTCGTCGAATTCGTCGAGAACACGCCTTTCTATGGTGCGGCTTTGCTTTGTCTCGATCATCCCGAAGTGCAGGCGATCCTGCCGCGCGTTCAGGACCGGCGCGTCGTGACTTACGGCTTCTCCGCGCAGGCCGATATTCGCGGCGACAATGTTGTGCCCATTCCCGGCGGCAATGTGTTCGATGTGCAGATCCGCGAGCGCGACGGCGCGACCCGCCGCATCGAGGGCATCACGCTCCCGATGCCCGGGCGGCATAATGTCTCCAATGCCATGGCCGCCATCGGCGTCGCGCTGCAGATGGGCATTGAAGACAAGACCATCCAGTCCGGCTTCGCCAGCTTCGGCGGCGTCAAACGGCGCTTTACCAAGGTCGGCGAGATTGAAGTGGACGGCGGCAGCGTGATCGTCATCGACGATTATGGTCACCATCCCGTCGAGATCAAAGCCGTGCTCGCAGCGGCGCGCGAGGGCGCGAAGGGCCGGGTCATCGCTGTCGTCCAGCCGCATCGTTTCACCCGCCTTCGCGATCTGATGGACGAGTTCCAGCAGGCCTTTAACGATGCCGATATCGTCTATGCCGCGCCGGTCTATACGGCGGGCGAGGCGCCCATCGAAGGCGTGGACGCCGATGCGCTGGTCGCGGGCCTCAAGCGCCGGGGGCACCGCGCCGCGCAGTCCATTGCCGATGCAGCTTCGCTGGCCGAAGCGCTTGCCGACGAACTGCGCGCTGACGACATGATCGTCTGCCTGGGTGCGGGCGACATCACCAAATGGGCGGCAGGTCTGGCGACCGCCATCGACGCTGCGCGGGCCAAGACGAAAGGGGAGGCTGCTTGAACGCAAGCGCGTCCCTCGCGACAATGCCTGCCGTGCGGGGCAAGCTGACGCCGCAGGCGCCGCTGGCCTCGCTCGTCTGGTTCAAGTCGGGCGGTGTGGCGGACTGGCTGTTCGAGCCCGCCGATGCTGACGATCTGTGCGCCTTTCTCGCGGCGCTCGATCCGGCCGTGCCGGTCATGGCGCTGGGTCTGGGCTCGAACTTGATTGTCCGCGATGGCGGTGTGCCCGGTGTCGTCGTGCGGCTCGGCAAGGCGTTCGGGAAAGTCGAGCGGATCGACGCGCTCACGATGCGCTGCGGTGGTGGTGCGAGCGGCATCGCCGTGTCATCGGGTGCGCGAGACGCGGGCATATCCAGCCTTGAGTTTCTGCGCGGCATACCCGGTACGGTCGGCGGTTTCGTGCGCATGAACGGCGGAGCTTATGGCCGCGAAGTGAAGGACATATTGGTCGAGGCGGATGTGGTGCTGCGCTCAGGCGAGCGCGTGACGCTGCCGCTGGACGCGCTGGGCTACACCTATCGCCATTCGGAACTGCCGGCGGGGAGCATCGTCGTCGGCGCGACCCTGCGCGGCGTGCCGGGCGATAAGGCCGCGATTCAGGCAGAGATGGACCGCATCGCCGCCGCGCGTGAGGCCAGTCAGCCGCTGCGCACCAAGACGGGCGGATCGACCTTCAAGAACCCGCCGGGCGAGAAGGCCTGGGAGCTGGTTGACCGTGCTGGTTGCCGCGGCCTGACGGTGGGCGGCGCGCAGGTGAGTGAGAAGCACACCAATTTCCTCATCAACACCGGCGAGGCCACCAGCGCCGACATCGAAGCGCTGGGCGAGGAAGTCATCAAGCGGGTGAAGGCCAATAGTGACGTGACACTTGAGTGGGAAATTCAGCGCGTAGGAAGAATGCAATGACCGCTGGTCCCTGGAAAGTCGCCGTCCTCATGGGGGGCTGGTCGGCAGAGCGTCAGGTGTCGCTGACCAGCGGCGCGGGTATCGTCGAGGCGCTGCGCGCGCGCGGTCATACCGCCATCCCCATCGATATGGGCGCCACCAGTGCGGAAGGGCGCGACCTGCCCGCCAAGTTGCTCGCGGCTGCGCCCGATGTGGTGTTCAATGCACTGCACGGTGTCCCCGGCGAGGACGGAACGGTTCAGGGTCTCATGGACATCATGGGCCTCACTTATACGCATAGCGGCATGGCCACGTCGGTCATCGCCATCGACAAAGTACTCACCAAACAACATCTCGTGCCCCATGGCGTCCCCATGCCGGGCGGCCGCATCGTTGCTTCCGAAGAGCTGTTCACGGCCGATCCGCTGCCGCGCCCTTATGTGGTGAAGCCGGTGAACGAGGGCAGTTCGGTCGGCGTCGCCATCGTCACGGCCGAGGGCAATTACGGCAATCCCATTGGCCGCGACGTCGTGGGGCCGTGGCAGGATTTCGCCGAACTGCTCGCCGAGCCGTTCATCCGGGGTCGCGAACTGACCGTGGCGGTGCTGGGCGACAAGGCGCTGTGCGTCACGGAGCTTCGGCCCAAGTCCGGCTTCTACGATTATGACGCCAAATATACCGACGGCATGACCGAGCATGTCTGCCCGGCAGACGTGCCCGCAGAGATTGCGCAGGCCATGCTGGACATCGCTCTCAACGCGCACCGCCTGCTCGGCTGCCGGGGCACGTCACGCTCGGACTTCCGCTGGGACGATCAGCTTGGCCTCGCGGGCCTGTTCCTGCTCGAGGTGAATACCCAGCCGGGCATGACGCCGCTCAGCCTTGTGCCGGAGCAGGCAAAATATCTCGGCATGAGCTATGGCGAACTGGTCGAGGCGGTGATCGCCGAAGCCCTCTCGGATCGGGAAGCGCGGCAGGGCGCGAAAAAGGGAGCTGATTCATGAACACGGCGACGATCCGGCGCAGCAATGGCCGTGGCTC
>Ga0247738_10000198_pt1 | contig 25457 bp, 25 predicted proteins | sample UWRJL013104B2_FD_180936 | JGI IMG/M metagenome (GOLD analysis project Ga0247738, IMG submission 180936) | Plant litter microbial communities from Arlington Agricultural Research Station in Wisconsin, United States - UWRJ-L013-104B-2 | ecosystem: Environmental > Terrestrial > Plant litter >...
ACGGGTGCATCTCAAATCTCCGCCAAGTCGAAATCGCCATCCAGAAATTGACGCTGATGTTCCATCCTAAGGCTGTCCATAACGACCCTTGGAACAAGGCATTCCGTGCGACGGTTATAGCGCTCTGTGACGAAAGCTCCGAGGAAGCCAAATACATCGAAGAAGTACTTACCTTCCTTCGAGCGGTAGTTGCCCACCGCGACGCGATGATCCACCCGAAGCCGGCCCACAAGATCGTCGTACACGACTATGTCTTGCGGGCAGATGGCGTGATCATGGCACCGAGCATTGAGATATTTCACCCTGAGTTTGCCCTACAGCGTCAAGATGCCGCGAGTTTCCTCCGCGAGCAGGCGGAGAATATGGCAGGCGTGTTCGAGGCGACGCTTGCATGCCTCTGCAACATCAATGCGAAATCGTTCGCGGACATGTTCGACTGCCGAGTAGTTGCACTGCCTGAAGGTGAAACTCAGCACGGCTCGCGTGTGATCTGGCAAAGCACTGTGAAACCAGAACACGCGCAGAAACTTCCTTTGAGTAAGGACGTCGGTTAGCCGCTAGTCCGCTTCCCACGACATTTCAGCAATGCAATACCCTGACGCGCCTTTTTGAAAACCGACACCCCCTCATCTGACGGTTGTCCACCCCGCCCGGGATCAGATCAGCCCGCCAGCGCCGGCTGCGGTTCAGCCTGAGGCGCAGTCCTGCCGAGAAAGGCCAGCGACGCGACGATGGCCATGATGCCCGCCGCGACGAAGGCAATCATATAGCTGCCGGTCTCCTGCCGGATCACGCCCGCGCCATAAGCCGCCGCCGCTGCGCCGATTTGATGCGCACATAAGATCCAGCCGAACAGGATCGTGGCGTCGGTGCGCCCAAAAGCCTGATTGGCGAGCTTGAGCGTCGGCGGCACGGTCGCGATCCAGTCGAGGCCATAGAAGATCGCGAAGATGGCGAGGCTGGTTGCGCTGAAATCGAGGAAGGGCAGGGCTATCAGCGAGAGGCCGCGCAGCCCATAATAGACGAACAGCAGCTTGCGGGGATCGTAGCGGTCGGTCAGCCAGCCCGATGCCGTCGTGCCGAACAGGTCGAAAAAGCCCATGGTCGAGAGCAGCCCTGCCGCCGCGACCGGCGCAATGCCATGATCCCCGCAAAATGCGATCATATGCGTGCCGACCAGCCCATTGGTGGTGAGGCCGCAGACGAAGAATGTGCCCGCGAGCAGCCAGAACATCGGTTTGCGCGCGCCGCGCCCCAGCGCCGTGAAGGCGAGCATGACGCTCGGCGCCTGTTTGAGCTGCGCCTGTTTGAGCGGTAGGGGCGCTGCGTCGTCCGCTCTTTCGCCGTGGCGCTCCGTGCCGACATCGCCGGGATGCTCCGGCACCAGCAGAGCGACCAGCGGCACCAGCAGCGCGCAGGCAATGGAGACCGCAATGACCGTCGGTTGCCATGCGCCATAGCGCGAGAGCCATGCCAGCAGCGGCAGGAAGACCAGCGCGCCCGTCGCCGTGCTCGCGCTCAGCAGGCCCATGACGAGGCCCTGTCTGGTGGCGAACCAGCGATTGACGATGGCCGCGCCCAGCACGGATGCGACTGCGCCGCTGCCAATGCCCGCGAGCAGCCCCCATGTCAGCACATAATGCCAGGGCTGCGTCATCCACAGGCTGGCAAAGGTCGCGGCGGACATGAGCATCAGCCCGCCCATCATCGTGCGCCTTATGCCCAGCGACATCATCAGCGCCGCCGCGAACGGGCCGACCAGCCCATAAAGGAAGATACCGATTGCCGCCGCGAGCGAGATGGTCGCGCGGTCCCAGCCGAAATGCAGTTCCAGCGGCAGCATCAGCACGCCCGGCGTGGCGCGCAGTCCGGCCGAGAAGAGCAGCGCGAGGAAGGTGATCGCGACCACCACCGTGGCGATGGAGCGGCGCGGCAGGAGGCGGGCGAGCGCGGCCATCAGGCCAGTTTCTCGGTGGTGAGCTGCGTGAGCGCGCGCAATTGCGTCTCCAGCGCCTGCCAGTTGCCCGCGCCGATTGCGCCGATAATCTCGTCCTGCGTCGCGGTCCATGCGTCCGTCGCGCCGGCCATGGCCGCGCGGCCCGCATCGGTCAGCGCGGCCTGTCTGGCGCGGCCCTGTTTGGTGGCTGAAACCAGCACCCAGCCATGGCGTTCGAGCGGCGCCAGCGTCCGGTAAAGCGATGTGCGGTCCATGACCTGCATCTCCGCGAGCCGGCTGAGCGGCAATTCGCCCGCGCGCGCCAATGTCCGCAGGATGGCAAACTGGGGCGTCGTCATGCCGCTCTGCGCGAGCCGCTCGTCATAACGCCGCGTAATCGCGCGCGACGCTTTGCGCAGGGCCGTGCAAACACAGGGGAGGGACTCGGTCATCCATGATGCATATACATCATGGATCAGGCCCGCAACACGATATGCCTCACCCGATGCGTACCCTACAGCCTGACCCAAGGCTTAGAGGGTGGCTTCAATCTCCCGCGCAGCCTGATCAGGCTCCATCGCATTGGTGATCGCCCGTCCGATGACCAGGATCGACGCCCCGGCATCCAGCGCCTCACGCGGCGTGACCGCGCGCTTCTGATCGCCCTTGGCGCCACCGGCCGGTCGCACGCCCGGCACGACGAAGAAGCCGCCCGGCCAGATCTTCCGCGCATGAGCGACTTCCTCGCCCGAGCAGACAATGCCGTCGAGGCCCGCGTCCTGAGCCAGCCGCGCCAGCCGCTCGACCTGCTCGCGCGGATCGGACTCAATGCCGATGGCCGCGAGGTCGTCGCGATCAAGGCTGGTCAGCACGGTGACGGCCACGACCTTGGTGCGCAGTCCCGCCGCGGCCTTGGCATCTTCCATCATCGCGCGGCCGCCCGCAGCGTGGACGGTCAGCACGGCCGGCTCAAGCGAGTTGAGCGACTGCACGGCCTTGCCCACGGTATTGGGAATGTCGTGAAGCTTGAGGTCGAGGAAGATCGGCAGGCCCAGCTTGCGCATCTCGTGCACGCCATGATGGCCATTGGCGCAGAAGAACTCGAGGCCCAGCTTGATGCCGCCGATATGGTTGCGCACCTGCCGGACCAGTTCGATCGCGCGCGTCAGGCTGGGCGTGTCGATCGCGAGGTAGACGCTGCTGGTCATGGTTCGTCCGTGCTGGAGGTGAAGCTCGTCGTCGAGGATGGAGGCGTCGTCGGGAATGTTGGTGTGGGCGTTACGGGTGGCGGGTAAGCCGGCTTGACCGATGCCAGCGCGCGCTCGGCGCTGTCGAGCTTGCGGCCCATGCTCCAGCGCGTTGCCTTGTGGAGGATCCAGAACGGGAGGGATCCCGCGAGGAAGGCGACCACAACGATCAGTGGCAGCAGCGTTTCGATCTGGAGGTCACCCCAGAGATTGATCGTCACCTTCGTCCAGTTGGCGTAGGAAAACAGCGCGATCAGAACGGCGAGAACGACCCAGAAGGCCGTCTTGAGGAATTGCATGGTCGCTTCCTCCCTTGATCTCATGCAGACATGTCATCGACCATAATCAGGAAATCCGGAATTTCCTAGCGCCACGGCCGATAGAGCGTTCAGCCTCGGATTACGCGTCCGCGCCGAACACCCGCGCAAAGATCGTGTCGACATGCTTGAGATGATATTCGAGGTCGAACAGCGCCTCTAGCTGCGCTGCGCCGAGATGCGCCGTCACGTCCGCGTCCGCCTTGAGCAGATCGAGCAGCGAGAGTGCGCCATCCGATTCCCAGACCTTCATCGCGTTGCGCTGCACGAGCGAATAGCTGTCCTCGCGGCTGGACCCGGCCTGCGTAAGCGCGAGCAGGACGCGCTGCGAGTGAATGAGGCCGCCCATGCGATTCATGTTCTTGGCCATGCGCTCGGGATAGACGAGCAGCTTGTCGATCACGCCCGTGAGCCGCGCAAGTGCGAAGTCGAGCGTGATCGTCGCGTCCGGGCCGATGAAGCGCTCGACCGAGGAGTGGCTGATGTCCCGCTCATGCCAGAGCGCGACATTCTCCATCGCCGGGACGACGGCCGAGCGGACGACGCGGGCCAGGCCGGTCAAGTTCTCGGTCAGCACCGGGTTGCGCTTGTGCGGCATGGCCGACGAGCCCTTCTGGCCGGGCGAGAAATATTCTTCCGCTTCCAGCACTTCAGTGCGCTGGAGATGGCGAACCTCGACGGCAAGCCGCTCGATCGAGCTGGCGATCACGCCCAGTGTCGCGAAGAACATCGCATGTCGGTCACGAGGGATGACCTGCGTCGAGACCGGCTCGACCGTGAGGCCCAGCTTGGCGGCGACATGCTCTTCCACGGCGGGATCGATATTGGCGAATGTGCCGACGGCGCCGGAGATTGCGCAGGTGGCAATGTCGGCTCGTGCAGCGATCAACCGCGCCTTGCAGCGGGCGAACTCCGCATAGGCTTCCGCCATCTTGAGGCCGAAGGTGACCGGCTCGGCATGAATGCCATGGCTGCGGCCGATGGTCGGGGTGAGCTTATGCTCATAGGCCCGGCGCTTGATCGCCGCGAGCAGCGCGTCGAGATCGGCGAGCAGCAGATCGGATGCCTTGGTGAGTTGCACGTTTAGGCAGGTGTCGAGCACGTCCGAGCTGGTCATGCCCTGATGCATGAAGCGCGCTTCATCGCCGACATTCTGCGCGACCCATGTCAGGAAAGCGATCACGTCATGCTTGGTGACGGCCTCGATCGCGTCGATGGCAGCCACGTCGATGACCGGCTCCGTTGCCCACCAGTCCCACAGCGCCTTGGCCGCGCTCTTCGGCACGACGCCGAGTTCGGCCAGCGCGTCGGTCGCGTGCGCTTCAATCTCGAACCAGATGCGGAATCGCGCTTCCGGCTCCCAGATCGCGGTCATCTGCGGGCGGGAATAGCGGGGCACCATGGCGTAAGTTTCCAATCTGTCTGACGGTTATTCTGCGGTGCCGCCTAGCAGCGGTGCCGCCAACAGGCAACGGCAGGCGAGCGCGAAAGCGGGGCAAAGAGCGCAGGGCGGAACGCTGCGCCGCCTTGATCGTTGGTTGAGCGAACGGCGGGAGCGCATTGTTCCCCATTCATGAGATGCAGGCAGGGTAGGAGGTGAAGCAATGAATGTGATCAAATTGGCCGCCGCCACCTCCATCGTGCCGATATCGTTGCTGATCATGCAGGCGCCTGCCGCAGCGCAGGATGTGCCTGCCCAGAATGTGCCAGAGGGCGCGGCCAGCCCGCCCGTGCCTGGAAGCACACCGCCCGCGGCATCGCCTGCCACGGTCCCGTCCACGCCACCCAATCCCAGGGTCGTGGCTTTCGTGGATCAGCAATTCCCGGTGGCCGACGCGAACAGAGATGGGACGCTCACCGCGCCCGAATTCACGGCCTGGGTCAGCGCACTCAAGACCGCCGAGCGACAGAAGGCCGGACTGCCCGATGACCCGGACGCCGTCAAAGTCTATACCGATGCGGCGTTGTACACGGCCGACGGGGACAAGGATAAAATCCTGACGAAGACGGAGCTCGCGAATTTTTTCAGTCGCTGAGCCGTCGTTTGCCTTTCAGATCAGCCCCATCGCGCGCATCGAGCTGTGCCCCTGCGTGCCGATGATGATATGATCGTGGACCGTCACGCCGATGGGCTTTGTCGCATCCATGATCTGCCGCGTGACGGCAATGTCCTGCCGGCTCGGTTCGGGCGAACCGCTCGGGTGATTGTGGACGAGGATGAGGCTGGTCGACCCGAGGGAGACAGCGCGCTTGACCACCTCGCGAGTATAGATGGCCGCTTCGTCGATCGACCCGTCGCCCATATGATCGTCGTGCAGCAGCATGTTGCGGGCGTTCAGGTGAAGAACGCGAACACGTTCCACCGGGAGATGCGCCATGTCGGCGCGCAGATAATCGAGCAGCGCTTGCCAGCCCGAAAGCACCGGGCGCTGGGCGACTTCGCTCTTAAGCAGGCGAAGTGCGGTTGCCTGCGCGATCTTGATCGCCGCGATGCTCGTCTCGCTCAGTTCCTTTATCTGCGCCAGATCGCGCCAGTCGGCGCTCAGCAGCGCGCCGAAGCTGCCGAAGCGAGTAATGAGCTGCTTGGCGAGCGGCTTGGTGTCACGGCGGGGAATGGCGAGGGCGAGCAGATATTCGATCAGCTCATGATCGAGCAGCGCATCCGGCCCGCCTTGGGCGAGGCGTTTGCGCAATCGCGCGCGATGCCCGTCATTGGGGCTGCCACTGGCACCACCAACGGGGCTTTCGTCGACCGGCTTGTTTGCCGCGCTCTTGCCCTCCATCGGCGCATCGCTCATGGAACCTAGTGCTAGGCCCGCGGCTTTCTTGTCGCAAGCGCTATGAAGAAAGCAGAACCGCGTGGTCGATGACCCCGACATGGAAGTGGCACGAGAGCAGGCATCGACGCGGCGCAGGCGGACGTGGCTGCGCATTGGTGGTGGCGTCGCGGCCTCCATCGCCGTGTTGGTCGGCGGCATCTGGCTGGCGCGCAAACCCATCGCGATTCATTTCATCGCTCAGGCACTGCGCGATAAAGGCGTGGCGGCGACCTATAATGTGATCCGCATCGGACCGCGCACCCAGCGCCTTGAGCATCTTGTGCTGGGTGATCCGAAGAATCCGGACCTGACCGCCGATTGGGTCGAGGTCGATCTGGGCTACAGCTTTTCCGGCATAAAAGTGACGCGCCTGCGCACCGGGACGGTCGCGGTCAATGTCGCCTATCGCAACGGTAAGCTGGAGCTCGGCAGCATCGACAAGCTGCTGGGCGAGGGTACGGGCAAGGCCGAACTACCGGACATCATGGCGCAGCTTGGCGCGGTTCGCGTTCGCCTTGCTACAGACGGCGGCACTGTCGATCTCGCGCTGGACGGCGTCGGCAATCTGCGATCGGGCTTTGCCGGGGCCTTGAATGCCACATCGCCGGGGCTAGCGCTCGGCGGTTGCACGCTGGGCGCGCTTGGCGCGAAGACCAAGATTGCTACCGACGATGGCGAGATCCGGATCAAAGGCCCGGTGACGGCGCGCGATCTCATCTGCTCAGACACTCGCTTCGCACTCTCCGCGCCGCGCATCGACGCGGACCTGCGCACGGACGCAGCACTGTCCGACGTTAACGGCGCCTTCGCGCTGGCGGCGGGCGAGGCCCGGCTGCCGGAGCGCTCGCTGTCCAGAGCGTCCGGGCTGGTCACGATCAAGGGCTCCACGGAGGCGATGACTGGCAGCGCGGCTCTCTCGGCCGCGACGTCCGCACTTGGTTTCGCGACAACCGGCCCAATCAAGCTGGGTGGCGATTTCGCGCTGCGGCCCAGCGCGAAAGACCGTGCCTATAGCTACGCAGCCACGCTGACGGCGGAAGAGATTCGCCCAACGACACAGGCCGAATATGCGCAGATCGAGGCGCCGGTTGCCGGGACGCCACTTGCTCCACTGGCACACAAGCTCGCCGAGGCGCTGCGCTCTGCCTCCCATGCCAACCGCCTGACGGTCGCCGGACGGCTGAGCGGTGCCGGGGAAGCAATGCAATTGCTGGTCAATGGCGCGCAATTCTCGGCAGCGAGCGGCGCTCGGGTGGCGCTAGGCGAGGGCAGCCGTTTCGCGCTCAACTTGCCCAAGGGCGACTGGACGCTCGATGGTGGACTGGAAACGGGCGGCGGTGGCCTGCCAGACGCGACAGTTACGATGGCATCGCGTCCTGACGTCGCTCTCGCCGGCAAACTCGTGCTCGCCGATTATCGCGCGGGTACTGCGCGGCTTGGCCTGACGCCGGTCAGCTTCCTGCGCACAAGCGACGGCGCAATGCGTGTGAATACGACGGTGTCGCTCGATGGGCCGATTGGCGATGGCGGCGTGACGGGCCTTGAGGCGCCGCTGGACATTGCCATCACTTCGGGCGGCACCGTGCGTTTGCCGCGCGACTGCACGCCGATACGCTGGCGGACCTTGCGCATCTCCAGCCTCGCGATCGATCCGGCACGACTCGAGATTTGCGGCCTTGGTGCATCACAAGCGCGGATCGCCACGGTCGCGCTGCGTGGCCGGATGGGTGACAGCCCCTTCGCGCTGAATGCGAAGGATGCCCGCTTCGCACTCGATACGGGCCGTTTTTATCTCAACCAGGTCGACGCGCGGATTGGCGCGGGCGAAAATCCGGTGCTGATGCAAGCGGGCGCCATCGAAGGCGCGCTCGGCAAGGGCGGCGTGCTTTCCGGCACGCTGGCGCAGGGCCATGCGATTATCGGTCCGGTGCCGCTCGATCTCTCTGCCATTGCCGGGAAATGGCAGTTTGCAGACGGCGCTCTCGCCCTTGATGGGGCATTGCGCGTGACAGATCGTCAGTCCGATGCCCGGTTCAAGCCGATCGATGCCCGGGACGTCCGGCTGACGCTGGTGGACAGCAAGATCGCCGCGAAAGCCACGCTCGTTCAGCCCGATCGTAAAGTGGATGTCGCAAGCCTGAGCATCGCTCATGATCTCGGGAGCGGCAACGGTAGCGCGGACTTCGCACTGGCCAATCTACGCTTCGGGCGAGGCATCCAGCCTGACGATCTCACCTCCATGGCGCTCGGCGTGGTCGCCAATGTCGAGGGGCTGGCGGAGGGGGCGGGAAGGATCCGCTGGTCGAGCGAAGGCGTCACTGCCAGCACCGGCACATTCTCCACGCAGGACATGAGCTTCGCGGCCGCTTTCGGCCCGGTGACCGGATTTGCGACCAATATCCAGTTCACCGATCTGCTCGCGCTCAAAACCGCGCCGCACCAGCGCATGACCATGAAACAGGTGAGCGCAGGCGTCGATGTCTATGATGGCGTCGTCGATTATGCGCTGCTCTCCAACGAGCGCGCACAGATTGAGGGCGGGCGCTGGCCCTTTTCGGGCGGCACGCTGGAGCTGCTGCCCACGACGCTCAACCTCGATTCGCGCCAGCCGCGCCTGCTCACATTCCGCCTTGTCGGGCTCGATGCCGCCGCCTTCGTCGCTCAGCTGGATATCAGCAACGTCGCGGTGACCGGTACGCTCGACGGCGTGTTTCCGATGGTGTTCGATGAGAAGGGCGGGCGGATCGAGGGTGGCTTGCTGGTCGCGCGGCAAGCGGGGATGCCGCCGCTCATCCTCTCAAGCGCCGCGACCGCCAATATTCCACCATGCACGACGGATCGGGAGGCTGGTGCGCTGTCTTATGTCGGTCCGGTGTCGGATGCCGAGCTGGGCACGATGGGCAAGCTTGCGTTCAATGTACTCAAGCATCTGGGCTATAAATGTCTCGTCGTGCGGCTGGACGGCGCGCTCGATGGCGAGTTCCTGACGCAATTGTCGATCAACGGCATCAATCTGGGATCGGACGAGGCGCGAAAATCCTTCATCACGCGACCGTTTGTCGGCTTGCCTTTCATCTTCAATGTGCGGATCGAAGCGCCATTCCGTGGCCTGCTCGGCACCGCCTACAGCTTCGCCGATCCTCGCGCACTCATCAGGGACGAGATGAACAAGCAGATTCGCGTCCAGAGCGAAACCCCACTTGCCGTTCAGCCCACGGACAGCGACAAGAAACTAGAAGGGAAGCAGGAATGAACCATAGGAGAAGCGCTTGGCCAAAGGTGCCGACCGTCATGATGCTGCCGATGATCGGCGCACTGACGGGCTGCATTCAGGTCCGCGCACCCGACAAGCCGATCGAGATCAATCTGAACGTGAAGATCCAGCAGGAAGTCATTGTCCGCCTCGAGCAGGATGCCAAGCAGCTGATCGACAACAATCCGGAGCTTTTCCCAGAATGACACGCAACCTCACCCGCAACATGGCCCGCATCATCGCCCCGGTGCTGTTCGCCTCGCTTGGCGCTTTTGCAGCTGGCCCGGCTATGGCGCAGGACAGCGTCATCAGCGCCGCCAAGGCGGCCGGCACGGTCGGCGAGCAGGCTGACGGCTATCTCGGCACCAAGGGTACGGTCAGCGCCGATGTGCGCGGCGCGGTCGACGCGCTCAACATCAAGCGCCGCGCTGCTTATACCGATCTTGCTGCGAAGCGATCCGGCGTCACCGTGGCTGACATGGCGGCTGCAACCGGCTGCCAGACGCTCAAGTCGCGCGTGTCGCAGGGCCAGATCTACCGCCTGAACGGTGGCGAATGGCAAGTGAAGGGCGCCGGGGCGATCTCGTTGCCGGATTATTGCGCCACCGCCGGCGGCTGAATCGCACCTGATTCGTTGAAGTTGGAGCCAAAGTGCCGCCATTTTGCGGCGCTTTGTGCGCTAGGTGCCGCCGAGGTTGACTTGGGAGGCCTGCCTTTCTACACGGGCCGCGCCTTGACGGGGGAGGTCAGAGCGCTTCATTGAGCCGCCAGCTATCGCGTCGATTGCTGACGTGAAAGCTAGGGCTGCAAGATGAGCGAGACCGAACCGGGGCAGGAACAAATCTCTGAAGATGGGCGCATCCGGTCGCTTGAAGAGCGGCTGAAGCGCGCAGAGGAGATTGAGAAGGTCAGGACTGCAAAGACGCAAACGGCGGCCACGGACGAAAATTATCGTCTCGGCAACCGGGTGCTTGCAGAACTGATTGGAAGTCCTGCCGGTGGTGCGTTGATCGGATGGGTTCTTGACCGTCTGTTCGGCACGTCACCTTGGCTCCTGCTGGCCTTCCTCTTCCTGGGGTTTGTCGTGGCCTTCAGGAACATCATCAGGATTTCGACGAAGCGTCCCGACCAATAGGGCGCTTTCGTCATATCGCAGACGGCTAATTGGGATTGAGACGTGGCAGAATCCGGCAAAATTGACCCAATGCACCAGTTCACGATCGAGCCGTTGTTCGGCACCGATCACTGGGCAATTGGCGGCTATAATATTGCCTTCACCAACAGTGCGTTGTGGATGGTTCTCGCGACGGTTGTGATCTGGGGCTTCGTTGCCCTTGGCATGAAGCGTCAGCTCGTGCCTGGCCGTTGGCAGATGGCGGTCGAGACGATGACCGGCTTCATCGACAACCTGCTGAGCGCCAATGTGGGCCCCGAAGGCAAGCGCTTCGTGCCCTATGTCTTCTCGCTCTTCATGTTCATCCTTGTGGCGAACCTCATGGGCCTCGTGCCGCTCGGCCTTGTCGGAAGCCATGCTTTCACGTTCACGAGCCACTTCACGGCGACGGGCGTGCTCGCGATCATGAGCTTCTCGATCGTGCTGATCGTCGGCTTCTGGCGCCACAAGCTGCACTTTTTCTCGCTGTTCGTGCCCCACGGCACGCCTTGGTGGCTGCTCTGGCTCATCCCCATCATCGAGATGGTGTCGTTCCTCGTGCGTCCCTTCAGCCTCGGTCTGCGACTGTTCGTCGCAATGATGGCTGGCCACATCCTGCTCGAAGTGCTCTCCAGCTTCGTCATCAACAGCGGCAACGCCGGTGCTGGCTGGGGTGTGCTGATCGGTATCCCGAGCTTCATCCTGATGATCGGCATCAGCGCTCTTGAGCTGCTGGTCTGCGTGATCCAGGCCTATGTGTTTGCGCTTTTGACCTCGCTCTACATTAATGACGCGGTCAATTTGCACTAAGTTTTCAAGTCGATAATCAAGTAAGTTTAGAAAAGGAGTTACTACCATGGACGCAGAAGCCGCAAAGCTGATCGGTGCCGGTCTCGCTGCAATCGGTGCTGGCATGGCCGCACTCGGCGTGGGCAACGTCTTCGGCTCGTTCCTTGAGAGCGCGCTGCGCAATCCGGGTGCCGCTGATGGCCAGCAGGGTCGTCTGTTCATCGGCTTCGCCGCTGCCGAGCTTCTCGGCCTGCTGGCGTTCGTCGTGTCGATGATCCTGATTTTCGTTGCCTGATCAGTTCGAAGATCAGACAATTTTGGCAGTGACGGCGGTGGCTCATTTCGGGCCCCGTCTCGCCGCTATGACGGACAGGTGACATGCCCCAGATAGCCCAGCTTGCCGCAACCTACTCGTCGCAGATCTTCTGGATGCTGCTGACGTTCGGTTTCGTCTTCTTCGTGATCGGCCTCGGGATGGTTCCCAAGGTTCAGTCGACCGTACAAAGCCGCGACAACAAGATCGCCGACGATCTTGAAGCCGCCAGGGCGGGTTCGGCTGCGGCCGACGCGCTTGAGGCGGACTGGCGGGCTCGGGAAAACGAGGCACGCGCTCAGGCGCAGGCCCGTCTTGCCCAGGCCAAGCTCGATGCGGCCAAGGATCGCGAAAAGAAGCTTGCGAAAGTGGATGCCGCGATCGGCGAGACGCTGGTTGCAGCAGAGCAGCGCATTGCTGCCGGTCGCGACAAGGCGCTGGCGGAAATCGAAACCGTGGCAGCGGAAGCGGCTGCGGACATCGTCCGCCGCCTCACCGGTGCCGACGTGACGACTGCCGCGGCGCGCAAGGCCGTCAAGGCGGCAATGTAGGATGGTAACCCAGACCGTGAACAGCGCAGTGGAATCCAACGGGGTTGAAGCAGGCAATGCTTCGGCGGCCGTCGCGCATAATCTCGATCAGGCCGACAAGGTCCAGAATCTCCAGGGCAATGTCACTGCTGCGACCGAAGCCCATGGCGGCCCGGAAACGCATGTGGCCGGCCCGGCGCTCTTCGGCGTGCTCAATGGCGGCGCTCTGGTCAGCCTCGCGATGCTGGTCTTTCTGGGCATCCTGCTCTGGAAGAAAGTGCCGAGCATGATCGGCAAGGTGCTGGATAGCCGCATCGGCGCTATCAAGGCTCAGCTCGACGACGCATCGCGTCTGCGCGCTGAAGCCGAAGCGCTGAAGGCGGAATATCAGGCGAAGCTCGCCGCCGCGGCAAAGGATGCCGATGCGATGCGCGCCGCTGCCGAGGAAGACGCGGCCGATCTTCTGAAGGCTGCCAAGGCGGATGCCAAGGCGCTGATCGCCCGCCGCGAGAAAATGGCCGAGGACAAGATCGCCGCTGCCGAGCGCAGTGCGATCGCCGATCTGCGCGCCCGCGCCGCCAATGCTGCGACGGGTGCTGCTGCCACGCTCATCACGCAGGTGCATGACGCCAAGGCCGACAAGGGCCTTGTCGACGAGACGATTGGCAAGCTCTCGCACTAAACGCGACTGAATGCTGATGGCATGAAAAGCCGGGCTGGGTGACCAGTCCGGCTTTTTCGCGTCTCGGCGTCATGGGTTTGGGCGGGTCTCCCACGGCTCATCGCGCTACTCATAAAGGTAGATGACGAAACCGATTTCCAGTGTCAGACTAGTCGGACAATAAGAAGCAGAAGCAAAAGACCGGGAGAGGGAATTTGCGTCAAAATCTCATTTGGGCAGGCGCGCTTGTCCTGTCCTTTTGCGCCGTTGCGGCGCCGGCCCATCACAGCATGGCCATGTTCGACCAGCAGAAGACGGTCACACTCACCGGCACAGTGCGCGAGTTCCAGTGGACGAACCCGCATTGCTACATCCAGCTCTCAGTTAAGAATGCCGCCGGGGTTACCACGGAGTGGAGCCTGGAAATGGGTGCCCCCATGTATCTCTTTGCCGAGGGATGGCGCCCGTCCACGCTCAAGGCGGGCACGCAGATCAGCGTCAGCATCAACCCGCTCAAGGATGGCAAGCCCGGCGGTGTGGTGCTCACGGCGACCACGCCCGATGGCAAGCAGCTCGGAAAGAAGAAAGCGGCATGAGGCGCGTCGCTGCCCTGATGGCGGCGGGGCTCCTCGTCGCAATGGCCGGTCCGGTAGTGGCCCAGACGAAATCGCCCGCCGCGCGCGCCGATGTATTCAGGAAGCTTCCCAACTGGAGCGGCTACTGGCTGACCGAGAATGATGAGACGTCGATCGGTGGGCTTTCCCAGCGGGCCATCGAGGCGAAGGCGACCGGGCAAAGCGGGCCGCGCGCGGTCATGTCGCTTTATGGCTTCGGGGCGCCATGGAATGACGAAGGCAAGCGGCGGCAGGCGGAGAAGGCCAAGGCCGGGGGGCGCAAAGCCGAGGGCTGGGGCTATCCGATCATGATGAATGGCGCCGCGCCGATCCAGTTCATGATCACGCCCGAGGAAGTGCTCATCATCAATGCCTATCGCGATGTGCGCCATGTCTACACGGATGGGCGCAAGCATCCCGATCCGGATGACATCTGGCCGACGGTCTGGGGCGATAGCATCGGCCATTGGGAAGGCGACACGCTGGTCATCGACACGATTCAGGTGAAGAACCCGAACTATTATTTCCACGGCGCCCCGCCGCTCTCGGAAGAGGCGCATTATGTCGAGCGCATCCGCTTGGTCGCGCCGGGCAAGATCGAGAATGATGTGACAATCATTGATCCGGTGACGCTGACCGGCCCGTGGAAGGCGAAAGTCACTTACCAACCCGCCAAAGGCTTCGATCGGATGATCTCCATCGAATATGACAACGACCGCACCGGCAGCGACGAGGCCGGGCAGAACACGATCGAGCCGGCCACGGGCCGGAAGTGACCGGCAAAGAGGCAAGAGGGGAGACGGACATGACTTTCCGAAATGGAACGGCGCGACTGGCCATGATCGGTCTCGGTGCATCGCTGGCGCTGACGGCAGCGGCGGTGCCTTCACGGGCGCAGCTACTGGCCGGGGAGAAGGAAGCCATCATCGCCCCGATCAGCGGCGTCGTCGCGCCGGGAGCGAAATGGGAGCGCGCATGGTCCGGGCCGATGACGGCGGACGGCATGACTGGCACGCAGGATGGTGCGCTGCTCTTCGCGCAGGAACAGAGCAACGCCATCTGGAAGCTCTGGCCGGATGGCAGGGCCTTCGTGGTCTGGCCCTATATTGCCGGGGCCGGTGCTGTCTCCATCGACGCAGCGGGGCGCGTGTTCGCCATTGAGCGCACCTGCACCGATCCGGGCCTCAAGCTGCCTAACTGCGCGGATAATACCCGCGTGATCCAGCTCGCGCCTGAACGCAAGGTGCTGGCCAGCGCCTTTGCCGATGGCAAGACGCTGGGCCGCCTCAACGACGTCGCAGCTGACGGCTATGGCGGCGCTTTCTACACGCAGGGCGGCATCTATCATGTCGCCGCCGGAGGCAGCGTGAGCGTGGTTGCCGAGGGGAACGGCATGTTCACCAACGGTCTGGTGCTGAGCCCGGACGGCAAGACGCTCTACGTCACCAACCGGACCACTATCGTTGCTTTCGATGTCGGCGCGGGCGGCGCGACCTCCAACCGGCGCGATTTCACGACCTTGGGTAGTGAGGCGCAAGGCAGCTTCGGCGCTGATGGCCTCGCGGTCGACAGCGAGGGGCGGCTCTATGCGACCGGCGGCGCGGGCATTTATGTGTTCGACAAGGCAGGCAAGACGCTCGGCATCATCCCGACGCCCCGCGCGGCAATCACGCTCGCCTTCGCCGGGCCGGACCGCAAGACGCTCTACGCCGGCATGATGGGCGCGGTCGATCCGGACGGAAAGGCATGGGCGACGCCGCAGGGCGTCCGCAATGTCGCGATGACGGTGTACAAGCTGAAGACGGTGTCGACGGGGCTTAAGGACCGACCGAAATAAAACCGGTGAGGTGGTGTCAGCTACCCACAGGTTTAACGAGGTTGGTCAAGTTACGGATGAGACTTTGCGTCTTGCGGCGCAACTCTTCTTGAAGGGCAATCGCATCGGCTTTGTCGATCATCAATGTCTCGCGCCGAGATTTGCGATCTTGAAGTGCGAGGTGGCGGAATACTATGATCCAGTCGCCACTACCTTCGATCAACACATAAGTCACGCTGTGGGCGAGATGTATGCGGAGGTTATCATGGATTCTGAAATCCATGAGAGCATTGCTCGCCATTTTTCCTTTATCGGCGAATAACCCGCAGGGTCCAATTGCATTGCCCAAATCTTCGAGTTTCTGGCCACGGTAATGCCGGAGGCCAATCTCGGTGGCGCCTCTTTCAATTTCGTTTAGCGCTATAAGAGCTTCGGTGACTGCCTCTTCCGCTTGGGCGAAGAATTGCAAGCAGGCGGCCTTCCAATCATTTACGGCACGCACTGCAACGTTCCGTGTTCCATCAGCAGGTTTTGGAATAATTTGCGTCTGTGCGTTCATCACTTGCCGACATAACGCTATCGACTTGAGAAAACGTTGCCACGTCCGGCGCGCTCTACTTCGGTTTGCGAAACAGGAAGACAAATTGATCCGTTTTACCCCGGATGCTCGGATCGAAGACGAGCTTGTCATGCGGATCGGCGGGATTGGCGTAGAGCGGGCTTGATCCGACGAACTTGAATCCGGCCTTTTCGATCTCCTGCCGCGCCGCTGCCGGATCGATGCGGTGCAGGCTATTCGGCGCTTTGAACTCTGGGTCGGCATTGGCGACATGATCGACGACAAGGAACAGTCCGCCCGGTTTCAGCGCGGCATAGAGCTTCTTCGCCGTCGCCAGCGCATTGTCGGCGGGTGAGAGGCTCAGGTGCAGGTCATGATAATTCTCGACCGTGACGATGGCGTCCAGCGGCTCGGGGAAGGCCACTTCCTGCCATGGCGTCGTCACAGCACTGGTATTGGCATGGGCCGCGACGGCTGCTTTCTGCTCGTCACCATAAGCCGGGCGAAGTTTGACGAACTCGGTCGACTGATAGCCGTAAACATGGCCTTTGGGGCCGACCAGCGCGGCGAGGATATGCGTCCAGTAGCCGCCACCCATCATGAAGTCGGCGACTTTCATGCCGGGTTTGATGCCGGAGAAGGCGAGCAATTCACCGGCGTGGCGGGCCTCGTCGCGGGCCTTGTCGGCGGCGGGTCGCGAAGGATCGGCCAGTGCAGTCTTGACTGCGGCGGGCACGGGCGGTTGTGCGGCGAGCGGCGCGGCTGATGCCAGGGCCAGAAGTGCAATAAGCGTCAGCGGCGTCCTGTGCATGGCATCTCTCCCGGCCGGTTGATGCCGGCTCCGCGGCTTTATAGCCAAGACGTCGCGCCCCTGCCAGACGGAAGCGGATTTCGGCCAATGGACGGCACCGATGTCCAATGCATGGCTGGCGCAAAGGGCCATGACTGCCTAAATCAGTGCCAGAATGTCCGAACCCAATTCCCCCAATCGCTTCAACGAAGACAAGGCGTCCTATACCGTGCGCGGTAGCGAGGCGCTCGACATTGATGCGGGCGTCGCGGCGATCCGCGAGACGATCAAGACGCTGCCCACGCGGCCGGGCGTGTATCGCATGCAGGATGCGCGCGGCGATGTGCTGTATGTCGGCAAGGCGCGCGCGCTGCGCAATCGCGTGACCAATTACACGCAGGTCGACCGGCTACCCCGTCGCCTCCAGCGCATGGTCTCGCAGACGCGCTCGATGACCATCGTCACGACCGAGAGCGAGGCCGAGGCGCTGCTGCTCGAGGCGCAGCTCATCAAGCGCTTCCGCCCGCCTTACAATGTGCTGCTGCGCGACGACAAAAGCTTCCCGTTCATCCTGCTGCGGGAAGATCATGCCTTCCCGCGCGTCCAGCTTCATCGCGGCGCGCGCAAGGCGAAAGGGCAATATTACGGACCGTTTGCCGGGGCAGGGCAGGTCCGCATGACGCTCAATGCGTTGCAGAAGCTGTTCCTGCTGCGCTCGTGCACTGACAGCTTTTTCAACAATCGTTCGCGGCCCTGCCTGCTCTATCAGATCCGCCGCTGCTCCGCGCCCTGCGTGGGTCGGATCGACGATGCCAACTATGCCGAACTGGTGCAGGACGCGCAGGATTTTCTCGGCGGCAAATCCACCAAGGTCCAAGCCAAGCTGGGCGATGCGATGACGCGCGCGGCCGATGCGATGGATTTCGAGATGGCCGCTGTTTATCGCGACCGGCTCAAGGCGCTCACTTTCATTCAAGGCAGTCAGGCGATCAATGCCGAGGGGCTGGGCGATGCGGATATCTTCGCGCTGGCCAGCAAGAATGGCGGCATGTGCGTGCAGGCCTTCTTCATTCGCGGCGGGCAGAATTGGGGGCATCGCAGCTTCTTCCCCGTCCACACCGCCGAAGTGGGTGAGGATGAAGTGCTGATGCAGTTCATGGCGCAATTCTATGAGGACGTGCCGCCCGCGCCGCTCGTCCTGTGCGACCGGGAGCCGGCCGAGATCGACCTGATCGCCGAAGCGCTCACCCAGCGTATCGGGCGCAAGGTGCGTATTGAAGTGCCGCAGCGGGGCAGCCGCGTGAAACTCATCAAGCAGGCGCAGCGCAATGCCATTGAGGCGCTGGAGCGGCGGCAGGCGGAGAGCAGCGCGGCAAGCAAGGTGCTGGCCGAAATTGCAGACCTGTTCGGGCTGGAAGGACCGCCGGACCGCATCGAAGTCTATGATAACAGCCATATTCAGGGCAGTCATGCGCTCGGCGCGATGATCGTGGCCGGGCCGGAGGGCTTCCGGAAAAGCGCCTATCGCAAGTTCAACATCAAGCGGCCCGAGACCATTGCTGGCGACGATTTCGGCATGATGCGCGAAGTGTTCCAGCGGCGCTTCGCCAAATTCGCGGAAGATGCGGAGTCCGAAGGCGACGCGAACCGCGATTCAGGCGAATGGCCCGATCTCGTGTTGGTTGACGGCGGGCGCGGCCAACTCAATGCGACGCGCGATGCGCTGGAAGAAATTGGCGTCGAGGATGTCGTGCTGGTCGGCATCGCCAAGGGGCCGCATCATGGCCGGGATGGCCGCGAGGTCTTCCATCTGCTCGATGGGCGCGAGTTCATGCTGCCGGTCAATCATCCCGTGCTCTTCTATCTCCAGCGGCTGCGCGACGAGGCGCATCGCTTCGCCATTGGCGCGCACCGGCAGAAGCGCAGCAAGGCGATCACGGTCAGTTCGCTCGACGAAGTGCCCGGTATCGGCCCTGCCCGGAAGAAGGCGCTGCTCATGCATTTCGGCACGGCCAAGGCAGTGCGCAATGCCAGTCTCGATGATCTCCAGCGCGCGCCGGGCGTCTCGGCTGCGGTGGCGCAGACAGTGTACGATTATTTCCACGCCTAGCCCGCTCTAGAGGGGGCTGCGCACCCGGTCGCGTGTGCCGGAGCGTGTGGCGCGGACGGGGCGCGCGGGTTCGCTGCCGGAGTCGGCGGGCGCCGTGGTCCAGCCGAGATGAGGCAGGCTGATGCTGCGCTTGCCCGACAGGTCGGTGCGGCACACGATGAGCCCGGTTTCCTCGATAAAGGCCAGCATGCGCTTGGCCCGACCGATCGAGCTGGTGCCGTAGAGCACGGCCAATTCCTCGTCGCTGGGGCAGGGCGCCTCCTCCCGTGCCGTCCGGGCGATGCCGAGGAACGGCGCGAGCATTTCCTCCGGGAGCGACAAAGCCAGGTCCATCGCGGCTTCCCAGCCCTCCGGATCGTCAATCCCGGCGCGCGCCAGAGCCATGCGGGTGCGAAACGCATCGAGCAGCAGCGCCGGATCGACGCCGCGCATCCGGCAGCGCAGTTGATAGTCCTGGAACAGGGCGGCCGTCGTCTGGCGGCTGTCCTCGCGCGCCATTTCGGCCAGCAGCGCGCGGCGAATCGGTTCCTGCTCGGCTTCGTCCAGCGCGGGCACATTAGGAACCGGGCTGGGCACTGGCGTCGCGATCGTGCGGATGAGATCGCTGACCGGCATGGGGGCGGGCGGAGGCGGTGGCGGCAGGTCTTCCCCGGCGGCGGGCGCGAGCAGCATGTCGCGCATGTCGCTACCATAAGCGTCGGGCAGCGGCATCAGCTTGGGACTGGCGCTTTTCGCCACTGTCGTCACCGGGCCGATTCGGATGCTGACGGGGCGTCGGGACACTGCAGGGCCGAGCGCAAGAAACTCACCGCGCGCCAGATCGCGGATCATGTCCGCCTGCCGCCGCTCCATGCCGAGCAGATCGGCAGCGCGAGCCATATCGATGTCGAGGAAGGTGCGGCCCATCAGGAAGTTGGAGGCCTCTGCGGCGACATTCTTGGCGAGCTTGGCGAGGCGCTGCGTGGCGATAATCCCCGCGAGCCCGCGCTTGCGGCCACGGCACATGAGATTGGTCATGGCGGCAAGCGAGACGCGTCGCGCTTCCTCCGTCACATCACCGGCGGCGGCAGGCGCAAAGAGCTGCGCTTCGTCGACCACGACCAGCACGGGATACCAGCTATCGCGCGGCGCATCGAACAATGCGTTCAGGAACGTCGCAGCGCAGCGCATCTGCCCGTCAATCTCCAGACCCTCCAGATTGAGCACGACCGAAGCACGGTGTGCTCGCACGCGCGCGCCAAGACGCGTGATTTCGGCGAGGCTATAGTCGGCGGCTTCGATGGCGACATGGCCGAAGCTATCGCCCAGACTGACGAAATCGCCTTCCGGATCGATCACGACCTGCTGGACGAGGCCAGCGCTGCCTTCCAGCAGGCGGCGCAAAAGGTGCGATTTTCCCGACCCCGAATTGCCCTGCACGAGCAGGCGCGTGGCAAGCAGTTCTTCCAGGTCGACGCAGACCGAAGTCCCGCTCGCATCGCATCCCATATCGATCTTGGCCGTCATGTCCGGGCTGTGGCCCAAGCGGGCGGTGCGGGGCAAGGGGCAGGATAAAACATTTGCACGTCACGAGGCGCCTGATCGACATAATCGATTACAAAGGCAGCACTTATCAATTTCATTTTGTAAGCGACGCAAACTATTAGGTGGCTTCTAATTCACCACGAAACGGAGCACCCATGAATCTCCTTAGCACTCCCATCAAGCCGTTCGCCGCCACTGCCTATAAGCAGGGCAAGTTCGTCGATGTCACCGACGAAAGCGTCAAGGGCAAGTGGGCCGTATTCTTCTTCTACCCGGCTGACTTCACGTTTGTCTGCCCGACCGAGCTGGAAGATCTGGCCGACATCTATCCCACGCTGCAGGGCATGGGCGTCGAGGTCTATTCGGTCTCCACGGACACGCATTTCAGCCACAAGGCTTGGCATGACACGTCGCCGGCCATCAGCAAGATCAACTATTTCATGCTCGGCGACCAGAACCACGTTCTGTCGAACAACTTCCAGGTCCTGCGCGAAGGCGTTGGCCTTGCGGACCGCGGCACGTTCGTTGTCGATCCCGATGGCGTGATCCAGCTCATCGAAGTGACCCCTGAGGGCGTTGGCCGCAATGCAGCTGAGCTCCTGCGCAAGGTCAAGGCGCTTCAGTACTGGGTCAGCCATCCGGGTGAAGTCTGCCCTGCCAAGTGGGAAGAAGGCGAGAAGACGCTCGCGCCTTCGCTCGACCTCGTCGGCAAGATCTAATCTATCCCCGCCGGGGGCGCCCATCGCGGCGCCCCCGGCACCCTCTTCAAGTCCCTATCCCAGCGCTGCCCCCTCAACGCTGACGCATTTTACGGAACGCCCCAATGCTCGACGCAAACATCAAGACGCAGTTGCAGGCCTATATGGCCAATATCCGCCAGCCCATCGAGCTGGTGCCCGCGCTTGACGACAGCGCGAAGGGCGCGGAACTGCGCGGCCTGCTCGAAGATATTGCCGCACTCTCCGACAAGGTGAGCCTCGCCGCAGACGATGGCGACGCACGCAAGCCCAGCTTCGCGATCCGCCGCGTGGGCACGGACATTTCCGTGCGCTTCGCCGGCATTCCGATGGGCCATGAGTTCACATCGCTGGTGCTCGCTTTGCTGCAGGTCGGCGGCCATCCGCCCAAGGTCGACGACGACGTGATCGACGCGATCAAGGCGCTCGACGGCGATTATGTTTTCGAAACCTATTTCTCGCTCTCGTGCCAGAATTGCCCCGATGTGGTGCAGGCGCTGAACCTGATGAGCGTCGTCAATGCGCGCATCAAGCACACCGCCATCGATGGCGGGCTGTTCAAGGACGAAGTGGAAGGCCGCAAGATCATGGCCGTGCCGAGCGTCTATCTGAACGGCGTTGAATTCGCTTCGGGCCGCATGGACATCGAGCAGATCCTCGCCAAGCTGGACACGGGTGCTGTCGCGCGCGCTGCCGAGAAGATCGCTGCCAAGGAGCCGTTCGACGTGCTCGTTGTCGGTGGCGGACCGGCGGGTGCTGCTGCTGCCATTTATGCGGCCCGCAAGGGCATCCGCACGGGCGTGGTCGCCGAGCGCTTCGGCGGGCAGGTGCTCGACACCATGGCCATCGAGAATTTCATCTCGGTGCCGCACACGGAAGGCCCCAAGCTGGCGGCCGCGCTGGAGCAGCACGTCAAGGATTATGACGTGGACATCATGAACGTCCAGCGCGCCAGGAAGCTGATCCCGGCGGCCAGGCCCGGCGGTTATGCGACTGTCGAGCTGGAAAGCGGCGCCACATTGAAGGCCAAGACGATCATCCTCGCGACCGGCGCGCGCTGGAGGACGATGAACGTCCCCGGCGAAGCGGAATATCGCAACAAGGGCGTGGCTTATTGCCCGCATTGCGATGGGCCTTTGTTCAAGGGAAAGCGCGTTGCGGTCATCGGCGGTGGCAATTCGGGTGTCGAGGCGGCGATCGACCTTGCCGGCATCACCGCTCATGTCACGCTCATCGAATATGACAGCCAGCTCCGCGCCGACGCAGTGCTTCAGCGCAAGCTCTACAGCCTGCCGAACGTCACCGTCATCACCTCGGCATTGACCAGCGAAGTGCTGGGCGACGGCGAGAAGGTGATTGGCCTCGTCTACAAGGACCGCGACAGCGACACCTCGCACACGGTCGAGCTGGCGGGTATCTTCGTGCAAATCGGTCTCGTGCCGAACACGGAGTTCCTTGGCGACACGATCGCGCTCACCAGCCGTGGCGAGATCGAGATCGATGCCCGCGCCCATACCTCCCGCGAAGGCATTTTCGCGGCGGGCGACGCCACGACCGTGCCTTACAAGCAGATCGTCATTGCGATGGGACAGGGATCGACGGCGGCGCTTTCCGCATTCGACTATCTCATCCGCCTCGCGCCTGAAGAAGAGCAGGCCGAAGCCGCCTGATAGCCAGACATGAGGCCCGGCTGAGCCGGTGCCTCATGTTGGTTGTGTATTCGCCGTTGGATGTAAGGGCATGAGCCGCTTTCCATCCCTGATCGGTCATTCCAATCAACAGCGGCGAGCCTAAAAAGCGCCTGTGCGGACGTGATCTTATGCGCGGAATGACGACGAGGCCCGGCATTGACCGAAGCCTCTTCGCATCAGCAGTCGTGGTGATTAGGCGAAGCTGACCTTGCTCGAACGACGACGCATGGCGGCGCCTGCAAGAGCGAAGCCGCCAATCATCATGGCCCAGGTTGCCGGCTCAGGCACAGCGGCGGGCGAGAACGTTGCCGAGAATTGTGCATCGCCAAAATTGTTGAAATAATTCCACGAGCCAGTGCTCTGCGGATCGTCGCCGTTGAGCCAGACGAAATAGTTGATGTTCGGATTCGTATCATCGCCAAGCGGCATCGAGGTGGAGCCGGCGGTGCCTGCAACGCCAAAGGTCGTCAGATAGGCCACGTAAAGCGAACCTGCCGTGACGGCGATGTCAGTGTTGAAGGTATAGGCGCCCGCAGCGAGCGCCGGCGTGGCGGCGCTTTCGAACAGGTTGACCGGCGAACCGAACCCTTCGCCGTAAGTCGAAGTGCCATTCCAGGTGCCGACGCCGCCGGCCAGAGCGCCAACGCCGCCATTCAGCCACAGCGTGAATGAGGTCAGCGTGCCGGTGATTGGCGCGGTGAAGACCTGACCATAGGTCGGCGATTGGTCGATGCCGAACGACGAGATGCTGCCGCCCGTGGGGTTGTTGGAAATGGTCTGGGCATGGGCAGGGACAGCCAAAAGGCTAAGCGCTGCGGCGGCGCCAAGCAGCGCGATTTTTGCATTGAACATTTTAGGACTCTCCCACGACGAACCAGTTTCCACAAACCCACGCGTCATCATGGTCCTAACGACGCAGGTGTCTCATACTGACCGAGCCCAATTATTAAAGCCCATTAACCGTAAGCGCCTCATTAAAATAGCTTTTAACATAGGTTACGTGGTCGGGTGGGAGCGATGTCAGCAGACAGATCACCAATTCCGAACTGCAGCGCCATTGGATGGATGTAGAGCCCTGCCGGCGAACCCCAATGTGCGCAATCTGTCGACCGGGTGGCGAGCAGGAATCCCGACCTCAACGCAATCACGGCTGGGAAGCAGCGCTGGTCGAGCGGCACCGCCGGCTTCCGGGCTGGTTGCGCACAGACCGGGCGTCGCGACGGATGCCGGTCAGCCCTGAGCCGCCGCCGATACCGTTCCCGTCCGCGCCAGCTTGCCCCAGCCAACCACTTGCCCGCGCAGTGCAGCGTGGATCGAGCGGATCACGACGCCATACATGAGCTGGCGATAGACGAAGCGCTGCATGATCATCAGCAGGCCGGGAAAGCGCTGGCGCGTCGGCTCCAGCCGATAGGCGATCCAGCCCGCGAACAGGTCTATGGCGACGAAGATCAGCCAATAGGCGCCCATGCGCAGCACGTCGCTCTGGGTCTGTGCCCAGCCATGCTGGTGAATCTGGAGCCATGTCTCGGCGATCGAGACGACCAGGGCCAGGTCGATAATGGGTGAGAGCGCGGCAAAGATGATCTGGAACAGCCAGGCCTGCGGCATGCCGAACCATGCGAGGCCGCGCGGGCGACCGCGCCTGAGCACGGCGCGATGCTTCCAGAGGCATTGGAGCGTGCCGAAGGACCAGCGATAACGCTGCTTGGCGAGGGCACGGAATGTCTCAGGCGCTTCGGTGAGCGCAACGGCCTCGACATCATATTCGACCCACCAGCCGGCGCGCTGGATGGCGATGGTCAGGTCCTGATCCTCTGCCAGCGTATCCTCGGGATAGCCACCCACGGAGTCCAGCGCCACGCGCCGCCACGCGCCGACTGCACCGGGCACGACGGTGATGGCTTTGAGCGCATCCAGCGCCCGCCGCTCGACATTCTGTGCGGTCACATATTCGATAGCCTGCCAGCGCGTGATGAGATTGACCTTGTTGCCGACCCGCGCATTGCCCGCGACGGCGCCGACGCGGGGATTGGCGAACCAGCGCACCAGCTTCCCGATCGTGTCCGGCAGGAAATGCGTGTCGGCATCGAGCGCGATGATGATGGAGCCGCTGGCGTGCGTCAGCGCCCGGTTGAGCGCGCTCGCCTTGCCGCCATTGGCGAGCGTGAGTAGCCGAACGCGGGGGTCGGAACCATAATGCGCGGCGACAAGTGCGCTGGTCGCATCCTTCGAGCCATCGTCGGCCACGATCAGCTCCAGCGCGGGATAGTTGCTCGCCAACACCCGCGCGATCGAGGCGACGATGACCGTCTCCTCATTATAGGCCGGGATGATGACCGAGACGGGTGGCTGCGGCGCGTCTTTCGGCGCATCGGCGCTGGACTTGCGGTCGATCAGGGCAAGCGCAGTCATGAACAGGGCGCGGGCAATGCCGAGTGCGATGGCGAAGAAGAACAGCCAGCGCAGGGCATAGCCGATCATGGCGAGCGTGACGAAGAAGCCGACATCGGCGCGCACAGCCAGCAGATCCGGCCCGGCGACCAGCGGCATGACCGCATCGCGGCTCAGCCCGGCGAGGCTGGAGACGGTGACGAA
>Ga0247738_10000199_pt1 | contig 25449 bp, 25 predicted proteins | sample UWRJL013104B2_FD_180936 | JGI IMG/M metagenome (GOLD analysis project Ga0247738, IMG submission 180936) | Plant litter microbial communities from Arlington Agricultural Research Station in Wisconsin, United States - UWRJ-L013-104B-2 | ecosystem: Environmental > Terrestrial > Plant litter >...
CGGGGGGATTGCGACAACGAAACCGGACAGGTCCACGGGACGATTGACGTAGCCGAAGACCCGTAGGAGCGGCTTCAGCCGCGATCGTTGTTGCCGGTGATGATGCCTCCCGGCCGCGAGGCACCCGCGGGGGCGATGCAGTCTGGACGCCCGGTCTCGGCTGAAGCCGCTCCTACAGGGGGGCGTCGGACTGTTTTGGTCCCAGGCGGCCCAGCAGCGCGACCCAGAACGCCTCCGGCAGCTGCGCATCGATGCCGACGCTCGACCAGCGCTCGCCTGCGAACGGCGCGCACTTGACTGCGTCCTTCTCGGTCAGCAGCACCGGCAGGTCGCTGCCGAAGCGCAGGTCGTCGGCGACATAGCGGTGATGGTCGGGGAAGGCATGCGGGACGACGGCGATGCCGTGGCCGCGCAGCATGGAGAAGAAGCGTTCGGGATCGCCGATGCCGGCCACGGCGTGGACGCGCTGGCCGGCGAAGAACGCCAGCGGGCGCGGCCGGCCGCCGGCCAGCGGGCGCGCGTCGCCGGACTCCAGCCACATCGGCCATTCACCGAAGCCGGCAGCCAGGTCCGGGTCGCTGCCGACGTTGAGTACCCGGAACTGGCAGTCGGCGCCGCGTTCGGGCGGTTCGCGCAGGGGGCCGGCGGGCAGCAGGTGGCCATTGCCGTAGCGGCGGCGACCGTCGATTACTTCGATCTCGAGGTCGCGGGCCAGGCGGTAGTGCTGCAGCCCATCGTCGCAGACCACGATGTCGCAACCCTCGGCGACCAGCGCACGCGCAGCAGCCACGCGGTCGGCGTCGACCCGCACGCGCACGCCGGTGCGCGCCGCGATCAGCACCGGCTCGTCGCCGCCGATGGCCGGATCGGTGCCGGCCTCGACCCAGGCCGGCTTGGCGGCATCCACGCGGCCGTAGCCGCGGCTGGCCACGCCGGGCGTCCAGCCTGCGGCAAGCAGGCGCTCGACCAGGGCGATGGTCAGCGGCGTCTTGCCGCTGCCGCCGGCCACGATGTTGCCGACCACCACCACCGGGCGGCCGGGATGCCGGCTGCGCAGCAGGCCGCGACGGTACAGGCCGCGCCGCAGGCCTGCGGCTGCACCGTAGAGTCCGGCCAGCAGGCGCGCATGCACGGGCACAGTGGCCTTGTCGTACCAGTACGCCGGCACCTCGCGCCTGCCGCGACTCATGCCTCGCCGCCCTCGCGGAACTGCATGCGATGCAGGTGCGCATACAGGCCGCCCTGCGCCAGCAGTTCGGCATGCGTACCCCGCTCCACCAGGCGGCCCTGGTCGAGCACCAGCACCTGGTCGGCGTGTTCGATGGTGGACAGCCGGTGCGCGATCACCAGCGTGGTGCGGTCGGGCATCAGCCGGGTCAACGCCTCCTGCACCAGCCGTTCGGATTCGGTGTCGAGCGCGGCGGTGGCTTCGTCGAGGATCAGCAGCGGCGCGTCGCGCAGGATCGCCCGTGCGATCGCCAGGCGCTGGCGCTGGCCGCCCGAGAGCATCGAGCCGTTCTCGCCAATCGGCGTGTCCATGCCCTGCGGCAGGCGCTCGATGAACTCCCAGGCGTTCGCCGCCTCGGCTGCCGCACGCAGCGCCTCGGGCGTGGCTTCCGCGGCGTAGGCGATGTTGGCTGCCACGCTGTCGTCGAACAGCATCACCCGCTGGCCGACCAGGGCGACCTGGCGGCGCAGGTCGGACAGGCGGTACTGGTCCAGCGGCACGCCGTCGAGCGTGATCGTGCCGGAACTCGGCTCGTAGAAACGCGGCACCAGCCGCACCAGGCTGGTCTTGCCGCTGCCGGAGCGTCCCACGATCGCGGTCACGGTGCCGGGCGCGGCGGTGAAGCTGATCCCCTCGAGGGCGTGGCGCACCTCGTCGCGCTCGTAGCGCAGCGAGACGTTGTCGAACACCAGTTCGCCGCGCGCACGCGCCAGCGGCACGCTGCCGGTGTCCTTCTCTTCCTCCGAGTCGAGCACGGCGAACAGGCGCTCGGCCGCCGCCACGCCGCGCCCGATCACGCTCTGCACGTTGGTGATCCGGCGCAGCGAGGGAATGATGCCCATCATCGCGGTCATCAGCTGCACGAACTCGCCGGGGTTGAGCCGCCCTTCCAGCGCCTCGTGCACCGACACCCACACGATCGCCGCCAGCGCCAGCGCGGCCAGGATCTGGACCAGCGCCGAGGACAGCGCGCGCGTGGTCTCGACCTTCATGTTCAGGTGCAGGATGCGGTTGGCGAAGGACGAATAGCGGCCGCGCTCGAACGCCTGCGCGCCGTACACCTTCACGTCCTGCTGCGCGGCCAGCGACTGCTCGGCGCTGGCCGCCAGCGCGCCCATGCCGTCCTGGATGCCGCGGCTGATGCGCCGGTAGCGCCCGCCCACGTACCAGACCAGCACGCCGATCAGCGGCGCGATCACGATCATCGCCAGGGTCACCTTGACGCTGGTGTAGAGCATCAGGCCGAACAGGAAGAGCACGGTCAGGCCGTCGGTGAGGATCGCCTTGAGTGCGTCCGAGCTGGCCTGGGTGACCTGCTCGGTATCGAAGTTGAGGCGGCTGACCATCGCCGGCACCGCCTCGGTGTCGAAGCGCGTGCTGGGCAGGCGCAGGTACTTGCCCAGCACCAGTTCACGCAGGTCGCGCACCACGCTGCGGCCCACGCGTGCCATGCCGTAGTCGGTGGCGAAGGTGGCCAGGCCGCGCATCAGGAACAGCCCGATGATCGCCAGCGGCAGCACGATGGCCATGTCCGGCTTGGGATCCACGAAACCATCGTTGGTCAGCGGCTCCATCAGCCACACGAAGGCCGCGCCGGCCAGGGCCTCGACGATCATCGCCGCCATCGCCACCAGCAGGAACGGCCAATAGACCCAGGCGTGGCCGAGCAGGCGCCGGTAGACGGGCCAGGCGCCTGGTGGGTCGGCGGTGTCGGTGGTCGGGGTACTCATCACGTTACTGCGCCGGCGCCTGTTCGGGAGCGGTCGCGTTGGCGATGCGGGTGAAACCGAGCTGGCCGAGCGCGTCGTAGGCGGTCACCACTGCCTGCCAGGGCGTGCGCGCATCGGCGCGCAGCAGCACGGTGCGCTCGCGGTCGTCGCCGGCCACCTCCACGATCGTGCGCTTGAGCGATTCCACGTCGGTGCGCAACGCCTCGCGGTCGCCGACGAAATAGCGGCCATCGGCGTTGATCAGCAGGCTCAGCGAATCGGTCTGCGTGTTGGCCTGCCCGTCGGCGCGCGGCAGCTCGAGCTTGAGCACCGAGCGCGCGTCGAAGGTGGTGGTGATCACGAAGAAGATGATCAGCACCAGGATCACGTCGATCAGCGGCACCAGGTTGATCTCGGGCACGTCCTCGGCCCGGCGGTCGCGGATCCGCATGCGCTCAGCCCTGCGCCGGCTGCGCGCCGGGCTGGCCTTCCGCCTGCGGGTAGGCGGCCAGGGCAGCCGCCGCGGCGCGCGCGCGCGGGTCGATCACGTCCATCAGCTGGATCGCCTCGTGCTCCATGTCGACGATGTAGCCGTCGATGCGGGCGCGGAACCAGCGGTGGAAGATCAGCGCCGGCACGGCCACGACCATGCCCGCCGCCGCGCACACCAGCGCCTTGCCGATGCCGCCGGCAAGCTGGGTGACGTCGCCCACGCCATGGTCCATCACCCCCAGGAACATCTGGATCATGCCGACCACGGTGCCGAACAGGCCCAGCAGCGGGCCGGCGCCGGCGATCGTGCCCAGCGCATTGAGGAAGCGCTCCATGCGATGGGCGATATGGCGGCCCACATCCTCGACCCGCTCGCGGATCTCCTCGCGCGGGCGGTGCCGGACCTCGAGCGCCGACGCCAACAGCGCGCCCAGCGGCGAGTTGTTGCGCAACGACTCGATGTGGACCGGGTCGAGCTTGCCGCGCGCGGCCCAGGTCCGCACTTCCTGCCCCAGCCCCGGCGGCAGCACCGCGCTGCGCCGCAGCGCCCAGAACCGTTCGACGATGATCGCCAGGCCGACCGCAGAGAGCAGCAGCAACGGCAGCATTGGCCAGCCGCCGGCCTTCACCAGTTCAAGCACGCTATTCCTCCGGCCCGCGGGCCTGCCCCGGGTACTGCCCGATAGAATAGCCCGTCAGCGCGCCGCGTCGGCCCTCCGCACCGCATCCCACAAGCGTGGGTGGTGGCTGCGATGCCGCTCGATGTGCGTGCGGTCACTGATGTGGATGCGCACCGCACCGTCCCGGGCGGTGTCGGCAGTGTCGGCGCCAGCATCGGCCCAGCGCTGCATGACCCGTGGGTGCGGATGGCCGAAGCGGTTGCCGTGGCCGGTCGAGGCGACCGCCAATCGCGGCTGCGTGGCCGCAACGAAGGCCGGATCGGAGGACTTGTCGCTGCCGTGGTGGGGGACCAGCAACACGTCGCTGCGCAGCAGCGGCGCCTGGTCGTGGACCAGCATGCGCTCGACCACTTCGCCGATGTCGCCGGCCAGCAGCGCGGCGCCGTGCGTGGACTCGACACGCAGCACGCAGCTGGACTCGTTGCGCATGTCCGGAAAATGCAGGCCCGGGTGCAGGAAGACGAAGCGCACGCCGTCGAACTCCCATTGCGTGCCGGCCAGGCACGGCGCGGCAGCCGCGATGCCGGCATCGCGCGCGGCGAACACCGGGCCCGTCTCGAAACGGCGCAGCAGTGCGGCCAGACCGCCCGCATGGTCGGCGTCGCCGTGGCTCACCACCGTTGCGTCCAGCCTGCGCACGCCCAGCGCGTGCAGGGCCGGGGCGACCACGCGCTCGCCGGCATCGAAACCCTCCGGCACCGCCGGCCCGGTGTCGTAGAGCACGGCGTGGCGCGCGGTGCGGATCAGCACCGAGGTACCCTGCCCCACGTCCAGCACCACCATCTCGAAGCTGCCCGGCGCCGGCAACCTGCGGTCCGGCCACAGCAGCGGCAACAGCAGCAGCAAAGCAAGCGCCTTGCCCGGTACGCCACGCGGCAGCAGCAGCCAGAACGCGGCCAGCAGCGCCAGTGGCAGCGCAAACCACGGCGCCTCGGGCAGCCACCACAGCGCCAGCCGCGCGGACGCCAGCCATTCGAACAGCGGCCAGGACAGATCGAAGCACCAGGCCGCCAGCCGCCATGCCGGGCCGCCCCAACCCGCATGCAAGGCCTCCAGCCCGGTGCCGACCAGGGCCAGCGGCACGACGACCAAGCTCCACCACGGAATGGCGAACAGGTTGGCCAACGGCCCCGCCAGCGAGGCCTGGCCGAACAGGATCGCCGTCAGCGGCAGCAGGCCGAGCGTGGCCACCCACTGCGCCGACAGGAAGCCGCGCAGCAGCGGCTGGGCATGCGCCCGCGGCAGGCACCACACCAGCCAGGCCACGCCGGCGAAGCTGAGCCAGAAGCCGGCCGCCAGCACCGACAGCGGGTCGACCAGCAGCAGCGTAATCGCCGCCAGCGCCAGCGAATCTGCCACGCCCATCGGCCTGCGCCACAGCCGGGCCAGGACCACCACCGCGATCATCAGCACGGTGCGCACCGTGGGCAGGGCGAAACCGGCCACTGCGGCGTATCCGGCGGCGCCGAGCAACGCGCCGCAGGCGGCCGCCTGCGGTCGCGGCATGCGTCGGCCCAGCCCGGGCAGCAACCACCACACGCCGGCCACGGCCAGCGCGAAGAAGCCGGCGACCAGGCCGACGTGGAAACCGGAAATCGCGATCAGGTGGGTCAGGCCGGTGGCGCGCAGGATCTCCCAGTCGAGATCGGCCAGGCCGCGCGTGTCGCCCAGCGCGAGCGCCCGCACGAAGCGCGCGGAAGGGCGCGCCAGCGAAGCATCGATGCGATTCGCGATGCGGTCGCGCCAGCCGTCGATACCGGCCGCCGAATGCGTCCGCGTCCACGGGTCGGCGGCGCGCACATAGCCGGTCGCGTTCAGCCGGCCCGCGAGCGCATGGCGCTCGCCGTCGTACCAGCCCGGATTGCGCAGGCCGCGCGGCGCGCGCAGGCGTGCGGTGATGCGCCAGCGGCTGCCCGGCTCCAGCCCGAGGCGGGGCGCGTCGGCGGCATCGCCGTCGCGATCGTCGTACCAGGACAGTCGCAGCAGCTTGCCGCGCAGGGCGTCGGGCTGGTCGGCATCGCGATCCACCCGGAACAGGAAGCGCGTGCGCCGCTGTTCGTGTTCGGGCAACTGCACCACCCTGCCCCGGATCTCGAAGTCGCCGCGCTCCAGCGCCGGCGGCAGTTGCTGTGCCAGCACCCAGGTCGCATGCAGGCCGAACAGTGCGAATCCCAGGGCCAGTGCGCCTGCCGGTCGCCGCCAGTCGCCCCGGCGCCACCACGCAGCGGCGCCCAGGATGGCCAGTGGCACCAGCAGGGGCACCGGCGGCAGCGCGGGCAGTCGCGAACACGCCAGCACGCCCAGCACCAGCATGGCGGCAACACCAACGCCGAACGGCGCAAGCGGTGGGTGACGGGTTGTTCGACCATCCATGGCCTGTTCCACATCGATCAGGCCTGCAGTGTGGGCGGCCTTGGACCGGTGCGGCATCGGTGGGGATGGTGGTGGGGCGTGGGATTAATCCCATCGCCGGAGGTGTGCGGCTCCGGCTGGCCCCACTCCAGCCCTCCCCCGCAGGCGGGGGAGGGAGCAGATGGCGGCTGGTTCTACGCCCTCCCCGCTTGCGCAGCAGGGAGCAGATCGATTGCGCCTAGTTTTGCTCCCTCCTCCGCTTGCGGGGGAGGGTTGGGGTGGGGGCCACCGTCACCACGATCTCGACTTCACCGCCACTTCATCGTCCTTCCATCGGCGCCACACGTGGCTACGACACGCTGGGCCCATCACGACAGGCACAAGGGGACACCGTGGGATCGACAACGACCGCGCAGTGGGACGTGGTGGTGGTCGGCGCCAGCTTCGCCGGTGCGGCCTGCGCGCTGGCCGCGCGCCGCGCCGGGCTGCGCGTGTGCGTGCTCGAGCGCAAGCGCGATCCGGGCATGCGCCTGCATACCACCGGCATCATCGTGCGCGAGGCGGCCGAAGGCACGCCATTGGCCGCCATCCCCGCGCCCCTCGTACGCCGCATCGATGGCGTGCGGCTGTACGCGCCCGGCCTGCGCAGCATGGCGCTGCAGCGACCCGACTATTACTTCCTGGCCACCGACACGCCTGGGGTGATGCGCTGGCTGGCGGGCGAACTGGAAGGCGCCGGCGTCGAGTTGCGGCTGATGCAGTCATTCACCGATGCGCAACGCACGGCCGACGGCTGGCGGGTGGCTGGCCTGGGTGGCTGCCGCTGGCTGGTGGGCGCCGACGGCGCCAAGTCTCGGGTGGCGATGCGCGCCGGGCTGGGCCGCGTGCGCGGCTTCCTGTACGGCGTGGAGCATGAGTTCGACGGGGCCGTGCTGGCCGAACCGGACCGCCTGCACTGCTTCATCGACCGGCGGCTGGCGCCGGGCTACATCGGGTGGGCGGCGCAGAACCCGCGTGGCGTGCAGCTTGGCCTGGCCTTCCGTCACCGCGACGACAGGGCCGGCGTGCCGGACATCGCCGCGCTGCGTGCCCGCGTCGGCGGACCGCTCGGCCTGGAGCCGTCGCTGTCGCCCACCGCAACGCGCGCCGGCCTGATTCCCTGCAGCGGACCGGTACGCCCGCTCGCAGCGCCGGGTGTGATCCTGACCGGTGATGCCGCCGGCATCGTCTCGCCGGTTACCGCTGGCGGCATCCATTCGGCCTGGCGCCATGGCGAGGCGGTCGGCCACGCGATCGCCCGGCACCTGCTCGACGGTGGTCCAGATCCGGCCCAGGTCGCGTCGCGCGCGGCGCCCCGTTTCCGTGGCAAACGCGTGCTGCGCTGGGCCTTCGACCATCTGCAGCAGGACTGGGCGTTCGATGCGCTGCTCGGCACGCCGCCGCTGCGCTGGGCTGCGCAACGGATCTACTTCCACGCACGCCCCGGCGGCGCGGCATGACCGCGCTGCTGGTGCTGGCCATGCTTGCGCTGTTTGCCATCGGCATCGTGGTGGCGCTGGTGAAGGCGCCGCGCACCCTGTGCGTGATCTCGACGATCCTCGCGCTGTGCCTGGTCGCTGCCTGGAAACTGGCGCTGCACGCCCACCACCTCGGCCATGTTCCCGGCGCATTCGAGGTCACCCGCGTGCTGTACGTCAGCGAAGAATCCTGGGGCTTCGGGCCGGGCGGCAACGAGGCGGGGTTCCTCGCCTACCCGCTCCCGGGAGATACCGCCAGGCAGCTGGAAGCCGAGGGTCTGGCCTGGTTTGAACGCCTGCAGTCCGGGCATCGCAGCGAGGGCTGGCGTGGCCGCTTCGGCGAGTGGCGTCGCACCCCGGTCGAAGCCGGCCGGCGCTGGCAGCGGGATCCCGACAGCGGACGCCATGAGGTGTTGCAGTACGTGTGCGCCTACGGCTTCTGCATCGACATCGACCGCGAGCAGCTGCGTGCCGCGGAACACGCCGTCAACAGTCCCGGCAGCTATTACGCGTACGGCCGCATCGGGCTGATCGTGGTCGTGCCGGACACGCGGCGGGTGTACTTCCTCTACAACGGCTGAGCTGCCGCTGGCGAAGGGGAATCGGTGGGTGGAGGGCGCGGCACGACGCTGTACCGCGGCGGTACGGACTGGTCGACCCGGATGCGGCCTCCGGCCTTATCCGGGCTACGGGATGGGCGGCGGTTGTCGTCTTCGCGGAGCGCGCTTCGACAGGCTGAGGCTGCCGGGATGAGTCGACGGGCAACTCCGCGTGCAGGGCCGCTCAGCGCAGCTCGAAGGCGTCGCCGTCCAGCATCGCCGGGAAGTGTTCGCGGTGCGCGGCCAGCGCGGCCGCCTGCAGGGTCGTGGTGACCACCACCTCCTCGCCGGTGCATTCGCTGGCCGGGTTGCCCAGAAAATCGATCACCGCGCTGTCGCCGGAGTAGTTCAGGCCGCCGCCGTCGGTGCCCACGCGGTTGAGGCCGGCGACGTAGCACAGGTTCTCGATCGCGCGCGCGCGCAGCAGCGTCTTCCATGCATGCGCGCGCGGCGCCGGCCAGTTGGCGATATAGATGAGCAGGTCGTAGTCCTGCGCGCCGGGACGTTCGACGTCGTAGCGGTTGCGCGAGAACACCGGGAAGCGCAGGTCGTAGCAGACCAGCGGACAGATCCGCCAGCCCTTCCACTCCACCGTCAGCCGCTCGCGTCCGGGGGCGTAACGCTCGTGCTCGCGCGCGTAGCGGAACAGGTGGCGCTTGTCGTAGTGCAACAGGGCGCCGTCGGGCGTGGCCCACAGCAGCCGGTTGAACACGTCGTCGCCGACCCGCAGCTGCACGCTGCCGCAGACCGCGGCGTCCAGCTGCACCGCCTGCGCGCGCATCCACGCCACCGTCGGGCCGTCCATGGTCTCGGCCTTGTCGATGGCGTCGTTGGAAAAGCCGCTGGTGAAGGTCTCGGGCAGCAGCACCACGTCGGTGAAGCCGCGCAGCGGCGCGATCAGATCGCCGTAGTAGTCGCGGTTGCCGGCCGGGTCATGCCACAGGGTCGCGCCCTGGACCAGTGAGATGCGCAGGTTGTCCATCGCGCCAGCGTAGCCGAAGTGGCGAATCCTGTGGATGGGTGCGCGCCGTGCCCAAGACCGTGGGTAGGAGCGCCTTGAGGCGCGAACGGGTGTCGGGCCGCGTGGAAATGCTCGCAACGGCGTTCGCGGCTGAAGCCGCTCCTGCAGGCACGTGTGCAGGAGGGGCTGTCGATGCCCATGACCTGTGTAGGAGCGCCTTCAGGCGCGAAAAAGGGGTATCGGGTTGTGCGGGAATGATCGTGGCGGCGTTCGCGGCTGAAGCCGCTCCTACAGGCACGTGTGCAGGAGGGGCTGTCGATGACCAGGACCTGTGTAGGAGCGCCTTCAGGCGCGAAAAGGGTGTGTCGCGCCGCGTGGGAATGGTCGCGACAGCGTTCGCGGCTGAAGCCGCTCCTACAGACAAGTGTGCAGGAGGGGCCGTCGAGGCCCAGGACCTGGGTAGGAGCGCCTTCAGGCGCGAACGGGTGTGTCAGGCCGCGTGGGAATGGTCGCGACGACGTTCGCGGCTGAAGCCGCTCCTACAGACACGTGTGCAGGAGGGGCTGTCGATGCCCAGGACCTGTGTAGGAGCGCCTTCAGGCGCGAACGGGTGTGTCAGGCCGCGTGGGAATGGTCGCGACGGGGTTCGCGGCTGAAGCCGCTCCTACAGGCGCTGCAGGCGCGCGATGGCCGCGTCGAGGGTGGCCTCGTTCTTGGCGAAGCACAGGCGGGCCAGGCGCTGGCCCGGTGGCGGTGTCTCGTAGAACGGCGACAGCGGGATCGCCGCCACCCCCTTTTCCACGGTCAGCCAGCGGCAGAACGCCGCATCGTCCAGGTCGCTGACCGCCGAGTAGTCGACCAGCTGGAAGTAGCCGCCCGGCACCGGCAGCGGCACCAGGCGGGTGGTCTCGATCTGTGCGCGGAACCGGTCGCGCTTGGCCTGGTAGAACGCGCCCAGCTGCTCGTAATGTTCCGGCTCGGCTTCCAGCATGGCCGCGAACGCATGCTGTGCCGGGGAGAAGGTGCAGAACACGTTGTACTGGTGGACCTTGCGGAACTCGGCCGTCAGCGCCGGCGGCGCGATGCAGTAGCCCACCTTCCAGCCAGTGCAGTGGTAGGTCTTGCCGAAACTCGAGACCACAAAGGCGCGTTCGCGCAGCGCCGGCCAGCGCAGCACCGACTCGTGGCGGGCACCGTCGAACACGATGTGCTCGTAGACCTCGTCCGAGAGCAGGAAGATGCCGGTGCCGGCCAGGATCGTCTCCAGCTCGCGCATGTCGTCGGCAGAGAGCATTGCCCCGGACGGGTTGTGCGGGCTGTTGATCATCAGCATCCGCGTGCGCGGCGTGATCGCATCGCGCACCCGCTGCCAGTCCGGCGCAAAGGTCGCCGGGTCCAGCGGTACGTGCACGGCGCGGGCGCCGGCCAGGTCGATGGCGGGCTCATAGCAGTCGTAGCAGGGGTCGAACACGATCACTTCGTCGCCGGCCCGCACCACGGCGTGGATGGCATTGAAGATCGCCTCGGTCGCGCCGCTGGTGACGGTGACTTCCGCATCGGCATCCGGACGATGCCCGTACACGCGCCCGGTTTTTGCGGCAATCGCCTGACGCAGTGCGGCAACGCCGGTCATCGGGGCGTACTGGTTATGGCCGGCGCGCATCGCGCGGTCGAGCTCTTCGACCAGGCGGGCCGGCACGTCGAAGTCCGGAAAGCCCTGGCCGAGGTTGACCGCACCGTGCTCCTGGGCCAGCTGGGACATCACGGTAAAGATGGTGGTGCCGACCTTCGGCAGCTTGCTCTGCAACATCGACATCCATCCGCAACGCAGTCGGGAAGCCCGGCAGTTTACGGCCCGGCTCCAATCGGTTAAACCTTGCGCCCGATGTCCATCCCCCACGCCGGCTCCGACGACACACGTCTCAGGACGCTGCTGCGCGCCTACCTGGCCGCGGAGTACCGCTGGCAGCGGGACGGCGACTGGCATGACATCAACATCGGCCTGCCCGCACCGGGCCTGGACCTGGCGTATCCGCAGGCGCAGTCGTTCGGGCTGATATCGGCCTGGAACCCGCTGTCGGTGGAGCGCAGCGAGGCGGAGAACCGCCAAGCCGACCAGGTGCTGTGCGACGTGCTCGATGCCAGCGGCCATCCCTACCTGCCTGCCTTCTCCGCCGCGCGCAACCGCAGCTGGCGCGAACCCGGCTGGCTGGTGATGGACATGGACGCGGCCGCCTACGACGCGCTGTCGCGCCGCTTCGACCAGCTGGGCGCGCTGTGGTGGCGGCTGGGCGCGCCGGTGCGCTTGCGCATGGATGCGCGGCGTCCGCCCGAACTCGATGACGATGATCGTTTCGTCGACTGGCTAGTAGAATGAGCGCAATGGCCGGTCCGCGGCCGAAGCGCGCCTGATGCCCCAGACTTCTACCGCCGCCGCGCCGTTGATCGACGTGCGCGGGCTGAGCTACGCCCGCAACGACTGCCCGGTGTTCGGCCCGCTGGACTTCCGGGTCGAGCGCGGCGAGGCGCTGCTGGTCCAGGGCGGGAACGGCGCCGGCAAGACCACCCTGCTGCGCGTGCTGGCCGGGCTGCTCGACGGCGAGAGTGGCGAGGTGCGCATGGCGGGCACGTCTGCGGGGCCGGCGACGCGTGCAGGACACATCGCCTACCTCGGCCACCTCCCCGGCCTGAAGGCCGACCTCTCGGCGCTGGAGAACCTGGACTACCTGTGCGGCCTGCTCGGCCGCCGGCCCTCGCTCGGACTGGAGGAGGCGCTGGCCATCGTTGGACTCGGCGGCTACGAGGATGCGGCCGCGCGCACGCTCTCGGCCGGGCAGCGCAAGCGCCTGTCGCTGGCGCGGCTGTGGCTGTCGCCGGCGCCGCTGTGGCTGCTCGACGAGCCCTACGCCAACCTCGACCTGCCCGGCATCGAGCTGGTCAACCGCATGGTGCGTGCGCACCTGGACGAGGGCGGCGGCGCGCTGGTGACGACTCACGGCGCCTACGCGGCACCTCCCGTGCGCACGCGGCTGCTGGCACTGGACGCTGCGGCGGAGGCGGCATGAGCATCTCCAGCGCCACGCCGACCCTGTTTTCGGCTGCACGCGCCCTGGTCGAGCGCGACCTGCGCCTGCTCTGGCGCCGCCGCGGCGATGCGCTGCAGCCGGCGCTGTTCGCGATCCTGGTGGTGGTGCTGTTCGCGCTGGCGATGGGCAGCGAGCGCGAACTGCTCTCGCGCGCCGCGCCCGGCGTGCTGTGGGTGGCGGTGCTGCTGTCGGGCCTGCTGGCGCTGGACACGCTGTTCCGCGGCGATGCCGAGGATGGCTCGCTGGAACAGTGGCGGCTGGCGCCGGTACCGCTGGCCTGGCTGGTGCTGGTGCGCACCCTGATGCACTGGCTGACCACCGCCGCGCCGCTGCTGCTGGCCGTGCCGCTGCTGGCCGAGCTGCTGTACCTGCCGCGCACGCTGTGGCCGGTGCTGCTGCTGGCGCTGGGGCTGGGCACGCCGCTGCTGAGCCTGTTGGGGGCGGTGGTCTCGGCGCTGACGGTGGGCATGCGCCGGGCGGGCGTGCTGCTGGCCCTGCTGGCGCTGCCGCTGTACGTGCCGGTGCTGGTGTTCGGCGCCGGCAGCGTGACGGCCGCGGCGCAGGGACACGACCCGGCCGGCGGCCTGCTGCTGCTGGCTGCGGGGCTGCTGATGGCGCTGGTGCTTGCGCCCGTGGCGGCGGCGACCGCGATCCGGATCGCGTCGCAGTAGGAGGCGTGGCGACGGTGGCCCCGGATGCGCTGCGCTTATCCGGGCTACGGCCTACGGCCGGCGCCAACACCAGTGCGATCCGCAGAACAACACGTAGCCCGGATAAGCGCAGCGCATCCGGGATGCCCTAGGCGCCCCCGCCCCTCGCCCCTCGCATTCATTACGGCCGCCCGCCGCATCCATTACGTCCGGCAGCCGCATGTCGCCGGCCCCGCCGTGCTTTTCGACCGCCCCTCGCTCGACCGCCCCACAACTCGTCCCGAGCCCCGTATCCCCGCAGCCCATACCCCGTAGCCCGGATAAGCGCAGCGCATCCGGGATGCCGTGGGTGCATCCGCTCCCCGCCCGCCGCATTCATGTCACCCGGATGCCGCATCCATTACGCCCGGCTGCCACATGCCACCGGACCCGCCGCGCTTTTCGACCGCCCCTCGCTCAGCCGTCCCATATCTCGTCGCGAGGCCCGTATCCCCGTAGCCCATACATACCCCGTATCCCGTCGCCCATAACTCGTAGCCCGGATAAGCGCAGCGCATCCGGGATGCAGCGCGAGCGAATTCCTACCCTCATACCCGCGACGGACCTCGCGCCCGCGACGCCCCCCCCGCCCCCCCCCCCCCCCGCGCCCCCCGCGCCCCCCGCGCCCCCCGCGCCCCCCGCGCCCCCGCGCGATGATCCCGGATCCCCCTCCCGGCGCCGGAACCTACCGGGCCTCCGGCCGCCCCGGTTCCCCCGCGGCCTGGCTTGTATGCACCCGCCATTCGCGTCCTGCCCACGCCCCGGGCCGCCCCATGGGGCATCCTGTCCACCCCAAAGGCTTGGCCGCACCGGTCGAGTCTGAAAAAATAGGCAGTTGGCCAGGATGGCGGCAGCCAGTCCCGCGCCCGGCCGCCGCCCCCGCGGCCCCTTCCCCAACGAGCACACAGCCCGATGTCCAACATGAACCCGGTGGTGCGCTGGTTCCACCAGCTCGGGTCCCCGCCCTATTTCGACCGCTTCGCCGCGCGCTGGGCGCCGTGGGCGTTCGGGCTGGGCCTGGCGACCATGGCGGTGGGGGCGTACCTGGCCCTGTTCGTGGTGCCGGCCGACTACCAGCAGGGCGACAGCTTCCGGATCCTCTACATCCACGTGCCGGCGGCGTGGATGAGCATGGCGATGTTCGCGCTGATGGCGCTCTACGGCGCCATCGCCCTGGTCTGGCGGATCAAGCTGTGCGAGATCCTGGCCATGGCCTGCGCGCCGATCGGCGCCGCCTTCACCGTCATCACCCTGGCCACCGGCAGCATCTGGGGCAAGCCGATGTGGGGCACCTGGTGGGACTGGGACCCGCGCCTGACCTCGCAGCTGGTGCTGCTGTTCCTCTACTTCGGCGTGATCGGCCTGTATTCCGCCATCGAGGACCGTCGCGCCGCGGCGCGCGCCGCCTCCCTGCTGGCGATCGTCGGCGTGGTGATGCTGCCGATCATCCGCTACTCGGTGGTGTGGTGGAACTCGCTGCACCAGGGCCAGACCATCCGCGTGTTCGGCGAATCGTCGATGGACGCGAGCATGCTGCCGCCGCTCATCTGGATGGTGGTCGGCACCAAGCTGTGGGCGATCGGCTCGCTGCTGGCCCGCGCGCGCGCCGACAACCTGCAGCGCGAGGCCGGCAAGGACTGGGTGCGCCGCGCAGCGGGGGTCCCGCAATGAGCTATGCCGGCTATGTCACGGCGGCCTATGCCGTATTTGCCGCGGTGCTGCTGTGGGACTTCGTCGCCCCGCGCATCCGCATCGCCCAGGTGTTGCGCGCCGTCCGCCTGCTGGCGCGCCGCGACACCACCCGTGCGCAGAGCGATGCGCAGGAGCTGAAACGATGAACCCCACCCGCCGCCGTCGCATCTGGTTCGTGGTCGCGCTGCTGGCCGCGGCCGCATTGGCCGCGACCCTGGTCGCCTTCGCGCTCCAGCGCAACATCGCCTACCTGTACACGCCCAACGAGATCCTGGGTGGCAGCGCGGGCGAGGCCGTGTCCTCGGGCGAGGCGCGCTTCCGCCTCGGCGGGATGGTCGAAACCGGCTCGTTCCGGCGCGAAGAAGGCTCGCTGCGCACCCACTTCCGCGTCACCGACGGCGACGCGCAGCTGGACGTGATCTACGACAAGATCCTCCCCGACCTGTTCCGCGAGGGCCAGGCGGTGGTCGCCACCGGGCGCATGGAGGGCGGACGCTTCGTCGCCGAGGACGTGCTGGCCAAGCACGACGAGACCTACGTGCCCAAGGAGGTCGCCGACAAGATGGGCCTGGCGCACAGCAAGCACAACGTCGAAAACGCGCCGCAGGCCGAGGCGAAGTACTGATGGGCCGCTGCAGGTCCACGCCAACTGCCGTTCCGTTCGGTTCCGATTGTCATCTCGAACGCAGCGGGATACCTGTTTCTGCGGATACGGGATGTTTCACTGCGTCCGATATGACGAGCAAGTCGCACGGAATGCCAGCGAGGTCTTCTGAAATGACGCGATGGTCGCGGGGCACTGCAGACCTCACCGATTGTCATCTTGAACGCAGTGAGAGATCTGCGCCTTCGGATACAAGATTTCTCACTGCGTTCGAAATGACAGGCAGGGCGTTCCAGATGACGGGCGGGGCGTTCCAGATGGCAGGCCGGGCGTTCGAGATGACATCCAGTGGACTCGACATGACCGCAGGAGCGCATCGCTAGTGCTCCCCGAACTCGGACAGGTCGCCCTCCTCCTCGCCCTGCTTGCCGCCGTGCTGCAGGCCGCGCTGCCGCTGGCCGGGGCCGCCGGCGACAGGCCCGCGTGGATGGAGGTCGCGCGTCCCGCCGCGCTGGCCCAGCTGCTGCTGCTGGCCTTCGCCTACGCCGCGCTCACCGTGGCGTTCGTGCAGCAGGATTTCTCGGTGGCGTACGTCGCCAACAACTCCAATACGCTGCTGCCGCTGGTCTACCGCTATACCGCGGTCTGGGGCTCGCACGAGGGCTCGCTGCTGCTGTGGGTGCTGATGCTGGGCGTGTGGAACGCCGCCGTGGCGCTGTGGTCGCGCTCACTGCCGCTGGTGGTGTCGGCGCGGGTGCTGGGCGTGATCGGGCTGGTGGCGATCGGCTTCCTGTCCTTCATGATCTTCACGTCCAACCCGTTCGAGCGCCTGCTGCCGGCGCCGCTGGAAGGCCACGACCTCAACCCGCTGCTGCAGGACCCGGGGATGATCATCCATCCCCCGATGCTCTACATCGGCTACATCGGCTTCGTGGTGCCGTTCGCGTTCGCGATCGCGGCCCTGCTCGAAGGCAAGGTCGACGCGCGCTGGCAGCGCTGGACGCGGCCCTGGACCAACGTGGCCTGGGGCTTCCTGACCATCGGCATCGCGCTGGGCTCGTGGTGGGCCTACTACGAGCTCGGCTGGGGCGGCTGGTGGTTCTGGGACCCGGTGGAGAACGCCAGCTTCATGCCCTGGCTGGCCGGTGCGGCGCTGATCCACTCGCAGGCGGTGACCGAGAAGCGCGGCAGCTTTGGCGGCTGGACCCTGCTGCTGGCCATCGCGACCTTCTCGCTGTCGCTGCTGGGCGCGTTCCTGGTGCGCTCGGGCGTGCTGACCAGCGTGCATTCGTTCGCCGCCGACCCCTCGCGCGGTCTGTTCATCCTGGCCTTCCTGGCGGCGGTGATCGGCGGCGCGCTGGTGCTGTACGTGCTGCGCGCGCCGCGCCTGCCCGAAGGCCGGCCGTTTGCGCCGTCCTCGCGCGAGACCCTGCTGCTCGTGAACAACCTGCTGCTCACCGCCGCCTGCGCGATGGTGCTGCTGGGCACGCTGTATCCGCTGCTGGCCGATGCGCTCGACCTGGGCAAGGTGTCGGTGGGCCCGCCCTACTTCGGCACCCTGTTCCTGCTGCTGATGGCGCCGCTGGTGCTGCTGGTGCCGTTCGGCCCGCTCACGCGCTGGCAGCAGGAGCAGGCTTCGAAGCCGGCGGCGATGCTGCTGCCGTGGCTGGGCCTGGCGCTGCTGCTGGGCGTGATCGCCTTCTTCATGGCGCCGCAGGGGCCGCTGAAGACGGCGGCCGGCGTGTTCGCGGCGGCCTGGGTGGGGCTGGGCACGCTGCGCTTCGTCTGGAGCCGGCTGCGCGCCAGCGGCCGCGCTTTCACCCCGGAAATGCTGGGCATGGTGCTGGGCCACGCGGGCCTTGCGGTGTTCGTGGTCGGCGCGCTGCTGGTCGAAGCCCAGGACGTGCAGACCGAGGTCGCCATGTCGCCAGGCCAGACCATGGAGATCGGCCGCTACGCATTCCGTTTCGATGGCGTCGAGCGCGTGCCCGGACCGAACTACATGGCCGATCGTGGCCTGGTGCAGGTGCTGCGCGACGACAGGCCGCTGGTCCTCCTGCATCCTGAAAAGCGCGCCTATGCCTCGGGCGGCCAGGTGATGACCGATGCCGGCATCCATGCCGGCGCGTTCGCCGACGTGTTCGTGGCGCTGGGCGAACCGCTGGGCGGCGATGCCTGGGCGGTGCGACTGCAGATCAAGCCGCTGCTGCGCTGGATCTGGGCCGGTGCCTTCCTGATGGCGCTGGGTGGTTTCGTCACCGCCGCCGACAAGCGCTTCCGCAAGGTCGCCGGCAGCGAGCGCCGCCCGGCCGCGGCGGAACCCGCGGCTGACGCCAACCGCCCGCCCGCACGGGCACCCGCAGATGACGAGGGCCGCGCCGATCCTCGGCTGCCGACCTCGCCCCTGACCGGAGGTGAAGGCTGATGGCACGTCCCGCCACCCTGTCCGCCGTGGTCATCGGCGTGGTGTTCTTCGGCCTGGTCGGCCTGTTGCTGTACGGCGTGCTGGTATCCGACCGCGCCGACCGCGAAGCCCTGCCCTCGCCGCTGATCGGCAAGCCGGCGCCCGAGTTCGAACTGCCGCTGCTGCACCAGCCCGGCACGCTGTTCTCGTCGCAGGAACTGCGCGGCCAGCCCTACCTGCTCAACGTCTGGGGCAGCTGGTGCCCGGGCTGCCGGGTCGAGCACCCGGTGATCACCCGCTTCGCCGAGACCCGGCGCGTGCGCGTGGTCGGCTACAACTGGAAGGACGAGCACGCCGACGCCATGCGCTGGCTGGAGCAGTTCGGCAATCCGTACTGGCTGGTGCTGGTGGACTACGACGGCCGCAAGGCCATCGACTGGGGCATCTACGGCGCGCCGGAGACCTTCCTGGTCGACGCCGCAGGCATCGTGCGCTGGAAGCACGTCGGCCCCGTCGACGATACGGTGCTCGCCGAAAGCCTTGGTCCGGTCCTCGACAGCCTGGGAGTGGCGCGATGATCGCGGCCCTGCGCCGCCGCTGCGCCTTGCCGATGGCTTGGCTGCTGGCGGCACTGCTGCTCGCGCCCGGCATCGCCGCTGCGCAGGCCGTGCGCGACGCGGCGCCGCTGCAGTTCCAGGACGCTGCCGAGGAGCGCCGCTTCCACGCGCTGGTGGCGGAGCTTCGCTGCGTGATGTGCCAGAACCAGTCACTGGCCGACTCCAACGCCCAGATCGCCCACGACCTGCGCCGCGAGGTGTTCGACCTGATGCGCAGCGGCCGCAGCGACGACGAGATCCGCAGCTTCCTGGTCGAGCGCTACGGTGAGTTCGTGCTGTACCGCCCGCGCTTCAGTGGGCACACCGCCCTGCTGTGGCTGGCACCGGGGCTGCTGCTGCTCGCCGGCGGCGTGGTGGTGGTGCGCATCGTGCGCGCCCGCGGCAAGCGGCCGCTGACCGCGGAAGAGGAGCAGGAGTGGTGAGCGCCACAGTGTTGTATGTCGTATTGGTCGTCGCCGCATTGGCGGTGGCGGCGCTCGTGGCCGCGCCGCTGCGCCGTGGCGCGCCGCGCCTGTTCGGCGCGATCGTGTTGCTGGTGCCGGTGCTGGCCTTCGCGCTGTACCGGATCGTCGGTGCGCCGGTGGCGCTCGATCCCGAAGCCGCCGCCCTCGCCGGCGAACGCGCCGCGCCGACGATGGAAGAAGCCATTGCCGAACTGGAAGTCGCGCTGCAGCGCGATCCGGCGCAGCCGGAAGGCTGGCGCCTGCTGGCCCGCGCCTACGCCGCGCAAGGCCAGCCGGTGAAGGCGCGCGATGCATTCATGAGTGCGCTGGAGCAGATCCAGGACGATCCGGACCTGCTGATCGAAACCGCCCAGGCCCGCGCCCAGGCCACGCCAGGCAACCAGTTCGACGACGAGGCGCTGTCGCAGCTGCGCCGCGCCCTGGTGCTGGATCCCGCCAACCAGCGTGCCCAGTGGTTCATCGGCGTGGTCCAGCGCCAGCGTGGCGAGGACGCGGCGGCGGTCGCCACCTGGGAAGCGCTGTTGCCTGCACTGGATGCCGAGACCGCGTCCGCACTGCGGGTGCAGATCGACGAAGCGCGCGGGCTGGCGGGAATGCCGCCGCTGCCTGCCGAGGCTGCGACGACTGCAGCGACCGCGCCTGCAGCATCCGGGGCGCCCGCCACAGGCACGGCCGACGCAGCCGCAGGTGCGACCGATGCAACCGCAGGCACGGCCGACGCCGCCGCAGGTGCGGTCCGCATCCGCGTCTCGCTCGATCCCGATTTCGCCGCCCGCGTGCGCCTGCGAGGCGACGCCGTCGTCTTCGTCATCGCACGCCCTGCCGGCGGACCACCGATGCCCGTCGCGGTCGAACGCCATACCCTGCAGGACCTGCCGCTGGACATCGTGCTCGACGATGGCGACAGCCTGATGCCTACGGCGAAGCTGTCCTCGCTGACGGAGATCGAGCTGGTGGCACGCATCTCCGCCACCGGCAGTGCCACCCGCGGCGAAGGCGACATCGAATCGGCGCCTGCAAGGGTGAAGCTGCCGGCCGATGCTCCCGTCGAACTGGTGATCGGCGCACAAACCCGTTGAGCCGCGATCGATTCATCGCCCCAATCGATTCATCACTTCAATCGACGCATCACTCCAACCGTATTGAAGGCCGGTCATCCCCGCGAACGCGGGGATCCATGTTGACGTTGCGAACGCGCTGGGTCCCCGCGTTCACGGGGATGACGTCGGCAGAAGACGGTGGCGGTGCAATGCCTTCCGCCGGACAGCAGACTGACCCGTCATCGGCCGGTGCAGAACCCATCTCCCTTCCGTCGAAACGAAAGCTTGTTCGTGCGCCGCACGCGATGACGGCAGCGATCCCGGTATCCCCCTTGGCCAAGCCCAGCAGCCTTCCACCCACCCGCAATCCTCGGCCGCCGGACGATCCCGTTAGAATTCCCGCATGACCGAGTTCATCCCCCCCGCCACCCGCTGGGTCGACCTGCCCTCGCCGTTCCGGATGAAGCGCGGCGGCACGCTGCAGGGCGGGCGCGTGGCCTATGAAACCTGGGGCACCCTCAACGCGGCAGGCGACAACGCGATCCTGATCGTCACCGGCCTCTCGCCCGACGCGCACGCCGCCTCCAGTGAGGCCGATCCTGCGCCCGGCTGGTGGGAGGCGATGCTGGGCCCGGGCAAGCCGATCGACACGCAGCGCTGGTTCGTGGTCTGCGTCAATTCGCTGGGCAGCTGCAAGGGCTCGACCGGGCCGGCGTCGGTCGATCCCGCGACCGGCGCGCTGTACCGCCTCGGCTTCCCGGACGTCTCCATCGAGGACATCGCCGATGGCGCCGCCCACGTGGTGCGCGGCCTGGGCCTGTCGCAGGTGGCCTGCGTGATCGGCAACTCCATGGGCGGCATGACCGCGCTGGCCTTCCTGCACCGGCATCCCGGCCTGGCCCGCACGCACATCAACGTGTCGGGCAGTGCGCGCGCCCTGCCGTTCTCGATCGCGGTGCGCTCGCTGCAGCGCGAGGCGATCCGCCTGGATCCAAACTGGAACAACGGCGCCTACGACGAATCCACCTACCCCGAATCGGGCATGCGCATCGCGCGCAAGCTGGGCGTGATCACCTATCGCTCCGCGCTGGAGTGGGACGGGCGCTTCGGCCGCGTGCGGCTCGATTCGGAGCAGGCCGACGAAGATCCCTTCGGCCTCGAATTCCAGGTCGAAAGCTATCTCGAAGGCCATGCGCGCCGCTTCGTGCGCCGCTACGACCCCAACAGCTACCTCTACCTCAGCCGCTGCATGGACTGGTTCGACCTGGCCGAATACGCCGGCGGCGATGTGATGGCCGCACTGGCCGGGATCGAAGTCGAGCGCGCCCTGGCGATCGGTGCGCGTACCGACATCCTGTTCCCGGTCGAGCAGCAGGAGGAGATCGCCGAAGGCCTGGCCCGCGGCGGCGTCGACGCGCACTTCATCGGGCTGGAATCGCCGCAGGGCCATGACGCCTTTCTCGTCGACATGGACCGCTTCGGGCCTGCGATCGCCGGCTTCCTGCAGGCGCTCTGAGGGGCGCGAAGGCCCGCTCCGGGCTAGCCCTTGAATTGTTACAACCGGTACGGTCTAGAATGGGGCATGGCATCCGACGCCCCCATCGGCATCCCCTTCCAGGGCCAGGACCGCTTCATCGCGGCCGTTGACGCCGCCGTGCGCAGCGGCGACGACCACGCAGTGACCGCGCGCCTGCGCAGCGTGCTGTGCGAACTGATCCGCGACCCCGCCGTGCGCCTGCCCGAGTGCGTGCACGACCGGCTCGACGACCACTACGCCCGCCGCGAGATCTACCGCAGCCCCGACCTCGGCTACAGCGTGATCGCCATGACCTGGGGTCCCGGACAGGGCACGCCGGTGCACGACCACTGCGGCCTGTGGTGCGTGGAGGGCGTGTGGCACGGCGAACTGGAGATCACCCAGTACGAACTGCTCGAGACCGAAGGCGAGCGCTGCCGCTTTCGCGCCGCCGGCGGCATGCGCGCCGGCCCCGGCAGCGCCGGCAGCCTGATCCCGCCGCACGAGTACCACACCATCCTTAACGGCAGCGACGACGCCATCGCGGTGTCGGTGCACATCTACCAGGGCCAGATGGACCACTGCTGCCGCTTCGAGCCCGAAGACGGCGAGTGGTACCGACGCGTGCCGGCGACGCTGTCGGTCGATCGCGCGGCGTAGGCCCGCGCGTTAGCCTTCGGCCCTGCCACCCGCCGAAGGACGCCGCCCGATGCAGACCGACTTCCTCCTCGCCAGCCTGCACCACCTGCTGTTCTTCGGCCTGATCGTCATGCTGGCCGCGCAGTCGGCGTTGCTCTCGCGCCCCATCGACGCGGCCATGGTGCGGCGCCTTTCCGGCATCGACCGCGGCTACGGCATCACCGCTGTCCTGCTGCTGCTCGCAGGAGGCGCGCGCCTGTTCTTCGGGATCAAGGGCAGCGCCTACTACCTGCACAACCCCTGGTTCCACGCCAAGGTCGGCGCTTTCATGCTGGCCGCCGCGCTGTCGCTGTGGCCCACCCTCGCCTTCCTGCGCTGGCGCAGCCGGCTGCACGCCAACGCCGCCTGGTCGCCCGACCCCGCGCAGGTCGCGCGCCTGCGCACCATCGTCCACGTCGAGTTCGCCCTGATCGCCCTGATCCTGGTCCTCGCCGCCGGCATGGCCCGCCACGGCGGACTGCCCCTCTGACGCGGGACCGGGCACCTGATTCGCTATACTGCGCCCCCGCGCCGGAGTGGCGGAATCGGTAGACGCAGCGGACTCAAAATCCGCCGCCCTTAAAAGCGTGTGGGTTCGAGTCCCACCTCCGGCACCAGATGCATGACGAAGGGCTTGACCGTGAGGTCAGGCCCTTTCTGTCGCTGGCTGCTGTGTACTGTTTGCGACCGTGCGGTGGCAACGATCTGTCCGCACAAGCTGAAAGCACTGATCTGAACTCTGGTTGGAGGGATGGCGCCTTCTCGGAAGCGTGAAGTAAGCTGGCCCCGTTCCTCGGACGAGCCGGCTTTCCTGTCCTCGGTCCGCTGGACCGCTCCGCCACGCAAACGATAGCCGGCATCGTCGCCGGCATAACCGGTGAGTGACGCCCGTCTGCAGGATATTTCACCGCGCCCGACTTGGCCGCAGCCAAGGGTGCGGTAAGGAATTGAAAATCCAAGTCAATCCCGCTGTTGACGAAGCGCGAGCCCTAGTCCAGATTCGGTGCTATGCCCCGTTGAGGGGCCTACTTGTTGTTAGGCGCAAGTCATGGATCGTAGCAACTTGGAGAGGATCCTTGGATACGCCGTCTTCGCGGCACTCGTCGTTGTGTTCTTTGCTTTTGGCCCGGTCATGCTGGCACGTGCCGTGGGATTCGTACTGGTAGCGGGAGGCCTCTACTCATTTCTGCAGGGCAGCATTCCATATGGCATTGAGGGTCGCGAGCCATCCGGATACCTCACTGGCATCCCCGCGCGTCTCGTATCCGTCGTAGTTATTCTCCTTGGTCTTTCCGCTGTAATCGCAGCACCAGAAGCGGCGTGTATTCTTGGATGGGCGCAGCATGGGAGTTGCGCCTAACAATTCGTTCAAGCCGACGCCACTTCGTGGCGCGGCTTAACTCAGGCGTTAGGTGCCACATGGAGCTGCAACGCTACTTTAAGGAGGACGACGGCTCGCTCCCTGAGATTGAGCTGCACTTCCCTTCGCCTATCCAAGTTGCACGTGCCTTCGCTCATCTATTCGCCCTTGGTGCCGTCGACGCGACGGTGGGTGGATGTCGCGTTTGGGTGCCGGCCACGGACAGTGACCGCCCCTTCAGCAGCCCGGCGGACGCGGAGCTAGCCGTTAATGGCGATTTAGAGCCATTTCATATCGTCCTGGCCGATGTGACCTTGGGCGAGACGGTCATTCCGGACGTCGGGGTGTGGGTGGATGCGGACGGGATTACACTCGACTATCGGATGGGCCCTGAGTGGGGTTCGGCTCAAATTGATGGGCTGATCCGCTTGCTAAGGGATCTTCGCAAACTAGGTGCATCTATTGCTGTTCCTTGGTGGGGTGCTGATGGAGAGCGCGCCTTCAGTGATCGGGTGGGTGGCACCTAACAATTCATTCAAGCCGAACCCGCTTCGCGGGTCGGCTTAATTCAGGTGTTAGGGCGCTCGGAGCAGATCGCTGTACTTGTGTGGGTTCCTGCTGCTGTGGCTTTGCCGCGCAGGCCTGCTGCTTCAGAGTTCAGCGCACCACCTTCATTCTCGACCGTTCATCGCGCAAGCCGTTGGCTGCCGGCAGCATGCGCCGAAATGTCGCTCCCTCAGGTTCCAGGGGCAAGCTCCCGCTCCTGGCCGGGTTGTCGTAGAGTTCGCCAATGCAGGGCGTCGCCGGCGCCCTAACAATTCGTTCAAGCCGAAACCGCTTCGCGGTTCGGCTTAACTCAGGTGTTAGGGCGCATGTCAGATCCACAGCAAGCTTCAGCATTGGAAGCGTCGCACCTTGCGTATGACGTCTTCATCTTCACTGTTGAGACACTCAGCCGATCGCCGGAAGATCAGTGTGAGGCTATGGGTAACTACAACACCGCTTGGGAGCTACGAGATGATGCACTGGCTGGTCACTATCTGATCGGATCTGGTCTCTTTACAGAGCAGCAACAGTCTGCGGTCCTTGCGTTCCTTGCCGCGGTTCATCCTGTTCCGGTTAATGACATGCCCGCCGGTTCTGGTCGCGCCCCAAACTTGGCTGCAATGCAACATCCGGCTTGGGAGCCAATTCGCTCATTGTCCAGGGATCTCTTAGCAGTATTGGCTTCCGCCACGGAAGCAAACCGGGCGTTCTTGGCGGCACAAGCCAATGCGCCCTAACAATTCATTCAAGCCGAAGCCGCTTCGCGGCTCGGCTTAACTCGGGTGTTAGGCCGCAAGGGAGAGTATCCGTGCTGCTCACAAATCTTGCTGACATCTTTGGTGTTCTCACGCTATCCATCTTCCTAGCTGCCTCGATCATCCTTCACCGGCGGGTTCGGGCAACTTCAACCCTATTGCTGTTTATTTCGTCGATTCTTCTGTTCTCATACAGGCTTGTTGTTCCATTCCCACTGTTTCTTTTCGAGCACTTCATCAGCACTCCTGTTTGGCTTCATCATGTCTTTATACAGTCAGCGCTGCAGCTCTTTGCGGCAGCATCATTTCTGTGCGTTGTCGTATCGGCATTGCGGGGTGAATTAACACCCCGAGTGCACCACCCCTGAGAGTTCTGCGAGCCGCTCGATAGGGGTGTGGTAGCCATATCGCTTCCTGGGTCGTGAGTTGAGTTTGTGTGCAACGTCGTCGCAGTGGCGTT
>Ga0247738_10000200_pt1 | contig 25411 bp, 19 predicted proteins | sample UWRJL013104B2_FD_180936 | JGI IMG/M metagenome (GOLD analysis project Ga0247738, IMG submission 180936) | Plant litter microbial communities from Arlington Agricultural Research Station in Wisconsin, United States - UWRJ-L013-104B-2 | ecosystem: Environmental > Terrestrial > Plant litter >...
GCCAAGCCCGGCAACACCCAGCGCGTGCAGCAGCTCGGCATCGTCGGGCCGGTCGTCCCTCGCCCGGGCGATGAGCAGGTTCCCGCGAATCGTGGAGTCGAAGAGGTGGCCCTCCTGCGGGCACCACGCGATCCGGCCGGGGACGGAGAGGCTGCCGGCGGCCGGCGGCAGGAATCCCATGAGCGTCGCGAGCAGTGTCGACTTGCCCGAGCCGGACGGCCCTTCGACCACGATCCACTCGCCGCGGCGGGCGGTCGCCGAGAGCGGGCCGAACGGCTCGGCGCCCGGCCACGCCACCTCGAGGGCGTCGAGCTCGAGCGTCTCGCCGGCGAGCCCTTCGAGCACCTCAGGGACCGCCTCAGGGATCACGGTGACTACCCCCACCTTCGAGAGCGCCGCCCGCAGCGCGGGCCACTGCTGCACGGCGTCGACCGTGCCGAGCATCGCGTCGATGAGGGCGATCGGCAGCAGCACGAGGATCGCGAGTACCGTGCCCGGCGCGCGGGTCGAGGTGAGCATGAGCATGGCCCCGACGGTGCCCGCGACGACGACCACGGCGTGCCCCAGCCCCAGGGCGACGGTGGCCCGGCGCGACTCGGCGCCCGCGGCCCGATCGAGCCGATCGAGGCGCGCGAGCATCCGGTCGGAGACGCCGTTGGCACGCAGGTCATCGGCCGCGCCGACGGCCGCCGCGAACCGCCGCAGCATGACGGACTGGGTCGCCGCCCCGCGGGCGCTCGCGGCGCGATCGGCGAGCAGGGCGACGGAGGGCGCGACGAGCAGCCCGACGACGAGGGTCCCGATGAGGATGGGCAGCGCGGCCGGGTGCAGGAGCGCGACCGCCACGAGGGCGGCGAGGGCGGTGAGCGCCGAGGCCGCGGGCGGGATGACCACCCGGGGCACCAGGTCGCGCACGCGGTCTGCGGCGGACACGATGTAGTCGAGTGCCGTCGCCCCCGTCGCGAGCGACCGGGAGGCGACTCCTCGCTGGGCGAGGCCCGCCCACAGCCGCAGCCGCAGGTCGGTGACCGCGGCGAGCACGCCGTCGTGCGTCACGAGGCGCTCGGCGTACCGCAGGCCGGCGCGCCCGATGCCGAAGAAGCGCACCCCGACGATCGCCATCGTCAGGTACATGATGGGCGGCTGCTCGCTCGCCCGCACGATGAGCCAGCCGGAGAGCGCCGTGAGCGCCACCGAGAACAGCGTGGCCGCGGCACCGAGCAGCACCCCGCCCACGAGCCGGCCCCGCCCGAAGTGACGGAGAAAGGCCAGCAGCTCGGGCAGCGCGCCGCGTGACCCGGCCGACTCGGGCGCGACCTCCGCCACGTCGGTGGGGGCGGGGGGAGCCGCGGGCTCCGCGACATCGCGCGCGCCGCCCTGGGTGCCGAGCAGCACCCGGCGGTCGGCGAGACGGGTCATGCCGGCCTCGTGCGAGGCGAACACGATCGTGACCGTGCCGCGCAGCCCGTCGATGGCGCGCTCGACGAGCAGCGCGTGGGCGGGGTCGAGGTGTGCGGTCGGCTCGTCGAGCAGCAGCAGCTGCGCCCCGGCGGCGACCCGCACGAGCCCCCGCGCGACGGCGAGGCGCCGCAGCTCGCCGGGGCTCAGCCGGTTCGGGTCGGCGGCGGCGACCGCGGTGAGGGCGAGTTGCGCGAGGGCGCGGTCGACGTCGGCGGGGTCATCCGCGTACAGGTCCAGTTCGCCGCGCACGGTGTCGGCGACGGTGGACGGATGCTGCGGCACCCAGGCCACGCGGGCGGGGTCCACCCCGACCACCGTGCCGCCCTGCGCGGGGATCACGCCCGCGAGCACGGCGAGCACCGTCGATTTGCCGGCGCCGGACGGCCCCTCGACCGACACCACCGAGCCCCGGTCGAGCACGATGTCGAGCCCGTCGATCGCGGGCTCGGCGCGGTCGGCGTAGCGCACGACGAGCCCCTCGACGCGCATCAGCGGGCCGGGGACGCGGTGCGAGACGGCGACGGGCTCGTCGGTGAGGGCGCGCGCTCGGCGCAGCGCGGCCAGGCCGTCCTGCGAGGCGTGGAACGCCGACCCGAGCTCGCGGAACGGCGCGAAGCACTCCGGCGCGAGCACGAGGGCGAGCAGGCCGACCTCGAGCGGCAGGTCGCCGTTGACGAGGCGCAGGCCCACGAACACGGCGACGACGGCGACCGAGATCGTGGAGATGAGTTCGAGAACGAGCGACGACAGGAACGCGCTGCGCAGCGTCGTCATGGTGGTGGCGCGGTGCTCGTTCGACACGGCGCGGAGGGCGGCCGACTGCTCCTGCACCCGGCCGAGCCCCACGAGCACCGGCAGGCCGCGCGCGAGCTCGACGAGGTGGTCGGAGAGCCGCTGCAGGGTGGCGGACGCGGCATCCGCCCGCTCCTGCGTGTGCAGGCCGACGAGGGCCATGAACACGGGAACGAGCGGCACCGTCACGACGATGACGAGCGCGCTCACCCAGTCGGCGAACAGGATGCGCGTGCCGATGAGCAGCGGAACGGTCGCCGCCGTCACCACCGCGGGGATGACCGAGCGGTAGTACGTGTCCAGTTCGTCGAGCCCCACGGTCCCCGCGACGGTGGACCCGCCCACCCGGCCGGCGCTCCCGCGCAGCAGGCGCGCGGCGAGGGCGTAGCGCAGCTCCTCCTTGCGGCCGATCGCCGCGCGCGCCGCGAACACGGGCGTCGCCCACGTCACCGCGGCCCGCAGCAGGCCGGACGCGAGGCCGAGGGTGATCGCGCCCGACACCGAGGCGCCGTCGATCGCGGCGACGAGGCCCGTGGCGATCGCCTGCGCGACCCCGACGAGGCCCGCGGCCTTGAGGGCCGCGAGCAGGCCGAAGACGAACAGCGTCGCGGGCCGGGCGTCGATCTTCATCGCTGAGCGACCGCGGGCTCCACCGCGTGCGCCTCCGGCAGGTGCCGCTCGCTCAGCCGCTGGCGGAACACCCAGTACGTCCAGCCCTGGTACAGCAGCACGAGCGGGAGGCCGATGGCGGTCACGACGCTCATGACCCCGAGCGTGTAGTCGCCGCTGGAAGCATTGCCGATGGTGAGGTCGAAGGCGGGGTCGAGGGTCGACGGCAGCACCACGGGGTAGGCGGCCGCGAAGATCGAGGCCGCGCCGAGCACGAGGAACGCCGCGAGCCCGAGGAACGCGCGCCCCTCCCGGCCGCGGCGGGCGTTCATCCAGCCGAAGACGACGGCGACGACCGCGAGGCCCACGAGGCCCCACGTGACCGGGGTCCCGGTGTCCCACTGCACGACGAGCACCCACGCGACGATGGGCAGCAGGGCGACGGGCGCCCAGCGCACGAGGAAGCGCGCCGAGCGCTCGCGCACGGCGCCGAGCGTCTTGAGGCCGAGGAACGCGGAGGCGTGCGCGAGGCAGAAGCCGACGACCGCGAGGCCGCCCATGACCGCGTACGGGGTGAGCCACACGAACGGCCCGCCCACGCGGTCGCCGTTCGCATCGATCGGCAGGCCGGTCGTGGTGAGGCCGAGCATCGCGCCCACTCCGAACGCGGCGACGAACGAGCCGAGTCCGAGCGCGCGGTCCCAGCCGCGGCGCCACCGGTCGGTCGCGCCCTTGCCGCGGTACTCGATCGCGACCGCGCGGAAGATGAGCCCGAGCAGCGTGAGGGTGAGCGGGATGTAGAGCGTGGAGAACAGTGAGGCGTACCAGAGCGGGAAGGCGGCGAAGGTCGCCGCTCCCGCGGTGATGAGCCACACCTCGTTCCCGTCCCACACGGGGCCGATGGTGTTGAGCATGAGCCTGCGCTGCTTCTCGTCGCGCGTGCTCACGAGCATGAGCATCCCGACTCCGAGGTCGAAACCCTCGAGCAGCAGGTAGCCGATCCACAGTGCCGCGATCGCGACGAACCAGAGGGTGGGGAGGATGTCCATGTCAGCTCCTAGTAGGCGAACGCGAGCACGTCGTCGCGCTTGTCGGGGTCGTCATCGTGGGGTGAGTCTGTCGAGACCGGATGGGCGAGCTCCGGCATCGCCGCCGCCACCCCGCCCCGCACGTACTTCACGAGCAGCTTGATCTCGACGACGAGGATCGCGCCGTAGACGAGCGCGAACGCGCACAGCGAGAAGATGATCTCCTCGCCGGTGACACCGGGCGAGACGGCCGCCGCCGTGAACATGAACACGCCGTCGACGCCCCCCGGCGTCGGGTTGGGCGCGACCACGAACGGCTGTCGACCCATCTCGGTGAAGACCCAGCCCGAGATGTTGGCGGCGAACGGGGCGAGGATGCTCGCCACCGCGGTCCACATGATGAGCTTCGACCTCGGAACGGTGCCCTTGCGAGTGAGCCAGAGCGCGAGCACCGCAACGCCCGCCGCGAGGATGCCGAATCCGATCATGAGGCGGAAGCCCCAGTAGGTCACCTCCATGATGGGCAGGTAGTTGATCTCCTGGCCGGCGCGCTGCCCGTACAGCGGGTCGTCGGGCAGGTTGGTGCCGTAGAGCGCCTGGTACTCCGGGATGAGCGTGTTGACGCCCTTGATCTCGGTGTCGAAGTCGCCGTGGGCGAGGAAGGACAGGATGCCCGGGATCTCGATGACCGCCACGACGTCCTCGCAGTTCTGCGACCCGAGGTTGCCGATCGAGAGCACCGAGAAGCTCGTGCCGTCGTGGCAGGCACCTTCGGCGGCGGCCATCTTGAGCGGCTGCTGCTCGAACATGAGCTTCGCCTGTGCGTCGCCGGTGAGGGCGACGCCGCCGAATCCGAGGATCGCCACGACTGCCCCGATGCGCAGGCTGCGGATCCACACCGAGTGGTCGACCGCGTCGCGCCCGGGGATGACCGCGCTCGAGCCGACGACCACCCTGCCGCGGGCATCCACGGTGTCGATGCCGTCGCGCCGGCGCTGCCACAGGTGGTACCAGGAGAGGCCGATGAGGAACGCGGCTCCCACGGCGAGGGCTCCGAACAGCGTGTGAGCGTAGGCGGTGAGGGCGGTGTTGTTGGTGAGCACGGCCCAGATGTCGTTCATCACGGGGCGACCGTCGACGAGTTCCACGCCGACGGGGTGCTGCATCCACGAGTTGGCGACGATGATGAAGAACGCGCTCGCGATGCTGCCCGCGACGGCGATCCACAGGGTCGCGAGGTGCAGCTTCTTGGGCAGCCGGTTCCATCCGAAGATCCACAGGCCGAGGAAGGTCGACTCGAAGAAGAAGGCGAGCAGGCCCTCCATGGCCAGGGGTGCGCCGAACACGTCGCCGACGAAGCGCGCGTACTCGCTCCACGCCATGCCGAACTGGAACTCCTGCACGAGGCCGGTGGCCACGCCCACGATGAAGTTGATCAGGTAGAGCTTGCCCCAGAACTTGGTCATCCTGAGGTAGCGCTCGTTGCCGGTGCGCACCCACAGGGTCTGCATGATGGCCACGAGCGGGCCGAGGCCGAGCGTGAGCGGAACCATCACGAAGTGGTAGACGGTGGTGATTCCGAACTGCCAGCGAGCGATCTCGAGCGGGTCCACGGTTCTCCTTCTTGGGCGGTCGCCCCACCCTGTCGTGGGGGTTCATCCGCGGATAGGGCCATTCGTCCCACCGCTATTTCTACTTGCCGTAGAACTCATTTCTACACCCTTGTAGAAAACATTTCTACTTAGGGTAGAATTGCGGCATGGCGACACTGGGCGAGCTCGAGCGATCCATCATGGAGCGGCTGTGGGCGACCGACGAGACCCTCTCGGCGTACGACCTGCAGGAGGCTCTCGCCGACCGCAAGCTCGCCTCCACGACCATCCTCACGGTGCTGTCCCGGCTCGAGAACAAGGGCTTCGTGACCCGCTCGCGGGATGCCCGCCCGCACCGCTACAGTGCAGCGGCCAGCCGCGAGGAGCACATGGCCGACCTCATGCACGAGGTGCTCGGCGGTGCCTCCGACCGCACTGCCGTGCTCGAGCGCTTCGTCGGGCAGGTCAGCCCGGAAGAGGCCGAGACGCTGCGCCGCCTGCTCGGCCGCTGACCTTGGTCGCCCCGCTCGCGCTCGCGGCGCTCGCCGTCGCGCTCGCGTGGCCGGTGCCCCTCCTGCTGTCGCGCGCCTCGTGGCCCGCGCGCTCCCCGGCCGCGGCCCTCGTGCTGTGGCAGGCGATCGCGATCGCCGGTGGACTGTCGATGATCGGGGCGCTGCTCACCTTCGGCCTCGCACCGTTCGGCCCCGACCTGTTCACGGCCACCGTCAACCTCGTGACCGGCGAGGTCGACCGCATCGAGTCGTGGAACGCCCTCGCCCTGTGCGGTGCCGCCCTGCTCACGGCGCACCTCCTGCTCAACCTGCTGCTCACGATCGTGCGCTCGGAGCGCCAGCGCCGCCGGCACGAGCAGCTCGTGCGGCTGCTGAGCTCGCCGTCGGAGGTGCCCGGCGGCGCACGCCTGCTCGACAGCCCCGCCCCCGTCGCCTACTGCCTGCCGGGTGCCCTCAGCTCGATCACGGTCGTCTCGGCCGGCCTCGTCGAGCTGCTCGACGACTCGGAGATGCTCGCCGTCATCGAGCACGAGAAGGCCCACGTCACCCAGCGCCACGACGTCGTGCTCATCGCCTTCCGGGCCTGGTACGCGTCGCTGCCCTGGTTCCCGATCGCGTTCCGCGCCCAGCGCGAGGTGGGGATGCTCGTCGAGATGCTCGCGGACGACACCGCCCGCCGCTCCGTGCCCGACGGCGTGCTCGCGCGCGCGATCGTGCTCGTGGGCGCGGGCCAGAACCGGCCGGTGGCCGAGCCCGGGGCCGCCGAGTGGGGAGGCGAGGCCTCCGTCACCGAGGTCGGCGCCCGCCTGTCGCGCTTAGGAGTTGCCCCGCTGCCGCGCCCGCTCGAGTCGCTCGTGGTCGCCGCCGCCGTGCTCCTGCTCGCCGTGCCGACGGTGCTGCTCCTCTCCCCGGTAGCAGCCGCCCTCCTCTAACGGCCCGCCGCCCGCACTCCCGGCCCGCGTTGAGATGCCACTTTCGCACAGTGCGAAGCCGTCACACTGTGTGAGAGTGGCATCTCAACGCCACGGGGGCGGGGGCGGGGCGGGGCGGGGGCCGGGGTCAGCCCCGCGCGCGCGGGATGAGCCGCTGCAGCTGCGTCACGTGGCGGGGCTCCAGCTCGGCCACCGACGCGACCTCGAGCAGCTTCATGGTGCGCACGACCTGGTCGGAGAGGATCTGGATGGTGCGGTCGACGCCCTCGCGCCCGCCCGCCATGAGTCCGTACAGGTAGGCGCGGCCGATGAGGGTGAACTTGGCGCCGAGCGCGAGCGACGCCACGATGTCTGCGCCGTTCATGATGCCCGTGTCGACCATGACCTCGGTGTCGTTGCCGACCTCGCGCACCACCTCGGGCAGCAGGTGGAACGGGATGGGCGCGCGGTCGAGCTGGCGCCCGCCGTGGTTGGAGAGCAGGATGCCGTCGACGCCCAGGTCGGCGAGGCGGCGGGAATCCTCGACATTCTGCACGCCCTTGATGACGATCTTGCCGGGCCACAGGGCGCGGATGATCTTCAGATCCTCGTAATTGATCGACGGGTCCATGGCCGAGTCGAGCAGCTCGCCCACGGTGCCGCCCGTCGTCGCGAGGGAGGCGAACTCGAGCGGAGGCGTGGTCAGGAAGTCCCACCACCACCACGGGCGGGGGATCGCGTTGATGATCGTGCCGAGGGTGAGCTGCGGCGGGATCGAGAAGCCGTTGCGCTTGTCGCGCAGGCGCGCGCCGGCCACGGGGGTGTCGACGGTGAACATGAGGGTGTCGAACCCGGCCGCGGCCGCGCGCTCGACGAGTCCGTAGGAGATCTCGCGCTGCCGCATCACGTACAGCTGGAACCAGTTGCGCCCGTTCGGGTTCGCCTCCTTGACCGACTCGATCGTCGAGGTGCCGAGCGTCGAGAGGGTGAACGGGATGCCCGCCGCCGCGGCCGCGCCGGCCCCGGCGATCTCGCCCTCGGTCTGCATGAGCCGGGTGAACCCCGTGGGGGCGATCCCGAACGGCATGGCCGAGGTGCCGCCCAGCACCGTCGTCGTGGTGTCGAGCTGGGAGACGTCCCGCAGGATCGACGGGTGGAACTCGATGTCCTCGAAGGCCTGGCGCGCGCGGGTGAGCGACAGCTCGCCCTCGGCCGAGCCGTCGGTGTAGTCGAATGCGGCCTTGGGGGTGCGGCGCTTGGCGATGTCGCGCAGGTCGTAGATGGTGAGCGCCGAGTCGAGGCGGCGCTTCTTGCCGTTCAGCTCCGGCGCCTTGAACTTCATGAGCTTGGCGAGCTCGACGGGGTTGGGGACTTGGCGCTTAACCATGGGTGGTCCTTTCGAGGAGCGCGTCGCGGGCGGCTTCGATGTGCTCGCGGGTGAGTCGGGCGGCGGCCGCGGGGTCGCCGGAGGTGATCGCATCGAGGATGCCCTGGTGCTGGTCGGTCACGTCGGCGGGGCGGAGCAGTTGCTCGGCGTGCACCTGTCCGATGCACAACTCGATCTCGCCGAGCAGGAGGTCGTGCATCCTGGTCAGCCGCGGACTGGACTGGCCGGCGACGAGCGCGCGGTGGAAGGCGATGTCGTTCGCCGCGGAGCCGCCCGCCCGGTGGGCGGTGATCGCCTCGGCGGGCACGGCGGTGAGGGCGGCGATCGCGGCGGACTCGATGATCGCGCGCGAGTCGAACAGGTCGGCGATGTCGTCGGGGCCGAGCACGGGGATGCGCGCGGCCTGATGCGCTTCGCGGCGCAGGATGCCCTCGGCGACGAGCTTCTCGATGGCGAGGCGCGCCGTCGGCCGGGCGACCCCGAACCGCAGCGCGACGGCCGACTCGGTGATCGTCGCGCCCGGCTTGTCGCGCTGCCCGATGATGTCGGCGCGCAGTTGTTCGGCGATCGCGTCGGGACGCACGGCAGCACTGTCGAGGCTCATGATTGTTAGACAATCTATCCGAATGTTAGACAATCCGCTAGCGCAGCTCACTACATTCGCTCAGGAGCGGGGCAAGTACTTGCGCGGGGAGAATGCCGTCGCGACGAGCGACCGCAGCGACTCGAGGGATCCGCGGACGAGGTCGTGGGCCCGCGCCTGCACGAGCACGTTGCCGATGGCCGTCGCCTCCACGGGGCCGGCGAGCACGGGCATCCCCGACCGGTCGGCGACGAGCTGGCACAGCAGCTCGTTCTGCGAGCCCCCGCCGACGATGTGGATGACGCTCACGGGCCTGCCCGACAGCTCCGAGGCCGCGCGCACCGCGTTCACGAACGCGACGGCGAGGCTCTCGATGATGCTGCGGACGAACTCGACCGGGCTCCGGGGAGGCTGCACACCGTGATCGCGGCACCACTCCGCGATACGGGCCGGCATCTCACCCGGAGCCAGGAATGTGGGGTCGTCCGCGTCGAACACGGAGACCGGGGTGGTGATCTCGGCGGCCGCGGCGAGCAGGGCCGAGAGTTCGAGGGCCGGGTCGGTGCGCTGCCAGTCGCGCACCGATTCGCTGAGGATCCACAGGCCCATGACGTTGTGCAGAAAGCGCACCCGCCCGTCGACGCCGCCCTCGTTGGTGAAGTTCGCCGCGCGCGACGCCTCGGTGAGCACGGGGGCATCGAGCTCGACGCCCACGAGGCCCCACGTGCCGCACGAGATGTAGGCGAAGTCGTCCGCCGTGGAGGGCACGGCCACGACGGCGGAGGCGGTGTCGTGCGACCCGACGGTGGTCACGAGCATGCCGCTGGCCACATCGACCTCCGGTCGCAGGGCGCCGAGCACCGTGCCGGGGGCGACGAGGTCGGGCAGCACCGCGCGCGGCAGTCCGAGCCTGCCGATGAGCGCGTGGTCCCAGTCGCCGGTCCCGACCGAGAGCAGGCCCGTCGTGGAGGCGTTGGTCAGCTCGGCGGCCTGTCGACCGGTGAGCCAGAAGTTGATGAGGTCGGGGATGAGCAGGAAGCCGTCGGCCAGGTCGAGGGTGCCGGCCTCGCGGTCGGCCGCGAGCTGGTAGAGCGTGTTGAACGAGAGAAACTGCAGCCCGTTGGCGGCGTACAGCTCCTCCGGCGGCACGATCGCGTGGGTCGCCTGCACCGCCGGCAGGTTTCGCTCGTCGCGGTAGTGGTACGGGGTGCCGAGCATCCGCCCCCCGCGCATGAGCGCGTAGTCCACCGCCCACGAGTCCACCGCGACGGAGGCGATCGACGGGTCCTCGCGCACGGCCGCGCCGAGTCCCGCGACGACGCTGCGGTACAGCTCGAGGATGTTCCAGTGCAGGCCGTCGATCGTGCGCACGGGGATGTTCGGGAAGCGCGCGACGGGGCGCACGCTCAACTCGTTGTGGCCCACGTGCCCCAGCATGACCCGGCCGCTCGTAGCGCCCAGGTCGACCGCGGCGACGGTGCCTGAGGCGGGCGCGCTCATCGCAGGAACGCCGCCGCGACGCCCGCGTCCACGGGGATGTGCAGGCCCGTCGTGTGCGACAGGTCCGGGCCGGTGAGCACCGACACCGCGTTGGCAACGTTCTCCGGCAGCACCTCGCGCTTGAGGATGGTGCGCTGGGCGTAGAACTTGCCCAGGTCTTCTTCCTCGATGCCGTACGTCTTGGCGCGGTTGGCGCCCCAGCCGGCGGCGAAGATGCCGGAGCCGCGCACGACGCCGTCGGGGTTGATGCCGTTGACCTTCACGCCGTGCTCGCCGAGCTCGACCGCGAGCAGCCGCACCTGGTGCGCCTGGTCGGCCTTCGTGGCCGAGTAGGCGATGTTGTTGGGCCCGGCGAACACCGAGTTCTTGGACGAGATGTAGATGACGTCGCCGCCCATGCCCTGCTCGATGAGGGTCGGGGCGGTGGCCTTCGAGACGAGGAACGAGCCCTTGGCCATGATGTCGTGCTGGAAGTCCCAGTCTTTCTCGGTGGTCTCCAGCAGCGGCTTCGAGAGCGAGACGCCGGCGTTGTTCACGACGATGTCGATGCCGCCGAACGCGAGCAGGGCATCCTGCACCATGCGCTCGATCGCCGCGGCGTCGGTCACGTTGACCTGCAGGCCGATCGCGACGTCGCTGTTGCCAATCTCGGCGGCGGCCTCCTGGGCCTTGGCGAGGTCGAGGTCGGCGATCACGACGCACGCGCCGTCAGCCGCGAGGCGCGTCGCGATGGCCTTGCCGATGCCGGAGGCCGCGCCCGTCACGACGGCGATGCGCGTGGCGTGCGACTTCGGCTTGGGCAGGCGCTGGAGCTTGGCCTCCTCGAGCGACCAGTACTCGATGCGGAACTTCTCCGCGTCGCTGATCGGCGCGTAGCTCGAGATGGCCTCGGCCCCGCGCATGACGTTGATGGCGTTGACGTAGAACTCGCCCGCCACTCGCGCGGTCTGCTTGTTGGCACCGTAGCTGAACATGCCGACTCCGGGCACGAGCACGATGAGCGGGTCAGCGCCGCGCATCGCCGGCGAGTCGGCGGTCGCGTGCTTGTCGTAGTAGGCCGTGTAGTCCTTGCGGTACGCCTCGTGCAGCTCCTTGAGGCGCGCGATCGAAGACTCGACGGATGCTCCGGCCGGAAGGTCGAGCAGCATGGGCTTGATCTTGGTGCGCAGGAAGTGGTCGGGGCAGCTCGTGCCGAGCGCGGCGAGCTTGGGGGCATCCGCGCTGCTCAGGAAGTCGAGCACGACGTCGGAGTCGGTGAAGTGGCCGACCATGGGGTTGTCGTGCGACGCGATTCCGCGGATCGTGGCCGCGAGGGCCGCAGCCTTCGCGCGGCGCTCGGCCACGGGCAGGGCCGCGTTCTTGGCGACGGCGCGGCCGAACGGGGCCTTCTTGCCCTTGGACGCGATGTACTCCTCCGCGGTCTGGATGATCCAGAGGCTGTTCTTCTCGGCCTCCTTGCTCGTCTCGCCCCACGCCGTGATGCCGTGGCCGCCCAGGATCACGCCGATCGCGTTCGGGTTGGCCTTCTTGATGGCGGCGATGTCGAGGCCGAGCTGGAAGCCGGGGCGACGCCAGTCGACCCACGCGACCTTGTCGCCGAACGCCTTCTTGGTGAGCTTCTGCCCGTCTTTGGCGGTCGCGAACGCGATGCCCGAGTCCGGGTGCAGGTGGTCGACGTGGGCCGCGTCGACGAGGCCGTGCATGGCGGTGTCGATCGAGGGGGCCGCGCCGCCCTTGCCGTGCAGGGCGTAGTCGAAGGCCGCGACCATCTCGTCCTCGCGGTCTACCCCGGGGTAGGTGTTCACCATGGCGCGGAGCCGGTCGAGCCGCAGCACGGCCAATCCCGACTCGGTGAGGGTGCCGAGGTCGCCCCCGGAGCCCTTCACCCACATGAGCTCGACGGGCTCGCCCGTCACGGGGTCGGTGTCGGTGCCCTTGGCAGACGTGTTGCCGCCCGCGTAGTTGGTGACGCGCGGGTCGGAACCGAGGCGGTTCGACCGGGCGATGAGTTCTGCAGCCGTCTTGTTCGTCATCGTTACGCGCCCCATCCGGCCTGGACGCCGCCGACGCGGTCGGCGGCGATCTTCGCCTGGTAGCCGGAGGCCGCGTACGCCGCCATCGGGTCGCCCGCGAGGCCGCGCGACTCGCGCCAGGCGGCGAGGTCGGCGCGGACATCCGTGTAGAAGGCGTCCATGAGGATGCCGTTGGCACCGAGCACGTCGCCGGCATCCTGGGCCGCCTTGAGGGCCACGGAGTCGACGAGCAGCGCGCGCGCCGCCATCTCCTGCACATTGAGCACCGAGCGGATCTGGCCGGGGATCTTGTCCTCGACGTTGTGGCACTGGTCGAGCATGAAGGCCACGTCGGGGTTGTTGAACCCGCCGCCGCGCACCACCTCGAAGAGAATGCGGAACAGTTGGAACGGGTCGGCCGCGCCCACGATGAGGTCGTCGTCGGCGTAGAAGCGCGAGTTGAAGTCGAACGAGCCGAGCTTGCCGAGGCGCAGCAGCTGCATGACGATGAACTCGATGTTGGTGCCGGGCGCGTGGTGGCCGGTGTCGAGGCACACGAGGGCCTTGTCGCCCAGGGTCGCGACCTGCGCGTAGCTGGTACCCCAGTCGGGAACATCGGTGTGGTAGAACGCCGGCTCGAAGAACTTGTACTCGAGCACGAGGCGCTGGTCGTCGCCGAGGCGGGCGTAGATCTTCTGCAGCGAGTCGTTCAGGCGGTCCTGGCGGCCGCGGAGGTCGCCCTGGCCCGGGTAGTTGGTGCCGTCGGCGAGCCAGATCTTGAGGTCGCGGGAGCCCGTGGCGCCCATGATGTCGATGCACTCGAAGTGGTGGTCGATCGCCTTCTGGCGCACGGCGGCGTCGGTGTGGGTGAGCGAGCCGAACTTGTAGTCGTCGTCCTGGAAGGTGTTGGAGTTCACGGTGCCGAGCTTCACGCCGAGGTCCTGCGCGAACGCGGAGAGCGCGGCATAGTCGTCGACCTTGTCCCACGGGATGTGCAGGGCGACGGTCGGCGCGAGCAGCGTGTACTTGTTGACCTGGGCGGCGTCGGCGATCTTCTCCTGCGGGGTGCGCGGCGTACCGGGCGTGCCGAACACCTTGAAGCGGGTGCCGGAGTTGCCGAAGGCCCACGAGGGCAGTTCGATGGCCTGTGCCGCGAGCTGCGGCGCGATCTGGTCGAAGGTGGTCATGAGGCGTCCTTACTGTGCGTGCTGACTGAGCAGCTGGTTCTCGAGGTTGAAGACCTCCGGCAGGCGGAGGGAGTTCTGGTCGGCGCGGCCTTCGAGCGAGACGAAGAAGGCCGCCATGTGCTCTTCCCACGCCGAGGTGCGGGGGTCGGCCTCGAGCGCTGCCTGCGAGGCGTTGTCGTCGTCCGTCTCGTAGTAGCCGATGAGCAGTCCGTCATCGCGCAGGAAGAGCGAGTAGTTGCGGCGGCCGGAGTCGGCGATCGCCTGCAGCATGTCGGGCCAGACGGCGACGTGCCGCTCGCGGTACTCGACGAGGCGGTCGGGCTTCACCTGCAGCTGGAAGCAGACGCGCTCCACGTGTTCCTCCCGGTCGGCTCTGACTGCGTGCATCCGTCAATTGAATCGTTTTAATTGTCGGCTCCCAGAACTATAGGGCGGGCCCCGCGAGAGCGTCAAGCCCGGGCCGCGCGCCCCGACCCCGGTCGCCTCGCGCCCCGACCCCGGTCGCTTTTCCGGAGAAACCATCCTCAGGCCACACTGGTAACGCTAGAACTCGGCGCGGCGGTGAGAAACTCCGGAGAAGCGCTCGGGGCGGCGGTCGCTCGGATGCCGGGCGGCGAGCGGCAGAAGGAGGCGACATGTCGGTAGTCAGTGTGCGGGATGTCGCGCTGCGCGCCGGGGTGTCCGTGGGCACGGTGTCCAACGTGATGAACCACCCGGACAAGGTCGCGGCCGCGACCGTGGAACGGGTACGGGCGGCCATCGACGAACTGGGGTTCATCCCCAACGACGCGGCCCGGCAACTGCGCAACGGCCGGAGCAAGACCATCGGGCTCGTGGTGCTCGACGTGCGCAACCCGTTCTTCACGGATGTCGCTCGCGGCGCCGAGGACGAGGCGGCCCTCGCCGGCCTCATCGTGACCCTCGGCAACAGCGACGAGAACACCGAGCGCGAGGCCGTCTACCTCGACCTGTTCGAGCAGCAGCGCGTGCACGGCATCCTCATCTCCCCCTACGCGGACATCACCCCGCGACTGCACAGCCTCCGGGCGCGCGGAATTCCCGCAGTGCTGGTCGACCGCACGAGCCCGGACACCTCGATCAGCTCCGTCTCCGTCGACGACATCGCGGGAGGCGCGATGGCGGTCGAGCACTTGGCGGCGCAGGGCAGGCGGCGCATCGCGTTCGTCGGCGGACCGTTGGAGATCCGCCAGGTCGCGGACCGGCTCGAGGGTGCGCGAAGGGCCGCGGCCGCGCATCCGGGCCTGACCCTCGAGATCATCGACATCGCCGCGTCGACCGTGATCGAGGGGCGCGCGGCGGGTGCCGCGATCGTCGCGCGCAACCCCGAGCAGCGCCCGGATGCCGTGTTCGCCGCCAACGACCTCATCTCGATGGGGGTGCTCCAGGCGCTCATGATGCAGGGGGCGAACGTGCGGGTGCCGGAGGAGATCGCCCTCATCGGCTATGACGACATCGACTTCGCGTCCGCGGCGGTCGTGCCGCTGTCGTCGATCCGCCAGCCCAGCGCCCTCATCGGGGGCACCGCCGTTCAGATCCTGCTCGAGGAGGCGGCGGACCCCTCGATCGACGCGCGCCAGATCGAGTTCCAGCCCGAGCTCGTCGTTCGGGCGTCCACCGGCGGCTGACCTCCCCACGCAGCTCTGGGATGACGAGCCGGGACCCGCGGCGGCCGAAACGTGGCCGATTGAGCGCGGGACTTGACGATGGTCGGGTTCGGCACCTATGGTTCTGAACACGCAATGAATCGATTCATTTCGGATTCACCCAAGACGAGGTAGACAACGATGTCGAGCAGCACTGAGGCGCCCACGCCCGCTCTGGAGCTCAGCCGGATAGCCAAGGCCTTCGGCGCGGTGATCGCGCTCACCAACGGAACCCTCGCTCTGCAGTCGGGCTCCATCCACGCCCTCGTGGGCGAGAACGGTGCGGGCAAGTCGACCCTCGTCAAGATCATCGCGGGCCTCTACCAGCGTGACAGCGGCGAGTTCCTGCTCGACGGCGAGACCGTCGACTTCACCTCGACCGCCCAGTCGAAGGCCGCGGGGATCGCCGTGATCTACCAGGAGCCGACGCTGTTCCCCGACCTGTCGGTCACGGAGAACATCTTCATGGGCCGCCAGCCCACCAGGTCGTTCGGCCGTATCGACCGCAAGCTCATGCACGAAGAGGCGATCGGGCTCTTCGCGCGGCTCGGCGTTCGGATGGACCCGGACCGCCCCACCCTCGGCCTCTCCATCGCCGACCAGCAGCTCATCGAGATCGCGAAGGCCATCTCGCTCGACGCCAAGGTGCTCGTCATGGATGAACCGACCGCCGCGCTCTCGGGCGTGGAGGTCGAGCGCCTCTTCGCCGTCGCCCGCAGCCTGCGCGACGAGGGCCGCGCGCTGCTCTTCATCTCCCACCGTTTCGACGAGGTGTTCGACCTCTGCGACACGGTCACCGTGATGCGCGACGGCGCCTACATCGCGACGAGCCCCATCGCCGAGACCACGGTGGAGCAGATCGTGCGCCAGATGGTCGGGCGCGACGTCTCCGCGCTGTTCCCCAAGGAGGACGCGGAGCTCGGCGGTGACGTGCTCGTCGTGGAGGGGCTCACCGCGCACGGGATCTTCGAGGACGTCTCGTTCACCGTCAAGTCCGGCGAGATCGTCGCCCTCGCGGGCCTCGTGGGCGCCGGCCGAAGTGAGATCGCCCGTGCGATCTTCGGCGTGGACCCGTACAGCTCCGGCCGGGTGAGCATCTCCGGCGCGACCGTGCCGCACCACAATCCCGCCGCCGCCATGAAGCTCGGGCTCGCGCTCGTCCCCGAGGACCGCCGCAAGCAGGGGCTCGTGCTCGAGACCTCCGTGGCACGCAACGCCACCATGGCGATCCGCGATCAGCTGACGCGCTTCGGCCTGCTGTTCGCCCGGCCGGAGAACGCGGCGGCGCGCGAGTGGGCGAGCCGGCTCGAGGTGAAGACGGCCTCGCTCGACACCGAGGCCGGCACCCTCAGCGGTGGCAACCAGCAGAAGGTGGTGCTCGCCAAGTGGCTCGCCACCAACCCGACCGTTCTCATCGTCGACGAGCCCACGCGCGGCATCGACGTCGGCACCAAGGCCGAGGTGCACCGCCTGCTGTCGCAGCTGGCCGGCCAGGGGCTCGCGATCCTCATGATCTCCTCGGAGCTGCCCGAAGTGCTCGGGATGGCCGACCGCGTGCTCGTCGTGCGCGAGGGGCACATCACCGCCGAGATCAGCCGGGCGGACGCCACGGCCGAGACCGTCATGTTCGCCGCCACCCACGCAGCATCGGAGATCGCACGATGACCGCCCTCAGCCCCGCCCCGACCGTCGGGTCGCGCCTCGCCCACGGCCTCGGCACCTTCGTCAAGGCGCGCGAGACGGGCATCCTGCTCGCGCTCGTGCTGGTGATCGTCGCCGCGACCGTCAAGAACCCGAACTTCCTCTTCAGCTCTGACGGATTCCGCGACCTCCTGCTCACGCCGTCGATCCTGTTGCTCGTGGCAGTGGGCCAGGCCATCGTGATCATCACGCGCAACGTCGACCTGTCGGTCGGCTCGGTGCTCGGCCTCACGGCCTACCTGACGGGGCGGCTGTTCATCGACATCCCCGGGATCCCGGTTATCGCGGTCTTCGCGATCGGGATCATCGCCGGCGGACTGCTCGGCCTCATCAACGGCGCGCTCGTGGCGTTCGCCAAGGTGCCCGCGCTCGTCATCACCCTGGGCACGCTGTATGCCTACCGCGGCATAAACGTGCTGTGGACCGGGAGCGACCGCATCAACTCGAGCGACATGCCCGCGTCGTTCCTCGCCCTGGGCACCCAGTCGATCCTGTTCATCCCGGTGCTCACGATCATCGCCGTCGTCGTGCTCATCATCGCGGCGTGGTACCTGCGCAACCAGCGCGGGGGGCGCGAGCTCTACGCGATCGGCTCCGACCCGGCCGCGGCGAACCTGTACGGGCTCAAGGTAACGCAGCGACTGCTCGCGGCGTTCATCCTGTGCGGTGCGCTCGCGGGCCTCGCCGGGGTGCTCTACGCGGCGCGCTACGGCACCGTCAACTCGCAGGCCGGTAGCGGGTTCGAGCTCTCGGCCGTGGGCGCGGCCGTCATCGGCGGAGTCGCGATCTTCGGCGGCAGCGGAACGGTGTGGGGCGCGGCCATCGGCGCCTACCTGCTGCTCACCATCAACCGCGCGCTGCCCATTCTCGGCGTGCAGGACTTCTGGCAGCGCGCCGTGGTCGGCGCGCTCATCATCGGCGCGATCGTGCTCGACCGCGTGCTGGCCGTGCGCCAGGCGAAACGACTCGTGGAAGCGAGAGGCGACCTCCAGTGACGAACTTCCTCCAGGCTCTCGCCCCCGCGACTCGCACCTACAAAGACCACTCGCAGCCCCTGTGGCGGCGCGTCCTGCTCTCCCGCGAGGCGACCGTGATCGCCGCGACGCTGCTCGTGATCATCGTGGCGAGCATCAGCGTGCGCGCCTTCGCCAAGCCGATCACGATGACGTACCTGCTTCTCGACATCGCGCCCATCCTTCTCATCGCGCTGCCCATGACGCTCATCATCATCACGGGCGAGATCGACCTCTCGGTCGCGAGCATCGTGGGGCTGTCGAGCGTCACGCTCGGGGTGCTGCACCAGAACGGGATGCCCATCGAGGCCGCCGGCCTCGTGGCGCTCCTCGTCGGGGCGGTCGCCGGCGCGCTCAACGGATTCCTCATCACGATCGTGGGACTGCCTTCGCTCGCGGTCACTATCGGAACACTCGCGCTCTACCGCGGCCTCGCCGTCGGCCTGCTGGGAACCAAGGCCGTGACCGAGTTCACCGAGTTCTGGACCGACCTCGCGAAGTCGAAGATCGGCGCGACGGCGATCCCGAGCGTGGTCATCCCCATCGTCATCCTCGCGATCATCTTCGCGGTGCTGCTGCACCTGACCCCGTTCGGCCGGGGCGTGTACGCGATAGGCCTGAGCCCCGAGGCCGCCCGCTTCTCGGGCGTCAAGGTCGAGCGCGCCAAGTTCATTCTCTTCATGCTGAGCGGGCTCATCTCGGCGCTCGCCGGCATCTACTACACGCTGCGCTTCTCGAGCGCCCGAGGCGACAACGCGACGGGCCTGGAACTCTCCGTCATCGCCGCGGTGCTTCTCGGCGGCGTTTCCATCTTCGGCGGGAGGGGCTCGACCCTCGGCCCCATCGCCGGCGCGGTCCTCATCGGGGTTCTGGCGAGCGCACTGCGCCTCGCGAACGTCACCTCCGATGTCATCAACATCATCACGGGAACGCTGCTCGTCGCGTCCGTGGTGGCCACCAGCTTCCTGGCTTGGCTGCGCACGAAGCGCGCCCGCCCGGGAGGGAAGAAAACGAAGTCCCTCGCCGCCGCCAAGGGCTAGGACCTCTCGCACACCCGTCGATGCAATCACATCGGCCTCAACCGAAAACAACAGGGAGAACAATGATGTTTGGAAACACCAGGAAGGCCCGGGTCGCCACATTCGCCGCACTCGCGGTCACGGTTGCGCTCGTCGCTACCGGTTGTGCAGCCACCGACGACGGCGGTTCGGGTGAGGGCGGCGGCGACGCCGGCAACCTCTCGATCACGTTCCTGCCGAAGAACCTCGGCAACGCGTACTTCGACACCTCGGACAAGGGCGGCGCCGACGCCATCGCCGAGTTCGGCGGCACCTACGCCGAGGTCGGCCCCGCCACGGGCTCGCCCGACGGCCAGGTCAGCTACATCAACACGCTCACCCAGCAGGGTGTCGGCGCCATCGCGCTCTCCGCCAACGACCCCGACGCCCTGTGCGACGCGGTCGGCGAGGCGCGCGACGCGGGAGTGAAGGTCGTCACGTTCGACGCCGACACGAACCCCGACTGCCGCGACCTCTTCATCAACCAGGCCGAGGCCGACGGCATCGCCAAGATCGAGGTCGACCTCATCGCCGAGCAGATCGGTGGCGCCGGCAAGGTCGCCATCCTCTCGGCCACCGCCAACGCGACGAACCAGAACACCTGGATCGACATCATGAAGGAGTACATCGCGTCGGACTACCCCGACATCGAGCTCGTTGACGTGGTCTACGGCGACGACGACGACCAGACGTCGTTCGACAAGACGGCGGCGCTGCTGCAGACGTACCCCGACCTCAAGGGCATCATCTCGCCCACGACCGTCGGCATCGCCGCGGCCGCCCGCTACCTGCAGACCTCGGAGTTCAAGGGCAAGGTGCAGCTGACGGGCCTCGGCACGCCGAACCAGATGCGCGACTTCGTCAACGACGGCACCGTTACGGCGTTCGCGCTGTGGAACCCGGCCGACCTGGGCTACCTCGCGGCGTACGCGGCGAAGGCGCTCATCGAGGGCGAGATCACCGGCGCCGAGGGCGACACGTTCGAGGCGGGCAAGCTCGGCAGCTACACGGTCGGCGCTGACGGCACCGTCCTCCTGGGCGACCCGTACACCTTCGACAAGGAGAACATCGCGGAGTTCGACTTCTAAGTCGCCGCCGCAAAACCGTGCAGCCCGGTCGGTGTGACACCGCCCGGGCTGTACGGTCATCACGACCCCACTTCAGCCCCGAGGAGATCCATGCCCACGACGAGGATCCGCGATGTCGCGCAGCTCGCCGGCGTCTCCGTGGGCACCGTCTCCAACGTTCTCAACAAGCCGGACGAGGTGTCACCAGAGTCCCTCGCGCGCGTGCAGAAGGCCATCGCCGAATTGGGCTACGTGCGCAACGACGCCGCCCGCCGCTTGCGGGCCGGCGTGAGCTCCACGGTGGGCTTCGTCGTGCTCGACGGCCAGAACCCGTTCTTCAACGAGGTCGTGCGCGGCGCGGAGGACGAGGCGTCGAAGAACGGCATCGCCGTGCTCGTGGGCAACACCGACGAAGACCTGCGGCGCGAGGGCATGTACCTCGACCTCTTCGAGGAGCAGCGCGTGCGCGGTGTGCTCATCTCGCCCTACGGCGACATTGGCGACCGCCTCCAACAGCTCAAAGACCGGGAGATCCCGGCTGTGCTCGTCGACCGCATCAACGTCGACGGCAAGTTCAGTTCGGTCGCCGTCGACAGCGTCGCGGGCGGCCAGATCGCCGCCCAGCACCTCATCGACACCGGCCGCCGGCGCATCGCCTTCGTGGGTGGACCGTTCGACATCAGACAGGTGCGCGACCGCCTCGCCGGCGCCCGCGTCGCGGTGGACAACAGCGAGTTCGACGTCGAGATCGAGGTGGTCGCCACGACGGCGCTCACCGTGAACGAGGGCGTGCTCGCGGGCCGCCGGCTCATGGAACGCACACGCGCCGCCCGACCGGACGCCCTCTTTGCCGCCAACGACCTGCTCGCCCTCGGCCTCCTGCAGTCGCTCGTCATCGACGGAACGCTGCTGGTGCCCTCGGAGATGTCGCTCATCGGCTTCGACGACATCGCGTTCGCCGCGGCCGCGGCCGTGCCGCTCTCGTCGGTGCGTCAGCCGAGCCGCATGATCGGCCAGACGGCTCTGCGCGTGCTGCTGGAGGAGTCGGAGGATCCGACGATGATCCCGCGGCAGACGGTGTTCAGGCCCGAACTCGTGGTGCGGGCATCCACCCAGCGGCAGTAGGCGCTTACGGCGTTACCGACGACGACAGCCGCTTGCCCGCGGTGTTCATGTGCACCGCCATGGCGGAGGCCGCGGCATCCGGGTCGCGCGTGGCGATGGCGGCGTGCACGGCGGCGTGCTCGCGGATCGCGTCTTCCGCGTGGCCGGTGTCTTGCACCGCGCGATCGACCCACACCCGCAGCAGTGAGCGGATGCTCTGCAGCAGGTCGAGCAGCACGGTGTTGTCGATGCTGCGCGCGAGCTCGAGGTGGAACTGCAGGTCGGCCTCCACGAACTTGCGCAGGTCGCCGATCGACGAGCGCATGTCGTCGACGTGGCGGCCGAGGCGCTCGAGCGCCTCATCGGAGATGCGGCTCGCGGCGAGCCTGGCCGCGTAGATCTCGAGGGCGCCGCGCACCTCGATGAGTTCGAGCGTCTTCGGCTCGCCGAGCATGAGGCCCCAGCTGAGGGTCTGGGGCAGCAGCTCGCTCGCGTTGCCCCGCAGGTAGGTGCCGGAGCCGGGGCGCACGTCGACGATGCCCAGGATCTCGAGCGCGGCGAGGGCTTCGCGCACGGCCGAGCGGCCGACCTCGAGCGTGCTGGCCAGCTGCCGCTCGGGGGGCAGGCGCGTGCCGGCCTCGATGTCGCCGCTCGTGAAGATCTCGAGCAGTCGCTTGGCCACGGCCGAGACCGCGGTGCCCCCGGAGAGGCTTCCGATGGACGCCGCTATCTCGTCGGAGGAGTCGTTCGGATAGGCGGGCATATGCCGACGATAGCAAGCTGGACAGGGCTCGACGTGCTCGAAGCAACCTCATAATTGGTCAACCGGTTGACTTATCGTGAAGACCGGCGAATACTTGTCGACGCGACCACCGAAGGTTACGGAGGGGTTGCACCCCACCCATCACCTAAGGAGTCAATGTGGACACCACCACAACGTCTCGGCCCCCTCAGTCGGCCGTCGAGAAATCCGCGATCAAGAAGGTCGCCGTTCGGCTCGTGCCCTTCGTGGCCCTGATGTTCTTCATCAACTACCTCGACCGCACCGCGATCGGGTTCGCCGCTCCCAACGGCATGAACGACGACCTCGCCCTCTCCGCCGCCCAGTTCGGGTTCGCGTCCGGCGTGTTCTTCATCGGGTACATCCTGCTCGAGGTGCCCAGCAACCTCGCGCTGCACCGCTTCGGCGCGCGCAAGTGGCTCGCGCGCATCATGGTGTCGTGGGGCATCGTGGCCGCCCTCTTCACGTTCGTGGGCAACTTCGAACAGCTCGTGGGCCTGCGCTTCCTGCTCGGCGTCGCCGAGGCCGGCTTCTTCCCCGGCGCGATCCTGTTCCTGAGCCTGTGGGTTCCGGCGGCGCACCGCTCCAAGATCCTCGCGCTCTTCTACCTGGCGCAGCCCCTCACGACCGTCATCGGTGCCCCGATCGCGGGCCTGCTCATCCAGCAGCACGGCGTGTTCTTCGGCCTCGAGGGCTGGCGCTTCATGTTCCTCGGCGTCGCGATCCCCGCGATCATTGTCGGCATCATCGCGTTCTTCTACCTCAAAGACCGCCCGGCCGATGCCAAGTGGCTCACCGAGGAGGAGAAGGTCTGGCTCACCGGCGCGCTCGAGTCCGAGAAGTCGGCCACCGAGGCGGCCAACCACAAGGGCCGCATCCGCGACGCCTTCAAGAGCGGCCGCGTGTGGGTTCTCGCCTTCATCTACTTCGGCTTCATCTACGGCCTGTACGCCCTCGGCTTCTTCCTGCCGACCATCATCGCGGGCTTCCAGGAGCAGTTCGGCACGGAGTTCGACGTCTTCCAGAAGGGCCTCATCACGGCGATCCCGTACGTGCCCGCCGCGATCGCGCTGCACTTCTGGGCTCGGGATGCCACCCGGCGCGGCCTCAAGACGTGGCACATCGTGATCCCCGCCTTCGCCGGTGCGCTCAGCATTCCGTTCGCGCTGTTCGCGGGTTCGCCCGTGGCCACCATCGCGATCATCGCGATCACGGCCATGGCGATCTTCTCCGCGCTGCCGAACTTCTGGACCCTGCCCACGCAGTTCCTGACCGGTGCCGCTGCCGCAGCGGGCATCGCGCTCATCAACACCGTGGGCAACCTGGCCGGCTTCTCGGCGCCGTACATCACGGGCGCCGTCGCCGACCTGACCAAGGTCGGGGACACCCCGAACTACCAGGTCCCGATGTTCATCGTCGGCGGCTTCATGGCCCTCTCGGGCGTGCTCATGCTGCTGCTCTCGCGCAAGAACAAGGTGAACGCCGCCGCCGCGGCCACCGTCACCCAGTAACCCCTTCCGCGGCGGCCGCGCCCAGATCACGGCCGCCGCGGGACCAACCACCGGAGCCCCACCATGACCCGCCTCTTCAACGATCCCGCCGCGTTCGCGGACGAGATGATCGACGGATTCGTCGCCGCGAACAGCGCCCAGGTGCGGCGCGTGACGGGCGGCGTGGTCCGGAGCACGGTCTCCACCCCCGGCAGCGTCGCGGTCGTCATCGGCGGCGGCTCGGGCCACTACCCCGCGTTCGGCGGCATCGTGGGCCAGGGCCTCGCCCACGGAGCCGCGATGGGAAACCTCTTCGCGTCCCCCTCGGCGCAGCAGGTGCTGTCGGTCGCCAGGGCCGCGCACCTCGGCGGCGGCATCCTGCTCACGTACGGCAACTATGCCGGCGACGTGCTCAACTTCACCGCCGCCCAGAACCAGTTGCGCGACGCGGGTATGGACGTTCGCACGGTCACCGTGACGGACGACATCGCGAGCGCCGCGGTCGCCGAGAAGCACAAGCGCCGCGGCATCGCGGGCGACCTCACCGTCTTCAAGACCGCGGCCGCCGCCTCGGAGGCCGGCTACTCCCTCGACGGGGTCGAACGGGTCGCCGCCCTCGCCAACGAGCGCACCCGGTCGTTCGGCGTCGCCTTCACCGGATGCACGCTCCCCGGTGCGGACGCGCCCCTCTTCACCGTGCCCGAGGGCCGCATGGGCGTGGGCATCGGCATCCACGGCGAGCCCGGCATCGGTGAGGTCGACGTTCCGACCGCCGACGGCCTCGCCGAGCTGCTCGTCACGAGCCTGCTCGCCGAACTGCCCGACGGCATCGCCGAGGCCCGCGGCGAGCGTGTCGCGGTCATCCTCAACGGCCTCGGGTCGGTGAAGTACGAGGAGCTCTTCGTCGTCTACCGCCGCATCGCCGCACTGCTCGAGGAGGCGGGCGTCACCGTTGTCGAGCCCGAAGTCGGCGAGCTCGTCACGAGCTTCGACATGGCCGGGGCATCCCTGACCCTCTTCTGGCTGGACGACGAGCTCGAGGGCTTCTGGCGCGCCCCCGCCGACACTCCCGCCTACCGCAAGGGATCCGTCGCCGCCGCGGAGCAGGCTCCCGTCGCTGAGGCGCTCGAAGCGACCTCCCACGCGATCCCACAGTCCACCCCCGAGTCGCAGGCCGCGGCCAAGACCGCCTACCTCGCCCTCGAGGCGATCGCCGCCGTGATCGACGAGAACGTCGACGAGCTCGGCCGCATCGACGCCGTTGCCGGTGACGGCGACCACGGCATCGGCATGCAGCGCGGCTCCCACGCCGCGCAGGCGGCAGCCCTCGAGGCGCTCACCGCGGGTGCCGGCGCCCAGACGCTGCTCGAGCGCGCCGGCGACGCCTGGGCCGATCGCGCGGGCGGCACGTCCGGTGCGCTGTGGGGGTCGGCCCTGCGCGCCCTCGCCGCCGAGCTCGGTGACACGGATGCCCCCACCGCGGCCGCGGTGGGCGCGGGTGTGCAGGCCGCCAAGAACGCGATCCTCACCTTCGGCGCCGTCGTCGGGGACAAGACCATGGTCGACTCGCTCGTCCCGTTCGCCGACACCCTCACGCGCGAGATCGACGGCGGGGCATCCCTCGCCGCCGCCTGGTCCCTCGCGTCGAGCGCCTCGACGGGCGCCGCCGCCGCCACCGCAGACCTGCTGCCGAAGATGGGCCGCGCCCGCCCGCACGCCGAGAAGAGCCTCGGCACGCCCGACGCGGGGGCGCACTCGCTCGCGCTCATCGCGCAGCGCGTCGCCGATGTACTGAAGAAAGAGGACAAGTAAATGGACAAGCTCCGCATCGCCATCGGCTCGGATGACGCCGGGTTCGACTACAAGGAGATCCTCAAGAAGGACCTCGAGCTCAACAACCTCGTCGAGTTCGTCACCGACGCGGGCGTCGACGCCGACGGGCACACCCCGTACCCGCGC
>Ga0247738_10000201_pt1 | contig 25300 bp, 22 predicted proteins | sample UWRJL013104B2_FD_180936 | JGI IMG/M metagenome (GOLD analysis project Ga0247738, IMG submission 180936) | Plant litter microbial communities from Arlington Agricultural Research Station in Wisconsin, United States - UWRJ-L013-104B-2 | ecosystem: Environmental > Terrestrial > Plant litter >...
ATCGGCGCCGTGGATGATCGGGATGGGCGTGCCCCAGAACCGCTGGCGGCTGATCAGCCAGTCGCGCAGGCGGTAGGTCTTGGCGGCGCGGCCGGTTCCGGCGGCCTCGAGTTGCTCGACGACCTTCTTGATCGCGTTGTTCTTGCTGAGCCCGTCGAGCGGGCCGGAGTTGATCATCCGGCCGTCGCCGCCGAGCGCCTTCCCGGTCGCCGCGGGGTCCAGCGGCGGGAGGTCGTCCGGCAGGATCGCCTGGCCGTTCTCGTCGAGGTCGAGCACGGGGATCGAGCCCGTGACGGCCGCGTTCGTGTCGAGCACCACGCGCACGGGCAGGTGGAACTTGCGTGCGAAGTCCAGGTCGCGCTGGTCGTGCGCCGGCACGGCCATGACGGCGCCGTGGCCGTAGTCGGCCAGCACGTAGTCGGCCGTCCAGATCGGGATGCGCTCCCCCGTGACCGGGTTGATCGCGTAGCGCTCCAGCGGGATGCCCGTCTTCTCACGCGTGGCGTCCTGGCGCTCGATCTCGGTGTTCTTCTGGGCCTGCGCGAGGTACTCGGCGAACGCGGACTGCACCTCGGGCGTCGAGCCCTCGACGAGCTCGGCGGCGAGGTCGGAATCGGGGGCGACCACCATGAAGGTCACGCCGTACAGGGTGTCGGGGCGGGTCGTGAAGACCGTGATCTTCTCCGCACGGTCGACGATCTCGAAGTCCACGTCGGCGCCCACGGACCGGCCGATCCAGTTGCGCTGCATCGCGAGCACCTTGGGCGGCCACGATCCCTCGAGCTGGTTGAGGTCATCCAGCAGCCGGTCCGCGTAGTCGGTGATCTTGAAGTACCACTGGGCGAGCTTCTTCTTGACGACCATGGCGCCCGAGCGCTCGGATGTGCCGTCCGGCAGCACCTGCTCGTTGGCGAGCACGGTCTGGTCCACCGGGTCCCAGTTGACCCAGCTCTCCTTGCGGTAGGCGAGGCCCTTCTCGTAGAGCTTGAGGAACAACCACTGATTCCACTTGTAGTACTCGGGGTCGCTCGTGTGCAGCACGCGGTCCCAGTCGAACGAGATGCCGTAGCGGCCGAAGTTCTGCTTCTGCTCCGCGATGTTCTCGTAGGTCCATCCGACCGGGCTCACGCCGCGCTCGATGGCGGCGTTCTCGGCGGGCAGGCCGAACGAGTCCCACCCGATCGGGTGCAGCACGTTGAATCCGCGCAGGCGCCAGTAGCGGGCCGCGATGTCGCCGAACGCGAATGCCTCGGCGTGGCCCATGTGCAGCTCGCCCGAGGGGTACGGGAACATGTCGAGCACGTACTTGCGGGGCCGCTTGTCGGCGGGGTCGTCGGTGGCGAACGGCTTGGCGCGCTCCCAGTAGGCGTTCCACTTGGACTCGAGGGCGACGACGTCGTAGCCGTAGGAGTCGTCTCGCTCGCCACGCTCGTCGTGGGGTGTGGTGTCGGTCACGGTAGATCTCACTTCATTGCTGGGAGGGAGCCGATCACCATTGATCGCGGTCGTCTCGCTTCTGCGCGCGAACGACCGGATCGAGTTTACCGGTGAAGCCGGGCTTAGGCGCTGACGCCGAGCACCTCGAGCAGCGCAGCGGCCTTGAGCCGCGCCTCCGCGAGCTCCTCCTCCGGCACCGAGAGCGCGGTGATGCCTCCCCCGGTGCCGATCGTCGCGCCACGGGCATCCAGCACGATCGAGCGGATGACCATAGCGAGGTCGACCGCACCGTCGAGCCCCACGTACCCGAACGCGCCGGCGTAGATGCCCCGCGCGCGCTGTTCGAGGGCGTCGAGGATTCCCGTGGCGGAGCGCTTGGGCGCGCCCGTCATCGAACCGGCCGGGAAGCACGCCCGGATCGCGTCGATGCCGTCGAGGCCCTCGGCGAGCTCGCCCCGCACCGTGCTCACGAGCTGGTGCACCTGGGCGTAGCTCTCCACCGCGAGCAGGCTCGTCACGTCCACGGTGCCGGGCTTGGCCACGCGCGCGATGTCGTTGCGCATGAGGTCGACGATCATGACGTTCTCGGCGCGCTCCTTGTCGCTGTCGGCGAGCTCGCGGCGCAGCTTCCAGTCCCCCGCCTCCGTGGTGCCGCGCGGGCGCGTGCCCTTGATCGGGCTCGTGCGCACCACCCCGTGCGGCGACACCGCGAGGAACTGCTCGGGCGACGCGCTCAGCAGGGAGATCGCGCCCGCGCGCAGCAGCGCACCGTGATGGGTGGGGCTGGAGTCGCGCAGCGCGAGGTAGGTGGCCACGGGGTCCGGGGTCACGTCGACCGAGACCTCGGTGGTGAGGCACAGCTGGTAGGCGTCGCCCTCCGCGATGGCGGCCTGGCAGGCGCGGATCATGGCGAGGTACTGCTCGTCGGTGTAGGCCCAGGTGGCCGTGGGGCTGCCCGAGGGTGTCGACGGGGCATCATCCAGCGCGGGCGCTTCGAGAGCCTCAGCGACCGTCTGGCGCCACGCGTCCACGTCGTCGAGGGCGAGCAGCGTCACCTCGCGACGGGCGTGGTCGAAGGCGAGGGCCCGATCCACCCGCAGCCACCCCGATCGCGGGTAGCGCGATTGCCGGGTGACCGGGGTGTCCATGGTCTCCTCGCGCAGCTCGTACCCGAGCCAGCCCACCCAGCCGAGGGCGAAGCCGCGGATGCCCGTCGTCTCGACCTCGTTCTCGTGCAGCCGGCCCCGCAGCCAGTCCAAGACAGGCCCGTCCACGTCGGTGACGACCTCGGCCGCGAGCCCCAGGTAGCTCATGCCCGTGGAGGCGCCCGGTCCGCCGTCGAGCCAGAAGGCGGCATCCGAGTCCCCGCAGATCGCCGCATAGGCGACCGCGGGGTCCACCCATCGGCCGAGGGAAGCCGCACGGACCCGGTGGCGCATAACCTAAGCCTATGAGTGTCGAGTCGATCTTCCGGTGGCACGACGGCTCCCTGGCGGCGCTGGAGTACTGCGACATGACGCAGAGCCGCATCGTGGCCGCCGACTCCTGGCTCGTCACCGAGGGCAGGGCGCTCGCGCTCGGCCTGCACCGCGAGCGGTTCCTGGCCTCGGCGCCGGGGGCGGAGGAGTTCTGGGACGCCGCCGTCGCGGCGATCCCCCGCGAGGGCGACTGGTTCCCGCGGGTGGAGCTGCACGAGCCCGCTCGCCTGGTCTTCCGGCTGCGGTCGGCGCCCGAGCGCACCCGGTCAGCCGTGCTCGCCACGTGGACCGGCGCTGATCCGCGCACCGAGCCCGCGGTGAAGGGCCCCGACCTGTCGGCGATGCTGCGCATCCGCACCGCGGTGCAGGCCGACGGGGCCGACGAGGCGGTCATCCTCACCGACGACGGCTACGTGGTCGAGGGCGCGTACTCGGCGCTGCTGTGGTGGCGCGGCGAGATCCTGTGCGGGCCGCCGGCGACCTTCGACCGGGTGGACAGCGTGACGGCGCGCAGCGTGCTCACCCTCGCGCGGGCCCTCGGCATCGACACCCACGAGGAGGCCGTGACCCCCGCCGAGCTCGACGGCACCGAGCTGTGGGCGCTCAGCGCGCTGCACGGCATCCGCATCGTCACGCGCTGGGTGGACGGTCCGGAGCTCGCCGAGAAGCCCGGCAGGCTGTCGCAGTGGCGCACCCGACTCGACGCACTTCGTAGGGATATCCCCAGAGACGGCGTACCCGGGCGACCGTAGGCTCGGAGGATGCACGAGCTCCTCGTCGCCGCGGCGTCCAACCCCATCGAAGCCTTCGGTGAGCTTCTGAGTGGGGCGCTGGCCTGGATCCTCGATATCGTGCAGTCCGTCGACCCCGTGGTGCGCACCCTGCTGGCGGGGCTCGCGATCTTCCTCGAGACCTCGCTGCTCGTGGGGCTCGTCGTGCCCGGCGACACCGTGGTGATCGTCGCGGCCACGGGCGTGCAGGGCCCCGTGCAGTTCTTCGCGCTCGCCATCACGGTCATCCTCGGCGCGCTCGGCGGCGAGAGCGTGGGCTTCCTGCTCGGGCGCTTCTTCGGGCCGCGGCTGCGGGCCTCCCGGCTCGGCCGTCGCATCGGTGAGGCGTGGTGGGTGCGCGCGGAGAACTACCTGGACCGGCGCGGGGGCATCGCGATCTTCGTCTCCCGGTTTCTGCCGTTCCTGCACTCGCTCATCCCCGTCACGGTGGGGATGAGCACCATGCGCTACCGCAAGTTCATCGCGTGGACGCTGCCGGCGTGCGTTATCTGGAGCTTCGCCTACGTCTCGGTCGGCACGTTCGCGGCGGGGAGTTTCGAGGCGCTCCTCGACCAGCTGCACTACGCGGGCTACCTCTTCGTGGGCATCATCGCCGTGTTCGCCGTCGGGGTGTTCGTCACCAAGAAGGTCGTCCAGCGGGCGGAGCGACGCCACCTCGAGGATCCCGTGGACCCCGACGCCCCGGCCTGAGCGCCCGCGCCCGACGGCCGGTGCCGGGTTGCCGGGCATCCGCCCCGCGTCGCCGTCGGCAACTCAGGACTCAGGGCTCCACGGGCGGCCGAGCGCCGCGGCGGCACCCCCTCCCGGCGGCACGACTCCTGAGTTGCCGGGGCACACGGGCGGAGGGGGCCGGCGGCCGGGCGGGAACGACGAAGGGGCGGATGCTCGCGCATCCGCCCCTCCCTCGGTGCTGACTAGATCAGGCCGTTCTCAGAGAGCCAGGCCTTCGCGATGTCTTCGGACGACTCCTGGTCGACCGTGGACTGCACGTTGAGGGCCACGAGGCCCTCGGGGGTGAGCTTGGCCTGCACGGCGTTGATCACGTCGGCGATCGAGTCCGCGATCTCGGCATTCACGAGCGGAACGACGTTCGACGCGAGGAAGAGGCCCTTGGGGTCTTCGAGCGTGACGAGGTTCTCGGTCTGGATGCGCGGGTCGGCGCTGTAGACGTTGGCGATGTTGACCGTGCCGGCGAGGAGGTCCTCGACGGTCGTGTCACCCGTGGCGGAGAAGCCCACGGTGGCGCCGTAGACGGAGAGCAGGCCGGCGGGGCCGTACGGGCGCTCCTCGAGCTCCGCGGCGCCGCCCAGGGTGAGCGGCACGGTGACGGCGGCGAGGTCCTCGAGCGAGGCCAGGTTGTTCGCGTCGGCGAACTCCTTGGTCACGTTGTAGGAGTCCTGGTCGGTCGCGGTCGACTGGTCGAGAACCGTGAGGCCCTCGGGCAGCGCGTCGGCGAGCTCGGCGTAGACGTCGTCCGACGTGGTCGCCGTGGTGTCGGGGCTGTAGAACTGGAGCAGGTTGCCGGTGTACTCGGGGAACAGGTCGACATCACCGTTCTCGAGCGAAGGCAGGTAGGCGTCGCGCTGGCCGATGTTGAACTGGCGCTCGACGGTGAAACCGGCGTTCTCCAGTGCCTGGGCGTAGATCTCCGCGATGATCTCGTTCGAGTAGTACGCCTGCGAGCCGATCGTGATCGTCTCGCTGCTGCCGGAGTCGTCGGTGCCCGAGTCCAACGGGTCACCTGATGCGCACCCTGACAGGGCCAATGCCGCCCCGACCACGACCGCACCGAGTGCGAGCCGGCCCTTGTTCCTAGCTGTGAACATGCTGTTTCTCTTTTCTTAGACGGTGGGAGATTCCACCACCGCGCGGCGTCGGGGTGACGACGTGCGGAGTTCTTTGGTGCGCCCGGCGGTGACCCCGCGCGGTACGACGAGGTGCTGGACCAGGGCGAACAGCCCGTCGAGCACGAGGGCGAGCACGACGATGACGATCGCCGAGCCGAGGATCATGTCGAACCGGCGCAGCGGGATGCCCTGGATGATGTAGAACCCGAGGCCACCGAGGTTCACGTAGGCGGCCAGCACGACTGTCGCGACGATCTGCAGGGCGCCGGCTCGGATGCCACCGATGAGCAGCGGCAGGCCGAGGGGGATCTCGACCTTGGTGAGGATCTGCCATTCGGTCATCCCGACCGCGCGCGCGGCGTCGACGACGCGGCGGTCGATCGCCTCCAGCCCCGTGTAGGCGCCGGCGAGGATCGACGGGATGCCCAGCAGCACGAAGGCGATCGTGGCCGCGAGCGGCTTCTGCGTGACCCCGACGACGAGCACGAGCAAGAGGATGAGCCCGAAGGAGGGAATCGCCCTGGCCGCCCCGGAGACGCCGATGGCGAGGTTGCGGCCCCGGCCGGTGTGGCCGATGAAATAGCCGAGCGGGATCGCGATCACGGCGGCGATCGCGGTGGCGAGGAACGTGTAGAACAGGTGGAGCGCGATCGCCTGGGGCAGCGGGGCGGAGCCGGTCAGGCGGTCGGGCGAGAAGATCCACGCGAAGGCGTCGGCGAGCAGGTTCATGCCGCCCCTCCCACCACGGAAAGGGGCACCGCACCGGCCCGAACGCGCCGCTGCCGTCGCGGCGCCCACGGCATGAGCAGCCGGCCGAGCCGGGCGAGCAGGAAGTCGACGACCAGGGCGATGACCACCACCATGACGACCCCCGTGAGGATCTCGGCGACGATGGTGCGCTGGTAGCCGTTGGTGAACAGGTAGCCCAGGCTCTCGACGCCGATGAGGGCGCCCACGGTGACGAGGCTGATGGTGCTGACCGCGGCGACTCTGACGCCCGCGAGCACCACCGGGCCCGCGAGCGGGAACTCGACGGCCCAGAATCTGCGCCAGGCCCCGTAGCCCATGGCCGTCGCGGCCTGGCGCACGGCGGGGTCGACCGAGGTGAGGGCATCCGCGATCGACCGCGCCATGATCGCCACCGCGTAGATGGTGAGCGCGACGGTGAGGTTGAGCGGGCTCAGGAAGCTGATGCCGAGGATGACGGGCAGGATCGGCAGGAGCGCGAGCGACGGGATCGTGTACAGCAGCCCCGCCACGGTGAGCAGCAGCCCGCGGGTCAGTTTGAATCGGAAGGCGAGCCAGCCGAGCGGGATCGAGATGAGGAACCCGAGCACGATCGGGGGCACGGAGAGCTGCAGGTGCTCGACGGTGAGCCTGCCGATCAGGTCGAAGTTGTCGAGGAGCCAGTTCACGCGGTGGGCCTCTCGACGAGCACGCCCTGCGCGCGGCCCTCGCCGTCGACGAGCACCGAACCCCGCGCGGTCTTCTTGATCGACAGCGCGCGCTTGCCCTGCTCGACCCCGATGAAGTTGGCCACGAAGTCGTTGGCGGGGTTCTCGGTGATCTCGGTGGGGCTGCCGATCTGGGCGATCTTCGCGCCCTTCTCGAGAATGACCACCTGGTCGCCCAGCAGGAAGGCCTCGTCGATGTCGTGCGTGACGAAGACGATCGTCTTGTCGAGGTCGCGCTGCAGGCGGATGGTCTCCTGCTGCAGTTCCGCCCGCACGATGGGGTCGACGGCGCCGAACGGCTCGTCCATGAGCAGGATGTTCGGATTCGCCGCGAGCCCGCGCGCGACGCCCACGCGCTGCTGCTGGCCGCCAGAGAGCTGGCTGGGGTAGCGGTTGGCCACGGACCGGTCGAGGCCGACCGTGTCGAGCAGTTCGAGCGCCTGCTCCCGCGCGCGCTTGCGGGGCACGCCGTTGAGCACGGGAACGGTGGCGACGTTGTCGATGACCTTGAAGTGCGGCAGCAGACCCGAGTTCTGCATGACATAGCCGATGCTGCGGCGCAGCGCGACCGGATCGCGGTCGAGGATGCTCTCGCCGTCGATCTCGATGGCGCCGGCGCTCGGCTCGACCATGCGGTTGATCATGCGCAGCAGGGTGGTCTTGCCGCTGCCGGAGGAACCCACGAGCACCGTCGTCTTGCGCGAGGGGATGGTGAGGTTGAAGTCGGCGACCGCTTCGGTTCCATCGGGGAACACCTTCGATACGGAGCGGAACTCGATCATGGAGAAGACGGCCCAATCGTTAGGTGATCGCTGCCTCGTGCGCGCGAATCGACAGTTGCCCAGATATCCAGCTAAACAGTATTCGGAACGACTGTCATAGCCGGTTGCGCCAATGTGTCGCGGCGTTACACTCTCGCTGCGCCGTACCGCCTACGGGCGGCCGAACTCCTCGGAGAGCATCAGCCCCACGACCTCGCGGCTCGCCGCGAGGAACGCCTCGTCGCCCTCGGGAACCCGCGCGAAGGCGCGCGTTGCCAGCGCGTCCGAGACCTCGATGACCGTCTCGAACCGGAAGCGAAGCTCGGGCGAGTCGGTGAACCCGAACCGGTCGATGAGGGCGTCGAGGAAGCCGTCGGCGACGATCGAGTTGAAGGGGCGCTCGTGGGTCGCCGGACGCAGGTCGAGCACATCGCCCACGCGGAGGCCGCGGAAGCCGGGCTCGTTGCGGAAGGCGTCGACGAGAACCGCGAACGACGCGGTCATCGCGCTGCCCCAGTTCTCGTGCTTCTCGTTGCGGAGCTCTGCGGTCGTGCTCTCGAGCACGCGCTCGAGGTTGCGGGCGGCGAGCGCCTGCAGCACGGCGATGCGGTCGGGGAAGTAGCGGTAGACGGTTCCGATCGAGGCGCCCGCGCGCTCGGCGACCATGGCGGTCGTGAGGCGCTCGTAGCCGATCTCGTCGACGATCGCGGCGGCGGCGTCGAGCAGCGCGGAGAGGCGGGCGGCGCTGCGAGCTTGAACGGGCTCGTTGCGGAGCGTGATGCGGGCGTCAGCGCCGCTATCGACGATGTCCTGGGCAGCCATGACCCCTCCTCATTGGGCGAATTACGCGCTTAACACGCGGGTTCATCTTACCGCGAAGACCTTCGAGCTAACCGACGTTTTGTCACTGGTGCCTGAGAGAATGCACAGCATGTGTGGACGATTCGTAGTCGCGGGCGCCGCGAACGACCTTGTCGAGATGTTCGATGTCGACCTGGTCGCCGACAATATGCCCGCCCCCTCCTTCAATGTGGCGCCGACCGATCGGGTGCCGATCGTGCTCGACACGATCCCCAAGGGCGCCGACCCGGACGACGAGCCCGTGCGCCGGCTCGAGGCGGCTCGCTGGGGCCTCGTGCCCTCGTGGGCGAAAGACGTGAAGGTGGGTGTCACGGCCTTCAACGCGCGCATCGAGTCGGCCGCCGAGAAGTCGCACTTCGCCACGGCCGTCAAGAAGCGGCGCGCGGTCGTGCCCGCGAACGGGTACTACGAGTGGAAGACGGTCGACGACGTGAAGACGCCGTACTTCATCCACCTGCCGGAGGGCGAGCTGTTCGTCTTCGCCGGCCTGTACGAGTGGTGGCGCAACCCCGCCGAGGCGGACGACTCCCCCGACAAGTGGCTGCTCTCCACGTCGATCCTCACGCGCGAGGCCACCGGTGAGCTCGCGGGCATCCACGACCGGATGCCCGTCTTCCTCTCCCCCGACCTGCTCGACGAGTGGCTCGACCCGCACACCGAGGGCGACGAGCACCTGCTCGCCGAGATCGGCAGTGGCGGCGAGGCCGTGGCGGAGTACGCGCAGTTCCACGTCGTCGACCGCGCGGTCGGCAACGTGCGGAACAACTCGCCGGAGCTCACGCGGCCCCTCGCGCGCTAGCGCCGCGCCTAGGCTGGGGTGATGGCCGAACCCGCAGCACAGCTCATCCATCGGGCGGCCCGCATCGAGGACACGTTCCACCGGTGGCGCGAACGACGCGGTCGCAAGCGCGGACTCGTGACCACGATCGTGCCCTACGCGGGCTACGGCGCGCCCGGCTGGTCTCGGGTGCTGTGCCGCGTCGTGCTCGCCCGCGCGGACGGCGCCGCGCGACAGCGGGCCGACAAGGTGCGCGGCTGGCGCAGCTTCTTCAGCATCCCCGTGTCTGACGTCGACGTGACCGTCACGGCGGGCGGCGTGGAGCAGCGCGTCACGCCGAGCCGCGGCGGCGTGGTGGATGCCCGCATCGAGACCGACCTCACGCCCGGGTGGCACACGCTCACGCTGCGCACCGACGACTCCGAGCCGGTCTCCGCCCCCGTCTTCATCGTCGACCCCGCAACCCGGTTCGGCATCGTCTCCGACATCGACGACACAGTCATGGTCACCGCGCTCCCCCGCCCCTTCCTCGCCGCGTGGAACACGTTCGTGCTGGACGAGCACGCGCGCACCCCCGTCGCGGGCATGGCCGTGCTCTACGAGCGGCTGCGGCGCGAGCATCCGCTGTCGCCGGTCATCTACCTCTCCACCGGCGCGTGGAACGTCGCCCCGACCCTCACGCGGTTCCTCGAGCGCAACCTCTACCCGGCCGGGCCCATGCTGCTCACCGACTGGGGGCCGACCCACGACCGCTGGTTCCGCAGCGGCCAGGAGCACAAGCGCACGAGCCTGCAGCGGTTCGCGCAGGAGTTCCCCGAGATGCGCTGGCTGCTCATCGGCGACGACGGCCAGCACGACGAGTCGCTGTACGGCGAGTTCGCCACCGCGCATCCCGAGAACGTCGCCGCCGTGGCCATCCGCCAGCTGTCCACCGGTGAGGCGGTGCTCGCCGGCGGTCGCACGAAGGCCGCGGAGCACGAGCAGAACTCCACCGTCCGCTGGTTCTTCGGCCAGAACGGGGCTGAGCTCTCCCGGTCGCTCGAGGGCGCGGGACTGCTGGAGCACTGATGCCGCTGCCCATCGAGGACTACGCCATGATCGGCGACCTGCACACGGCGGCGCTCGTCGGCCGCGACGGCAGCATCGACTGGCTCTGCCTGCCGAGGTTCGACTCCGCGTCGACCTTCGGCGCGCTCCTCGGCGATGAGGACCACGGCCGGTGGATGCTCGCCCCCACCGATCCGGCGGCCACGAGCACCCGCCGCTATGTGGAAGACACCTTCGTGCTCGTCACGACGTGGACGACCCCCACGGGTGTCGTCGAGGTGACCGACTTCATGCCGCACGGCGACCGACGTGCCGATGTTATCCGCCGCGTCACGGGCGTGAGCGGCTCGGTCGCCATGCACGTCGACCTGCGCATCAGGTTCGGGTATGCGGAGGCCCTGCCGTGGATCCGGCAGGCGCCGGAGAAGCACGACCACGCCCTCGTGGCGATCGCCGGGCCGGACGCGATCGTCGTGCGCGGCCCCGAGCTGACCGCGCGGGATCACCGCCACGCGGCGGAGTTCACCGTGGAGAAGGGCGAGAAGGTCGACCTCACGCTCACGTGGTACCCGGCGCACCGCGAGATCCCGGAGCCGCTGCCCGTCGCCAAGCGCCTGAAGACGACGCTGAAGTGGTGGCGCTCGTGGGCCTCGGCCTCGGCATCCCTGCAGTCCCCCGTGTACACCGAGGAGGTGCGGCGCTCTCTCCTCGTGCTGCGCGCGCTCACCCACGAGGACACCGGCGGTATCGTCGCCGCCGCGACCACGAGCCTGCCCGAGCAGTTCGGCGGCCAGCGCAACTGGGACTACCGGTACGTGTGGCTGCGGGACGCCTCGCTCACCCTGAACGTGCTGCTCGACCACGGCTACGTCGATGAGGCGGACGACTGGCGCAATTGGCTCCTCGGCGCGATCGCGGGCGACCCTGACGACGTGCAGATCATGTACGGGCTGTCGGGCGAGCGGCGGCTCGAAGAGCGCGAGCTCACCTCCCTGCCCGGCTACCACGGCGCCTCGCCCGTGCGGGTGGGCAACGGCGCCTACACGCAGTTCCAGGGCGACGGCTTCGGTTTCGTGATGCTCGCGCTGCAGGCCGCGCGCCAGAGGGGGCGCGGCGAGCCCGACTTCTCGTGGCCGCTTCAGCGCGCCCTCATGACGTATGTGGAGGAGAACTGGCGGCGCCCGGACAACGGCATCTGGGAGATCCGCGGAGAGGAGCGCGAGTTCACCCATTCGCGCGTGATGCTGTGGGCGGCGGTGGACTGCGCCGTGCGGGCGGTGCGCGACTTCGGCCTCGAGGGGCCCGTGGAGCGCTGGGAGCGGCTGCGCGACGAGATGCGCGACGACATCGAGGCCCGAGGCTTCGACGCCGAGCGCAACACCTACACGCAGTTCTACGGAGGGTCGGGTGTGGACGCGTCGCTCCTGCACCTGCCGGTGGTGGGCTACCTCACGGCGGACGATCCGCGGATGCTCGGTACCGTGGCGGCCATCGAGCAGGAGCTGCTCGAAGACGGGCTGCTGCTGCGCTACCGCACCGAGTCCGGCGTCGACGGGCTGCCGGCCGGGGAGAACGCGTTCCTCGCGTGCTCGTTCTGGCTCGTGGAGCAGTACGCGGCCTCCGGGCGCCTCGACGATGCGATCGAGCTCATGGACCGCCTGTGCGGCTTCTCCAACGACGTCGGGCTGCTGAGCGAGGAGTACGACGTCGCGGGCGACCGCCAGGCGGGCAACACCCCGCAGGCGCTCAGCCACCTCGCCCTCGTGCGCGCGGCCGACGCGATCGCCCGCGCCTCGGCGTAGCCCCGCGGGTCGCATCCCCGGCGTGAGCCTCGGGGCGCGGGGGTTTCGGCGAAAGGCCGGTGCCCCCGTCGGCGCATCTGGCGGAAACCCCCGCGCCGCGCGAAAATCCGACACTCCGACACGCCGCGCGCCCCCGAAACTGGCCGCAACGAAATCCGTAGCGAGTTAAGCGCGAAACGATCAGATTCCGTGGCCATGGGCACGCTTTGAGTGGTGAGAACCGCGCACGAGTACCGGTTTGCCCCGTTTCCACCCCCAGATGGGGGAGAAATTCATGCTTGACGGTATATCGGTGCGCTGATACTTTTTCCTCGCTGCTCATTTAGTCCTCCTAAGGGGGGACCGGAGAACGGCATGGATCCGTACCCGACGGAACCGGGGTTTCACCCGAATGAAGCCCGTTGCACCCCCTGCTCGTTGTGCCCTGCCGGTTGGTGATTCGCTTACCCGATCACCAGCAGCAGTGGCCGACGGGGGCTCCCGCGATACTGGAGCAATGACCTCCTTCCGCCGAGAGATCACGGCCCTCCGCCTGAGCTCCCAGCGCATCTCCTCACCCGGCGACCTGCGTACCCCGCTCGATGTGGCGCGCTGGATGCTCGCCCTCCAGTCACAGGACCTGCCCGGCGCCCGCTGGTCCCTCGGCCTCCGGCTGCCCGGCAGCACCGAGGCCGACATCGAGCACGCGCTCGCCACCGGCGCGATCGTGCGCTCGTGGCCCATGCGCGGCACGCTGCACATTGTCGCCCCCGAAGACCTCGGCTGGATGCTCGACATCGCGGCCGTGCGCCAGACGACGTGGGCGGCCAAGCGCCGCGGAGACCTCGAGATCACCGACGAGCAGCTGGTCCGCGCGGGCGATGTGGCCGTCGGGCTCATGGCCGGCGGGCGCGTCGTGCGGCGAGATGCCCTGCTGAGCGCGTGGGAGGCCGCGGGCATCCCCACCACCGGCCAGCGCGGATACCACCTGCTCTGGAACCTCGCCCATCACAAGCTCATCGTCTTCGGGCCGCCCGACGCCAAGCAGCCCACTTTCGCGCTCCTGGAGGAGTGGGTGACGCAGCACAGGTCGCTCAGCCGCGACGAATCGCTCGCCGAGTTCGCCACGCGGTACTTTCGCAGTCACGGCCCCGCGACCGACCGCGACCTCGCGTGGTGGGCGAGCATCACGCTCGGCGACGCCCGCCGCGGCATCGCCGCCGCGACGGGGCTGCAGGCGCGCGAGTTCGACGGCGTGACGCACTACCTCCCGGAGGGGCTCGAGCCCGCGCCCTCCGCGGTGTTCGCGCTCCCCGGCTTCGACGAGTACATGCTCGGCTACCAGGATCGCTCGCCCGGGCTGCCCGCCGAGTTCGCGCAGCGCATCGCGCCCGGCAACAACGGGATCTTCCTTCCGACCGTCGTGGTGGACGGCGCCGTCGTGGGCACCTGGAAGCGCACCGAGTCGGCGAAGAAACTCGTTGTCGACCTGTCGGAGTTCGCCACCATGACGAAGAAGGGGCATGCGGGGTTCGAGCGTGCGATCAGGGGCTACGGCAGGTTCGTCGGCAAGGCCGTCGAGCTGCGTGGATAGGTACGCGCCGTACCCGCTCGTCGACGACCCCGCGGCGTTCGACCTCGTTTCCACGCGCGTGAACGGCGCATTGGGCTCCACGGTCGCCCGGCATCCCGCGCGGCGAGAGGGCACGCGCGCGACGGTGTTCGTGCACGGCGCGGCCGGATCGTGGACCACCTGGACACCCGTGCTGCGCGCCGCACGGGAGGCCGGCGCCGCCCTGCGCGAACCCGTGCTGTTCGACCTGCCCGGGTGGGGCGAGGGCGACCTCGCCGACTCCGGCCGCACCATCGACGCGGTGTGCGAGCTCGTGCGCGCCACCCTGCTCGAGCTCGGCTACACCGAGTGGGACGTGGTCGGCCACTCCCTGGGCGGGTTCGTCGCCCTCGACCTCGCGGCGCGGTGGCCGGGCAGCGTGTCGTCGGTGACGATGGTGTCGGGCACGACCTGGTCGGTGATCGAGAGCGTCGGACGCCCGTTCGCGCGGTTCTGGCGGCTGCCGGGCTTCGTGTCGCTGTGGCGCGTCATGCAAGCGCTCGCGGGGCTCGGGCGCGCCGGTCGTGCCCTCGTGCGCGCACTCGACCGTGTGCACCTCTTGCGCCCCGCGGTGTTCCCCCTGTTCCGGCATCCGTTCCGGGTGCCGGGCACGGTGATCGACGCCCTCGCGCGCGAGATCCGGCCGCGCTCCTTCGTGGCGGCCGCGGCGATCGCGAAGGGCTACCCCGCCGACACGCGATGGGCGGGGATCGGCTGCCCCGTCACCGCCCTCAAGGGCGACCGCGACGTGTTCGTGCGCGACAGTGACCTGAGCAGGCTCGCGGCGCTGCTGCCGCACGCGCGCACCCGCACGATCGACGGCTGCGGCCACTTCGCGAATGTCGAGCGCCCCGGGGCGGTGCTGGCGGCCCTCACTCGATGATGGCCTGGCACTCCTGGAAGCAGTGCACGAAGTTGCCGGTCTGCCCGGAGAGGGTGCGGCGCACGACGAGCAGCCTGCGGGCCGCGTCGTCGATCGCGGCCTCGTCGAGGGTGCCGGCATCCACCGCCGCGTGGATGCCCGCGACCACCGCCGCGACATCGACGCCCTGCACGTAGAGCAGCATCGTGTTGCCCGCCGCCACCGCCAGCACGGCGTTGCGCACGGGGTCGGCGTACTCGGGCCGACCCGAGTCCTCGAGCATGTTGAGATCGTCGGTGATGACGATGCCGTCGAAGCCGAGCTCGTCGCGCAGCACCTCGTGCCACGTCGCGGAGACCGTCGCGGGCACGGGGTCAACCGCGTCGAACTGCAGGTGGCCGAACATGACGAACTCGGCGCCCGCGTCGATTCCCGCCGCGAACGGCTCCTCATGACCGGCCCGCCACTCGGCCATCCCCATCGCCGTCGCCGGGATGCCGGAGTGCGAGTCGCCCGGCGCGACGCCGTGACCCGGGAAGTGCTTGAGCGTGGAGAGCACGGTGCCGCGCTCCCCCGCCACGGCCTCAGCCACGCGCGCCGCCGCCTCCGCCGGGGTACTGCCCATCGAGCGGTCGAAGATGAACGACTGCGGATCCGCCATCACATCGGCCACGATGCCGAAGTTGACCGTCACACCATGGGCGGCGAGCATCGTCGCCCGATCGGCGAAGGCGGAGCGGGCCGCGGCGGGGTCGGCGTAGCGCAGTTCGGTGGCGGACGGCCCGCCGTCGGGAATGCGCTGCACCACGCCGCCCTCCTGGTCGGTGGCGATGAGCGCGGGAAGACCCGGCTCCCCCGCGATCAGCGGCGCCCAGCCCGCGAGGGCGCTCGCGGGGTCGGGGATGTTGTCGCGCATGAGGATGACCCCGCCCAGGCCGTGCCCGCCCGCGAACGCCCCGATCGCCCCCGGGTCGAGGCCGGGAACGTGCACCATGAGCATGCTCGCGATCTTCTCGTCGAGGGTCATGACGCTCAGCCGGTCGTCGGCGTACCGCTGGACGGGGTCGACGGGCGGCGGCACGGGTCGGGGCGTGGCGGTGGGCACCGGCTCGGGGGCTGCGGTGCACCCGGCCAGCAGGGCCGCGACGACGACCGCCGCGGCGAGGACTCCTAGGCGAGCCAGGTGAGCGAACCGAACTCTTCGGGGGTGAGGCCGAACTCCTCGGTCGCGTGCGCGATCGTGGCGCGGAGCTCCGGATGCTCCACGCCCTCGCGCACGATCACGTCGACGCCGGCCGGCGTGGCCAGCGACTTGGAGAAGCTGATCACGGCGATCGTGCCGTCGTCGCTCAGGCCCGCGACCGTCCAGCGGCTCGCGAAGAGCCGCAGCAACCGGCGGCCCCGCCAGACGAACTCGCCATCCGACCAGGTGTCCTGCCCGAGGATGTGCTTCTCCACGGACTCGTCACCGGTCTCGGTGTAGGAGACATCGTCGGCGAGCACGAGCGGATCGGTCGACACGAGCGCGTAGGTGAACTGCGGATTGCGCCTGCCGCCCGAGAGCCACATCGGGAAGTTCGTCGCCGCGATGCGCCAGGTCCCCGGAAGAGTTTCAGCGAACGTGCGCTGGTCGAGTGTTGCCCCCATGGGATCGAGAGTAGTCGATCAGCCTTTGACCGCCCCGCCGAGCCCCGCGCTGCGGAGGAACACGCGCTGGAACGCGAGGAAGAGCACGATCGGGATGATCGTCGAGATCGCGAGCGCCGCGAGGAAGACGTCGAGCTCGACCTGGGACTGGATGGCGGGCAGACGCACCCCGAGCGGCTGCACGGCCGGGTCCGGCAGCACGAGCATGGGCCACAGGTAGTCCTTGAGGGAGGCGATGATCGCGAACACCGACACCACCCCCAGGATCGGGCGCGACATGGGCAGCACGATCGACCAGAACAGCCGGATGGGCCCGGCGCCGTCCGTGCGGGCCGCCTCGAACACCTCCCGCGGCAGGTTGTCGAAGAACCGCTTCACGAGCAGGATGTTGAACGCGTTGGCGGCCGCGGGCAGCCACACGGCGAGGTAGTTGTTCAGCAGCGACTGCCCGACCGGCGGATGCACGATCGTCAGGTACAGCGGAACGAGCAGCACCACCGACGGCACGAACAGCGTGGCCAGCACGGCCCCGTTGAGGATCCCGGCGTACCTCGGCCGCAGCACCGAGAGCCCGTACCCGGCCGTCGTGGCCAGGGCGAGGCTGAACAGCCACGACCCCACCGCGATCACGACCGTGTTGAGGAAGTACTGGTCGATGTGCACCTCGAACCACGCCTGCGTGAGGTTGGCCCAGTCGATGCCGTGGGGCCATAGCGCGATGGGCTGGGTGATGGTGTCCTGTGTCGAGGTCACGGCGGCCTTGCCCAGCCACAGGATCGGGCCGAGGCCGGCGACCACGAGCCCGCCGAAGAGCAGCACGTGCACGAACGACATGCCCGCGCGCACCCCGCGGCCCCGGCGGTCGAAGGTGGAGAGGATGCCGCGGTCGGTGTCGCTCACGTGCTGCTCCAGCGCTCGGTGACTCGGAAGTAGGCGAACGACAGCACCGCGAGCACGATCGCGAGCATGACGCTCAGTGCGGTTGCCTCGCCGTAGTTGCCGCCGAGGCTGTTCTGGAACGCGTACCGGTAGATGAGCATGAGCACGGTGACGGTCGCGTTGTTGGGCCCGCCGCCCGTGAACAGGAAGGGCTCGAGGAACACCTGCGCGGTCGCGATCACCTGCAGGATGAGCATGATGAACACGACACCGCGCAACTGCGGCAGGGTCACGTGCCAGACCTTGCGCCAGACCGAGGCGCCGTCGACCTCGGCGGCGTCGTAGAGCTCCGGCGGCACGCTCAGGAGGGCGGCGAGGTAGATGATGATGCTGCCGCCCGCGGCCGCCCACGTCGCCTCGATGACGAGGGAGGGCATCGCGGAGGCCGACGACTGCAGCCACGGCTGGGGCGCGATCCCCACCCAGCCGAGCATGGTGTTGAACACCCCCGTTGGGCTCGCGTCGTAGAAGAACTTCCACAGCAGCACCGCGACCACGGGCGGGATCACGACGGGGAGGTAGGCCAGCGCGCTGTAGACGCCCTTGCCGCGTTTGACCTCGCTCATGAGCACCGCGAGCAGCAGCGGCACCGGGAACCCGAAGATGAGCGCGAGCACGGCGAAATAGAGCGTGTTGACGACCGCCGTGCCGAGCAGGGGGTCCGTCAGCACGTTCTCGAAGTTGTCCAGGCCCACCCAGGAGGTGGTGATGAGGTTCGTCTTCTGGAAGCTCATGACGAACGACCGGACGATGGGCGACCAGCTGAATACGGCGAACACGATGATCATGGGCGTGAGGAAGAGCAGGTTGGAGAGTCCGCCGCCGCGGTACCAAGTCAGGGGGGTGCGCTTCATTGCACTGCTTTCGGTGATGCGGGGCCGCCGCGCACGACGGCCCCGCTAGTGGTGGTTACTCGCCGTCGAGGAGGGCCTGGGCATCCTTGTCGGCCTGCGTGAGCAGGGCCGGGATGTCGGCGTTCTCATCGGTCAGCACGGCCTGCACCACCGAGTCGAGCAGGGCGTAGACCTCCTGCGTCTTGCCCTTCGGCTCACCGACCGGGGTCTGGTCGAAGATGCCGTCGAAGAAGCCGGACATCTGGTCGCGCGGTACGTTCACGTACGGCTCGATCCAGGTGAGCGACTCGTCGTAGGTGGCGCGGTCGAGCACCGGGAGCACCGGGGTTCCGATCGCCTGGTCCTGCTCGGTGAGCGCCTTGGCGTCGGCGATGGCGGCGTCCTTGTTGAGCAGCTTCTGCATGTAGTACCAGTCGATCCACTTCACGGAGGCCGCCTTGACGGTGTCGTCCACGGCCGGACTCACGACAGCGATGTCACCGCCGCCGAGCGTGCCGGCGTCCTCGCCCTCGGTGGGGATGACCGTGAGGCCGTACACCTCCGGGGCGAGCGAGAAGTCGCGCACGAGGGCCGTGTAGAGGTCGGAGCCGCTCGTGTACATGCCGATGTTGCCCGCCGCGAACTCCTGGTTGATGCTGCCCCAGTCGAGCAGGAAGTTGCTGCCCATCGAGTTGTCCTCCCAGCGCAGCGCCTGCAGGAACTCGAGGTCGGCCACCGTGCCGGGGTTGTTGATCGTCGACGTGTATGTGCCGTCGCCGTTGTCGACCTGGGTGCGGCCGCCGTGCGCCACCGTGCCCGCGGTCAACTGCCAGCCGCCCGTGTTGTTCATGGTCATCTGCGCGTAGCCGGCCTTGCCGGTCTTCTCCGAGATCGCCTTGGCGGCCTCGCGCACCTCGTCCCACGTGGTGGGCGGGCTGTCGGGGTCGAGCCCGGCCTGCTCGAACAGCTCGCGGTTGTACTGCAGGCCCATGGCGTAGGCCTGCCGCGGGAATCCGAAGATGTTGCCGTCGCCGTCCGTGACGGCGTCGAGGATGATCGGGTTGAACTTGTCCGCGTAGCCGAGGTCGGTGACCTCCTTCGTCACGTCCATGAGCTGGCCGTTCTCGAGGAGGGTCTTGGCGTCGGTGAACGGCACCGTGAACACGTCCGGCAGGCTGCCGCCCGCGAGCTGCACGGCGAAGGTCGGGCCCGTCCACTCGTATTCGACACCGATCACGTCGATGTTCGGGTTGAGCTTCTCGAACTGGGCCTCCTGCGTCGCGAACGCGTCGTAGGCCGCGGCGTCGGCGCCGGGTGGGAAGGTGGCCACACGCAGTTCGGTCTTGCCACTCGCACTGCCACCGGTGCTGCAGGCGGCGAGGGAGGCGATGACCCCGAGCGCGGTGAAACCCGCGACGATGGCCCTTTTTCGTGACGTCATTGTCTTGCCTTTCGTTGTGATTGTTGGTGGTGCTGCGCCCTCAGCCACGCGGTGGCGTCGGGTGGGAGCTGGCCGCTGCCCGAAGGGGAAGTGGCCAGCTCGGCGCTGCAGAGCAGGAGTGCCTCGTGCTCCGGCAGGTCGATGGGGCGGTCGGAGAGGTTGGTGACGCTCACGAACCCTCCGCCGCGGGAGAAACACAGCACGTCCGGATCGCTCGACAACCACCGGAAGGTCTCGTCGCCGCCGAGCTCGCGCCGCAGCCGCAGCGCCTCGCGGTACAGCGTGAGCATGGAGCCGGGATCGGCCGCCTCGCGCTCCACCGTGAACTCGCCCCACGACGCCGGCTGCGGCAGCCACGGCTGGGCGTCGGCGGCCGAGAAGCCGAACGGCGGTCGGTCGCCCGACCAGGGCAGCGGCACGCGGCATCCGTCCCGTCCCGGGTCGATGCCGTTCGAGCGGAAGTGCATGGGGTCTTGGCGCGCTCCCTCGGGCAGGTCCTCGACCTCGGGCAGGCCGAGTTCGTCACCCTGGTACAGGTAGAGCGACCCCGGCAGCGCCGCGGTGAGCAGGGCCGCGGCGCGCGCCCTGCGGGTGCCGAGCGGCACGTCGGTCGGCACCCCGAAGCGCTTGCTGGCGAAGGCGAACGAGCTGTCGTCGCGGCCGTAGCGGGTCACCGCCCTGGTCACGTCGTGGTTGGAGAGCACCCACGTGCTCGGCGCGCCCACGGGGGCGTGCGCGGCGAGCATGGAGTCGATCGACTCCCGCAGCTGCGAGCCCCGCCACGGGCGGGTCATGAAGTCGAAGTTGAAGGCGGTGTGCATCTCGTCGGGGCGCAGGTAGTTGGTGAAGCGCACCGGATCGGGCATCCACACCTCGCCGACGAGCACGCGCGTTCCCGGATACTCGTCGGCGACCGCGCGCCACGAGCGGTAGATGTCGTGCACCTCGTCGCGGTCGGTGTTGGGATGCCCGCCCGCGACCTCCGCGCCCGTGATCTCCGGCAGCGCCGGGTCTTTCACCAGGAGCGCGGCCGAGTCGATGCGCACGCCCGCCACGCCGCGGTCGAACCAGAACCGCAGCACGTCCTCGTGCTCGCGGCGCACGTCCGGGTGGTTCCAGTTCAGGTCGGGCTGCTCCGGGGTGAACAGGTGCAGGTACCACTGGCCGTCCTCCACGCGGGTCCACGTGTCGCCCTGGAAGTTGGAGACCCAGTGGTTGGGCATCTCGTCGCCGTCCACGAACCAGAAGCGCTCCCGCTCGGGGCTGCCGCGCCCGGCCTCGAGCGCGGCGGTGAACCACTCGTGCCGCGCCGACACATGGTTGGGCACGACGTCGATGATCGTGCGGATGCCGAGCTCCAGCGCCTCACGGATGAGCGCCTCCGCCTCGTCGATGCCGCCGAACGCCGGGTGGATCTGCCGGTAGTCGGCGACGTCGTACCCGCCGTCGGCGAGAGGGCTCGCGTACCAGGGCGTGAACCACAGGGCGTCGACCCCGAGCTGCTTGAGGTAGTCGAGGCGGGAGCGCACGCCGGCGAGGTCTCCCGTGCCGTCGCCGTTGCCGTCCGCGAAGCTGCGGATGTACAGCTGGTAGATCACCGCGCTGCGCCACCACAGCGGGTCGGTCTCACTCGGGGAGGGTGCATCCACTGCAAGGGCTCATCTCAGTCAACGCCGGTGTTGGCTCGGTCGAGATGAAAAGTAACCTTCTTGACAGAATGACGCAAGAACTAAACAAATGGCAAACGGCTTGCGCGATCTTGCGTCAGCGGGCCGGTGCGGTGGATCCCCGGACGACCAGTTCAGGCTCGAACAGGTACTCGTCCGTCGCCGCCCCCGCGCCCTTGATCTGGCTCACCAGGAGCTCGATGATCATGCGCCCCATGGGCTCGATCGGCTGCCGCACGGTCGTGAGCGGCGGGTCCGTCGCGTTCATGAGCGCCGAGTCGTCGAAGCCCACGATCGAGACGTCGCCCGGAACGGTGAGCCCCGCCCGGCGCACCGCGCGGATGGCGCCCAGGGCGATCGGGTCGGACATGCAGATGATCGCCGTGACGCCCGTCGCGAGCAGGCGCGCGGTCGCGGCCTGGCCCGCCTCGAGCGAGTAGTGCGAGTGGACCACCTGAAGGGGCAGCCCGGCGGCGTCGGCGGCGCGCTGGGCGGCAGCGAGCTTGCGCTGCGACGGCACGTGGTCCTCCGGGCCGAGCACGAGCCCGATGCGCTCGTGGCCGAGCTGGCGCAGGTGGTTCCAGGCCTGTTCGGTGGCCACCGCGTCGTCCGTCGAGACGGTCGGGAAGCTCAGGTCTGCCACGGGTGCGTTGACGAACACCGTGGGCAGGCCGAGATCGGCGAGCCGCTGGTAGTGCTCGTGCGGGGCGTTCTGCTGCGTGTACTGGCCGCCCACGAAGACGACGCCGGAGACCTGCTGCTGCAGGAGGAGCTCGACGTAGTCGGCCTCCGAGATACCGCCGGCGGTCTGGGTGCACAGGACGGGCGTGTAGCCGTTCTGGGCGAGGGCCGCGGCCACGATCTCGCCGAAGGCGGGGAAGATCGGGTTCTGCAGCTCGGGCAGGAAGAGGCCCACGAGGCGGGCCCGCTCACCGCGGAGCTTCGTCGGCCTCTCGTAGCCCAGGACGTCGAGCGCGGTGAGCACCGCCTGCCGCGTCGCGTCAGAGACGCCGGGCTTCTCGTTGAGCACGCGGCTGACCGTCGCCTCACTCACACCCACCTTGCGGGCGACCTCGGCGAGCCTCTGCGACATGGCGCAATTCTTGCAACTTAACGCAAGAAGTTGCAAGCGGCCTCGGGTGAGGCCGCTCGGCGGTGGCCTAGTGTGACGATATGGCCCGAAAGTTCGTCGCGCTCGCCCTCTCCACCCACCCGGGACCGGCCGTCGCCGTGAGCGCGATCGCGGTCGTCCTCGGCATCGGGATCGGCCTGGAGCCGTGGCGGCTCGTGCTTCTCGGGCTCGCCTTCCTCGCCAATCAGGCCTCCGTGGGGCTCTCGAACGACTGGATCGACGCCGACCGGGATCGCGCCGTGGGGCGCACGGACAAGCCCGTCGCGACCGGCAGGATTTCCGCGACCGCGGTGCGCAACGCCGCGTTCGGCACGGCGCTCCTGGCGATCGCGCTCACCGTGCCGCTCGGCTGGGGGGCGACGGTGGCGCACGCGGTGTTCATCGTCTCGGCCTGGAGCTACAACGCCGGTCTCAAGGGCACCCCGATCTCCGTGCTCCCCTACATCGTGAGCTTCGGCCTGCTGCCGCTCGTGGTCACGCTCGCGCTGCCCGTTCCCGCCCTCGCGTCGCCGTGGGCGGTGCTCGCGGGCGCGCTCCTGGGCGTCGCCGCCCACTTCGCGAACGTGCTGCCCGACCTGGAGGATGACCGCGCGACGGGTGTGCGGGGGCTCGCCCACCGGGCGGGGCCGCGCACGGCGGGGCTCGTCATCGCCGCGGCGCTGGCCGGGGCATCCTGCAGCATCGTGCTCGGGCTCGGCAGCGCTCAGCTGTACGCGTGGATCGGCCTCGCCCTGAGCGTGCTGCTCGCCGCGGTGTGCGCGGTGCTCGTGGTGTCGGGGCGCTCCACGCGGCTCATCTTCCGACTGATCATCGCGGGCGCCCTGCTCGACGTCGTGCTGCTGGCCCTTTCGGGCGCGCGAATCCTCGCCTGACGCCTCCCGCTACCGCTGGCGCCACCCGCGGTCGCTGGCAACGGCCGCGCGAGGCGCGAACGACCGCGCCTGGCGAACTAGGGCGCGGGCGGCACCGTCTCGGGCTGCTTGGCGAGGTTGCGGATGCCCACGAACGACACGAGCCCGCCGAGGATGAGCAGCGCCGAGGTCACCACGATCACGCGGTGGAAGCCCTCCACGTCGAGCGCCCCCGCGAGGATCACACCGATCATCGCCGTGGCGATGAGCCCGGCGACACGGGAGACCGCGTTGTTGACCGCGGAGCCGATCCCGGCCTGGGCCGACGGGATCGAGCCCAGGATCGCCGCCGTGAGCGGGGCGACTGTCATCGACAGCCCCACCGAGAACACGAGCACTCCCGGCAGTACCTGGGTCCAGTAGTTGACGTCCTCCCCCATGGTGAGGAAGAGCAGGTAGCCGAGACCGCCGATGATGGGGCCTGCGGTCATGAAGAACCGCGGGCCGTACTTGCCGCTGAGTGTGCCGAAGATGCCGGAGAGGAAGACGTTGCCGAGCGAGACCGGCAGGAAGGCCAGTGCGGCGATCGTGGCGCTGAACCCCGCGATCTGCTGGAGGAACACCACGACGATGAACCCGCCGAGCGAGAGCGCCGCGTACACGAACACCGTGGAGACGTTGCCCCACGCGAAGTTGCGGGTGGCGAAGATGCCGAGCGGCAGCATGGGGTTGGTCACGCGCCGCTCCCACAGCACGAAGCCGATGAGGGCGAGGATGCCGATGCCGAACGGCAGGAAGATGACGGGGCTGCCCCACCCGAAGTTGCCCTGCTCGATGAGCGCGAACACGGGACCGCCCAAGCCGACGACCCCGAGCACGGCGCCCACGTAGTCGATGCGCACGCCCTCCTCCCGCACATCCTTCTGCCGCAGCAGGACGAGCATGACGAGGGCCACGGTGATGGGGATGACGTTGATCACGAACACCCAGCGCCAGCTGAGGTAGTCCACGAAGAGCCCGCCGAGGATGGGGCCGGCGAGGAACGACGCGCTCGTCCACGCCGTCCACAGGCCGATCGCCCGCCCCTGGGCCGCGTCGCGGAACGTGGAGATGATGAGCGCGAGCGAGCTCGGCACGAGCAGGGCCCCGGCGATGCCCTGCACGCCGCGCATGATGACGAGGAACTCCGCGGTCGGCGACAGGGCGATGAGCAGCGAGGCGACGCCGAAGGCGATGAGTCCCACGCGCAGCACGACGATGCGGCCGTACACGTCGGAGAGCGAGCCCGCCAGCAGGATGAGCGAGCTCAGCGTGATCAGGTACGCGTCGACCACCCACTGCTGGGTGCTCAGGCCTCCCCCGAGCTCCTCGCTGATGGCCGGCAGGGCGACGTTGATCACCGATCCATCGAGGAAGGCGACGAATGACGCGAGGATCGCGATCATGAGGACGAAGCGCTGCTGGCGCGTCATGGAAGTTGTGGACACCGCCTCAGTCAACACCCCCGACGGCCGTTTGCACCGCTTCGATCACGCGCGGGTCTGACAGCAGACGGAAGTGGCCGACGAGCGGCACCATGATGTTCGTCGCTCCCTCGAGGTAGCTGCCGTTCGGGATGACCTGGTCGAGCTCGGGATAGATCGAGGTGATCCGCGAGTTGACCTCCAGGTTCTCGGCGAGGGAGCCGAGCAGGGCATCCCCCGGCCGGAACTGCCGCACCGTGGGCACGGGCACGTACTTGGCCCGGTCGGAGCCCGAGAAGGGCGTCGTGATGGCCACGAGCCTGTCGATGCGGCCCTCGAGATCATCCAAGGCCATCATGTGCTTGCCCACCAACCCGCCCTTGCTGTGGCCGACGATCGTCACCCGGCGCAAGTCGTTGTCGTCGAGGTAGCGCTGGGCGCGGGCGGCCGTCTCGGCGATGGGCGCGATGTTGTAGCCGAGCTCCGGCAGCGCGTGCACCGGGTGGCCGGCCGCGTTCAACCGGAGGCCGATCGTGAGGAGATAGCGCCACGGCTCGTGCACGCCGGGAATCAGCAGCACGGGGTCGCCGGTGCCCTCCCGGAGGGCTTCCGGCGGGC
>Ga0247738_10000202_pt1 | contig 25187 bp, 21 predicted proteins | sample UWRJL013104B2_FD_180936 | JGI IMG/M metagenome (GOLD analysis project Ga0247738, IMG submission 180936) | Plant litter microbial communities from Arlington Agricultural Research Station in Wisconsin, United States - UWRJ-L013-104B-2 | ecosystem: Environmental > Terrestrial > Plant litter >...
GACTACGAGATCTTCCGCGAGAACGCCGACTTCCACTACGAGATCCTGTCCAAGCGACTGCGTGAACTCTCCTTCCTCAACAACGGCGTGCGCATCCGCCTGAAGGACGAACGCAGCGGCAAGGAAGACGACTTCTCCGGCGCCGGCGGCGTCAAGGGCTTTGTCGACTTCATCAACAAGGGCAAGACCGTCCTGCACCCCAACGTGTTCCATGCCATGGGCGACCGCCAGAGCGACCAGGGCACCAACATCGGCGTGGAAGTCGCGATGCAATGGAACAGCGGCTACAACGAGCAGGTGCTGTGCTTCACCAACAACATCCCGCAGCGCGACGGCGGCACCCACCTCACCGGCCTGCGCGCGGCCATGACGCGGGTGATCAACAAGTACATCGAAGAAAACGAGCTGGCCAAGAAGGCCAAGGTGGAAGTCACTGGCGACGACATGCGCGAAGGCCTGTGCTGCGTGCTGTCGGTCAAGGTGCCCGAGCCCAAGTTCTCCAGCCAGACGAAAGACAAGCTGGTGTCGAGCGAAGTGCGCGGCCCGGTGGAAGACATCGTGAGCCGCCTGCTGGCCGACTACCTGCAGGAACGCCCGAACGACGCCAAGATCATCTGCGGCAAGATCGTCGAGGCCGCGCGCGCCCGTGAAGCCGCGCGCAAGGCACGCGAGATGACGCGCCGCAAGGGTGTGCTCGACGGCATGGGCCTGCCCGGCAAGCTCGCCGACTGCCAGGAAAAAGACCCGGCGCTGTGCGAGATCTACATCGTGGAGGGCGACTCCGCCGGCGGCTCCGCCAAGCAGGGTCGCGACCGCAAGTTCCAGGCGATCCTGCCGCTGCGCGGCAAGATCCTGAACGTGGAGAAGGCGCGCTACGAGAAGCTGTTGACCAGCAACGAAATCCTGACGCTCATCACCGCGCTGGGCACCGGCATCGGCAAGGCCACGGGCGTGGGTGGCACGGCGGGCGTGGACGATTTCAACGTCGCCAAGCTGCGCTACCACCGCATCATCATCATGACCGACGCTGACGTGGACGGCGCACACATCCGCACCCTGTTGCTGACCTTCTTCTACCGTCAGATGCCCGAGCTCGTCGAGCGTGGCCACATTTACATCGCGCAGCCGCCGCTGTACAAGGTCAAGGCCGGCAAGGAAGAGCTGTACCTGAAAGACGCCTCGGCACTCGACGGCTTCCTGTTGCGCATCGCGCTGCGCGACGCCAGCGTGTTCACGGGCGGCGCCACGCAGACCACCCTCAGCGGTGACACGCTGGGTGAACTCGCGCGCAAGCACCAGATCGCCGAGAGCGTGATCGCGCGCCTGTCCAACTTCATGGACGCAGAAGCACTGCGCGCAATCGCTGATGGCGTGGCGCTCAACCTCGACAGCGTGGAGCAGGCCGAGGTCAGCGCCATCGCGATGCAGGCCAAGCTGCGCGAACTGTCCACCACCGGCGTGCCCGCCGAAGTGGCGGCCGAGTTCGACGTGCGCACCGACAAACCCATCCTGCGCATCAGCCGTCGCCACCACGGCAACATCAAGAGCAGCGTGCTCACGCAGGACTTCGTGCACGGCGCAGACTACGCCGCGCTCGCCACCGCCGCCGACACCTTCCGAGGCTTGCTGGGTGAAGGCGCCAAGGTACTGCGCGGAGAAGGCGACAAGCAGAAAGAAGAAAAGGTTGGCGACTTCCGCCAGGCCATGCGCTGGCTCATCAGCGAAGCCGAGCGCACCACCAGCCGCCAGCGCTACAAAGGCCTGGGCGAGATGAACCCCGAGCAGCTGTGGGAAACCACCATGGACCCGACCGTGCGCCGCCTGCTTCGGGTGCAGATCGACGACGCGATCGAGGCCGATCGCGTGTTCACCATGCTGATGGGCGACGAGGTGGAACCGCGCCGCGATTTCATTGAGAGCAACGCGCTGCGGGCGGGCAACATCGACGTGTAAGACGCGTGTAGGCAGCCTCATAAGCTGAGAAATTGAGACCCATAAGTTGAGAAACTTATTGGTCTTTTGCTTTGAGTTGGTATTGGCTATTGGGCTGGTTTCTTGGCTTCCATCCCATTCAGGCACTGGCACTCCACAGATTCCCAGCTTACTCAGCATCACCTTCTTCGCCGTGCTCATCCCCCTCTGACGAGGCGCCGTCGGATGCGTCCAGCTCTGCAGCTTGCGCCTTGCGATTGGCGTCCCTTTCCTGCGCGATACCCTCTTTCATCGCCTTCACCAAAGGGCCCAGCATCGTCGCTCCCTCACGAAACTCATCATCTTCGAGCAGCCGGCGTTTCTCAGTCTTGAACTGGATGACCTGGCAGTCACTCGGCGGCTGCCAGCCTTTGGGCAAAGACTCATTGGCAACGATGATTTGGTGAGACTCTGTCTGCGAGAACACAGTGTCCAAAAGGCGAGCAGTGTTGACGTCGTCCAAGCCTTGCTGTCTTGGCGTGTCGACAATGAAGGGAAAACGCGGACCATTTCCGTACTGGCGGGCCAAGTCAATTAGCGCCATGTGCATGGCGAGATAGACACGCGGAGCAGTGCTGCCTGCGGCCTGCCGTGGTCGAGCGCCAATCTTCGTTTTTGTCAGCTCCGCTGGAGCCACCTGAAGATGAGCCGCGTATTGGGCCATCGCCTGTCTGTAGGCCTCCCTGACTCGCCCTTCACGACCGGAATCTGTGTGAGCGTCAATTTCCTCGTTCAGGGCTTTGCGCTCCTCTTGAATCTCATCCTCTTGGGCAACAAGGTCTTGTCGAGACTTCTCGAAAGCGAACGAAAGCGTCGCCCTACTCCTGGCAGCAATGAAGTCGTTTAGTGTGGTGCCTTCCTTCTTGCGAATAAGCGAAACGCCCAGGGCCTCCAGCTGTGTGGACACCTGCATGTGCTGGGAACGGAACTCCAGCTCCTTGTTTCGCAGCTTCTCTAGGTCATCGCGAATCTTGACGACCAGCTGATGGGCGTCTTGCGCATCACCAGCCAACGTCAATCGCGCTGCAAACGATGTCTTGTGAATCTGGCCGCATGTTGGGCAGGTCAGCAGGTCACCATCTGGCATGTCCGCCAAGTACGCGAGGTCGCCTACCAGGTCGCGTTCAGCGCTTAGCGCCAAGTGCAATTCGGCCGAACGCTCTTGCATCTTTTGCGCTAAGTCTGCGAGAGTGCGGCGCACGTTCGACTCGGTTTTCACGAGCCTCTCCATTTGCTCCGTTATGTCTCGAAGCTCGTCAGCAAAAAGCTGCTCGTCAAGCAGGGACTCAGCTTCGGGCAAGAGCGATGCGACCTGCTTGAACGATTGCAGCTGCGTCTTCTGTTGTGAGTGCACGTCCTTGAGCTGAGTGTCGAGGGTGGTTCTACGCATCCTCGCCACGAAGTAGCTCGGAGGGTGCAGCCCTACAAACGATTCAAAAACCGGCGTCGGCCAATCGGCAAACTGGGTCAGGGTCGTGAAGGCCGCCCATTTGGTACCCCATCCCCCTTCCTGGTCGATGTAGTAAGGGAGAACAGCATAGTCCGGCCCAGCTAGGCCGACTTGCCCTTCCTTATGACGGGGCAAGGTCAATGAATAGTTGAACAAGTCGCCGAAGAACCGGCTCCAAGTGGACGCGCTCTCCGTTGCAATCAGGAGTTTGCCGTTCGCGTCGAAGGCTGCGCGTGCTCTGGAGCCCATGCGCAAGAACGTGAACCGTCTCCCTTCAACGGAGAGCTCAAGACCGGCAATCGTGTTGGCGTCCCAAGAGCCGGCCAGACGTGCACTCGGCTCACAACCGAGCGCCCAGACAACGTGCTTTAGTACGCGAGACTTTCCAGTCTCATTGCCCCCGACTATCAGGTTCTTGGACGGGCCGAACGCCGTCCGCTTCGCTTGCCCGTCTCTTTCGGACAGCAGCCATAGCGCGTGATAGCTTACGCGCGGGCTCATTTCCCGTCCTCAAGTTGCGAATCAAGCGAAAGAGGTGGTAATTCGTAGATGGGGTTTGCATTTTGGACAATCATGAGCATGAGGCAGAAGAGATACGGTTTACCGAGATTGGGGGAGTCGGCATGGGCTTCCAAGACGAAATCTGAATACCAGGCGTCAAGCTGCTCTCTCAGCAGAGAAAACTGGTCGTACTCGCCGTTTCTTATGTACAAGTCTTTCAACCTCGCAGCCACCAGTGGGACAGGACCAGCTCGGTTGGTTATCTCCACGCAAGCCTGAGTTAGCACTCGACTCATGTTCTTCACCACGGGGAACGGCATTCCTTCCCGGCTCACCATTTCAATGGCCTTCTCCACCAGGTCTTTGGTCGACTCGTTTCGGTCGCTTGTTGCGGCGAGGAATCCATCCACTTCCGCGCGCTTGATTCCCCTCGCTAGCAACTCTGTGTAGTCGCGCGCGAAGGACCTCTTGCCAGCACGCAGGTGTATGTATGACGCAAGAACCAGAACGCACAACAGCGAGGACTTGCCGCCCGCTCCAACACAGCCCTTGAGCAGCATCTCGTCAAGTTCCCCAGCCGCGTACTTGTGCGCATCGTCAAGAATTCCGTGCGACTGAAGCAAGCCAATGTCCGAGATATCGAACACCTCCTCAGCATCAAGCTCGAGCTGCTTCCGAACTTCTTTCTCAATTCGCGTACGCACGCCGTCTGGCAGTTTGCTGAGCTCTACGCTGCCCACAACGATTTCGCCATGCTCGTCTGTCGTCACCTTGTAGGGTGCATTGGAGACAAACTCTAGGCGAGAGCTCTGGCAATCTTGAAAACGACGACGATGCTGGTACAACTTCGCAAGGATGGATGGTTTTGCCTTGTGCTTCTTCCGAACCTTTGCCTTTCTCTTACCGCGTTCTGCGGCCGCTGCCTCGGGCACATCAGCGGCGGGCCCCACTTGCTGAGCAGTGGCGTCGCGGGCATCTTCGGCATCTGTTGCGCCGGCCGCAGCGGTGGCATCGGCCTCCTCCGTCGCTGAGCCTTCGGTCTCCTCGACTGGCTTATCTTCCGCGAGCAACGTATTCAACGTCCAATGCAGACTCGACTCGTTCTTCTTGAGCTGGATGAAGCGAACCTGGGTTGGCGCGGAGGATGAGTTCAATACGGCAATGTCTTGCTCCCATTCGAGAACTACTGCGTAGTCGCCATCACGCCCATGCGCCCTCAGCGCCTCAAGCACAGCGTGCCAAACTTGGAATGAGAAGCCGCGCATCGCGTGGACGCCTCCGGTCTCATCGCCTTTGAAATCACGAAACAGGTCTGTGATGACCTTTTGCAGCGGTGGCTCAGCCATTTATGTCTCTCTGGACGGCTGCCGGTTCCGTAGATACCGACCTAGACTTCTCGAGCTTTTCAAGCCGGTCCGCCACTTTCTGCCATCGCTCGTTGCGTTTGTCGAGAATCAAGTTCATGAGTTTGACCAACAAAAACACTATCAAGAGCAAGAGTGCTTCTGCATTGGCGACGATGAGGACGAGAATTTCCAGCCGGCCGACCGGGCCGCTCTTCATGAGAAAGCTCACATTGACCCAAACAAAAAACGAGACGACTAGTGCAATTGCGCCGCGCTGTATCCAAAGCGACGCGAGAAGCCTCGCGTATGTCCTCTGACGCGGTCTCAACGCTGACCAGGCAATCAGCAGCGTGGCGATTGCGGTGAGCACTGCCCCGAGCGTAGACAACCACCACGGCATGGCCACTCCCTTCGTCGTTCGTTATTCCGCGCGTACATGCACAGGGTCAGTGGCCAACAGGTGGTTGGTAAATGCCTCCTTGGTCTCACACCGCCAGGTAGCCCACAACTTTGCCCCGTTCGGATTGTTTGAGCCAAGGTCAAGCTCCAACGCCAACCAGTTTCGCGCCGGCAGCACATAACGGTTAGACCCGGGGAACAGCATCATCTCCGCGCTTAGGTTGACATCAAGCATCTGCTTTGACTTTGCCACTGAGTTGAGCACATGAAAGAACAAGCGTTCGGTAACTGAAACGAGAGACGGATGCACCACAGCCGTTGAAGTGAACTGCTGAATCTGTGCCCAGTTGTCCTTCGGCCCAACATCCTTTCGGTACGCGGTACCCCACGCAGCAACGTGAACATCTCCGGAAACAATGGACACCCTCAGCTGCTTCTCACCGGCGCTTTTGAGCAAGGTCTCAAGTAGCCTTTTTCGCTCTCCCTCATGGTCATCGTGCGTCCAGTGGTCTTTAAGGTCGTCGGCACTGCTGTCGAGCACGTGGTCGGAGCCGAAGTTGTCTAAGAAGGCTTCAGCCAAAGAGAGCTTCGGATGCACCACTGGCACCGAAGACATGAACATCAAATGCTGACATCCTGCCCCTGGATGACGACGGTCATTCGGAGCTATTTCGTTGAGGCACCGCTGTAAAGCTGACCAAGTCTCGGGGCCCAAGACTTGCTCCTGAGACCGCTCCGTCCGTAGGTCCGCGACGACTAGATACGCGGGGCCGATGGTGTGCGCAAACGAAAATCCGGGCTGCTTGTCGAGCAAAGGCAGCGCAAGCCTGTCTGCCTTGAGCTCCTTCGCCCATTGAATCGGTTCGAACAGCGGGTCGTCCGTTCGCACGTTGACATCAGTACGAAGCTTGAGCTCCGGCAGCTTCTCTGCGGCATGCTGCATCTGAAAGACCCAGAAGGCACGGCGGGCGTGCCGGAATAGCGTCTGGAACAATGGGCTCCGCTGCATTTCCGCGCTGTACGAACCCCATCCATCAAAGATGTCGTGGTCGTCCCACATCATGACGGTGGGCATGCATGCCATTGCGAGGGTCGCGTCGAGTGAGCGCTCAATTGAACCCCACGCTTTCCGCTCGGCCGGCAGCCAGCGCGTGCTGTAAAGGTTGATGTAGTAAGCCTCAATCTTCTTTTCCAACGCGGCAGACACAGGGAACTCAAGCTGCTCCTTTCGGGGCAAGCCAATCCAGCCCTTCAACTGTTTGAGGTCCTCCCAGATTGAGTCGAAGTAGATTTGGTCACCACCCATCAGTAAAAGATGGAATCGCTGTTTACCTTTCCCATGGGTCCGCGGCTCATGCCACAGCTGCTCCTTGTCCAGCATGTAGCCAGGTGGACGCACTTCCTTGTCATGATTGCAAAGCAGGTCTTCCCATACTGCGTTCTCCGCCTTGATGAGCTTGCGGATGCCACTGGGGTCAGAAAAACCATTGCATGAGACGTACGCCATGCGCGGCGCATAGCCTCTACCCGGAACGGTGAACTGCCATTTTTCGGCCACTCCGTCGATTTCATATTCGACGCGGCGCTCTTCCTTAGTTTTCTTACATGTAAGGTCGTACCGCAAATAGGTTTGCCCACCGTACTCCAGCAGCACCAGCGGTGGCTTGGTCGCCTTACCCTCAATGGTGACTTTCGGAATGCCCGCTTTGCTCTCAACTCCCACGAGGACGCTGACTCTCCATTCACCATCGTCGGCACCGCCGCGGTAGGAAAGGACGGGTCCAAGAAGCAGCTTCGTCATGCTCAAAATCTTTCTGTGTCGTTTTACTTCGGAGGCGACTGCTCTTTTGCAATCGCAGTAACAATTCGGGCTCGAGCCTTCGCGCGCGCTGCCAGCAGCTGACTCTCGCCAGCTTGGTCCAGCCACTCAAAGAAGCGCTGCGAAGCCAATCGCGTCTGCACGGAATCCCGACAATTGGCCAAGAACACAAACTGCACCTTTTGCACTTCGTCAGCGAGGTACACACCAAAAGGGCTGCTGACGACGGTGGCATCGGGAAAGCCCAGCAGATTTGTCGCTTGAGTTTCGGACACGGTTCGATGACACGCGATGACGTGCAGCGGCCCGCCTGCTGTTCCTAGCTTTGGAGCCGATTTGTGTTCACTCAGGTGGGGCCGTCCGATGGACTCCCTGGCGGCGGCCACAGTAAAGGCAGCAGGAACCGCATGCACTTTCACCAGGACGGGAACGTCAGCGACCTGAATGAACATCGCGTCTCGTTTGTTCTTAGACCCCCTACGTCCCATCAGTGCTGCGCGCACCTCGACTTCCATCGCGCTTTTACGCGTTGAGAAATCCATGCGACTCCACTCTAGCGCGGCCCCTAGGTCAAAGCGACCGACCTTGGACCCTTCCCCGCCTCGCCGCGTCTGCGTGAGAACCGCGTCGAACAGCGTTTTCTGCACCTGCCGAGTGAGTTCAGCGACGGTGGAAATCTCTCCGCCACGGAAAGCTGAGATGGTGTTCTTGTAGGCATCGAACCGGGCATTTCTTGCGTCTTCGTCTACATCGCCATCAGAACTTCTCACAGGAAGCTGCAGCAATCGGACCTTGCCAGGTGAATGCTTCAAACCTTCGGCGTACTCGGCATGACAGATACCTATGTCCGCCCCTGTTTTCGCCCACCCGGCATCCCCGTTGTATAGAACTATTAAGACATCGCATTCATGGACTTGCTTGAGACAGGCGTCCCAACTGTCTGCCGAATGGTCCAGGCCTTCCGCGTCTTCGTTAATCCAGACCTCAAAAGGTCGCAGACCAAAAAGCTGCTGGCTTTCGATGTCACGTTTGAGCGCTCGTCGTACCTCTGTCATAGACAGCGGCTCTGTCCTTGAAAAGTCGACCTTGCAGCGACTTGACAGCATGACTCTTATTTTTCGGCTAGTTGCCATTTGCCTCCCCAGTTTTGACCCTCGAATTATGAGTCACCACCCCTCGCAGGTCAGTTGCGCTCTAGCGATTGGCCACCTCACCCTTCGCCCTTCGTCTCATCACTAAGCACTTATCAACCATCGCAAATCTATTCCTTGAGAGGTGAGACTGTCATTTGCGGCGGCCATCACCGACCGCAAGTTCTGAGCAAGCCCACCTGCTGACAGTCCGGGTTGAACTGCATAGACGGTGAAGATGACGGAGATGGGGTCATATGCTCGAATCATTCTCAATGTCTCGTCGCGGTTTCCGACTAGGAATGGCGAATGTCCATGCCGCTCTATGAAATGAGCGGCAAGCGCATAAAGGGCACCCACTTGTCCTCGTCCAAGGCCCGTGTTTGGTGCTTGGCCTTCACGAATGAGAAGCCGAGTTGAGTTCTCTTCGAAGTAGCCCATCTTTCTCCTTTAGAGGCCGCGTCCAACGTATTTGTCGTCGTCGACTTTGAACGTCGAATGGCAAAGGTGGGTCAAAATGAAAATATGGCGGCACAGTGCCCGTTGCCGGGAGCCATTGAACCATGGCAGCGCCGTTCTCCTCAAGACCACAAACCACTTCATTTGCTCAGAAGATTTGGAATGCGGTTTCACGTGACCTAGTTCACGCGTTAACAGTGGTCACGCGGTTCAACGAGCGTCAATCTCATCGCGGACGGCAGCCACGCCATTGGCCCGTGTTGTAGGTCTAGCTCCGAACACGACATGAAAACCACTTAAGACATTTTCTAAAGTAGTTCGGCGAGAGCCTGCGGTCTAAAACAACCTCGGCGCTACATGTGGTCCATCCATCAACTTAAGAAACGGACCGTGTATGTCGAAGGAATTCTTGGAAACTTGTGCAAGCGAGCCCCTGTACCTTGAGGAGAGCGTCGATTCGCAATGGAGCTGCACCATGCATGAAGCCATGGGCATGCACAACGAAGCAACGCGGCCTACAGCATTCATCAGCCAGATTTGCCATGACACTGGCAAAGTGACGTCGTACGACTCCAAAGACTTGCAGGAGCAGCTTAGGCAGTTCCGTTTGGCCCGCGAGTTCTCAACCACTACGGTAACTTCCCGACACCAACGGCCGCTGGTGCCAATGAAATGGAGTGTTGTAGAAGTCGACGACGAACTTCACGGCCGGGACGGCGAATGGCTGGGAGTCACCGATATCAGCCTAGACCAGAGAGTAGTGGCACTTCAGTGCTTCGAGAGTGGCAAAGTATTCACGAGAGCCGCAAGCGCCTTGCGAGATGACATTCGAGGGAACCGCCTCAAGGTGCACCGGTATTGGCCAGATGCACCTCCAGAATTTGAAGACTAATCGTGAAGCACATCACCCCTGACAAGTTGGAACATACGCTGGCCCGCAGCCTCGCTCTACACGAAGCTGTGCAGGAGCTCACCGAGTGCTTCGAGCCGTACCCCGAACTGCACTTCGAACTCGCGTTTCAATCGGCACTTCTGTCGATGGAACATGCCACGGCAGCACTGGTTCTGGTGCAAAACGATATGGAGGCCTCGGGCATGGCGCTGCTGAGGCCTCAGTTCGAGTGCCTGGTGCGGGCTTTCTGGTTGATGTACGCGGCTTCCGAGACACATGTCGAGAAACTGTCGATGCCGCTCACCATAGAGACCGCACGCAGGGGAGATGACCTTCCCATGCTGAGCGAGATGCTCAAGCGCCTAGAGGGGGTTCCCGGAGCACCAGCTCACATCGTGACTCAGCTCCAGGAATACAAAGAAGTCACGTGGAAGGCCCTAAACAGTTTTACCCACGGCGGCATCCACCCCTTGTCGAAGTTCGTCACCGGCTATCCGCCCAAGCTGGTTTTCGACACCCTTTGCAACTCGAACGGCATCTTCATGATGGCGGCTCAGCTTCTCTGCATCACGACCGGCATTCCCGAGAATCAATTTCATTGGCGAAAGCTTGTTGACGAGTTTGCCGACTGCTTTCATCCTGTAAATAAACCAGTTTAGATTTACAAAGAAGGTCTATCTAAAACAGACTTAGTCCTTTTATCTAAAATTAAGAAAATCAATCCAATTCATCTCGTAAATTCAAAAATACAAATTCTCGATTGATTTGAATTGAAATAACTTCCGCCTCCCAATGCAATTTTTGCAGGCAGGAGGTTGTGATGAGCAAGTTTGGTGGGGGATGCCGGCAGAGGCTGTGCAGCCTGTATATACATAGCCCAGGGGAGAGCAAGTGCACACATCAAACAAAGAGATGTACGAAAAGAGCTGTGCCCAAGCGCAGAAGGCGTTGGGCGTCCTTGCTTTCCTTTCCACCAAAATTCAGCCCGTTGACTTGGCGTGATGTTTATCGCCTATTGGTCAATTTTCGCTTTTACGTCAATCCCCTAAAACGGGCTAAACAACCGTTTTCTTGGGCCGTTCGCTAGACCTGGGCAGGATTTACCTGTTCATTTCTGGAGGAATATGCCCATGAATCACGTGTCTATTGCTTGGCCCTATCTAGAGGCTGTGATTTACCCCGCCCCCCAGCGGCGCGCATTGCCATGACCGCGCCAACCTACGGGAAGCGCGGTGGCCTGAAAAGCTTTGACCGGGGCTCGAGAAACGTTTCTCACGCCTATGGCAAATCCACCTTGCTCACGCATGGGGGAAAGGCAGACGGCGGCATCGCACTTGAAAGCGAGAGCGAACGCATGGTCGCCCACCTCTTCAACCTCGACCCCGAGGTCGGGTCATACAGTCCGCAGCCATTTGCGGTTGAGCTCACCATGGGCTCCATCGCACGCAATGACGAAGAGAAGAACGACTTGCGCGCGCGTGCGAAGCGCCATGGAGGCAAGGCCGTTTTCTACACCCCGGACTTCGTCGCTACTTGGGTCTCCGGAATACAGGTCGCGGTTGAGGTGAAGCTTGACCGGTTTCCCGGAGATGACGAGTACCAGCGCAAACTAGAACTCGCAGAAAAGGTCTTGTTCAGCCACGGCATGGAGTTCCTGAGGCTGGTCACGCCCAGCAGTTGGCGGCATCCATTGCGCACCACCCTGCCGCTACTGCACCAGGCAAGCATGCGACGAGACATCTGGCCCGAGCCTGAAATCGCCGAGCGCATTCACGCCTTGCACGAAGCTGGAGCAAGGACCATGGGCGAGTTCTTAAGTGGCCTGGCGCTTGACGCGCGCATGGCACCCCTGCTCCTCGTCTCAGGCCACCTTGAAGCCGATGTTATTCAGCGAGCACTTTGCTTCGCAACTCCTACTGCCCCCGCATATGGCGACCTGAGCCACCTGAAAATGGTGAGGAGACTTGCGCAATGAACCAATTGAACCTGGGAGACGAGCTCGTCGACCCGAGAACAAAGAACGTGACCATGTCTGTCACGAGTTCCGCGCCGAACAATGGGCGAATCCGGGTGCTCGAAACTGACGCTGAAACGGAGCGATGGGTTCCATATGAGCAGCTCCGCAGTTGCATTTCTGCAGGCAATCTGGAAGTGCGTCGCAAGGGATGTCCTGCACTGACAGTCTTCTTCGACCTCAACGACTCGACAACATGCAAGCACCAAGGCGCACGTCACAAGTCTCGCAGCACCGCGCAGGCGAACTACTTGGAGTCACTCAAGCAGGCGACTCACATCGTTCGTGAGTTGAATGAGTACTGCAAGCGCCATCGAGTCAGCGCCTACGCTGCGTACCCTGTCGTTCGCGAGCTGTTCGAAAGTGACTATCCCGACTGGCTCTTTCCCTCAGCCGCAACCGTCTACCGCCTCCTTGAGCGTGACAGGTGCAATGCCCCCTTGCTCATGCCAAACCATGTCAGGGGCAACCGGTCAGAACGCTACTCTACGGCGCTCATCGAGCTCATTTGTGCGTTGGGCGAAGACCACTATCTCCAGCCACATTCAAAGTGGAATCTCAAAGCGCTGACAGACCTGTGCCGACGCACTGCCATTCATCGCGAGTTGCTTTCCGCGAAATCACCGCTCAGCAAGAAGTTCGTCCGCAAAGTCATCGTCAGCCGGCTACATGCCATGCCGGAGGTCCAGCGTCATCTGCTCAAAGACCGAGCCGCCAAGGCTTCGGTCGCCAGCAGACGCATTCAGGTGGATGGTTTGCTGCAACGCGTCGAGCAGGACACATTGCACCTGCCATTCTTCATCAGGACACCAGATGGTGTGTGCTCAGACGTCTACCTGGCACATGCCATTGATTGCGCTAGCAGCATAGTGCCCGGCTGGTACATGAAGATTGGGGCCCTCAACGAGTCCGATGGCCTCCGATGCGTCGAATCCAGCCTCTTCTCAAAGGCACCTGCATTCAAGTATCTTGGGATTGATGACTCTCTCGACCTGTATGGAGCGCCGGCGCTACTGGTGTTGGACAACGGCGCTGAAACGCGCGGCGACAGGATTCGAAGGCTCACGCAGTTGGGTGTGGATGTTGTCTATTGCAAGGCCCGGCATCCCCAGAAGAAACCGTTCATCGAGCGTCTCAATCGCTCTCTGAAGGAAGCGCTCGAACTGCTCCCAGGATGCACCCGCCTCAATGGTCGGGACGGTCAACGTGACCCCATCGCGCTGGGCGACGACCTGATGACTTTTGAGGAACTCAAGCGCTGGATTGCTAGGTGGTACTACGAAAAGTGGGCCGACACCGTACTTGAACGATTCGTGGACGAGGAAGTGAGTGAGGAACGTTCGCTCGGTGTCACCCCGCGCCAACGATACGAGAACATCGTCGTAAGGCTGGGGCATCCCCTTCCTCTGCCGCCAAACATGGACGACTGGACGCGCATCAAATACAACGCCGTTCGCCGCAAGCTGAGCATCAAGTCTGGCATCACCCATGAGAGTTTCCAATTCAAGGGCGACAACCTGAATTCGCTGCTTGAGCGCTTCGGGCAAGGGCTTGTGAATGTTCTCGTTGACCCAGAGGACTACCGCCGTGTGTATGTCGCCGACGGCACAGAGCTGGTTGAGCTGACCAACATCGCAGTCAACGAGTTCTCCCCCGCTCACTCATTCAAGTACGCAAAAGATAACCGCGCCAGGCTCAAGGCTGCGAACGCCGAGTCAGCCAGAAGTGCTTCGTTTACAGAATCGGTTTACGACCGGTCCATGAGCTCGTCCAGCGCAGCCAGCACATCGAAGAGGTCTCCGCGGCGCAGCGAGACGCTTGAAGTCATCAATCAGACTCGGCATCGGGAGGCAGTTGAACGTGCATCTAAAACGCCGCTAGCTCCATCTAAAACTACAACGCCGGCCTTAAATGACTCGATGACTACATGGGGGGACGTCGGTGAATTCTCGCCGCGCAACCGCACCACAGGAGCACTGATATGAGTCAAGCCACGGCTCTTCGCAAGGCAATTTACGAGCGTGAGCTTCCCCACGCGTTTTTTGAACAACAGATGGATGAGCTGCACTTGCGCATCCAGGACGCTATGGAGGGGAATCCCCCATCCTTCGACATGGTGGTCGGTCCCTCGCGGGTCGGCAAATCCATGCTCGCCGACGCCTTGGTGCGGCAGTATCCGGAGTGCAAGAAAGACGGACTTCGCCAAGTTCCTGTGCTCAAGGTGCGAACGCCAGATGCAGCTTCACCTCGTGCGATGCCCCGTAGCGTGCTTATCGCGCTCAATGCGCCTGTACCTGCGTCTATGGCCAGCACCGCGCTGATGTTTGAACGCATGGCTCGACAGCTGAAAATGGCCGGGACCCGAGTGATTCTCTTCGACGAGGCGAGTCAACTTGTCGATTCCGGAACGCGAATGCCGCCACGCGCGGCAGGTGACTGGTTCAAACGAATACTGGATGCACTCGAAATCAGTGTAGTTGTGTTCGGCATTCCACGACTGGAGCTTTTGCTTAAGAGCAACGAGCAGTTGCGCTACAGGTCAGGTGCCGTCATTCGATTTAACCCCTACTCATGGGAGAGCGTCGCCGAACGAAATCAGTTCGCATCGTCCACAAAGGCATACGTGAAGATGTTTGAGGAAGCGGGAAGCCACTTCCTTTTCGACTTTGATTCCCTCGTGCGCAACACCTACTTTCTGTCTGGAGGCTTGATTGGCGTCGTCACAAAATTCATGTCGCGCCTGGCCTTCGACATCAAAACTCGCGAAGACCGAGATATCACATTTGAGGACTGCGCTGCGGCGGCAGCGCGTATTGAGACGACCTGCAGCGCAGACTATCCCGCATTCGAGAATGCGAAGGTCGAAGATGTCAAATTGCAAGCTGCCCACCGCTTCGTGCTGGATGAAGCCAGTGTGATTTACCGAAAAACTCGTAGGGAGACACAAAAGTGAGCGGCCATGAGACAAAGCTTCTCACGACGTTTTCCCTTCAGAAGGACGAGGGGGGACTTCATTTCTACCGGCGGTTGTCGGCCGCCAACGGCATGTTCGGCTGGAAGGAGTTGGCAAGACTCAGCGAAGTGTCTGGCTCACGCAGCGGACTCTTTGCTCATCCTGAACACGTGTCAAGGATGCTAGGTATCGAAAGCGCCGCATGCCAAATGGCGAGTGCACGCGAGGAGCTCACATTGAGTTGGCGTGGCCTGCGTCGAACCGGCTTCGATGCCATTTGTCCCCACTGCCTGAAGGAGTCCGCCCATCTTCGGCAAAGTTGGGAGCACGTATACATGGTCGCGTGTCCAAAACACAAGACCTTGCTCGTCGATAGGTGCGGCGCGTGCGGAATACGCTTGTCCGACCAGCGTGAGCACTTGGAGGTCTGCGCGTGCGGTCACAACCTGCTGGAGAGCCAGACGAAGCAGGCCACGCACACGCAGCTCTGGGTGTCCTCGGTTATCGCGTCTGGAAGCGTCAGCGGAATGCCAGGGTTTCCAGATTTGCAGGATGTTCCAGTGGAGTTGTTCGCCCTTTTGCTGCGCAACTTCTGCCAGCTCTATGACCCATCGTTCACGGTGACCCGCGAGAACGCGGCTGCGCCAAAAGCGGTTCTGGAAGCCATTGAGTTCTTGCGCCCAATTGAGCAACTACTTGCCCAATGGCCTCTGGGATTTGAAGACCACGTTCGCGAGCGCATCGCCTTGTCTCCCCAGGGTGGGCGTACGCTGAACACGCGGATGGGAAAGTGGTATTTGCGCATCAAAGAGGTGGCTTCTGAAGGTCCGCTGAACGTGTTCCTTGAGCTCATCCACAACGTTGCGGCTAAAGACTTTTCTGACGTGTTGGCACTGGACCATGTGTCCGGGGTAGCCGGCCGTCGTCGTTCGCATCTGATGCTTCCCGATGCCGCAGCTCGCATCGGCGTGCATTGGTCTACTTTGAGAAAGGCCATCGAGGCTGGGGAAGTCGACTGCGTCAAACGACCGTACGCGAACAGAGGCACCGCTCGAGAAGTACCTGTTGCGGAAGTGGAGCGCGTCATCCTCGCTCGCAAGGACTGGATTGGGGAGGGCGCCGCACGCGAACGAATGAACGTGCCGGAGCATGTGTTCAAGGGCCTAGTTCAAGCGGGCCTCATCGTCTGCGACAGCTCTGCTCGCTCAGATATTCGCCGTGGCGCACCTGTCGAGGTAGCCTCCATCGAGCGACTTCTCACTCGCTTGAATGAAATGGGTGTCCAAGACGCACCAGCAGTTGCTCCACGAGTTCGTCTGAATGAAGTCGCCTCACGACGGCTTGGCGACAACAAGGCTCTCGGTCGACTTCTGAGCGCAGTGGCGAATGGCGACGTCCATCCTGTCAATTGCGCAACAACGATTGGAGAGGTGGAGTTCCTGGAGGCCGATGTCGACACGTTCTTCTCTTCCAAGGTTGTGGAGGCGGGTCTCACGGTTCAAGAACTGGCGAAGACGACAGGCTGGAAGTGGGAGTCCATCAGCCACTGGCTTCACGAGGGGCTCCTGGAATCGGTTCCAGCGGTTCTTCGTGGTCAGCCTTGCCGAGTTGTTATGCCCGAGCACTTGGTCAAGTTCAGCCAAACCTATGTGCCTTTGAGCAGTCTCGCTCATTCAATAGGCGCTCGCCCATCCGAGCTGCTTGATAGGCTCGGCTCGGTAGAAGTCTTTGGTGGCAAACCTCTGCCCAGCGGAGCCATGCGCGGTGGGCTTGTGAGATTGGCCGACCTGGCGACGGCCGCGCTACAACCGGGCCTCGTTCGCGAAGCGCCCTGACTGAAGCAGTCAACCGCACATCTTCACGCGAGGACAACATGCGTCTTTTGTTCATTGACTTTGATGGTGTTCTTCACCCCGTCGAGAACGCCAATCTACAAGGAGGCCATTTCTGCTGGCTACCCATTCTGGTCAAGTTGCTCGAGCAACACGACGACGTGCAAGTGGTCGTGCATTCCTCGTGGCGTTACGAATACACAGACAAAGAGCTTCGAGAGCTGCTGGGCCCATTGGGAGCAGCGCTCATCGGTAGCGCGCCACGTTTGCGCCGAGAGCATGCGATTGAGTCCGTTCTGCAAGCCAACAAGACGCTGCTGACGAGCCATCTTGTCCTCGACGATGACGCACGCGAGTTCACCTCAGGCAAGCTGAATCTGGTGCTGTGCGAACCACACCTTGGACTGTCAGACCTCAAGGTCCAGACCGCAGTCGAGTCCTGGCTTTGGCGAACAAAGCCCCACGCGCAAGCAAGCTCCCGCACAAAGCTACCACGGGGCTTTGGCGAAACCATTCTCTATCTGGACTATGACGGCGTTCTTCACCATGAAAACGTGCTTTGGCATCCGAGTCATGGCGCATATGCGGGCCCCCCGGGATTCCGCCTTTTCGAGCACGCACCTCTCTTGGAGGAGCTCTTGAGTCCCTATCCTCAGATGCGCATCGTGTTGAGCACCGCTTGGGTACGAACGTACGGCTGCTACGGCAGCGCCAAGAGGTTGCCCCCAGGATTGCGCGCGAGGGTAATCGGTGCCACCTTTCATAGCCGCATGGACCGTGCCACCTATATTGCCAAGCCGAGAGGCCAACAAGTCATTGAAGATGTGCTCCGCCGATGCCCTTACGCTTGGATGGCGCTCGACGATGTCGATGAAGGATGGGCCCCAGAGGTGAGAGCGAACGTTGTCATCACAAATGAGCGACTGGGGCTCAGTGCGCCTGGCACCATGCAGGCAATCAAGCCTCTACTCGAGCGTATACACACGAAAAGTAGTGGCGCGTAAGAGGCTGGGAGGATGTTCCTGGCGTCGCCGTTATAGAAATTATTGTGAATCCCAATAATTATATTTTTCAGAATAATTTCCATAATGCTCACTTGATGGGCAGAGCTCTTACCCCAGCCATCTGCGTCGACAAGAAGGCACCAAGCCGTCGACTTTTGCAGGTGGGCCATGAAAGAAGGCGGACCAAAGCAGCCACTCTTCTCACCTGCGGATACCCATTTTTGGCTATCCACAGGTGAAAAGCGCCATTGACGCGGCATCAACGCCTGGCCATGTTTCACCGGTGCCTGCGCCCGTCTCAATCCCATTGCGGGTGGACACGCTGTTCATTCACAGAGGTGAGTCATGGAGAAAAGATGGTGCAGCTCCTGCGGAGCCGCTTTTGAACCTCGTGCACAAACGCCGCGACAGGCGTTCTGCCCCAAAGCCGCGTGTCAGCTAGCGCGCAAGCGGCTCTGGCAACAAGCGAAACGGAGCACTGACGACGACTACCGAAAAAACCAAGCCGCCGCTCAAGAGCTTTGGCGTCGCAACCATCCAGACTATTGGCGCAAGTATCGCGAAGAGCACCCTGACTACGCTGCCTCAAACCGCGAACAGCAAAAGTCGAGGAACGCCCGCCGGAACACTGGGAGCACAGTGATTGCAAACGATGACGCGTCAGATGGCTCTATGCCCCCTGAAGGCATCTTTCGGCTGGTCCTGCTAGCCTCTTTTCACAAAGGTTCCGTCCGCCAATGGACCGTGCGGCTCACGCAAGTCTCAAAGGTCTAAGTCACGCGGGCTGATTGCAAAAGAATTGCAAAGAGAGGACTGCATCGAAATTTTTGATTGCTGCTGTTACTGTGACGCGACCGTCGTTTCCAAACGATAGTTTGCGTCAATGGATGGCTCAGCTTCGAGGCCATCCGACCATGGGGCAGCACCATGAACTCTGGCGATTCTTTAAACGGCACAGCCGGCGTCGTACGGGCAGTCGAGTACGTACGCATGTCCACCGAGCATCAGCAGTACTCAACGCAGAACCAGGTCGACAAGATTCGCGAATACGCGGCGCACCGAGGCATCGAAGTTGTTCGCACGTACGCCGATGAAGGCAAAAGCGGACTGCGCATCGCCGGCCGACTTGCGTTGCAGCAGCTCATCCGCGATGTAGAGGCGGGCAATGCAGACTTCTCAGTGGTGCTTGTCTATGACGTCAGTCGATGGGGCCGGTTTCAGGACGCTGACGAAAGCGCGTACTACGAGTACATCTGCAAGCGCGCGGGCATTCAAGTGGCTTACTGCGCCGAGCAGTTTGAGAACGATGGCTCGCCAGTCTCCACTATCGTCAAGGGCGTCAAGCGGGCGATGGCTGGTGAATACAGTCGCGAGCTCTCTGCGAAGGTTTTCGCCGGTCAGTGTCGCCTCATCGAGAAGGGCTTTCGTCAGGGTGGTCCTGCGGGATTCGGATTGCGGCGGCTACTCGTTGACCAGACTGGTGCCCAGAAGGGTGAACTCAGCCGGGGCGAGCACAAGAGCCTGCAGACTGACCGCGTGATTCTCGTCCCGGGCCCAGACGACGAAGTTCGTACCGTCCAGTCCATCTATCAGTGGTTCATCAGGGAAGGAATCTCCGAACAAGAGATTGCGTCCCGGTTGAGTGCTGGTGGCATCAGCACAGACCGAGGCAGGCCCTGGACGCGTGCAACTGTGCATGAGGTTCTCATCAATGAGAAATACATCGGGACCAACGTATACAACCGGGTGTCGTTCAAGCTGAGAAAGCTGCGTGTCGCGAATCCCAGCGAGATGTGGATTCGAAAGCAGGACGCCTTCACGCCAATCGTTGCAAAGGAAGACTTCTACACAGCGCAAGGCATTATTCGAGCCCGCTCGCGACGCTACACTGACCAGGAGCTCATTGAGCGACTGCGCTCGCTGTACCAAAGTCGCCAGGCCCTGTCCGGCTTCATCATCAATTCGACCGAAGGGATGCCATCGTCCTCGGTGTACGCGATGAGGTTCGGCAGCCTCATCCGGGCGTATCAGTTGGTGGGCTATGTACCTTCGCGTGACTTTCAATACATTGAAATCAACCGCCTCCTGAGGCGCCTGCATCCGACCATCGTCTCTCAAACTGAGGAGCAAATGATGGCGCTTGGCGGCAAGGTCTGGCGCGACCCCACCAACGAGCTCTTGACTGTCAACGACGAGTTCCGCGCTTCGCTGGTGCTGGCACGCTGTCAGCAGCGGGAATCCGGGCAGCTTTTCTGGAAAGTACGCTTTGACACGGGCCTGGCGCCTGACCTGACCGTTGCTGTGCGCTTGGCACCAGGAAATGAGACGGCGCTTGACTACTACCTGCTCCCGCGACTCGAGTTCGGCATACCCCGGATACATCTGGGCGAGCACAACCCCGTGGAACTCGAGAGCTATCGCTTTGACACGCTCGAGTACCTATATGGCATGGCTGCACGCTCTCGGCCGAGGTTGGCAGCATGACGGATGCAGCCGCCCCTGAGCTACGCATGATTCCACTGGAGCGAATCGAGGTGCTCAATCCGCGGGAGCGCAACCCTCGCAAATTCGACCTGATTGTGGACAACATTGGGGCGGTGGGCTTGAAGAAGCCGATTACCGTGACGCCGCGTCCTGGTGAGGACGGTGCAGAGCGCTACGTACTGGTCTGCGGCGAAGGGCGATACAAAGCCTTTAAGCGCTTGGGCGAGTCTCGAATTCCGGCACTGGTCGTCACCCTGTCGGACGAAGACGCCTTCGTCATGAGTTTGGTAGAGAATTTTGCCCGGCGGCGTCACAAACCGCTGGAGCTCTTGCGGGGCCTCACGTTACTGCGCGATAGAGGCTGCTCGGTCATGGAAATATCCCGAAAGACTGGGGTCCATGAGACGTACGTGCGACAGATTCTGGACCTGGTCGACAGGGGGGAGGAACGCCTACTGGTGGCCGTTGAGCAGGGCAAGATGCCCATCACCGTGGCAATCCTGATTGTCGGGGCCGGCGAAGACGACAAAGCGGTGCAGGCAGCCATGCAGACCGCGTATGAGTCTGGAGAACTCCGCGGGCCTCAGCTCATGTACGCAAAGCGTGTGGTGGAGAGGAGGCATTTTCTCGGACGCTCGATTGCAAAATCGCCCTCAAGAAAGAAGCCAGAGCTGACATCCACAAGCTTGGTACGTGCGTATCAGAAAGAGGTGGCGCGACAGCGGCTTATGGTGCGCAAGTCCACCGTCGTTCAGCAGCGACTGCTGTTCTTCTTTGGCGCCCTGCGAAAGATGTTTGAAGACGAGAATTTCGTCAACGTCTTGCGACTGGAGGGCTTGGACACGCTTCCGAAGTACCTGGCAGAGCGGGTGTCACACAGGGGCGGTTTCAGATGAGCTCTGTCGCGATTGCTTTTCTGCCAAAGCCAATCATCCTGCCGGTCGATGGCATACTACCCTCGGTGAGCCTTGACCCCAAGATGCTTACATCGCTCAAGTACCGACAGATTCGAGCGTCGATAGTCGAAATCGGGCTCATCGAGCCGCTCGCGGTCACTGCGGTGAATCGGAAGTCTGGTCAACACCTTGTATTGGATGGACACCTACGGCTTCAAGTGATGAAAGAACTGGGGTTTTCCGAAGTGGCTTGTCTTGTAGCGACTGATGATGAGGCGTTCACCTACAACAACCACATCAACCGTCTCTCGACAGTTCAAGAGCACCTGATGATTCGCCGGGCTATTGACCGCGGGATACCCGTCGCAAAACTGGCAAAAGGCCTTTGTATCGACGTGTCCCTCATCCAGAAGAAGAGCTCTTTGCTGGATGGCATCTGCACAGAAGCAATTGAGCTTCTACGTGAAAGACATTTTTCGACTGAGGTCACGCCCGCACTACGGCGCATGAAGCCGACGCGTCAAGTTGAGTGCGTTGAACTGATGATTGCAGCAAACAGCGTGACCGCAAGCTACGCGCGCTCTCTGCTCTCCGCCACTCCTCCATCCATGCTGGTCGATGGAAAGAGGGCACTTCGAAACCACTCGCTGTCTCTGGAGCAGGTGGCTCGGATGGAACAAGAGATGTCGAACCTACTTGGGCAGTACAAGATTGCAGAGCAATCGCACGGCGAAGACATGTTGAATCTGATGCTCGCACGCGGCTACATCGCGAAGCTGCTGGACAATCCGAGGGTCATGAAATACTTGCAGACTCACTACGCAGAGATGCTGGAGGAGTTCTCAAGAATCGTCGAGACCACCTCCATCGAAGGATGACAGACGGGTACGCGTTTCTTCTGCGCTCAGGGCAGGCGAATCAAATACTTCGCCGGAACGACATCGGTGAGCCACACTTCATTTTCTGAGACGTAAAACTTGTGGCCATCGCGGCTCATACGCGCTGCGTCGACGACAAGAACGACCGGTGGGCCGCGCCGGCCTCCAACCGACTGCGCTGTTCTCTCGTCGATGCTTAAGTGGACGTGATGTCTCCTCATTGGTGTCAGCCCTTTGCGCTCGATGCTCGGGAGATTCTCTGCAGTCGTGCCGTGGAATAGGCGGCTCGGTGGCTTTTTCTCGCGCACCAAGGGGCTCACGCCAGTCGCGCTGTGTCCTTGTGCCGCGCGAATCCGGTCGCCTTCTAAAACGAAGCGCTGCTTGTCGTTCTCTCGAACAACTTGCTCAATAGCCTCACGCGTAGCAGGAATGCCTTGTTCGGCGAGTCCTTGCAGCAGGTCGTCGATATTGCACCAGCCATGACTGTCCAGCCGGACACCCGCAGCATCTGGGCGATGTCTCAGAATGCGCGACAGTTGTTTGCTGAGAGCGACGACATCCATGCACAATTATGAGTGGGACGGATTCATCGCGGCGCATGCTGCCGAGTGAACTTGCGCAGGGCGGAGCGTAGCAACGGAAAAGTTTTTTCTCTGCTTATGCTTCAGGCCGTCGCAACTTATCGGTTCCGAACCATCTGAAGAGCCTTGATTTTCCTAAGGCCTACTTCTCGCTATATGGTTCCACCTACAACGCGTGTGTCCGCAGGGCGCCAAAGCAATTGCAAATAGCGACCAGGTTTCCCAAACTCGGCCAGTTTGCGACAGTGACCAGCCACCAACCCGTGGCCCGGTTGTGCTGATGAATCGACAGCAGCCAGCCGTCATTGGCCAGCTGTGTGTGCTGAATCCCAAGATAGCACGCACAGTTTTACGGAGATCTTCTCATCAAACCAAGGCATTGCTCCGCTTGGCTGGTGGATCGAAAGACCAAGGACTTTGTCTTCCAGGCGGCTCTCGGCATTGAAAAAATGCGCTGCCGCTTCGGTTGAGACAAGCGCTGGTGACAACAGGAAACCGGTCTGGCCTGCCTCGCGCAGATACCGGAAATCGGTAGTCCCCGTCGGGGTGGCGATCGTCATGCGAAGAACGGGGGGGCCGGTCAACACGCTCACGATCCGTCCGAACCAGGTTGTTGCGACGTCCATCTCGGCCCAAACCGCTTGATCCGGGCCCACCCAGGGAATCAGCAGTGGCAGATCGAACTCCACTTCAGAAGTGCGGCACTGTTCAGACTGCGCCAGCGGCGATGCACGACGCGTCAACAGCAAGGCGTTCGGCGTCTGCCTGTCAACTTGGTATTGCCGTCGATAGGCTCCCAGGGTGAGCGGATCCTCCAGGGCTGCATAGCGGCCGTCGATGGGTATGACGCTGAAAATAACCGACCGCGGAGCCTGCGGGCTCGCGAGGAAATCGGCGTTGCGCGCCGACATATAGCGGCTGGTTGCAAAGTAGGACTGAAATGCTGGCCGCGTGGCGATCGGCAACCCAGACGCGTACGCCAGGCTGAACTCGAACGGGAAGACGTCGATGGGGCCTTCAACGCCAGCAAATGGCATGGCTGAGCGCGCCTCTGTGAGCGCCATCTCGTGGCGACGGCGCATGTCGGCATCCGAGACGGCCCTGTATCCCGGGTCCAGAACATAGCGGATGCGATCCTCCACAGCGTGGACATATCCTTTGATGTACTCGCCCTGCGGTAGCACGGAGGCCGCGATGTAGGTGACAAACGAAGCTGCGGCAATCGCAACGGCAGCAATCACACGCCGTTGGTTGCGGGTAGGGACCTCGACGCTTGGGCTCCAAAGTTGCACGGCGCATAACAAGGCCAGCGCGAGAAACGAGGCTCCGGGGTTCGCGCCATGACGCACAAAACCCATCTTGTAGGCAACCAGCAGATACCCCAGCGTGAGAAGGCCGAGCACAGTGCTGGCAGGACTGATCAAGCGCAGAGTCGCAGCGACGAGGACTGCTGCGCCAACAATGAAAGTGCCTTGCAGCGCGAACGGCGCGGGCAGCCCCATGTCCGCGTTGTAGGCAAACGAGACATCGGCATAGCCGCGCACGAAGGCGAACAAGCCCGAGACATCCTGGCCAGACAGCCAAAACAGCAGGACGACGGACCCTACAAAGCACACCGGGACAATGGGCCAGTAGTCGCGCACGGTGAAGCGGTAGATGCTCGCCAGCACGATGGCGGGCAAAGTAAAGAACATTGCATTCGCCTTGATCAGGCATGCAAACGCAGCGGCGAATGCGAGCAGGACTGAAAGCGCGAGTTGTGCAGCATTGCCCTGCTGCCTGCGGCATTCATGGTGACACAGCAGCAAGGCCGGCAGGAGCAGGAGCACATCCCGCCACAGGCCCAGTAACAGGGTCAGGCCACACCAAGCCAGCAAGGCCCATGCACGCCTGATTTTCAATACCGAGAAACAACCGATGCCCAGCATCAGCACGAAGGCGGCTCGATAGAGCAATTTCTCCTGATGGGTTTTCTCGAAATAAATGACCGATTCGAGAAACGACAAAGGCCCGTAGTTGAATAGGATTTGACTTCCATGCTGAAGTTTATTTTCATGGGCGTACCCCAGCATCGCATGCCAGGACAAATCGAGCCCGCGCATTGACGATGCATATGGCCCGTCGAGCAAATAAACAAGCATGAACAGTGTTCCGATAAGCGGCACCGCGAAAGAAAAAATCCGGGCTTTCATTGATGAATTCATGTCGAGCGAAAACTGATTTTTTATCGGCAAATACTGTGGCAGCTGTCCATTTCAGCCCGTGGCGTGGACGACTCTCATGTTAGCATTGGCATCATGCTTCCATCTTGCCGCTCAATCACAATGCGATGTATTGGCGGTGCCATCGGCCTGGCATTGGACTGCAACATCAACTATTTTTTGAACAAGTCCTTCGTCTTCGTCCACCGCGAAAGCGCTGCATCCGGGGCAGCCTGATGGAGTTGCATGGGTGGGGTCGCTATCCGAGGCAGGAAGCCCATGTGGCCGAGCCCTCATCGAGACAGCAGTGCATGCGTGCCGTGCCAGGCTCCCTGCCACTGATCGCACGCGGAGGGGGTCGAAGCTATGGTGACAGT
>Ga0247738_10000203_pt1 | contig 25073 bp, 26 predicted proteins | sample UWRJL013104B2_FD_180936 | JGI IMG/M metagenome (GOLD analysis project Ga0247738, IMG submission 180936) | Plant litter microbial communities from Arlington Agricultural Research Station in Wisconsin, United States - UWRJ-L013-104B-2 | ecosystem: Environmental > Terrestrial > Plant litter >...
GAGCGAGCCGAGGCTCCAGAAGGTGATGTCGCGCAGCGCCCGGTCGTCGGCAATGAAGATGAGCAGCCCGGTGGCGGCCCCGCTCATGGCGGCAAGGGCGATGCCGGACAGGATCAGCGCCGTGGTCGACGTCTGGCCGTTGCGGGTGGCGATGGCATAGAGCAGCAGCGTATTGGCCAGGCCGCCGAAAAACGCCATCAGCGGCAGGAACTGGTTACCGAGCAGGGACTGCAGCGGTGCCAGCAGCGAGCCGCCAAGCACCATGGCGGCAACCGCAGCAAGTGCCGCACCGGAGGTGACACCGACGATGCCGGGATCGGCAAGCGGATTGCGGAACAGGCCCTGCATCATCGCGCCGGAGACGGCGAGGCCGGCACCGACCAGAAGGCCGAGTGCCGTGCGCGGCAGCCTTACGGCCTCCAGCACGACGCGGTCGCGCGGCGCGAGCAGTTCGCCGCCGCCGACATAGTGCAGCAGGTCGGCAAGTCCGACGCCGGTCGGACCGGTCGTCAGCGAAATCAGGCAGGCCGCCGCCATCATTACTACGAGCACCAGCATGGTGCGTACGCCGAGGTGGCCACGATCGCCGGTGGTGGTCGCGCCGCCGAGAAGCGAAGCAATGGCATTCATGGCTTGATGGCATCCGGATAAAGCTTGGCGGCGAGCTCGCGGCCGGCCTGCGGGGTGCGGGGCCCAAGACCGATCAGGTACAGGCCGTCCATGGCGACGAAGGCGTTTGCCTTGCCGGCGGGGCTAGACTGCAGTGCCGGCAGCGCGAAGGCCTGCTCGGCAGTCATGTGCATGGCGGAATTGTTCATCACCAGGAGCACGTCGGGGGCTGCCTCGATCACCGCCTCGTCGCTCAGAGGCTTGTAGCCAGTGACGGCGCTGGCGGCGTTGATGCCGCCAGCCAGCGTGATGATGGCGTCCGCAGCGGTGCCGCTGCCGCCGGCCATCACCCGGCCGTTGGCAAGCGACAGGGCAAACAGCACGCGCTTCTTCGCACCCTTCAGCCCGGCGATCTGCTCCTTCAGGGCCTGCAATTCCGCGGATACCTTGTCGGCGAGCAAGGAGGCGGGGGCTTCCTTGCCGACCGCGGCGCCGACGGCTCGGATTTTTGGCGCGATGCCGTCCACCGAAGGCGGGCTGGGGATCGTTACCATTGGAATGCCGCTCTCGGTCAGGATCGAAAGCGCGCCCGGAGGGCCGGAACCCTGTTCGGCAAGGATCAGGTCGGGGTTCTGGGCCAGGATACCTTCGGCCGAAAGCGCCCGCATATATCCGACATTGGGCTTGTTGGATGCGGCGGCTGGAAAGCTGCTGGTGGTATCGACGGCCTTGATGCGGTCGCCGGCGTCCAGATCATAGAGAATTTCGGTAACCGTGCCGCCTACCGAGACGATCTGCTTGGCATCGGGATAGCCGCCTTCGGCGTGCACTGTGCCGCCTGTGAATGCTGCCGCACCGACAAGGGTGGCGAACCCGAATAAAGCGGCGAAAAACGGTTTTGAAAGCGTCATGACTTCTATATCCTGAATGGTGTTTTTTGGCGCTGTCGGTGCGGGCACTGACGAAATCTCGTTGTCGGACAGTCCCCGGGCGGGGGAGTATTTAACTTGACTTAGATACACAGGTTTAATTACCAAGGCAACACGGCGCGGCCGAAACACAGCCGGACCGGGTCGGGGGACAGCACCTGCCGGACGCTGTGGACCACACCAGACAGTCATCGAAGAGGATGCTCCATGTATATCGCCATGAACCGTTTCCGGGTCGTCCCGGGTTCCGAAGAAGCCTTTGAAGCCCAGTGGGCGAACCGCCAGGGCCGTCTGGCCGAAGTTCCGGGCTATCTTGAGTTCCACATGCTAAAGGGGCCGAAGGCCGAGGATCACACCCTCTATGCGTCGCACACCGTTTGGGCCGACCAGGATGCGTTTACCGCCTGGACCAAGTCGGAACAGTTCCGCGCTGCTCACGCGCGCGCCGGCGAAAGCAAGGTGCAGTACCTGTCCGGCCCGCATTTCGAAGGTTTCGAGGTGATCATCCAGGAAGACTCGACCGGCAAGCGCCGCGCCGACGCGGCCTGAGGCGACAGGTATGGACCTCCCGCACGATCTTTCCACCGACAAGACGGCGCGTATTCTCGCCGCCCTTGCCGAAAAGCCCGACGGCGTCGTCGAGGCGATTGCCACCCAGGCCGGCGCGACGCTGGCCGAGGTACTGGAGCAACTGCCTGAGGGGGCCGTCGTTCAGGCACCGGCATCTGAATTTGCAAGCATCTGGCAGAAGATGACCACCTGGGGCGAAGTCCTGCTGATCGTCCACACGGATGATATCGTGGCCGAAGTCGCCGGATCTCTACCGGAGGGCAGCGAGGGCCATGGCTGGTTCAACATCCATGGCGATAGCCCGATTGGCGGTCATATCCGCAAGGAGAACTGTGCCGGAATCGCCGTTGTCGACCGTGCTTTTCACGGCAAGCGTTCCTGCTCCGTGTGGTTCATGAACAAGGCTGGCCACGCGATGTTCAAGGTCTTCGTGCGCCGCGATGCCGAGCGCGTCCTTCTGGCGGACCAGTTGGAAAAGTTCATGGCTCTTCGTGCCGAGCTTGCTGCCGCCTGAGCGGATTGCAACATTTACAGCCGCGCTGGTCTCTGCCTGGCGCGGCTGTTCTTTCTTTTGCTGAAATCGCGCATTAAGGTCCGCCGCATTATCTTGGAAGCTGCCAAGGACCGATCTTGCCCCGATTCAAACGCCTTTTTCTCGCCCTTTTCCTGTTTGCCGCGCTCGGTGGCGGTGTTCCTGCGATCGTTGCGACGACGGCTACCGCGCAGAATGTCGTTCTTGGTGGCGTAGATCCGGTGGCGCAGGCCGCCGAGCAGATCGCGGCCGCCAAGCGCAAGCTCGAAGGACTGCGCGACAGCGTCAACGGCGACAACGATGCAGCGCTGATCGATGCCAAGGTCAACATCGATTCCGTCAACAGCGCTCTGCTGCAAACCTCGATCGCGTTGACGCCGCGCCTCAACGATGTCAGCAATCGTCTGGAGCAGCTCGGCAAGCCGCCGGCCGAAGGTCAGCCCGAAGAGGCCGCCGATGTCACCGAGGAGCGTAACCGGCTGACCGCGGAGCGGCTGCAGATCAACACGCTCACCGGTGACGCCGAAGCCCTGTCGATTGCCGCCACCCAGCTGTCCAACGCCGTCACCCAGACCCGCCGCGACCTGTTCACGAAGCAATTGCTGGCCCATACCGAGATCTCGCAATCGGTATTTGCCGATGGCTGGACGGCTCTCGGCACGGAGGTCGCAAGCTTCAAGCGGATGATCGGCGCCTGGCTGACGTTCGTCTGGAAATACAAGCCCGTGGCGCTCGGCATCGCGGTGATGCTGTCGCTTGCTTCGGCACTGGTGCTGCTGGCTGGCGGATACCGGCTTTTCGGCAATTTGATCCGCCGCGATCCGACCAATGCGCAACCGGCCTATATGAGCCGGTTCTCGGTGGCATTCTGGTCGACGATCATCCCATCCCTGGCGCTGACCGTTTTCTTCGTCGCTACCTTCCTGTTCATGACTTCGCTCAATGTGCTGCGGCCGGATATTGCGCCGATCCTGTCGGCCACCTTCGGATTTATCGGCATGGTGGTGTTCGTGACGCTGCTCGGACGGGCAGTGCTAGCTCCGGCGGAGCCGAGCTGGCGACTTGTCGGCGTCTCCAATGCCGGTGCGCGCGACCTGACAATCGCTACCTTCATGATCACTTTCGTCAACGGTCTCGACTATGCGCTCGGTGCCATCTGCGTGGCGCTGAGTTCGCCGGTGGTCCTGACGGTGCTGAAGAGCTTCATCTCGTCGATGCTGGTGGGGCTGCTGATCCTGGCTATTTCCTTCCTGAGGCCGGTGGTGGCCGCCGATGGCGACCCGGCCGCGCGTGGGCGTCCGTGGCCGAAGCCGGTCTCCGTGGTCCTGCAGCTGATCGGCGCCGGGCTGATCGCTGCCAGCATCGCCGGCTATGTCGGGTTGTCGCGCTTTCTTGCCACGCAGATCGTCGTCACCGGGGCGGTGGCGGTCACCGTCTATATCGGCATCCGCTCGGCGCGGGCGATCTCGGCGCCCAACCAGTTCGGCGAGACGCTGATCGGACGCTACCTGCAGAAACGCTTCCAGATGAGCCCGGTGGCGATCGACCAGACCGGGCTGGTAGCGTCTATCCTGATCTATCTGTTCGCCCTGTCCATCGGCATTCCGCTGGTGCTGATTTCCTGGGGATTTCAGCCGCGCGACCTGGAACTGCTGGCGGTGCGGTTGTTCACCGAGATTTCGATCGGAACGGTGCGCATCTCGATCCTCGGCATTCTGGCCGGCATCGCCCTGTTCGCCTTCGGCCTGCTGGCGACACGCTGGTTCCAGAAATGGCTGGACCGCAATGTCATGGCCCGCTCGCATGTCGATACCGGGGTGCGCAATTCGGTCAAGACCGGCGTCGGCTATCTCGGCACGGCGCTGGCCGGGCTGATCGGCATCTCGGCGGCGGGAATAGATCTTTCCAGCCTGGCATTGGTGGCCGGCGCCCTGTCGCTCGGTATCGGTTTCGGCCTGCAGAACATCGTCTCGAATTTCGTCTCCGGCTTGATCCTGCTGGTGGAGCGTCCTTTCAAGGTGGGCGACTGGGTGGCGACGGGGACGAACGAGGGGTTCGTTCGCAAGATCTCGGTGCGTGCTACCGAGATCGAGACATTTCAGCGCCAGACCATCATCGTGCCGAACTCACTGCTGATCAACGGCAGTGTCGGCAACTGGACCCACCGCAACCGGCTGGGCCGGGTCGATATGCCAATCGCGGTTCATGGCAGCAACGATCCGGCCAGGGTTATGGAGATCCTGCTTTCCGTCGTGCGCGATCAGCCCAACCTGCTGCGCAATCCGGAACCGGCTGTGGTTTTCCTGGATTTTACCGCCGCAGTGCTCGAATTCGAGGTCCGTGGCTTTCTCGCCGACGTCCTGAATGGCGCGACCGTCCGTTCGGAACTGCGGATGGCGGTGTTCAAGCGACTGCAGCAGGAGGGGATCGCGATCGGCGGTCCGGCCGCACCGGAAGTGCCGATCAAGATCGACCCGACAAGCGCGGCACTGATTTCGGCCATGCTGGGGGAGGCAAGGGCCGCTGTACAAGCGCAAGGCGGGCTGCCGCTTTCGCCATCCAGGGAAAACCCGCCGGCAAAGAGCAGCGCCGATGTGAACGCCCCATTCACGCCGCATTCAGGAGAGGCGGAATAAAACCCTATGCGAACCAGGGCGAGGGGCAATAGTGTCCCTTCAGGGTTTGCAACGGGGGCGGCGCTCTGCGCCGAGGCTACGACATGGTGCGCATGATTACCGCAGTGCTTCTTTCCGTCGCCATCGGTGCCCCGGCGACCGGTGCGTCCATCACCAACAAGGACGGTGAAGCGCAGGTGGTCACCGTCGTCGAGGGCGGGACCCGCACGGAAGTAGCGCTGGACGCCGGTGCCACCGAGACCATCTGTCCGGCCGGCTGTTTCGTGACGCTGCCGAACGGCGACCGTATCGGCCTGCAGGGCGGCGAGACCGTCGAGATCAAGAACGGAGCGGCGACCGTCAAATAATTCCCCGCCTCCAGCGCAACGGTACCGGCGTCCGCGAAAGCGGGCGCTTTTTTTTAACCGAATCCCGGTTGGCAACTTGCCTATTCCGGCATCGTCGCGTCAAGCTTGGCCCATGTCGCAATCAGGCAGTGGGCGGCGCGGAAGGAATTGCATAGTCGGGAAAACCATCGGCAACGGCATCGTGTCCCGCCTGGTGTCATTTCCGGCTCAAGAGAGGTTAGTTTCAGATGAAATCACATGCACGGGCGGTGGTGATCGGTGGCGGCGTGGTCGGTGTGTCTACGCTCTATCACCTGGCGAAAAAAGGCTGGAGCGATGCCGTCCTGATCGAGCGCAAGGAGCTGACCTCCGGTTCGACCTGGCATGCGGCCGGCCTTCTGCCGCTGTTCAACATGAGTTATTCCGTCGGCCAGATTCACAAGTATTCCGTCAAATTCTACCAGGAACTGCAGGAAGAGACCGGCATGAATGTCGGTTTTTCGAAAGTCTCCAATATCCGTCTCGCCCGCACCAAGGATCGCTGGGACGAATATATGTACTATGCCGGGATTGCCGAGACGATCGGCATCAATGTCAAGCTTTTGTCGCCGGAGGAGCTCAAGGAAATCTGGCCGCTCTGCGAGACCGACGGGATTTTGGGAGCTATCCAGCATGTCGACGACGGCTATATCCAGCCGGCTGATCTTACGCAGGCGCTGGCCAAGGGCGCCCGCGATTTCGGCGCCACCATCTACCGCAACACGGCGGTGACCGCGATCGAGCAACAGCCCGACGGTCTCTGGAAGATCACCACCGACAAGGGTGAGATCACCGCCGACCACGTGATTTCCTGCACCGGCAACTTTGCCCGCAAGACCGGCGAAATGGTCGGCATCAACATTCCGGTCATCCCCGTCGAGCACCAGTATATCGTCACCGAACCGCATCCGGCGATCCTGGAACGCAAGGCCAAGGGCCTGCCGGAAATGGGCGTTTTGCGCGAGGCCGACAGCGCCTGGTACATGCGCGAGGAGAACGGCGGCCTGCTGCTGGGACCCTACGAGCATGGCGCCCCGGTCTGTTACGTCGACGGTCCGTCCGATCAGAGCGAATACGAGCTGTTCCAGGAAGAACTCGAACGGCTGATGCCGCATATCGAAGCCGCGATCGTGCGCGTCCCGGCATTCGGCGAGGTCGGAATCAAGAAGGTCTACAATGGCGCCATCGCCTACACGCCGGATGGCAACCCGATCATCGGCCCGGCGCCGGGTTTGAAGAACTTCTGGCTGAACGAAGGCCATTCTTTCGGCATCACGGCCGCCGGCGGCGCGGGCTGGCAACTGGCGGAATGGATCATCGACGGCGAATCCACGCTCGATATGATGGGCGTCGATCCGCGCCGCTTCGGCCCCTATGCCAATGAAGGCTACCTCATCGCCAAGAACGAGGAAGCCTACGCCAACGTCTTCACCATGCACTATCCCGACGAGGAACGCTCGGCAGCAAGACCGCTGAAGACCACGCCGGTCTATGACCGCCTGAAGAAGTTGGGCGCGGTATTCGGCTCGGTCTATGGCTGGGAGCGGGCCAACTGGTTTGCGCCGGCAGGTTATGAGGTCCCCAAGGATCAGCTGGGCGTCGGCGCCGACGTGCTGACCAGCCACAACCACGCGCCTGCGACAGAAGACGGCCGCGTCGTCGAAAAGTGGTCGTTCCGGCGCTCGAACTACTTTGAGCATGTCGGCAACGAAGTGAAGAACGTCACCAACAATGTCGGCCTGCTCGACATGTCGGCCTTTGCCAAGATGGAGGTCTCCGGTCCCGGCGCCCGTGCCTGGCTGGAAAGCATCCTCACCAATGCCGTGCCGAAGAAGCGCGGCCGCATCGCGCTGTCGTATCTGCTCACCCAGAACGGCGGCGTGCGCTCGGAGTTCACGGTCTACGAATGGGCGCCGGGCCGCTTCTACCTGGTCTCCGCCGGCGCCTATGAGGCCCACGACCACGACTATCTCCGCAAGCTGGCGCCGACGGACGGCTCGGTGAGGCTGACGCCGCTGACCCAGCGCATGGGCGTTCTGGTGCTAGCTGGCCCGAAATCGCGCGACGTGCTGAAAAAACTCACCCGCACCAGCCTCGACAGCAAGAATTTCCCCTGGCTGTCCGGAAAGGAGATCTCCGTCGGCGTCGCCTCTGCGCATGCTCTGCGGGTTAATTTCGTCGGCGAACTCGGCTGGGAATTCCATCATCCGATCGAGATGCAAAACTATCTGTTTGATCAGCTGATGGAAGCCGGCGCCGAATTCGGCATCAAGCCATTCGGCATCCGCGCCATGGTGGCCATGTCGATCGAGAAATCCTACAAGCTCATCCCGCGCGAAATGTCGATCGAGTACAATGCCTATGAATCTGCGCTCGACCGCTTCATCAAGCCGGAAAAGCCCTTCCTCGGCCGCGACGCGCTGCTGGCGTACAAGGAAAACGGCCTGAAGTGGAACTTCGCGACCCTCGAAGTCGAGGGCGTCACGGACGTGGACGCCCGCGGCTCGGAAGCGATCTATAACGAGGCGGGTGTCCTGGTGGGGCGCGCCACCAACGGCACCTACGGCTACCGTATCGGCAAATCGATTGCCATGGCGATGCTGCAGCCCGGATATACCGAGATCGGCACCAAGCTGAAGATCAAGATCCTTGGCGACCTCTATCCGGCAACAGTTATCCCTGAAAGTCCGTTCGATCCGGAGAACGCATCGCTGCGCGCCTAGCGGCGGCTGTCACTTATACTTGCACAACAGCGAATACAGGAGGCGGCCAAGTGCCGCCTCTTCCCATTTCGGCTCTCGTCACTCAATGCATGGCAAAATTGCGGCGGCTTAAGAGTTCCTAAAATTGTTCTGGCTATTGTCTTTGCAACAGATCCTCAAATGGCAAAGGCATATTATGACTTTTCTCGGAATATCCGGAATGCAGTTCTCCGGGGAGTCTTTGTCTAACGCGCGTATCATCGTTGCCGAGGATTCGAATGTCTTTACATCCATGATCTCGACCCGGCTCAAGGAACTGTTCAACATCGATGCCGAAATCTGCCGCACGTTCGAGGACCTTCAGGCCGCCAATGAACTGTCTGACGAGCCGGTGACGCTGGCAATCTCCAACATCAATCTTCCCGGTGCCGAAAATGGCGAAGCGCTGGAGTATCTGATCGACATCAACATTCCGGTAATCGTGTTCACCGGCACTTTCCAGGAACAGACCCGCGAAAAGCTGCTGTCCAAGGACGTGGTCGACTATATTCTGAAGGACAATATCTTCGCCGTCGAAATGCTGGCGGAGGCGGTTTGCCGCTTCCTCACCAACCATCGCCACCACGTGCTGATCGTCGACGACAGCCCGACGGCCCGGGCGCTGCTGACCAGCCGGCTGAAGCGCTACAATTTTCGTGTCAGCGTTGCCGAGAACGGCGCCAAGGCGCTGGAAATTCTCAAAACCAATCCCGACATCGGTCTGGTGGTCACCGACTACAACATGCCCGATATCGACGGATTCGAACTGACACGGCGCATCCGGGCCGTGCGCGGCAGCCACGAGCTCAGGATCATCGGCGTGTCGTCGTCGACCAACCGGCTGCTGTCCGCCCGCTTCCTGAAGGTCGGCGGCAATGACTTCATGCTACGGCCGTTCATCGACGAGGAATTCTATTGCCGCGTCAATCAGAACCTCGACACGCTGACCCAGATCCAACTCGCTCGCAGAGAGCTGAAATCCGCCTGAGACTCTGTGGGAACAGGATCCAGGGAGCCGGGCATAGAGAGCGGAGAGCACGGTCGCACCCCGCCGCACGATGGGCATTTGGCCGGCTCGCAAGCACGCTGGCCAAACGGCGTCGCTTACCTATATAAGGGCGGCCCAATGCCTCCTACGAAGTGTCCTTCATGCCCGCAATCATTTCCATCAAAAATCTCTCCAAGACGTATGCCAACGGGTTCAGTGCGCTGAAGAACGTGTCGCTCGAAATCGAGAAGGGCGAAATCATTGCGCTGCTCGGCCCGAATGGTGCCGGCAAGACGACGCTGATCTCGATCGTCTGCGGCATCGCCAGTCCAACCGGCGGTTCGGTACTCGTCGGCGGCCACGATGTGGTCCAGGATTTCCGGCATACGCGGGGCATGATCGGGCTGGTGCCGCAGGAACTCACCACCGACATGTTCGAGACGGTTTTCAATACCGTCAGCTTTTCCCGCGGCCTCAACGGCAAGAAGCACGACCCGGTTCTGATCGAGAAGATATTGCGGTCGCTGACCCTGTGGGACAAGCGCGACAACGCGCTGCGCGAGTTGTCCGGCGGCATGAAGCGTCGGGTGATGATCGCCAAGGCACTCTCCCATGAGCCGGACATCCTGTTTCTCGATGAGCCGACGGCCGGTGTCGACGTCAGCCTGCGCAAGGAGATGTGGCAGCTGGTGGAGGAACTACGGGCAACCGGCGTCACGATCATCCTCACCACCCATTACATCGACGAGGCGCAGCAGATCGCCGACCGCATCGGCATCATCAACCATGGTGAGCTTTTGCTGGTTGAGGAGAAGCAGGCGCTGATGCGCAAGCTTGGCCGCAAGGAGCTGATCCTCGATCTGGCGACCCCGCTCGATGCCATACCGGCCGCCTTGTCCGATTATGCGCTGACCCTTTCGGAAGACGGCCGCCAGATCATCTACGGCTATGACGCCGGCAGCAATCACGGGGGTATCTCCGGCATCCTTTCGGCGATAGAGGCGGCGGGCGTATCCTTTACCGATCTGGCGACGCGCCAGACTTCGCTGGAAGACATTTTCGTATCCCTGATCGGAGACAAGTGATGAATATCGAAGCGATCAAGGCTATCTATTTTTACGAAATGAACCGCACCCGCCGGACATTGCTGCAAAGCGTGATCTCGCCCGTGGTGTCGACCGCGCTCTACTTCATCGTCTTCGGTGCCGCCGTCGGATCGCGCATGCAGGAGGTCGAGGGCGTCGCCTATGGCAGTTTCATCACGCCCGGCCTGATCATGCTGACGCTGGTCTCGCAGTGCATCTCGAACGGCTCCAGCGGTATCTATTTTCAGAAATTCACCGGTACGATCTACGAGATCCTGTCGGCGCCGGTGGCCGTGACCGAAGTGCTGATCGGCTATGTCGGTGCGGCGGCCACCAAGGGCATGCTGATCGGGCTGATCATCCTTGCCACTGCCGCCTTCTTCGTCGATCTGCGGATCGACCATCCGGTGCTGATGCTGGCCTTCATGCTGCTGACGTCGATCGCCTTCAGCATGCTTGGCTTTATCATCGGCATCTGGTCCAAGAACTTCGAACAGCTGAGCCTGGTGCCGATGCTGGTGGTTCCGCCGTTGACCTTTCTCGGCGGTACTTTCTATTCAATCGACGTGCTGCCGCCGTTCTGGCAGGCCGTCAGCCACTTCAATCCGGTGCTGTATCTCGTTGGCGGTTTCCGCTGGAGCTTTTTCGAGGTCTCCGACGTCCAGCCGCTGGTCAGCCTGTTGATGGTCGGCGTGTTCATGGGGGTCTGCCTGGCGATCATCGCCTGGGTGTTTCGAACCGGTTACAAGCTCAGATCCTGAGCTCGTCGTCGCGGAGCCGCTGCGCGGCCCGCTCGACATCCGTCAGTCGCGTAACCTCAACTCGTCCGTCTGGATCTGCAGCGAGCCGAGTTGCGACAGGAAGCTCATGCCGAGCAGGCTCTGGCTGAGCTTGCCGGGCTCGGTCACCATGCCCTCGACATTGCCGCGAGAAATCGGTCCGATCGCCACCCGCGGCAACCGCACGCCGGCGGCCGTCGCCCGACCGTTGGCGGTCATGATGGTGCGCGTGAATTGCAGCGTGTCAGGGTTGATTCCGATACGCATGGCATCCTCATAGCTCAGCGCCACGGTGCTGGCGCCGGTATCGACCAACATCGGCACGGTAACGCCATCGATATCAACACTGGCCTCGAAGTGGCCGCCGAGCATCTTGTGGAGGATCACCTCCTGGTCGCCCTCGCTGGTCGTCACCACGACGGCGCGGCCCGGTATCAGGCCGGCCAGCAGCCGGTCGGAAAATCCCTGCAGCTCGCCGCGGTAGAGATAGACCGAGACCAGCGCCAGGATGATCAGCACCCAGAGCGACAGTTGCCGCAGGCTCTGGCCAAGCGAGCGGCGGCTGACAAGAATGCCGGCCGACAGCATGGCTGCAAACGGCAGCAGTACAATCAGCCGGCCGAACTTCTCGTTGTCCATGCCAAAGCTCTGGCCGGCATCATTGTTGATGAACAGCACGACAAGGCCGAAAACGATGATTGCCAGGACGATGACGAGGCGGGTCAAATGTCTTCGCGCTCCCGCGCCATCCGGCTGCGCCGCGTTTCGCGCCGCGGCTTGCGCTCCACCGTTTCCATACGGGCGGGCAGGGCGGTCATCACCGCGCGACGTTCCTGATCCGAATACAGGGTCCATGCACCGATTTCTTCGCGCGTGCGGCCGCAACCGAAGCAATAACCGGTCTTGTCGTCCATCGAACAGATCAGGATGCAGGGGGATTCCATGGATTGCGCGTGCCCTTTTGTGCCCTCCATATTGGGTGATCAGGCAGCGATAGCAAGGGTGCAGAGGACCACCGCCTCGCAAATCTGCTGGGCCGCGCCGATGGTATCGCCGGTATGGCCGCCGATCTTCTGGCGGACCCACCGGGTGAAGGCGGCGACCGCAAGGACGCTGAGCGCAAGGGCGCTCAGCAGCGCCCATAAGCCCAGGCCCGGGAGAACAAGAACGACGGCGATCAGAAGTCCGCTCAAAAGAGCCATTCGCAACGCGGCTCGCTCCGGCTGGCCCGCGCCGGCGGCAACGCCATCTTGGCGAGCGGGTGGCAATGCCGACCAATGCCACACCAACAGGGCGCGGCTGATGGCCGCAGCCGCGGGCAGGCATAACGCCGCCGTGATCGGTGGCAGGCTTTCGAGCAGCGCCGCCAGCGCTGCGGCGCGCAGGCCGAAGGAGAGAATCAGGGCGGCGGCGCCATAGGTGCCGATGCGGCTGTCCTTCATGATCGCCAGCGCGTGCTCGCGGTCGCGGCCACCGCCGAGACCGTCGGCGGTGTCGCTGAGGCCGTCCTCGTGGAGGGCGCCGGTGAGCACGGTTTGCACCGTAAGGGCCGCAAATGCGGCCATCAGCGGAGTCGCGCCGATCGCTGACAGCAACGCATATAGTAGACCGACCGGCACGAGGATGACGGCACCTGCCAATGGAAAGCCGCGGACGAATCGGGAAATCCGCAGGTCGTCGTCTTCGTAGAAATGCGCGGCAACTGGCAGCCGGCTCAAGAAACCGATCGAGCGGGCGATGTCGCGCCAATATCCGTCGAGTTGCATGGCGGTGCCGTACTCCGATTGTAAGCCGAGTTCCGGCACCGTTTTTTCGGTTGTTGCGCGGGCCATGGCTGGGTAATAGAAGGCCACCAAATCCTGAATTTCGGGAAAACACAAGGAAGCGTGCGCCATGGGTGTGACCGGCCTGCCATTCGACGATTTTCGTGCCCTGCTGCGCGATCTGCCGGGACCCGACACCGCGGCGCTGGTGGCAGCCCGCGATCGCGACCGCACACTGACCAAGCCGCCCGGCGCGCTCGGCCGGCTGGAGGAAATCGCCATGTGGCTGGCGGCGTGGAGCGGCCGTTCGCCGGCCGTCAACCGACCGCTGGTGGCGATCTTTGCCGGCAATCATGGCGTCACCCGGCACGGAATCACACCGTTTCCCTCGTCCGTCACCCAGCAGATGGTGGAGAATTTCGCGGCCGGCGGCGCTGCCATCAACCAGATCTGCATCACCTACGATCTTGGCCTGAAAATATTCGACCTGGCGCTCGACTATCCCACCGGCGACATCACCTGCGAGGCAGCGCTGTCTGAACGCGACTGCGCCGCGACCATGGCCTTTGGCATGGAGGCGGTCGCCGGCGGCACCGATCTGCTCTGCATCGGCGAGATGGGCATCGGCAACACCACGATCGCCGCGGCCATCAATCTGGCGCTATACGGCGGCACCGCCGAGGAATGGGTTGGCCCCGGAACCGGTTCCGAAGGCGAGATTCTTGCCCGCAAGATCAACGCAGTGAAGACCGCTGTCGCCTTCCACAAGGACCACCTGTCCGATCCGCTGGAAGTGCTGCGCCGTGTCGGCGGCCGCGAAATTGCGGCGATGGCCGGCGCAATCCTTGCCGCGCGCATGCAGAAGGTTCCGGTGCTGATCGACGGCTATGTTGCAACTTCGGCGGCCGCCATTCTCAAGGCCGCCAATCCGGCCGCCCTCGATCATTGCCTGATCGGCCATGTTTCGGGCGAGCCGGGCCATATGAAGGCGATCGAAAAGCTCGGCAAGACCCCGCTTCTGGCGCTCGGCATGCGGCTTGGCGAGGGTACGGGTGCTGCCCTTGCCGCCGGTATCGTCAAGGCTGCTGCCGCTTGCCATTCCGGCATGGCGACGTTCGAGAGTGCCGGCGTGAGCAACAAGACCCATGACTGATCCCGATCGCCCGCCGGCTGCGGCCGCTGCCTTCATCAAGGAAAAGGGCTTTGCCCATTTCTTCGCCGCTGCCCGCTACTCCGTGCAAGGGTTTTATCGACTGATCGAGGAGGCGGCGTTTCGCCAGGAACTGTTCGCATTCGCCATCGGCCTGGCGGTACTGACGGTCTTTGGCGCCACGGTTGCCGAGTACCTGACCTTTCTCGTCCTGATGCTGATCCTCTTTGCGCTGGAGGCGGTCAACACCGCGATCGAGGAGGTGATAGACCGGATATCGCCGGAGATTTCCTCAGTCGGGCGGCATGCCAAGGATCTCGGATCCTTCAGCGTGTCCTGCCTGATCCTCGCCAATGCGGCCTTCGTCGCCTATGTGGTGTTTTTCTAACCTGCCAGGTTGTGCCGCCGTTCAGGCGAAATGCTTCTTGCGGGGCTGGACAGCCGGGGCGTCCTCGAAGGCGGGCAGGCTCTGCAACACGCGGCGGGCCGGCAGGATGGCGATCACCTCCGTGCCCTCGCGCAGTTTCGACTTCAGCTTGAATTCACCGCCATGCTTGGCGAGGATAGCCTGGACTATCGGCAGGCCGAGGCCCGTGCCCTGCTCTGCGCTCTTGATGGCGATCGAGCCCTGACCGAAGGCCGACAGCACGATCGGGATCTCGTTTTCCGGGATGCCGGGACCGTTGTCCTTGATCGAGACATACTGGCCGCCACCGGCTGTCCAGCCACATTTGACCAGAATTTCGCCGCCTTGCGGCGTGAACTTGACGGCATTCGACAAGAGATTGAGGACCACCTGGCGCAGCGACTTTTCGTCGGCCCAGACATCGGGCAATTCGGGTTCGAACTGCTGGTCGATGGTGATGCTCTTGGCCTGGGCGCGCAGTTGCACCATGCCGACGCAGTCTTCGGCCAGATCCAGCAGCGACAGACCTTCCTCGTTCAAGTCGTATTTGCCGGCCTCGATGCGTGACAGGTCGAGGATCTCGTTGATCAGATCGAGCAGGTGCTGGCCGGATCGGTTGATATCGCCGGAATATTCCTTGTAGAGCGGATTGTTGAGCGGACCCAGCACCTCGGTCGCCATCACCTCGGAGAACCCGAGAATGGCATTGAGGGGGGTACGCAATTCGTGTGACATCGAGGCCAGAAAGCGCGATTTGGCGAGATTGGCCTCCTCGGCGCGCCGCCGCGCCTCGTCGGACATCGACTTGGCAACCTCAAGCTCGGCGATCAGGTCGTCCTTTTCGGTCTGGAACGACAACAGCTTGAGATTGGTCTGGTAAAGTCGCCCGGTGATATAGACGAAGAAGATCATTGCGGTGGTAAACATCGCCGTCAGGCCGATATCGAGCAGATGGCGGTCCATGACCGCCGGGTAGATCAGCGCCGCAACGGTCGGCAGGAACCCGAACAGCACTGTCTGGCGCAGCATCAGGTTCGACATTGCCGTTACCGACAGCAGCACCATCAGTACGGCGCCCTTGTAGAAGATGTACAGGTCGCCGCAGGCGGTGCAGCTGATCAGTGTAAACAGTGCCCAGCAAAAGCCCATGGCGGCCTGCCCGGACAACAGCAGGCGGTGCCATTTGGTGGTATTGGCGGAGCTCAGCTCGATGCTGGCGGCGCGGCGGGCAAGGAGGATGTTGAGCGCGTGGACGCACAGCGTGAACAGGGCCCAGACATACAGCTGCGGATCGGGATTGATATAGATCCCGATCGCGGTGATGGCGAAGACCAGCACCGGCATGACGATCGCGCCCTGCAGGGCGCCTTTGACATGCATGCCGAGCATTTCGCGCTCGAAAGCCGGTCTTCCGGCCTGATTGAACTGCAGCCGATCGCGCGTCGTGCGAACTGCCTTGGAAACCGCCTTGTTGCGATGGTTTCTGGACAGATCGACAATATTCTTGTCGGTCGATGTGCTGACGGCTTTACTCATTTACCGGTGGATCGTTGGCCGCGGATGTTCAAAGACTAGCGCTGATTTCTTAAGAAGATACTGCCATGCAAGGTTTCGTTTGCCATTTGCGCAAAGGAATCGTTATCGAAGAGGGCAGAAGTTTGGCCGGGATCCGACGCAGGATCAGCGATGCAATCGTGGCGCTGTGCATGCTGGCGCTGGCGCTGCTGATCATAGCCAAACTCGATCAGGTGGGCGAGACGCGGTTTTCGGGGCAGTTTCTGGCGGTCGATGGCGACACGTTGTCGATCGGATCACAGCGTCTCCGGCTTGCCGGTATCGATGCACCGGAACGTGACCAAAGCTGTGCCCGGCCCAACGGCGGCAGGTGGCCTTGCGGGAACGCGGCGCAAGAGGAGCTTGAACGCCGGGCAAGGGCTGGGGATGTGGAATGCGCGGGCACGCAGCGCGACAAATACCATCGTTTGCTGGTCATCTGCGCAGACGGCCAAGGCATCCTCAATGCGCGCATGGTCCGCGCGGGCCTGGCGGTGGCCTATGGCGACTACCAGGGCGAACAGGCGGCAGCGCGTGCCGACGGCATCGGTATATGGAGCGGCCCTTTCGAGCTGCCGCAGGCGTGGCGGCGGCGCCAGAAGCTGGCGGAGGATGCCCCGGTCGCGGGATCGTTGGTCGACTGGTGGCGCGGCCGGCTCGGTATCAACTGACAGGGTCGGGCGGTAATATCATGCAAGTGAAGGAGAATATGGCCAACACCAATGATACCACCGCGCCGTCCACCGGCGCTCACATGTGTCAGAATGATCCAGGTAGGGGCGTGACAACAGAGGCATACATTGTCGAGTTGCATCGGGACATTACGGCGTGCCGCATCTGTCGTGACCATCCGGCGGGCGGCGAGGCCCGGCGCCTGCCGCACGAACCGCGGCCGGTGGTGGTGATGTCGGCTACGGCGCGCATCCTGATTGCCGGCCAGGCGCCAGGGCTGAGGGTTCATGCAACGGGACTGCCTTTCAATGATGCGTCCGGTGACCGGCTGCGGCAATGGCTGGGCATTACGCGCGAGCAATTCTACGATCCGGCGTTGTTTGCCATCGCCGGCATGGGTTTCTGCTTTCCGGGTTATGATGCGCATGGCCACGACCTGCCGCCGCGCCGCGAATGCGCCCCGGCCTGGCGCAGCACGGTCATGGCGGTGATGCCACAGATCGAACTGGTGCTGGCAATTGGCCAGCACGCTCAAAGCTGGCATCTGGGACAGAGAAGGTTTCCGACGATGACCGAAACCGTCGCCCACTGGCGAGACTATTTTTTCAGCAATGCCGAGGGCCCGAAAATCCTGCCTCTCCCCCATCCAAGCTGGCGAAACAGCGGTTGGCTCAGGAAAAACGCATGGTTCGAGGCCGAGGTGGTGCCGACACTGCAGAGAGAAGTGGACAGGCTGACGAAATGAAACAATATTCTTTAAATTCTCTGCATCTGCGCTACAAAGCAGAAAATTCATGAAAGGCTAGAATATGGATCGTCTGGACCGGAAGATCCTGCGCATTTTGCAGGAAGACTCGACGCTTGCCGTGGCCGACCTTGCCAAGAAGGTTGGCCTGTCCACGACTCCGTGCTGGCGGCGCATCCAGAAGATGGAGGAAGACGGCGTCATCCGCCGCCGCGTGGCATTGCTCGACCCGGTCAAGGTCAACACGAAAGTTACCGTTTTCGTATCGATCCGCACCGCTACCCATTCGATCGAATGGCTGAAGCGGTTTTCCGAGGTGGTGGTCGAGTTTCCCGAAGTGGTGGAATTCTACCGCATGAGCGGCGACGTCGATTACCTGCTGCGGGTCGTCGTCCCGGATATCGCCGCCTATGACGCCTTCTACAAGCGGATGATCGCGCGCATCGAAATCCGCGACGTCTCGTCGGTCTTTGCGATGGAGCAGATCAAGTACACCACCGAGCTGCCGCTCGATTACATGCTGCTGGACAACCAGAAGAATTCCGAGGAGTAGGGAATTCACCCCTTCAGCCGCGCCAGCACTTTCTCGCTCGTCAATTCCCTGACCGCGTCCTTGCCGATCCACCGCGACGTCTTGTCGGGACTGGCGGCGAGTTTCTCGGCCAGGGCAAGCGCCGGTCCGTGGCAATGGCGGTTGCGTTTTCCGATGTTGCGCAAGGCCCAGTTGACTGCCTTTCGGACGAAGTTGCGCGGATCGGGCGCATGTGTTTCGATGAGGGGCAGGACAGCAAGAAGAATTCCGTCCGGCTCTTTTTTCAAATGTACGGCGGCGCCGGCGATCATCGCAAAAGCGGTGCGGCGGACGAATTCGCGTTCATCGGCGGCAAATTCCGGCACCAGCTCGGCCTCCAGCCGGGCGGCGACGAACAGGTCGGCGGCGGTGTCGACGATCTCCCAGGAATTGAAATCGTCCGCCAGATGCTTGGCTTCGTCGGCGCTAAGCATTTTCGGCTCAAAGGTGTAGAGCGCCAGCATCCTGGCCTCGCGGATATTGCTGGCCCACAGTGCCTCGGCGCGGGCGTGGTTCTTGCCGATCTGGCGGGCGATCTTCTGCAGGCCGGGATTGGAGATGCCGAGTGCCGTTTCGGTGGCTATGCCGAAACGGCCCATGCCGGCGATATTGTCTGGCGAACGGAGGCTGCGAAGATGATCGAGGATTTCCGCGGTATCCGAATCCGGGCCGATCATTTCTGCTCGAGCCTTGCCAGCAGCGAAGACGTGTCCCAGCGGTTGCCGCCAAGTTTCTGCACCTCGCCGTAGAACTGGTCGACCAGGGCCGCGACCGGCAGGGTAGCGCCATTGCTGCGGGCTTCCGACAGCACGATGCCGAGATCCTTGCGCATCCAGTCGACGGCAAAACCGAAGTCAAATTTTCCGGCATTCATGGTCTTGTAGCGGTTCTCCATCTGCCAGGAGCCGGCCGCCCCCTTGGAGATCACCTCGATCACCTTCTCGATGTCGAGGCCGGCTTTCTTGCCGAAGTGGATGCCTTCCGCCAGCCCCTGGACGAGGCCGGCGATGCAGATCTGGTTGACCATCTTGGTGAGCTGGCCGGCACCGGCCGGGCCCATTAGCCCGACCATCCGGGCATAGGCGTCGATAACGGGTTTGGCGCGGTCGAACACCGCAGCGTCGCCGCCGCACATCACGGTCAGTGCACCGTTGTCGGCGCCGGCCTGGCCGCCCGATACCGGCGCGTCGATGAAGTCGCAGCCCTTGGCCTTGGCGGCCTCGTAGAGTTCACGCGCGACCTCGGCCGAGGCGGTGGTGTTGTCGATCAATATGGCGCCAGACTTCATTCCGGCCAGAACGCCACCGGCGCCGACGGTCACCGAGCGAAGATCGTCGTCATTGCCGACGCAGGTGAAGACGAAATCGGCTTCTCTGGCGGCTTCGAGCGGAGTCACTGCGCTGTCGCCGCCATATTGACTTGCCCATGCTTTGGCCTTGGCGGCGGTGCGGTTGTAGACAGTGACGTGATGGCCGCCCTTGACCTTCAGGTGCCCGGCCATGGGATAGCCCATAACGCCCAGACCGATAAATGCGACCTTTGCCATTCGAAAACTCCTGCCATTATTGATGCCCGAGACTTAAAGGAAGGGTCCGGGGAGGGGAAGCGGAAACTGTGCCTGGGTCACCCCGGACGGCTCCCAAACCGGTTGCCGTCCGCTGGAAGCACTCCCGTAAAACGAAAATGGCCACCCCTGGGTGGCCACTTCGAATACTCGGATGCTGTATACGGGCGCTTAGGCGGCGACACTCAGGCGAGCGATGACAAGATGGCCGGGGCTCGGCTCGCCGTCCTGCATACGAACGTTGATGTCGGTAACCTCGACAACGTCAAAGCCGGTGGCGGCAAGACGTTCGCGGATATAGACGATGGAATGGGCAAAGCGCTGATGCGGGCCGACCATGTAGGGCCGCCCGTCCAACACCGCGTCGGGCAGGGTTTCCGACGAAAACACCAGCAGACCGCCCTCGATCATGTTTTCGGCAGCTCCGAAAAGCAGCGCTTCGAGCGCGCCGAGATAAGGCAGCACGTCGGTGGCGGTAATCAGGTCGTAGGCTTCCTCGTCATTGTCGTCGAGGAAATCCTCGACTTCACCGACATAGAGGGTGTCGTAGAGATCCTTGTCGTGGGCGATCTCGATCATGTTCTCCGACAGGTCGATGCCGGTGATGTCGTCGGCCATGTCGCGCAGTGCACCACCGGTCAGGCCTGTGCCGCAGCCGAGATCCAGCATCCGCTGGAAGGGACCGAGTTCCAAAGTCTGCAGCCGCTGGCGCACCATGACCGGCACCGCATAGCCCAACTGCTCCACGAGGATATCTTCAAAGGTCTCGGCATGCTGGTCGAACAGGGTCTCGACATAGGCGTCAGGTGCGCGAGGCGGAGCTTCGCCGCGGCCCATCGAGGCGATGCGGACGGCGGCGCCGCCGTGGTCCTCGGGATCAAGCTCCAGCACTTCGCCATAGGCGGAAACCGCAGCGTCGATGTCGCCGGCTTTTTCCAGGGCAAGCGCCCGGTTATAGGCTTCCGCCAGGGCTTCCTCGTCGACTTTTTTACTGCTGGTCATGACTACATTTCGTTATCTGGAATATCGCATTGATGCGGTGCGACCCTAGAGGAGCGTCTGGACCGGTTCAAGCGGATTCGCGGTTGCGAAACCGCCACCGAAGAGCGTGCGGATGATGATCGACGGAGTTTGCAGCCTGTACAGCAAGGGCCGCGCGGCTTCCTGCGCGCACCAATATGTTGTATGGTGGCATTATTGCCCTTTGGGAGGCAAAGGGCTTGGAGGGGAGTAACTGTAATGGATATTGCAGCTATTTTGGCACAGATTGTCGGCGGCGCAATCGGCGGAACGGCCGGAGGCAAGGTCGTGAAAGACTCGGATCTCGGTCAGATCATCAACCTGATCGTCGGCGCGATCGGCGGTATTGGTGGCGGAGCGCTGCTTGGACCGCTGCTTGGCGGCGCCGGGACGGCGGCTGCCGGTGGCGTGGATATCGCAGCCCTCGCCACGCAGCTGGTAGGCGGCGGCGTTTCCGGGCTTATCCTTCAGGTCGTCATCGGCCTGATCAAGAACAAGCTGCTGGCCAGATAAGGCCGTTCGGCTACAAGCCCCCGGCGGGTGCCGCAGGTGCCGCTTGGGCGGATAGCCGGACAAGCACCGCACTTCCTCAGTGGAGGATGAACTCACCCTTCAGCGCTCGCCATTCGTTGGCGGCGATCAACTGCTTGTGGACATAGCGCACCGAATGCAGTGGGCCATCCAGCTTGTCCTGCCAGAATTTCAAAAATCCCTTCATTTCGGGAAAATCCGGTGCCAGGTCGTAATGCTGCCAGACATAGGTCTGCAGCAGAGAGGGGTGATCTGGCAGTCGATACAGGATCTGGGCGGTAGTCAGGCCGTAGCCCTTCAGCATCAGTTCCATTTCGTGGTTCATGGCAACCTCGTCTTGTTGTTCCACGCATTGACCGAGCAACATGGTCAATGAAATCAGAACATCGCGGGCTTAACCAAGCCTTAACAGAACCGCCATTATAGCGCTAAGGCGCAATAAAATCAACGTGTTAGCAGCGAATATAGGAGAGTGCTGCCAGATGCTGGCTAGCGCTTCAGGTGGCGGGTCAGCCGTGCCTCGGCCGCCCCCCATATGTGGCGCATAACCTCGACGATGGCGAGATAGAAGATCGCCGCCCAGAGATAGGCCTGGTAGTCGAAGGTCTTGGAGAAGGTGTAGCGGGTCTGGCCCATCAGATCGAGCACAGTGACGACGGCGACGATCGCCGAGCCCTTGATCATCAGGATGATCTCGTTGCCATAGGGGCGCAGGGCCACGATCAGCGCCTGCGGCAGGATGACCCGCAGGAAGGTGATCGACGGCGGCAGGCCGAGTGACTTGGCGCCCTCGATCTGGCCGCGCGGCACGCTTTCGATGGCGCCGCGCAGGATTTCGGCCTGATAGGCGGCGGTGTTCATGGTCATCGACAGCAGGGCGCAGTACCATGCCTCGCGAAAAAACCACCAGAGGCCGATCGCATCGATCTCGGCGCGAAAGCTGCCGATGCCGTAATAGATCAGGTAAATCTGTGCGAGCAGCGGCGTGCCGCGAAAGACATAGACGTAACCATAGGAAACAGCATTCAGCAGGCGGTTGGAGGACATGCGGGCAAAGGCGATCGGGATCGACAGCACGGCCCCGCAGGTGATCGAGATCGCGACCAACGTCAGAGTCACCCAGAGGCCGGAGAGATAGCGCGGGCCATAGTGAACGAACTTGCTGGTGTCCCAGTTGCTGACCATCATATAGACCAGCGAAACAGCCAGCAGCATCCACATGCCCAGCCCGATCAGGCCGACAACGCGGCCTGCGCTCAGAGGTGGCGTCACCACCGGGGGTGCCGGCTGCGGCGCGATCAGCGTGGTGACATAGCTCATCGGCTGGCCTCCGAGCGCTTGCTCCAGCGATCGATGAAGCCGATGCCGAAGGAGGAGATGACTGCCAGCGCGAGGAACAGGCCGCAGGCCAGCAGGTAGAAGAAGAAGGCTTCCTTGCTGACCTTGGCCGCCACGCCGGTCTGACGCAGGATGTCGGAGAGGCCGATGACCGAGACCAGCGCGGTGTCCTTCAGCAGGTTCATCCAGAGGTTTCCAAGGCCGGGTAGGGCGATGCGGATCAGTTGCGGGACGACGATCAGCCGCATGGTGCGGCCGGGGCGCAGGCCAAGGGCGGCCCCCGCCTCGTACTGGCCGCTGGGGATGGCGCGGAAGGCCGAGAGCAGAACCTCGGAACAATAGGACGAGAAGACCACGGCCAGGGCAAAAAGGCCCGAGAAGAAAGCGTTGATCTCGACGCGGCCGTCGTAGCCGAACAGGGCGAGGATCGCCTGGATGCCCATCTGCACGCCGTAATAGACGATGAACAGGGTCAAGAGCTCCGGCAGGCCGCGGAAGATGGTGGTGTAGATGCCCGCCGCCAGCCTGAGCGAGCCTTCGCGCGACTGCATGCCGAGTGCCACGGCAAAACCGATCAGCAGGCCGACGGGCAAAGTGGCGATCGACAGCGACAGGGTAACCTTTACACCCAGGGCAATCTCGTCGCCCCAGCCAGTCGCCCCACAGGAGACGATAGAACTGGCGGGCAGAAAGGAAAAGATCCCGACCGGCCCGCAGAGCGGGTCAAGGGCATATTGAACCCAGGCCCACAGCGCGCCGAGGGCGGAAAACAATCCGCTCATACCAAACTTCCCCTTTGCGGTCTGCGCCGCATCTCTTCATCCCCTTTGTCAAATAAAAATGGCGGAAGAGCAACCCTTCCGCCATCTGCAATCAACAGGTTCAGACGGTATCAGCCGCCGTAAACGTCGAAGTCGAAATACTTGTCGTTGATCTTCTTGTACTCGCCATTGGCGCGGATCGCCTTGATGGCGGCATTGAATTTCTCCGCCAATGCGGTGTCGCCCTTGCGCAAGGCAATACCAGCGCCCGGGCCGTTGATGGCGATGTCGATCGGCAGCTTGGCGAGGATCTTGCAGCAGGAACCGGCTTCCGACTTGACCCATTCCGACAGCACGACGACATCGTCGACGACGCCATCGACGCGGCCGCCGATGAGATCAAGCTTGTATTCGTCCGTCGTCGGATAAGCCTTCAGTTCCGACTTCTTGAAGTGAGCTTCCACATAGTTGGAGTGGGTGGTCGACGACTGGGCGCCGATGACCTTGCCTTCAAAGGCGGCTTCGGTGCCTTCGGTGATTGGCGAATCCTTGGCGACTGCGAGCGCAGGTCCGGTGTTGTAGTATTTGTCGGTAAAGTCGACCTTTTCCTTGCGCTCTGGCGTAATCGACATAGAGGCGATGATGGCGTCGAATTTCTTGGCCTGCAGGGCAGGGATGATGCCGTCCCAATCCTGGGTGACGAAGGTGCAATCGGCCTTCATCTCGACGCAGAGCGCCTTGGCGATATCGATGTCGAAGCCGGTGAGCGTGCCATCTGCTTCGAGGTTGTTGAACGGCGGGTAGGCGCCCTCGGTGCCAATGATGATCTTTTCGCCATCAGCCATGGCGTTGCCGGCAAACAGCGAAAGTGCGGCGATCGAGGCGGCGGCGAAAAAACGGGGGGAGATACGCATGAAGATCCTCTCTGGTATTGGCCGGCGCGGTTTCTTGATCTTATCCACGCGCGGCATGTCATGGCGAAGCATACGGCTTCGTCTGGTCGGCAGTCTTACGTTTTTTGGACAAATTGCAACTGGAATTGGCCAGCGGAAGATCGACCGGACATTTTCTTGCGCATGTAATGAATTCGCTCATGCTAAAACGCGGATGGAACAAGATTGCGGCTCCGGCGTTATCATGGCGTCGCAGTCCCAGGCTTAAAAAAGTCCAGAAGTGTGCCGAATGTGGATTCGACGAGGGACGACACTCTCCAGGATAAGGAAATAAAATGCGCTTGAAAACCAAGTTTCTAGCGGGCGTGGCCCTGCCGCTTGCCTCGCTGCTGGCATTGGGCCAGCCGGCCGCGGCGATGATGGGCCGTCCAACGCTGACGATTGCCCAGAACCGCAATTATCTGCGCGTACAGGTCGACGTCGAGGGCGCGCGTGCGCGTCTTGCCGCGGCGCAACAGGCGCTGGCGGACGCTCAGGCGAGCGGTGGTGATGTTGCCTCCGCCCAAGCCGCCGTGGACGCAGCTGCCGCCGAGGTAAGCGCTGCCGAAAGCGCGCCTGCTCCAGAACCTGCGCCTGCCCCGGAAGCGGCCCCAGCGCCTGAACCAGTTCCCGAGCCCGCACCCGCTCCAGAGCCTGCGCCTGAACCCGCACGCGCGCCGGAGCCTGCTCCAGAGCCTGCGCCCGCGCCGGAGCCTGCGCCGGAACCTGCGCCAGCGCCGACACCTGAACCGGCACCTGCGCCGGCCCCGGAAAGCGCTCCCGCGCCGGCCCCGGAAAGCGCTCCTGCCCCGGAAACAGTCGTACCCGAAAC
>Ga0247738_10000204_pt1 | contig 25032 bp, 23 predicted proteins | sample UWRJL013104B2_FD_180936 | JGI IMG/M metagenome (GOLD analysis project Ga0247738, IMG submission 180936) | Plant litter microbial communities from Arlington Agricultural Research Station in Wisconsin, United States - UWRJ-L013-104B-2 | ecosystem: Environmental > Terrestrial > Plant litter >...
CTGAACAGGCGGCGATTATCCCGCCAGTTGTCCCAGCATTGCGGCAGCGGCGGCCGTCTCCGCTTCCTGCTTGGAGCTGCCTTCGCCTCGTGCTTCGCCGGCACCGCGGATCGAGACTTGCACGATGAAGTGCAGCGCGTGGTGCGGCCCGGAGCGGTCGAGTATTTCATAGGCGGGCGCGCGGCGGCCATGAGCGGCTGCCCATTCCTGCAAGGCGGACTTGGGATGCTTGGGCGCGCTGGCCTTGGCGTCGAGCCGGCCTTCCCACAACTTGCCGATCAGGGCCTTTGCTGCCTCCAGCCCGCGATCAAGATAGAGCGCACCGATCAACGCTTCCATCGCGTCGCCCAACACATTGTCGCTGTCGATTGCGCCGTCGTCACGTGCCTGCTTGCCAAGCTTGAGGTGTGGCGCCAGCCCGATTTCGCGCGCGACCTGCGCGCAGGTATCGCCGGCGACGAGCGTGTTGAAGCGGCGGGAAAGCTGGCCTTCCTTCTCATGCGGGAACAGCAGGTAGAGCCATTCCGCGATAACGAGGCCGAGAATGCGGTCGCCGAGAAATTCGAGCCGCTCATAATGTTCAGGTGCGTGACTGCCGTGAGTCATGGCCTGCTCGTACAGCGCCATGTCGGCCGGCACGGTGCCGGTGAGCGTGCCGATCCAGTCGGAAAGGGGGGAGGCGCTCAAAATCCTTCGCCAATCCGGTCGGTGCGGGTCGCGCCGGGCCATGTCCAGGGCTTGGCCACCGAGCCTGAGCCGTCTGTCGAGAAGAAGGAGACCAGCGCGCGCCCGACCAGATTGTCCATCGGCAACATGCCCACCCCACCATTTTCGACGGCAAAGCGGCTGTCCCGGCTGCGATCGCGATTGTCGCCCATGACGAAGACATGCCCGGCGGGCACTAGATAGGCCGACGTATTGTCGGTTTCGCTGTCGAAAAGGTCGAGCACGTCATAGCTCTTGCCATTAGGCAGTGTTTCGCGAAAGCGCGGATAACGGCAGACATGTTCGCCAGAGGGTGATTTCTGCTCGAAATCGGCCGCGAAGCAGGGCGAAAGCGCGTTTTCAGCCGCCGATGCCGCGATCATATTGGGCGCGACGGGAATCACCAGATCGGCGATCCGGGTGCGCGGCACGGGCTTTCCGTTGAGCTGGACCACGCCGCCGATCATCTGCACCCGGTCGCCAGGCAGACCGATGACACGCTTGATCCAGTCCTTGCCGGGCTGCGCAGGCGCATCGAACACGACAACGTCGCCGCGCTCGGGCGAGCGGCCCAGCAGGCGGCCTTCAAACGGCACGAGATCATAAGGCACGGCATATTTTGAATAGCCATAAGGCCATTTCGCGACGAGCAGATAGTCGCCGATCAGGAGGCGGGGCTGCATCGATTCCGAGGGGATACTGAACGGCGAGACGAGCAGGACGCGCACCACCATCACGATCAGAGCGAGCTTGATCAGGAAGAAGGAGAAGTCGCGCAGCTCCGGCCGGGTCATCATGTTAGTCTAGGCTTTCTCTTGCCCGTGCCGGAACGAACGATCGGCGCCCGTCTTTGCGGGGGCATGCGCGCCGCGTCAAGTTTCGGCGCCCCGACCCGGATGCGGCTGGCTGATATCTCCGTCTTATTGCGCGCCTTCGCACGTGCAATGCGCGTGGAGCTTGGCTAGGGTTGACGCGTTTCATCAGCTCGCCGGGAGAGCCCTGATCTATGACTGACGCAGCCGCCATCGCCTCCGCCTGGAACCATATTAAGTCGCTGCCCGTGCCGGACCTGCGCGATCTGTTCACGGCGGAACCGCAGCGGCTGGAGCATCAGGTGCTTGAGGAAGGCGCGCTGCGCTTCGATTTTTCCAAGACGCATCTGACCAGCTATGCGGTGGATGGCTTTGTCGCATTGGCGCAGGCGGTGGATTTCGCGGGCAAGCGCGGGGCGATGTTCAACGGCGATGCGATCAACGTGACGGAAGGCCGCGCGGTCGAGCACACGGCAGAGCGCGGCGAAGGCAAGGCCGAGAGCGTCGAGATCGCGCAGATGCACAAGCACCGCATGCGCGTCCTCGTCGACGCAATTGAGGCCGGGGCATTTGGCGAGATCCGCCATATCCTGCATGTCGGCATTGGCGGATCGGCGCTGGGGCCGGACTTGCTGGTCAGCGCGCTGGCGCGGGAGAACAAGCGCTATGACGTGGCGATCGTCTCCAATGTCGATGGCATTGCGCTGGAAGATGCGATTGCGGGCTTCGACCCCGCTGCGACGCTGCTGGTCATTGCGTCCAAGACCTTTACCACCACCGAGACGATGCTCAATGCCGCGAGCGCGATCAACTGGATGGTCGAGGGCGGCGTGGACGACCCCTATGGACAGGTCATCGCGCTGACCGCAGCGCCGGGTAAGGCGATGGAATGGGGCGTGGACGAGACGCGCATTCTGGGCTTTTCGGAGAGCGTGGGCGGACGTTATTCACTCTGGTCGTCCATCGGTTTTCCTGCCGCACTGGCGCTGGGCTGGGACGCGTTCGAGGCCTTGCTGGAAGGCGCCGCCGAGATGGACCGCCATTTCCGCCACAGCGCGCCGGAAGCCAATATCCCGCTGCGTGCGGCCTTCGTCGATCAGTTTTATGCGCGGATCCTTGGCTGTCAGACCCGCGCGGTCTTCGCCTATGACCAGCGACTCAAGCTGCTGCCGTCCTATCTCCAGCAGCTCGAAATGGAGAGCAACGGCAAGAGCGTGAAAACGGACGGCTCACCAGTTGACGGCGCGACGGCGGCGATCACATGGGGCGGTGTGGGGACGGATGCGCAACATGCCGTGTTCCAGCTTCTGCATCAGGGGACGCATGTCGTCCCTGTCGAGTTTCTTGCGGTGACGGAGCCGAGCGATCTGCTCGATCCTGCGCATCACCAGACATTGCTGGTCAATTGCTTTGCGCAGGGCGCGGCATTGATGCGCGGCAAGGAAAATGCCGCCGATCCCGCCCGCGCCTATCCCGGCAACCGGCCGTCGACGACGATCCTGATCGATGAGCTGACTCCGCACGCGCTGGGCGCTTTGATCGCCTTCTATGAGCACCGCACGTTCGCGAACGGCATTCTCATGGAGATTAACAGCTTCGATCAGTTCGGCGTGGAACTGGGCAAGGAAATCGCCAAGTCGATCGAGGCGGACGGCGCGCAGGGTTTCGATCCCTCGACCATGGCGCTGATCGCGCTCGCGTTAGGCTGACGCGGGGACCCGGATCCTAACTCCGCTTCTGTTGCAGCAAGCCCGCCGTGCGCATGCTGAACGTTCCGCTGCGCGAGACGATCAGATGGTCGATGATATGGAGCCGCAGCGGACGGCAGGTCTGGACGAGGCTGTGCGTGAGTTTGAGGTCGAAGCCGCTGGCCTCGCTGCGCCCGGAGGGGTGATTATGAACCAGCAACAGGCTCGCCGCGCCCAGCTCCAGCGCGCGATGGACGATCTCGCGCGGAAAGAACGGCGCTTCATCGATTGTGCCATGCCAGAGCGTCTCTTCGACGATGATGCACTGGCCGCCGTCCACGAACAGGGCGCGCAGCTGCTCAACGGGCTCATGCGCAAGCTGGGCCTCGAAATGCGGCACCAGCACGTGCATCGGGGGCAGGGGCCTGCGCGGCACCAGCGGCTCGGCCGCCAGCGCGCGAACGAGGGAGCGCGCGAGTGCCAGCGCTTCCTCGACCGCAGCGCCGCCGATGGCGCGGGCGCTTTCGCAATTCATGATGGCATTGTTGAGCGAACCGAAGGCCGCGATCAGTCGCTCTGACGTGGCCTCAGCTTCAGCAATGGCGCACGCGGAAAGAAGCTTCGAAAGCTCCACAACTGCTTGCTGCCTTTGCGCCGCCTCCAGGCCCTCACCGATCCCCAGGCCAGCAGCAGCATGATCGGGTAGAAGGGTGCGGTCACCATCGTTTCGTAGATCAGCGGATGCTGATCCGAAGAGACGAGACGCAAAATGTGACCGCCCACGGTTATGAGCTGGAGAGCGCAGAGGGGGATGGGCCAAAATCGGTCCGATTTGAGAGCAATGACCGCAAAGCCGAGAAGCAAGCCAAGATCGACGAGAAAGACCCCGATCTGAAAGCTCACGAAATCGCCGCCATATTTGACCAGTTGCGTCAATGCGACCGCCACGAGGCAGGCCAGAGCCGTCAAACGCTCCGGCCTGCCACCGACGATAAGTGCGGTCGCGCAGGCGATAAGCAAAGAGCCATAGGCGATCGCAAAGTGCATAGAGCTTATTTGCCCGATACATGATCAGCGTCAACGGGTTGCGTTGTCAGCCGACGATCCGGAGCTCCGGCTCGGACGTGACCCAATCCGGGCACCGGCCGTCATCGCCGAACATCCGTTCGATGCCCAGCTCCTTGGGAAGCTTGGCGAGTTCCGGATGAGCCAGCATCAGCTCATTGCGGGCCTGCACGGCGAGATGGGCGGCGCGCGCAAACCGATCGAGCGCGGATGCGCCGATCGCGACGGGCAGGTTCGCGTCACGGCGCTGCTCGAGCGCGGTCAGCAGGCAACGGGTGGCGGTGATGGCAGCTTCATCCTGGCTGCGCTCGGCATGGAGAAAGGCATCGCGAATTTCATGCGCTGCCGAAAGACGTTTTTTCCGCATATCTGGACTCCTCGGGGCTGAGGAAGCCGTTCAATGGCTGCCGGACGGTTGCCCCAGCAGCCTCGTCAGAATCCGGAGCAGACTGTCGGTCATCACCAGCAGCAGCACCAACCCGACGATGATCGCAAACGTATAGCCCGCGATCAGCTGCAGACGCCGACCCGGCGACAGGTCATTTCGCGTGCTTCCTGGTTCGTACGGAAACAGCATGGCCTTCGGTTGCAGAGCGGGATCCGGCCAGCCGATGCTGTCCCGGAGATAATCCCGTCCTGGTCCTTCATGCCAGAATTTGGCGGCTTCCGAGGGCCATTCGCTATCATCGGGCGGATCCTGTGCGACCCCGAATGGCTCGTATACGAATGCTTCGTAGTCATCGCGGCCTTCGCGCAGGCGCAGGATTTCCGCGGCCTTGAAGCGATCGGAGACATTGAGCGTGGCCATCGCCGCTTCCACCGCCTTGTTCACCGTGTGGTGCGAAATGCCGAGTTCGCGGGCAATTGTCTTCGAATCCTGACCGCGCCGGACAAGGCGAAGACATGCTTTCTGTTTTTCCGTCAGCCTTTCCACGGCCGTTTTCTGGCCCATGCTTATTTCCACCGAGTCGTTGCGTCCAGTGACGTCATGCCAGCAGGGGAGCGGGGCGGGAAATTCAATTTTTGACCGATCAGAGCTCGGAAGTTTGAACCCGCGATCATGATCCTGATCCGAGCTATCCCAAAAAAAGCGCCGCCGGTCCTGGGGATCGGCGGCGCTGTGAAGCGATAGAGGGCAGGTGGAGCCGAAGCGGCGGCGCCCAGCTTGAGGCAGGCGCAATCACGATCTGACCAAACCCGGCCTTGTTAGCGACTATATAGTTTCAACTTAATCCCTGTTTTTCAGAGGAGAGTCGATCCCACAAGGTCAACCGAACTGGAGGACGGTCTTGCGACGGTTGCGCAGCGTAGCGCCGACGACACCGAAGCCGAGGATCATGAGCGCCCAGCTTGCGGGCTCCGGGACGGCCGGCGCGGAAGTGCCGATATGCACCGTGATGGTGTCGGTGCCCAATTTATAGACATAGGTGCCAACGGTCAGTCCGAGGCTCCCGGCTTCGCCGCCCGTGAGCGTCTTGTACTGCCAGGTCGCGGTGGAGTTGATCGCCGATCCGCTGACATAACCGGTCGCGACGAAGACCCTGCCACCGTTCGTATTGAACCCAAAGCCGTCGCCCGTGCCGTACGAGGCGCCAGTCGCCAGCGTCTCGCCGATATCCGTTGGTCCGGTCAGTCCGGTAAAGGAATCGAGCGGAGTCGACGGTCCCCAGGGATAGGAAAAGGCGCCCGGCTTGCCTGTAAAGATATAGGCGAGATCGCCCTTGATGGTCGGTACCAGGGTGGCGCTTTGCACGGAACGCGTGAGGCCCATGACATCGAGCGAGCCGCTCGTCTCGGCCAGAACGCCCCAGTCTGAGCCGTTGGTATATGAGTTGATGTAGATATTGACGGCGGCGTCGGCCGACGAGGCAAACAGCGACAGGCTCGCGACGGTCGCGAGCAGAGCGATCTTCATGTTGTGGTCTCCCTGTGTGGTCGACGATTCCCCCGCCGATTAACGGATATTAACCAATTAATTAGGATCGTAAGCTTTTTCCTAAGCTGCCAATGTCCTGTTTTGAGACGTTACAGGCAGCGGTCCTACGCCTGCCGAAGTCGAGGCGCCTCACGTGCTCCCCTCCAGTCTATCACTCTCACAAACAAAACTGCTTTGCCTGATTGAGGCGCGCCCCCCATATGCGCCGCACGAGACTTGCAGGGACATGATGATGAGCGACGAATTTGACTTCGACCTGTTCGTGATCGGCGCGGGGTCGGGCGGTGTGCGCGCGGCGCGGGTCTCGGCGAGCCATGGCGCGCGGGTCGCGGTGGCGGAGGAATTTCGCGTCGGCGGCACCTGCGTGATCCGCGGCTGCGTACCCAAGAAGATGCTCGTCTATGGCGCCCATTTTGCCGAGGATTTGAAGGACGCGCGCCGTTTCGGCTGGGATGTGCCGGACTGCAAGTTCGACTGGCCCGTGCTGCGCGACAATGTGCTTGCCGATGTCGACCGTCTCGAAGGGCTCTACAAGCAAACGCTCGATAATAATAAAGTGACGGTGTTCCCCGAGCGCGCGACCATCGAAGGGCCGCACAGCCTGCGCCTCGCGAGCGGCAAGATCGTCACCGCGAAGAACATTCTTGTCGCGACCGGCGCATGGCCGATGGTGCCCGAATTTCCCGGCGCGGAGCACGGCATTACCTCCAACGAGGTCTTCCATCTCGAGACGCTGCCGCGCCGAGTGGTCATCTTCGGCGGCGGCTATATCGCCAATGAATTTGCCGGTATTTTCAACGAATTCGGCTCCACGGTGACGCTCGTCCTGCGCGGCGACGCGATCCTGCGCGGCTATGATAACCAGATTGTCGACCGGCTGCTCCAGATCAGCCTCTCCAAGGGCATCAACTTCCGCTTCAATGCGCCGCCGGAGAAGATCGAGAAGCTGGAGGATGGCTCGCTCCTCGTCCATGTCGGCGGGAGCGGCGATCCGATCCCCGCCGATCTCGTCCTGTTCGCGACTGGCCGCACGCCCAATATCGCCGGGCTGGGCCTGGAAAATGCCGGGGTCGTGATCGAAAAGGGCGCGATCAAGGTCGACGAGCATAATCGCACCAATGTCCAGAGCATCTATGCGGTGGGCGACGTGACCGACCGCGTGCAACTCACGCCTGTCGCCATCCGCGAAGGGCAGGCATTTGCGGACACTGTGTTCGGCAACAATCCGCGCACGGTCGATTATGCGAACATTCCCTCTGCAGTGTTCAGCCATCCGCCAATCGGCGCGGTCGGTCTCACTGAAGGCGAGGCGCGCAACACAATTGGCAATATCAAGGTCTATACGTCCGACTTCCGCCCGATGAAAAATGTGCTCGCCGGGCGCAACGAACGCAGCCTCTACAAAATGGTATGCGACGCCAACACAGGCAAAGTCGTGGGCCTGCACATGATCGGCCCGGATGCGCCGGAAATCCTTCAGGCGGCGGCCATCGCGGTGAAGGCTGGGCTCACCAAGCAGGATTTCGACGATACCGTCGCGCTCCACCCGAGCATGGCGGAAGAACTGGTGCTGATGCGCTAGGGCTTGCGGGGGACGTTCGGCGCCTCCAGCCCGATCAGGTGAAATGATAAGGCACGATCCCGCTATGATCCGGCGCCACATGGATAGCTCGATCGATCGGCGGAAAAGCACGCTGATCGCATGCCTGGCGCGGACAGAGCCGACAGCCCGGGCCGATCGGTGTCGCGGCCGCCTCATCGGTCAGGCGTAGCCCGTCCGCATAGACGAAGTGGGCCGCATGTTCGGCCTCGCAGCCCAGCGCCACCGCATAGCGGCGGGGCGCGCGCGCATAGCTGCCTGACGGTTTGACCAGCCCCTTGGCCATCGAGATATAGCGCGCGCCATCGGGCATCTCTGCGAGTTGGACGATGATCCGGTCAGGGATCGCCACGGCCTCATGCACGGCCCAGAGCGGGCAATTCCCGCCGAAGCGCCCGAATTGCAGACGTGTGGCGGAGTGCCGCTTGGTGACGTTACCGGCCATATCGATCCGGCAGAAAAAGAACGGAATGCCGCGCTGTCCTGCGCGCTGAAGCGTCGAGAGGCGATGGCAGGCCTGCTCGAAGCTGACGCCGTAGAGGCGCGAGAGCGGATCAATATCATGGCGCAGTTCGCGTGCGCTGGCGCGGAAGGCGCCATAAGGCATGAGCAGAGCAGCCGCGGCGTAATTGGATAGGCCCAAAAGCAGCAGGTCGTCCGCCACCGGATCGCCCAACTGCGCATCGACCACGATCTCGCGCATCTGCGCCCCAAGCTCGAATTGCATGAGCTGGTTGGCGAGCTGAAACGCGCGGCTGGGCGCGGGAAGCACAGCACTCACCGTGAGAACGCGGGCGCTGGCATTGTAGCTGCGCAACGTCGTCGCGTCGGTTTCCGAGAGCCGGCTGCGGCATTCATGACGCTCGGCCAATGCGGCGGCGAGGCGCGCGCCGTTATTCGCGCCGTTGAGGCCCAGAGCGGTGTGCACATCCTCGGCGGCGACATCGAGCGCGTGAACATAATTGCCGGCCTCGTGAAACCAGTCGCGCACCAGCTCCCAGGGCGAGCGGGCCATGGGCGCGGCTTCCATGTCGATCGCTTCGCCGGTCATGGCGAGGCGTTGCTGCGTGTGGCGCAGGACATGGTGCAGATCGACGAAGCGCGCCGCAAAATCCGGGAATTGCAGATGCAGACGCTCGGCGCGTTCGGGGGCGGGCGGGGCCGATCCCATAGCAGGATCGTTGAGCGCCCAGTTGAACGCGCCCAGCAACTGCTCTTCCTGCCGCTCGTCGAAGCTGGACCAGTCGAGCGGGAAGGCACTGGCAAGCGCGGCCTTGACCTTTGCCGTCAAAGGCCGATCATCATTTTCGAGTTGCGAGAGATAGGAGACGGAGATGCCCAGCGTCTGCGCCATCGCTTTCTGGTCCATCCGATGGTCGAGCCGAAGCTGGCGAACCTTGGGGCCGATGAACAGTCTGGTGCCGCGTGCCATGGATTCTCGTAATCCGCAAAAGGCGGGTTTGCAATTCCGCAAATCCGCATGGAATCGGCCGTATCGTTAGAGAAGTGCAGTCCGCTAATTCTGCAAATGGGGAAGTCTGTGTCTGAATTGCCAATCATTGCCCAGCTCGAAGCGCGGCGCGAGGCGGCGCGAATGGGCGGCGGTCAGGCGCGCATCGATGCGCAACATGCCCGCGGCAAGCTCACCGCGCGCGAGCGGCTCGACATCCTGCTTGATGCGGGTTCGTTCGAGGAGCTCGACATGTATGTCGAGCATAACTGCACCGATTTCGGCATGGAGGCTCAGAAGATACCCGGTGACGGCGTGGTCACGGGATCGGGCACGATCAATGGCCGGCTTGTCTTCGTCTATGCGCAGGATTTTACGGTCTTCGGAGGCTCGCTGAGCGAACGCCACGCCCAAAAAATATGCAAGATCATGGACATGGCGATGAAGGTCGGCGCGCCGGTCATTGGCCTGTGTGATAGCGGGGGCGCGCGCATCCAGGAGGGCGTTGCTTCGCTTGGTGGCTATGCCGAGGTGTTCCAGCGCAATGTGCTGGCCTCCGGCGTGGTGCCGCAGATCAGCCTCGTCATGGGGCCATGCGCGGGGGGCGCAGTCTATTCGCCGGCCATGACCGACTTCATTTTCATGGTGAAAAACTCCAGCTACATGTTCGTCACGGGTCCGGACGTTGTGAAGACCGTGACCAACGAGATCGTCACGCAGGAGGAACTGGGCGGCGCAGTGACGCACACGACAAAGAGCGGCGTTGCCGACGTGGCCTTCGAGAATGATATCGAGGCGCTGCTCGCGGCGCGCGATTTCTTCGATTTCCTGCCGGAGAGCAATCGCACAGAAGGGCCGGAGCGGCCGACAGCAGACGAGTGGGATCGCGAGGAGCCGAGCCTCGATACGATCGTCCCGGCCAGCCCCAACCAGCCCTATGACATGCATGAGGTCATCCGCAAAACGCTGGACGAGGGCGATTTCTTCGAGATCCAGCCGGCCCATGCGGCGAACATCATCTGCGGCTTCGGGCGGGTCGAGGGGCGCACTGTGGGCATCGTGGCGAACCAGCCGACCGTGCTGGCGGGCGTGCTCGACATTAATGCCAGCAAGAAAGCCGGGCGGTTCGTGCGCTTCTGCGATGCGTTCTCGATCCCCATCGTGACCTTCGTCGACGTGCCCGGCTTCCTGCCCGGTGTCGCGCAGGAACATGGCGGCATCATCAAGCATGGCGCAAAGCTGCTTTTCGCTTATGCCGAGGCGACTGTGCCCAAGATCACGATCATCACGCGCAAGGCCTATGGCGGCGCCTATGACGTGATGGCGAGTAAGCATCTGCGCGGCGATTTCAACTATGCCTGGCCGACAGCCGAGATCGCCGTGATGGGCGCAAAGGGCGCGGTGGAGATCATCTTCCGCTCATCCAATGGCGACGCGGGCAAAGTCGCCGAGCGTATCGCCGAATATGAGACGCGCTTCGCCAATCCGTTCGTGGCGGCTTCAAAGGGCTTCATCGACGAGGTGATCATGCCGCATGCGACACGGAAAAGAGTGGCGCTGGGGCTACGGAAGCTGCGAGGGAAGCAGTTGGATAACCCATGGAAGAAGCATGACAATATTCCGCTATGAGCGTCCATCGACGTCATTGTCATTTGGTAATGTTGCGCCCGTGGATTGTCGCGTCGATGCGCTCTTCGCAATGACGGCGTGGGCGCTATGAAGCTCGGCCGCCTCAACCATGTCGGTATCGCTACGCCGTCGATCGATGAGAGCATCGCCTTCTATCGCGATGTGATGGGCGCTGAGTTGATTCGCGAACCTTTCGATATGCGCGAACAAGGCGTGCGCGTATGTTTTGTCGAGACGCCTGGGCTTGCTGGCACCGCCGGCACGCAGATCGAGTTGCTCGAGCCGCTGGGTGAAAACTCCCCCATCTCCGCCTTTCTCGCGAAAAATCCCGCGGGAGGGCAGCATCATCTCTGCTATGAAGTGCCGGACATTGCGGCGACGCGCGCGTGGTTCGAGGGCAAGGGCAAGCGGGTGTTGGGTCCGACGCGGATCGGGGCGCATGGCATGCCAGTCTTCTTCGTCCATCCCAAGGACATGGGCGGCGTGCTGACAGAGATTATGGAAAGTCCGAATGGTATATAAGCTTTGACTGATCAGTTTATCCTGTTTTCCATCGAATATGATGTCGCGATTATCACGATTAATCGGCCGGATCGGCTGAACGCGCTGACCCCAGACCTGTTAAGCTCATTGTTATCGCGATTGGACGACTCCGTTGCCGCCGGCGCCGGCGCAATTCTCCTGACCGGCGCAGGCCGCGCCTTCTGCTCGGGTGCGGATCTGGCGGGCGAGGGCGGGATCGTCGCCGATCTGGGCGACACGCTTGAGCGCTCTTATCACCCGCTGATGAACCGGCTCGCGGCGCTCGATATTCCCGTGGTCTGTGCGATCAATGGCCCGGCGGTCGGCGCGGGCGTCGCGCTGGCGCTGGCGGCGGACATCGTGGTGATGGCGCGATCAGCTTATATGCAACTCGGTTTCGTCAATATCGGCCTGGTACCGGATGCGGGCGCGACATGGCTGATCGCCAAGAGCGCCGGGCGCGCAAAAGCGCTGGAAATGGCGCTGCTTGGCGAGCGCATGTCGGCTCAGGAGGCGCAGGATAGCGGCCTTGTCGCGCGGGTCGCGGACGATGAGGTGCTGATGGACGAAGCGCTCGCTATCGCGCGGCAGCTCGCGCGCGGACCAAGCGTCGCCGTCGGGCTCATCCGCAAGCAAGTCGCGGCCGCGCTCAATATGACGATGCCCGAGACGATGGCCGTCGAGGCCGAGCATCAAAGTCGCGCGGGTCGGTCTGAAGATTTCCGCGAGGGGGTTGCGGCCTTTCGGGAGAAGCGCCAACCAGCGTTCAAAGGACGCTGATGACCGAAAAGCCGACAACCAAAAAGCCGACAGCCGACGACTGGCGCGCGCGCGCCGCGCAGGAAGCCAGGGGAGAACCGCTCGACTGGCGCACGCCCGAAGGCATTGCCGTAAAGCCGCTCTACACCGGCGATGATGTCGCTGCGCTCGACCCCGGCCTGCCCGGTTTCGCGCCCTATACGCGCGGCGTGCGCGCCACCATGTATGCCGGGCGGCCTTGGACGATCCGGCAATATGCTGGCTTTTCCACCGCCGAGGACAGCAACGCCTTCTATCGGCGCAATCTCGCGGCCGGTCAGAAAGGTCTCTCGGTCGCCTTCGATCTCGCGACCCATCGCGGCTATGACAGCGATCATCCGCGCGTGGCCGGCGATGTCGGTATGGCGGGCGTGGCGATCGACAGTGTCGAGGACATGAAGATCCTGTTCGACGGAATTCCGCTCGATCAGATGTCAGTTTCGATGACCATGAACGGCGCGGTGATCCCGATCATGGCCTTCTATATCGTCGCGGCCGAGGAGCAGGGCGTCTCTCAGGGCAAGCTGGAAGGGACCATCCAGAACGACATCCTGAAGGAGTTCATGGTCCGCAACACGTATATTTACCCGCCCACACCGAGCATGCGGATCGTGGCTGATATCTTCGCTTATTGCGCGGCGAACATGCCAAAATTCAACAGTATATCCATTTCCGGATATCATATGCACGAGGCCGGGGCGACGGCGGTGCAGGAGCTGGCCTTCACCATCGCGGACGGCATCGCCTATGTCCGCGAAGGCGTGCGCTCGGGGCTGGATATCGACGCGTTTGCGCCGCGGCTGAGCTTCTTTTTCGGCATCGGCATGAACTTGTTCATGGAAGTGGCGAAGCTGCGCGCGGCGCGCGTGCTGTGGCATCGGGCCATGACGACGCTGGGCGCGCAGGACGCCCGCTCGACCATGTTGCGCACGCATTGCCAGACCAGCGGCGTGTCGCTGACTGAACAGGATCCCTATAACAATATTGTACGCACAACCGTGGAAGCGCTGGCCGCAGTGTTAGGTGGAACCCAATCACTTCACACCAACAGTTTTGATGAGGCACTGGCCCTCCCGACCGACTTTTCGGCGCGGATCGCGCGCAACACGCAGATCATCCTCGCCGAGGAAAGCGGCGTGACCAAGGTCGTCGATCCGCTGGGGGGCTCATATTATGTCGAGGCGCTGACAGCCGAACTGGTCGATGCGGCGCAGGCGCTGATCGATCGGGTCGAGGCGGAAGGCGGCATGACGCAGGCCGTTGCGGCGGGCTGGCCCAAGGCGATGATCGAAGAAGCGGCCACCGCGCGGCAGGCGAGGGTAGATCGGGGCGAGGACGTGATCGTCGGCGTGAACATTCATCGGCTGGATGATGAAGCGCCCGTGGCGATCCTCGAGGTCGATAATAGTGCCGTACGAGCGGGGCAGGTGAAGCGGTTGGCGGCCGTGCGGACCGCGCGGGATGAAGCGCAGGTGCGTGGGGCGTTGGATGCGTTGCGCGAGGCGGCGCACAACGCAGGGACGAGCGATTTAGAGTCCAACCTTCTCGCGCTTGCTGTCAAAGCCGCGCGAGCGCGCGCCACGCTGGGTGAGATCAGCGCCGCGATGGAAGACGCGTTCGGTCGCCATGAGACGGTGCCCGCGCCGGTCAGCGGCGTCTATGCCGCGCTTTATGCCGGCGATCCGCGCTGGGCGCAGGTTCTGGAAGGCGTGGCCGCCGTCGGGCGCCGTCTCGGCAAGCCACCGCGTATCCTCATCGCCAAAATGGGGCAGGACGGCCACGACCGGGGTGCAAACCTCATCGCCTCCGCGTTCGGCGACATGGGCTTCGATGTCATTCCCGGCCCGCTATTCCAGACGCCCGCAGAAGCGGCGACGCTGGCTATCGTCAACCAGGTCGATCTGGTCGGTGCATCCAGCCTTGCGGGAGGCCACAAGAGCCTGATTCCCGAGCTTATCGCGCATCTTCGCGAAGCTGGGCGGGCTGATATCCGCGTGATTGTCGGCGGGGTCATCCCGCCGCAGGATTATGAAGCCCTGCGCGCGGCAGGGGTGCAGGGCATATATGGTCCGGGCACGAATATCGTTGAGGCCGCGGAGGATGTGCTGCGGCTGCTGGGCCATAATTTGCCCCGTCGCGAATCCGGCGATCTGGGTTAGATTGCGGCAAGATTTCAGGAGAATGAAGACATGAGCGAGCATCTGGACACATTGGCGATCCACGGCGGCACGGCGCCCGACCCCACCACCAAGGCGCGGGTTACGCCGATCTACCAGACGTCATCCTATGTATTTGACGATGCCGATCATGCCGCGCGGCTCTTCAATCTGGAAGAGTTTGGCAACATCTATTCGCGCCTGATGAACCCCACCAACGACGTGCTCGAAAAGAAGATCGCGGCGCTGGAAGGTGGCGTGGCGGCGCTCGCGGTCGGCTCTGGCCATGCCGCGCAGTTCCTCGCTTTTCATACGCTGATGGAGCCGGGTTGCCATATCGTTGCGGCAAACAAGCTTTACGGTGGATCGCTCAACCAGATCGGCCATAGTTTCAAGAAATTCGGCTGGACCTCGACTTTTGTGGATGCGGACGATCCCGCCAATATCGCGGCTGCCATCACCGACAAGACGCGCTGCATCTTCATCGAGAGCCTCGCCAATCCGGGCGGCGTGGTCCAGGATATCGCCGCCATCGCGAAGATCGCGCATGATGCCGGCATCCCCCTCATCGTCGACAATACGCTGGCCACGCCGATGCTCTGCCGCCCGATCGAACATGGCGCGGACATTATCGTCCATTCTACCACCAAGTTCCTGAACGGTCATGGCAATAGCATTGGCGGCGTGATCGTGGACTCCGGGCGCTTCGACTGGGCGGCGTCGGACAAATTTCCGTCGCTCACCAAGCCCAATCCCAGCTATCATGACATGGTGCTGCATGATGCGCTCGCGCCCATCGGCCCGATCGCGTTCATCATCGGCTGCCGGGTTCTGGGCCTGCGCGATCTCGGCCCTGCCATGGCGCCAATGAACGCCTTCCTGACGCTGACCGGCATGGAAACGCTGGCGTTGCGCATGGAGCGGCATTGCAGCAATGCCCTTGCGCTTGCGCTCTGGCTTCAGAAGCACCCGAAGGTCACGTGGGTGAGCTATGCGGGCCTGCCGGGCGACAAATATCATGCGCTTTGCCAGCAATATCTGGGCGGGCGCGGCGGCGCGGTGTTCACCTTCGGCGTCCAGGGCGGCTATGAGGCGGGCAAGACGCTGGTCAATTCGGTCAAGCTGTTCAGCCTGCTTGCCAATATCGGTGATACCCGCAGCCTCATCATTCACCCCAGCTCGACCACCCACCGCCAGCTTGGCGAAAGCGAGCAGGTCGCGGCGGGGGCAGGGCCGGATGTGGTGCGCGTCTCCGTCGGCATCGAGCATATCGATGACATCATCGCCGATCTCGCGCAGGCGCTGGATCAAATCTGAGAGCCCTGCTAGCGAGGCGACATGACCAACACGACCCTGCTCTCCGAGCGCCATATCGATCAGCCCCGCACCGACTGGACCCGCGACGAGATCGCCGCCTTGTTCGACATGCCGTTCATGGACCTGATCCACGACGCGCAGGCGATCCACCGCGCGCAGCATCCGCGCAACGAGGTGCAGCTCTCGACGTTGCTGTCGATCAAGACCGGCGGTTGCCCAGAAGATTGCGGCTATTGCAACCAGTCGGCGAGCGCGCAAAGCGGCCTCAAGGCGACGAAGCTGATGGAAGTGCAGGCCGTCATGCAGGCCGCCGCGCAGGCCAAGGATCATGGCTCCGGGCGTTTCTGCATGGGCGCGGCCTGGCGCAATCCTAAGGACAAGGACATGCCCGCCCTCATCGAGATGGTGAAGGGCGTGCGCGCCATGGGCATGGAAACCTGCATGACGCTGGGCATGTTGACGCCCAAGCAGGCGGACATGCTCGCTGAGGCGGGCCTCGATTATTATAATCACAATATCGATACAGCGCCGGAGAAGTATGCCGAAGTCATCACGACGCGGACCTTCGAGGATCGGATCGATACGCTGGAAGCAGTGCGCGCGGCGGGCATCAATGTCTGCTGCGGCGGCATTGTCGGCATGGGCGAGACGCGCAGCGACCGCATCGGCTTCATCCATGCGCTGAGCACCATGCCGCATCCTGAGAGCGTGCCGATCAATGCGCTGGTGCCGGTCAAGGGCACTGTGCTGGGCGACATGCTGGCCGATACGCCGCTCGCGAAGATCGACGAGATCGAGTTCGTGCGCACGGTTGCCGTTGCGCGCATCACGATGCCGCTGAGCATGGTGCGGCTCAGCGCAGGGCGCGAGAGCATGTCGGAAAGCTGCCAGGCGCTGTGCTTCATGGCAGGCGCGAACAGCATCTTTACCGGCGACCGCCTGCTGACAACGCCGAATGCGGGTGACGACAAGGACGCGGCCTTGTTTGCCAAGCTGGGTGTCGTGGCGATGCAGGCTGCGCCGCATGGGCATCTTGAGGAAGCGGCTGAGTGAGCGAGGGCGAGCGCTACGAGGGTCGGCCGTTTCTCAGGCTCCTCGATTGCTTTGTCCTGCGGGCGATCGGGCAACTGGACGCGGCGCAGAACGAGGCTCTCTCCAGCATCGAACCCAAGCTGGCAGAAGTCTATGGCGGGGAAGCCACGTGGTTTCAGGTCGTCGCCGACCAGATGCAGTTTCCCGAAGGCATTGAGGCAAGCATCAACGATGTCTGGGAAGCCGCGCTCGGCAAGGCGGCAGAGATGAACATGCAGATCGATCCCGCCGAATTCACCCGACAGTTTGTGGACACGAACTTCCAGTAATGGCCATCTCCAAGATCCTCATCGCCAACCGTGGCGAGATCGCCTGCCGGGTGATCCGCACGGCGCAGCGGATGGGGATCGGTACGGTTGCGGTCTACTCGGAGGCGGATTCGCGCAGTCCGCATGTGCTGATGGCCGACGAGGCGGTGCTGATCGGGCCTGCTCCGGCGGCGCAAAGCTATTTGCTTGCCGAGACGATCATCGAAGCATGCAAGGCGACGGGAGCGGATGCGGTGCATCCGGGCTATGGCTTCCTCTCCGAGCGGGAGAGTTTTGCGCAACTATGTACTGATAACGATATCATTTTCATCGGACCGTCGCCTGAAGCCATTGCGGCCATGGGGGACAAGATTCAGTCGAAGAAGATTGCTCAGGAATCCGGCATAAATGTCGTGCCCGGCCATATCGGTGCGATTGGCGATAGCGATAAGGCAATACAGATTGCTAATCTGATCGGATATCCGATCATGATGAAGGCTTCGGCAGGTGGCGGCGGCAAGGGTATGCGGCTTGCGCATGACGAAGCTGAGCTGCGCGAGGGTTTCCCGGCCGTGCAGCGAGAGGCGCGCGCGAGCTTTGGCGATGATCGGCTGCTGATCGAGAAGTTCATCGAGGCACCGCGCCATATCGAGATTCAGGTGCTCGGCGACCGGCATGGCAATATCGTCCACCTTGGCGAGCGCGAATGCTCGATCCAGCGGCGCCACCAGAAGGTGATTGAGGAAGCGCCATCGCCCTTCGTGACGCCCGCCATGCGCGCGGCCATGGGCGCGCAGGCCGTCGCTCTGGCGCAGGCCGTGGGCTATTATAGCGCCGGAACGGTCGAGTTCATCGTTTCGGGCAATGATCCGACGGGCCAAGGCTTCTATTTTCTGGAGATGAATACCCGGCTTCAGGTGGAGCATCCGGTAACGGAAATGGTCACGGGTCTCGATCTGGTCGAGCAGATGATCCGCGTCGCCAATGGTGAAAAACTGGGATTTTCGCAGGATGATGTGCGGCTCGACGGCTGGGCTGTCGAGACGCGGGTCTATGCCGAAGACCCATATCGCGGCTTCCTGCCGAGCACCGGGCGGCTGGTGCGCTATACGCTTCCGGCGCAGGGCCGCTTCCCGCCTCTCGATGACGACGCGATGCTGGGCCTTGAGGGCACGGATCTTGAGGACCCATCGGACGCGGCGCCGATCACCGTTCGTGTCGACGACGGCGTTACCGAGGGCGGTGAAGTCTCGATGTTCTACGACCCCATGATCGCCAAGCTCGTCACGCACGGCGCCACGCGCGAGGCCGCCATCGACGCGCAAATCGATGCGCTCGACCGGTTCGAGATTGAGGGGCTGTCGCATAATATCGATTTTCTCTCGGCGCTGATGCAGCATCCGCGCTTCCGCTCGGGCGCGATCACGACCGGGTTTATCGCGGAGGAATATCCGGAGGGTTTCGCCGGGGCGCCGGTTTCGCCCGAGTTGCTGCGTCGCCTGTCCGCCGTCGCGGCCTTTGCCTCCATGGCGCAGGCAGATCGCGCGCGGCGCATTTCCGGTCAGCTTGATGGCCGCCTGCCGCCGCCGACTGACTGGCAAGTTCGAATCGCGGGGGTCGATCATGCGGTCATCATCCATGGCGACGATGTGACTGTGGACGGCGCGGCGCTGGTGATGGCGCTGGATTACACGCCAGGTGATAGGATCATCGAGGCGGAATTCGGTGCCGATGGGGATGAAGAAGACTCGCTCGCGGTGCGGATCGCGCCGCTGCGGACCGGCTGGCGCCTGACGACACGCGGCGCGTCGCATGATGCCCGCGTGCTCCCCGCTCATATCGCCGTCCATGCGCCGCACATGATCGAGCGGACACCGCCGGACCTGTCGCGCTTCCTGCTCAGCCCGATGCCGGGCCGCTTGGTGGCGCTTCATGTCGGCGAGGGCGACCGGGTCGAAAGCGGGCAGGCGCTCGCCGTCGTTGAAGCGATGAAGATGGAGAATATCCTGCGCGCGACGCGAGCCGGGACGGTCGCGAAAGTCGCCGCCGCGCCGGGCGATACGCTGGCGTTGGACCAGATGATCCTCGAACTTCTGTCCTGATTTTCGGCTGAATTCCGTCTAAAATCAGCTAAATGTGAATCCGGACTTGTGAAATTCCCGGAACTGGTCTCAATTCGTGAGCAAGGTACGAGCGGCGCAAAGCTGCCTGCCCATTTTGCATCGGAGAGGATGACCAAAATGAAGAGCCTGTCGGCATTTGGGGCGCTTGCCCTCTCGGCCGCGAGCCTGCTGGCGATCAGCGGCGCGCAGGCCCAGGCACCGGTTCATTGCGACCGCGCTTGCCTGATCAAACTGACCGACGATTATATCGCGGCGCTCGTCAAACATGACCCCAAGGCCGTGCCGATCTCCGCCAATGCCCGCCTTGTCGAGAATGTGAAGCGCACGAAGCTCGGCGAAGGCCTGTGGCAGACAGCGAGCGGCGGCCCGACGAAATTCTCGCTGCATGTGCCTGACGCGGCGAACCAGACGGCGGGCTGGATCGGCATGATCCAGAATAAGGGCGAGCCGGCAATGGTCGCGATCCGCCTCAAGCTCGACAAGGGCAAGATTGTCGAGGCCGAACATCTCGTCACGAGCATCCGCAAGGAGCAGCTTGAGCGCGTCCAGACGGTGCGACCGGGCCTGCTTGCGACGGTCCCGGTGGCCAGCCGGATGCCGCATGACAGGCTCATTGCGATGGGCCTGTCTTATTATGACGCGCTCGACGATAATGACGGCACCAAGATGCCCTTTGCCGCGGACTGCGAGCGGCACGAAAATGGCATGATCACGGCCGGGCTGGGGCCGAGCGTCGGCGCGGGACCGAACGGGGTGGGGGCCTCGCCAATCGCGCGGGATTGCGCCGGTCAGCTCAGCAGCAATGCGATGGCCTATATCACCAGGATTGATGATCGCCGGGTGTTTGCGGCCGATCCGGAGACGGGTCTCGTCATGGGCCTGTCGCACTTCCGTCACCCGATGGATTTCGCGCCTTATCCGGTGAAGGCGCTGGATGGCACGGTGATCATGTACGACACCAAGCGCTTCAACTTCGCGCCGTTCGATCTGCCCGCCGCGCACATCTACAAGATCGGCGCCGACGGGAAGGTGCACGAGATCGAGGCCATGGGCTTCATGGCGCCGCTCAACGCACCGACTGGCTGGGAAGGCTGACGCCGGCAGCGTCTGACCGCTCAGATTTGCAGGTCGCGCGGCACGGCGACCTTCGGCACGCGAAAGCCCATGGCGACCCATGCGCCGAGGAGCCGGGCGAAGAATGAGAGTGTATGTTTCCGGGGATTGGGCACGTCATCTGGCAGGATGCTGCGGTCCTCCACGTCCCCGGTCATCGTCCGCAGGTCCGGCGCAGGCCGCGAGCCCTCCGGCCAGAGCGATCCGTACAGGCTGAGCCAGTGCCCTGACTGGAAATCGAGGAACATGGGCGTGTTGCAGCAGGTTGCGACAATCCGCCGGCTGGGAGACTTCGGCGTCAGGCGAAAGCCCGCGAGCTGCGCGGCGCCGTCCGCGATCCGCACCCGGTCCTTGCGGTAGAGTACGAAAGGCGTGCCGCCATAATCGGTCAGCACCTGCGGCGCGCCGGGCAGTGCCTGAATCCGCGCGCCGGCCGTGCGGCAGCTCGTGCAACAGCATTCCGCCGTGACTATCGGATCGCCGGTCAGGTCCAGGCGGACCTTGCCGCAGGTGCAGTGGAGATGCGTCTCGGTCATGTCGGGCCTCCTCCTTTGCGCAACCGGTCGCCCTCATTGCTGACGGCGGCCGATGCTCCTACGCCGCCGCGCGTCAGTCGTTTGGCGCCGTGATGCTGCGCGACTTGAACAGCCATTTGCCGTCGAGCCGTACCAGTTCGTCAATGCCGTTGCCCGCCGCGACCACGGTCGTGGGGTCGCCCTGCTTCTCGGGCTTGCGGATCGTGATCCAGTAATAGTGGAACACCGCGTGGTCCTTGTCCTTGAACTCGATCCACTTGTTGGTTTCCATGTGGAGCAGCGGCGAGATGATCCGGTCGGTCGGCTTGGCATCGCGGCGCAGCGCGGCGATCATCTTGTGGAGCGCGTCGCGGCCCTTGGTCGGGCCGAAGCTGCCATCGGGCGTGTAAACCGCGACATAGCCATCGGGATCGAACGTATCGAGCGCGCGGGCATAGCGCCAGGCGAGATGCTCGATCTCGTCCCTGTCGCGGGCCTCGCGGAGCACGTCTGCGTCACTCTTGGCTGCCGCGAATAGGGGCGCGGATCCCAGCCCTGAAACCATGAGCGTTGCCGCCAGCATGGCTGCGGTAAATGTCTTGCGAAGGTGCATTTCGGTCCTCTCCTCCCGTTATGTTGTCGTTGGACCGTTATCCGGCCTCGGCTTGGTGACTGCCATAGTTGCGGATGCCCGGCCAGTCCGATTTCCCCGTTTCCAAGGGCGGTGCAGTTGCGTACAGCCATGGGTAGGAAGATTTCGGGGGAACAGGCATGGCAAGCGCGGCGGTGCCGGCAACGGTTTCGGGTACGCAACAATCGATCCCGAAAGTCATTGGCGCTTCAGCGCTCGGCACCATCTTCGAATGGTATGACTTCTTCATCTACGGGACTTTGGCCTCCGCCGGTATCATCGGGCGTACATTCTTCCCCACCGGCAGCGAGACGATGCAGACGCTGCTCGCATGGGCGGGCTTCGCGGTCGGCTTTGGCTTCCGGCCGCTGGGCGCGATCATCTTCGGCTATCTGGGCGACAGGCTGGGCCGCAAATATACGTTCCTTGCCACCATCATGCTCATGGGCATCGCCACGGCAGGCGTCGGCCTCGTGCCCTCTTATGCGGCCATCGGCATGGCCGCGCCGATCATCATCATCCTGCTGCGCATCTGTCAGGGCCTCGCGCTGGGCGGGGAATATGGCGGCGCTGCCATCTATGTCGCCGAACATGCGCCCAATGGCCGCTCGGGCTTCTACACCAGCTTCATCCAGGCGGCCGTGGCGGGTGGCTTCATCCTCAGCCTGCTCGTCGTGCTGGCCTGCAAGAGCGGGATGACGGCGGAAAGCTGGGACGCATGGGGATGGCGCCTGCCATTCCTGCTCTCGCTGATCCTGCTGGCCATATCGGTGTGGATGCGCGCGCAGCTCAATGAAAGCCCGGTCTTCGTGGCGATGAAAGCGGCGGGCAAGATGAGCAAGAACCCCTTTGTGGAGAGCTTCACCTATCCCGGCAATCACCGACGGCTGACCGTCGCGCTATTCGGCGTCGCGGCTGGGCTCACGGTCATCTGGTACACCGCCAATTTCCAGGTTCTTTCGTTCCTGACCGGGCCGATGAAGGTGATGGGCACCGCCGCACAGATCACCGTCGCGCTGGGTACGGCCGTCGGCTCGGGCTGGTTCGTGCTCTTTGGCCACCTCTCCGACACGCTGGGCCGCCGCCGCGTGATCGCGACTGGTTATGTGCTGACTCTGCTGCTGCTCCTGCCGATCTTCTGGCTGATCGGCAGTCAGGCCAATCCCGGCCTAAGCCTCGCTGCGGAGCGCGCGCCGATCATCGTGACGGGCCCGAAATGCGATTATGATCCTTTCGCCGCATCCTTCGCGAAGGGGCAGGCAACGCCCTGCGCAAAGCTGATCGATCATCTCGCGGGCAAGGGCGTGCCCTACAAGATGCACGCGGGCGAGAGCCTCGGCGTGACGATCGGCGCTATATCCCTGACCGCAACGGACAATGCGACGGTGGACGCGGGCATCAAGGCTGCGGGCTATAATCTCGCGCCGCAGACGCCGCCGCTGCGCAATCTTGCGATCATCTTCCTTGCCGTGGTCGGGCTCAGCTTTCTCGCGGGCATGACCTTCGGGCCGGTCGCCGCCCTGCTCTGCGAGATGTTCCCGCCCGCCGTTCGTTATTCGTCAATGTCTATTCCCTACCATATAGGCACTGGCTACTTTGGGGGCTTCCTGCCGTTGATTGCCAGCTACATGGTCGCAAAGTCAGGAAATCCATATGCCGGTCTCTGGTACACGCTCGCAGTCGTCGGGCTTGCACTCCTGGTCATACTCTGGGGAGAGGGCCGAAGCTGGACAAATAGTCTCGACGCCAAGGACGCTGCTCAGTAACGCCCCTGGTATGACGGACCGTCCTCCAGCGCCTCTCGCGCTCCAACTCGATAGCGCCGCGCTCAAGGCGAACTGGCTCTGGCTTCAGCATAGGAGCGGCGCGGCCGCGTGCGGCGCTGCCATCAAGGCCAACGCCTATGGGCTGGGCGCGGTTCAGGTGCTCGAGCATCTGAAGGATGCTGGCTGCCAGGATTTCTTTGTCGCCACCTGGGAAGAGGCGGCCGAAGTGCTGCCTTATCTCGATGGCGCGTCGCTCTCCGTGCTGCATGGCGTGCGCGAGGCGGACATGGCGTTCGCGCTCGGTACGCCGGTGCGCCCGGTGCTCAATTCGCTGGAACAGATCGCGCGCTGGAAGGCGGCCAATGGCGGTCCCTGTGACATCATGATCGATACCGGCATGAACCGGCTCGGCCTCGACGCCAATGACGTGAAGGCCGATCTGTTCGAAGGGCTCGAGATCGAGACGCTGATGAGCCATCTCGCCTGCGCGGACGAGCCGGATCATCAACTCAACATGATCCAGCCGATGATCCTCAAGCAGATGAGCCGCCGGGTCGGTGCGCGCCGCCTGAGCCTCGCTAATAGCGCAGGCATTTTGGCTGGCGATGCGTTCACCTTCGATCTGACGCGGCCGGGCATTGCGCTTTATGGCGGCATTCAGCGCGCCGAGGGCACGGGGCATATCAAGCAGGTGGTGACGCCGCGTGCGCAGATTCTCCAGCGGCGCGTGGTGCGCGGCGGGGAGTCCGTGGGTTATGGCGCGACCTATGTGGCCGACCGCCAGCGTGAAGCGGCCGTCATCAACCTTGGCTATGCGGACGGCTATTATCGGGCGTTTTCAGGCATGGGCTCAGCCAAGCTGGGCGATCTCCTGCTGCCGATCATGGGCCGCGTCTCCATGGACCTGATCACCATAGATGTGGACGCAGCGCCGGAGCTTCAGGAAGGCGACTGGGTCGACATCGATTTCGACCTGCCCATGAGCTCGGCTTTTTCGGGCATGTCGCAATATGAACTGCTGACGGGCCTTGGCCGCCGCTTCGAGCGCGTCTGGAGCTGATCTGACAAAGCAGTGCTCCTGCAAGAGCAGGAGCCTAGGGCGTATGTGATGCCTCTTCGCGCCCGCTCCAGTGAGCGCTTGAGCCTCTAATGCGCCGGTGCGGCGATCGCCTGTGCGCTGGCGGCGCGCACCACATCGCGCAGGGCGCGGACGATCTGCTGCACTGTCGCAGGCTTACGGACCGCCGTGCAGCTTGAGAACTCGCTGCTATAGTCCAGATCCTCATAGCCCGTGCAGAAGATGAACGGGATGCCGGAGCGGCGCAGCGAGCGGGCCAGCGGGAAGACCGGCGATCCGCCCAGATCGACGTCGAGAATAGCGGCATCCGGCCGGGACTGGTCATGGAGGATGCGATTGGCGTCTTCGATCGATCCGGCAACGCCAAGCACGTTCCAGCCGAAATCCTTGAGCGAATGCGAGAGCTGCATGGCGAGCAAAGGCTCGTCCTCGACGATGAGCAATGTGCCGCCGTCGGTCTCATGGTCGATCGCGCGGGCGGGCACGCGCGCCGCTATGGCCTTCGCGGGCGTGGCGACCGGGCTTTCCTGCACACCCTGAAGCGCGGTTTCGGGCAGGCTCATCATGAGGCCATAGCCGCTCGGGTCCCAATGGCCCCGGTAGGATCCGCCAAGCTGGCTTTCGATGATCTGCTGGATGAGGGTCGATCCGAAGCCCGGCGCGCTGGGCGCCGTCACTGGCGGACCGCCATGCTCGCGCCAGCTCAGCCAGATGGAGCCGGTTTCCGTCCGCTCCCAGGTCAGAAAAACATGGCCTTCTGGCCCGGACAGGGCGCCATATTTAACCGC
>Ga0247738_10000205_pt1 | contig 24895 bp, 36 predicted proteins | sample UWRJL013104B2_FD_180936 | JGI IMG/M metagenome (GOLD analysis project Ga0247738, IMG submission 180936) | Plant litter microbial communities from Arlington Agricultural Research Station in Wisconsin, United States - UWRJ-L013-104B-2 | ecosystem: Environmental > Terrestrial > Plant litter >...
GTGGCCGAGTGATGTCCACGTGCTCGCGGAGCGGGCATCCGGCGGTCGATCCGACCCGGGGGTGCGCCGGCACGCGCTCGGGATCGACTCGGCCGACGTGGCCGTTCTGCACGGCATCCGGGTGACGAGTCTTGCGCGGACCGTCGTCGACCTGGCAGCCACCTCCACGCTTCATTCGGCAGTGGCGACCGTGGATGCCGCTGTGCACCGGCCACGCTATGGCACGGCCCGTCTGACTCGAACCGATCTGCTGGAGCAGTACGACCGCATGCTCCCGTTCCGCGGGTCACGGCGGGCTCGCGAGGTCATCGACTTTGCGGAGGCAGGCGCTGCCTCACCCCGGGAGTCGGCGAGCAGGGTGACGATCGCTCTCGCGGGCTTTCCCCGCCCCCAGTTGCAGCGGCCCTTCATGGTCGACGGGAGTGAGGTGTTCGTCGACTTCTACTGGGCGGAGGCTGACTGCATCGGCGAGTGCGACGGCGACGCCAAGTACGTTGACCCCTCCATGCTGGGCGGGCGCACGCCGGCCGAGGTCGTCCTCGCGGAGAAGCGGAGGGAGGACGCGCTGCGCGCCCAGGTCAGCCGGTTCGTGCGGTGGGAGGCCAGGCTCGCGCTGGACGCCGCGTCGCTCACGCGCAAGCTCACGGCGGCTGGCCTCGCCCGCACGTTCGCGCCCTCTCCGTTGCGCGGGAGGTAGCGTTATACGCGGGAACTGTGATTCGCGCGGATGACCGCAACTCCCGCGCAACGCGGGCCGACCGCGACACGCCGGGCGCGACACGCCCGGGTTGCAGCAAATGCGCGCGTGTGGCAAACTCGTCTAGTTCAACATTCTCCGCCCACGGGCGTGAGATCACTTCCAGGCAGTGCATAGTCCGAGTCCAAGACTTCAGAGACTAGGCCGCGGGAAGCAGAACACGGATCAACCACCTTCCTTTGGTCGTGCACTCGTGCGCGTCCACGGTGCTGCGGAAGCACAGGGGTGGTGGTGACAGCAGTAATTGACACATAAACAGTGGTGCGAAAGCAGAAGTGCTGAGCATGTTGATGTATAGAGAGTGAGCCAGCCATGGCGGGACAGAAGATCCGCATTCGACTGAAGTCGTACGACCACGAGGTCATCGACTCGTCGGCGCGCAAGATCGTCGACACGGTTACCCGTGCCGGTGCAACGGTTGTCGGCCCCGTGCCGCTGCCCACCGAGAAGAACGTGATCGCCGTGATCCGCTCCCCTCACAAGTACAAGGACAGCCGCGAGCACTTCGAGATGCGCACCCACAAGCGGCTCATCGACATCATCGATCCCACGCCCAAGGCCGTCGACTCGCTCATGCGTCTCGACCTGCCGGCCGACGTCAACATCGAGATCAAGCTGTAGAGCTTCGACGTAGATAGCCGATAGGAAAACCATGTCAAAGAACACCAAGGGTCTGCTGGGCAAGAAGCTCGGCATGACGCAGGTCTGGGATGCGAACAACAAGCTCGTTCCCGTGACCGTCGTCGAGATCACCCCCAACGTTGTCACCCAGCTGCGCACCCAGGAAGTCGACGGCTACACCGCCGTGCAGATCGCCTACGGCCAGATCGACCCCCGCAAGGTCACCAAGCCGCTCACCGGCCACTTCGACAAGGCGGGCGTCACTCCCCGTCGTCACCTGACCGAGCTGCGCACCGATGACACGAGCGAGTACAGCCTCGGCCAGGAGCTGACCGTCGACCTCTTCGAGGCCGGCCAGAAGGTCGACGTCATGGGCACCAGCAAGGGCAAGGGCTTCGCCGGTGTCATGAAGCGCCACAACTTCAAGGGTGTCTCGTCGAGCCACGGTTCGCACCGCAACCACCGCAAGCCCGGCTCGATCGGTGCATCCTCGACCCCCAGCCGTGTCTTCAAGGGCATGCGCATGGCGGGCCGCATGGGTGGCGACCGCGTCACCGTGCTGAACCTCACCGTCCACTCGGTCGACCTCGAGAAGGGGATCGTGCTCGTCAAGGGCGCCGTTCCCGGTGCTCGCGGCCGCATCGTCTTCGTCCGCAACGCAGTGAAGGGGGCCTAGTCCTCATGGCTACCTCAATCAACGTCGTCGACTCCGCCGGCAAGAAGACCGGCTCGGTCGACCTTCCCGCGGCGATCTTCGACGTGCAGACCAACGTCCCGCTGATCCACCAGGTCGTCGTGGCCCAGCGCGCAGCAGCGCGCCAGGGCACGCACAAGACCAAGGGTCGCGGCGAGGTGTCGGGTTCCGGCGTCAAGCCGTTCAAGCAGAAGGGCACCGGCCGCGCCCGCCAGGGTTCCGTCCGCATGCCGCAGCACCGCGGCGGTGGCACGGTCCACGGCCCGCAGCCGCGCGACTACTCGCAGCGCACCCCCAAGAAGATGATCGCCGCAGCCCTGCTCGGCGCCATCTCCGACCGGGCCCGCGGCGAGCGCCTCACCATCGTTGACTCGCTGGGCAAGGGCGACGTTCCCTCGACGAAGGCCGCAGCAGCAGTGCTCGCGTCGGTGTCGGGCAAGAACGTGCTCATCGTGCTCGAGCGCGGCGACGAGGTCAGCTACAAGAGCGTGCGCAACCTCAAGCAGGTTCACGTTCTGTTCGCCGACCAGCTCAACGCCTACGACGTCGTGAACAGCGACGACATCGTCTTCACCAAGGCCGCCTTCGACTCGTTCGTCGACTCCAAGGCACCCAAGACCAAGGAAGAGGTCAGCGCATGACCGTCACGTACAAGGACCCGCGCGACGTGATCTTCGCGCCCGTCGTGTCCGAGAAGAGCTACAGCCTGATCGACGACGGCAAGTACACCTTCGAGGTCGACCCCCGTGCCAACAAGACCGAGATCAAGCTCGCCATCGAGAAGATCTTCGGTGTCAAGGTCGGATCGGTCAACACGCTGAACCGTACGGGCAAGACCCGCCGTACGCGTTTCGGCACCGGTAAGCGCAAGGACACCAAGCGTGCGATCGTCACGCTCAAGTCCGGTTCCATCGACATCTTCACGGCTGTCGGCTAGGGACTGAGGAGAGAAAACAATGGCTATTCGCAAGTACAAGCCCACGACCCCCGGTCGTCGCGGTTCCTCGGTGGCAGATTTCGCCGAGATCACCCGCTCGACCCCGGAGAAGTCGCTGCTCCGTCCGCTGCCGAAGACCGGTGGGCGTAACAACGCCGGCCGCATCACGACGCGCCACATCGGTGGTGGCCACAAGCGCCAGTACCGCGTGATCGACTTCAAGCGCAACGACAAGGACGGCATCAACGCCCGCGTCGCCGAGATCGAGTACGACCCCAACCGCACGGCGCGCATCGCGCTGCTGCACTTCGTTGATGGTACGAAGCGGTACATCGTCGCTCCGAACAAGCTCAACCAGGGCGACATCATCGAATCGGGTCCCTCGGCCGACATCAAGCCCGGCAACAACCTGCCGCTCAAGAACATCCCGGTCGGTACCGTCATCCACATGATCGAGCTCCGTCCCGGCGGCGGCGCGAAGATGGCCCGCTCCGCGGGTGCGTCGGTGCGCCTCGTCGCCAAGGACGGCCCCTACGCGCAGCTCCGCCTGCCGTCGGGCGAGATCCGCAACGTGGATGTCCGCTGCCGCGCGACGATCGGCGAGGTCGGCAACGCCGAGCAGTCGAACATCAACTGGGGCAAGGCCGGCCGCATGCGCTGGAAGGGCGTCCGCCCGACCGTCCGTGGTGTCGCCATGAACCCGGTAGACCACCCGCACGGTGGTGGTGAGGGTAAGACGTCCGGTGGACGCCACCCCGTCACCCCCTGGGGCCAGAAGGAAGGCCGCACGCGCAAGCGCAAGCTGCCGAGTGATTCGCTCATCGTCCGACGCCGCAATGTCGGCAAGAAGCGCAAGTAGGAGTCAAGAAGATGCCACGCAGTCTGAAGAAGGGCCCCTTCGTCGACGACCACCTGCTGCAGAAGGTCGTGACGGCGAACGAGGCCGGTAGCAAGAACGTGATCAAGACCTGGTCGCGCCGATCGATGATCATCCCCGTCATGCTGGGACACACCATCGCGGTGCACGACGGTCGCAAGCACATCCCGGTGTTCATCACCGAGACCATGGTGGGCCACAAGCTCGGCGAGTTCTCGCCCACCCGTACCTTCCGTGGACACGAGAAGGATGACAAGAAGGGGCGTCGCCGCTAATGGTTGAATCCATCGCACGCGTGAAGCACATCCGCGTGACGCCGACGAAGGCTCGTCGTGTCGTCAACCTCATCCGTGGCAAGCAGGCCATGGAGGCCCTCGCCATCCTCAAGTTCGCGCCGCAGGGTGCGAGCGAGCCCGTGTACAAGCTCGTCGCGTCGGCCATCGCCAACGCGAAGGTCAAGGCGGATGCCGAGAACAGCTACCTCGACGAGCAGGACCTGTTCGTCGCCGAGGCGTTCGTGGACGAGGGAACGACCCTGAAGCGGTTCCAGCCGCGTGCACAGGGCCGCGCCTTCCAGATCCTCAAGCGCACGAGCCACATCACGATCAAGCTCGCGACTCCGGACGTGGCCGAGGCCAAGACCGTCAAGGCAGGGAAGAAGTAATGGGACAGAAGGTAAACCCCTACGGTTTCCGTCTGGGAATCACCACCGACCACGTGTCGCGCTGGTTCTCCGACAGCACCAAGAGCGGCCAGAAGTACAGCGACTACGTCGCCGAGGACATCAAGATCCGCAACCTCCTCAAGACGAGCCTCGACCGTGCCGGTGTGGCGCGCATCGAGATCGAGCGCACCCGTGACCGTGTCCGCGTGGACATCCACACGGCGCGCCCCGGTATCGTCATCGGCCGCCGCGGAGCAGAGGCCGAGCGCATCCGCGCCGACCTCGAGAAGCTCTCGGGCAAGCAGATCCAGCTGAACATCCTCGAGGTCAAGAACCCCGAGGCCGAGGCTCAGCTCGTCGCGCAGGGCATCGCCGAGCAGCTCACCGCACGTGTGGCGTTCCGCCGCGCGATGCGCAAGGGCCTGCAGGGCGCCCAGCGCACCCCCACGGTCAAGGGTGTTCGCATCCAGGTCTCCGGCCGCCTCGGCGGCGCGGAGATGAGCCGTTCCGAGTTCTACCGTGAGGGTCGCGTTCCGCTGCACACCCTGCGCGCCAACATCGACTACGGCTTCTACGAGGCCAAGACGACGTTCGGCCGCATCGGCGTGAAGGTCTGGATCTACAAGGGCGACATCACGAACAAGGAGCTTGCTCGCGAGCAGGCCAACCAGAAGTCCACCCGTCCGGAGCGCCGTGACGACCGTGGCGGCGACCGCCGCGACAGCCGTCCGCCCCGCACGTCCGCCCCCAAGGCAGACGCACCGGTCGCAGCAGGAGTTGAGGCGTAACCATGTTGATCCCACGCAAGGTCAAGCACCGCAAGCAGCACCACCCCGGCCGTAGCGGCCAGGCCACCGGTGGCACCGTCGTGTCGTTCGGCGAGTACGGCATCCAGGCTCTCACGCCCGCGTATGTCACGAACCGCCAGATCGAGGCAGCTCGTATCGCCATGACGCGCCACATCAAGCGCGGCGGAAAGGTGTGGATCAACATCTACCCCGACCGCCCGCTCACCAAGAAGCCGGCCGAAACCCGCATGGGTTCCGGTAAGGGTTCACCCGAGTGGTGGATCGCGAACATCAAGCCCGGTCGCGTGCTCTTCGAGCTCAGCGGTGTCAGCGAGACCATCGCTCGCGAAGCACTCACCCGTGCAATCCACAAGCTGCCCCTCAAGGCACGCATCATCAAGCGCGAGGAGGGCGACGCATAATGGCGATCGGATCCAAGGAGCTTGCTCCTGTCGAACTCGACACTTTCGAAGACGAGCGTCTCATGGACGAACTGAAGAAGGCGAAGGAAGAACTCTTCAACCTTCGCTTCCAGTCGGCCACGGGCCAGCTCGAGAGCCACGGACGCATTCGCGCGGTCAAGCGCGACATCGCTCGCATCTACACGGTCATCCGTGAGCGCGAGCTGGGCATCCGGGCCACCCCCGTCGCCGTCGAGGTTCCGGCCAAGACGACGACCAAGAAGGCAACCAAGAAGACCGAGGCAGCGGAGCCCGCTGCCGAGGCCACTGACGAGACGAAGGAGGCATAGTCATGGCGAAAGTTACTGAAGAGAAGGCCGCCGCTACCGCCGAGCTCGCTCGCGGTTACCGCAAGAGCCGTCGCGGCTACGTGACCAGCGACAAGATGGACAAGACCATCGTCGTCGAGGTCGAGGACCGCGTTAAGCACCCCCTGTACGGCAAGGTCATCCGCCGTACCTCCAAGGTCAAGGTCCACGACGAGGCGAACGGCGCCGGCATCGGCGACCTCGTCCTCATCAGCGAGACTCGCCCGTTGAGCGCCTCCAAGCGCTGGCGCCTGGTCGAGATCCTCGAGAAGGCGAAGTAGCTCATGCTGCAGCAGGAATCACGAGTCAAGGTCGCCGACAACACCGGCGCCAAGGAACTCCTCACGATCCGCGTTCTCGGCGGCTCCGGCCGTCGTTACGCGGGACTCGGTGACGTCATCGTCGCCACCGTCAAAGACGCGATCCCCGGCGGCAACGTCAAGAAGGGCGATGTGGTCAAGGCCGTCATCGTTCGCGTCGTCAAGCAGACCCGTCGTCCCGACGGTTCGTACATCAAGTTCGACGAGAACGCCGCCGTCATCCTGAAGGGCGACGGGGACCCCCGTGGTACCCGCATCTTCGGACCGGTCGGCCGCGAGCTTCGTGACAAGAAGTTCATGAAGATCATCTCGCTCGCTCCGGAGGTGCTGTAACTCATGGCAAACATTCGTAAGGGCGACCTGGTTCAGGTCATCACGGGCCCGACCCAGGACCGCGGCGGAGACCGCGGCAAGCAGGGTCGCGTTATCGGGATCATCTCCGGTAAGGACCGCATCGTCGTGGAGGGCGTCAACTTCGTCACCAAGCACGTCAAGGTCGGCCAGACCCAGCGCGGTACCAAGACCGGCGGCATCGAGACGATGGAGGCACCGATTCACGTGTCCAACGTCGCTCTCGTCGACCCCGACACCAAGCTCCCCGCCCGCGTCGGCTTCAAGGTGGAGACGGATGACCGTGGCAAGACCACGCGCGTCCGCTTCTTCAAGCCGTCACGCCGCGTCGAGACCAAGAAGGCCGTCAAGGCCTCGACCAAGAAGGCCGCTGAGAAGCCGGCCGCAGAGGACGCCGAGTAATGACTGACACCGCCACTGCCGCGCCGGCTGGCAAGATCCAGCCGCGCCTCAAGCAGAAGTACCGCACCGAGATCACCGCCCAGCTCACCAAGGACTTCGGCTTCACGAACCCGCACCAGGTGCCGGGCCTCGTCAAGGTCGTCGTCAACACGGGTGTCGGCGAGGCTGCCCGCGACGGCAAGATCATCGACGGTGCCGTCAAGGACCTCACGGCCATCACCGGCCAGAAGCCCCAGGTCACGAACGCCCGCAAGTCCATCGCCCAGTTCAAGCTGCGCGAGGGCCAGCCCATCGGCGCACACGTCACCCTCCGCGGTGACCGCGCGTGGGAGTTCCTCGACCGTCTCGTCACGCTCGCCCTGCCCCGCATCCGCGACTTCCGCGGCCTCTCGGACAAGCAGTTCGACGGACGCGGCAACTACACGTTCGGCCTCACGGAGCAGTCGATGTTCCACGAGATCGACCAGGACAAGATCGACCGTGTCCGCGGTTTCGACATCACCGTCGTCACCACGGCCAAGACGGACGAGGAGGGTCGCGCGCTGCTGAAGGCGCTCGGCTTCCCGTTCCGTTCGGCCGAGAACACCCCTTAATAACCCAAGCAACACCGATCGACCAGGTCGGCATTCGCGTAACGGATGCCGAAACCGGACGAGAAAAGGCACCACAACTCATGACAATGACAGATCCGGTAGCAGACCTGCTCACCAGGCTGCGCAACGCCAACTCGGCGTACCACGACACGGTCTCGCTGCCCAGCAGCAAGCTCAAGTCGCACCTCGCTGAGATCCTCAAGACCGAGGGCTACATCTCCGCCTGGAAGGTCGAGGACGCCCGCGTCGGCCAGACCCTCACGATCGACCTCAAGTACGGTCCCAACCGCGAGCGCTCCATCGTGGGCATCAAGCGCGTGTCGAAGCCCGGCCTGCGCGTGTACGCGAAGTCGACCGAGATCCCCAAGGTTCTCGGCGGGCTCGGCGTCGCCATCCTGTCCACCTCCTCCGGTCTGCTGACCGACAAGGAAGCGACTCAGAAGGGCGTGGGTGGGGAAGTCCTCGCCTACGTGTGGTAGTCCGTCATGTCACGAATCGGAAGACTCCCCATCGACGTCCCCAGCGGCGTTGAGGTGAAGGTCGACGGCCAGTCCGTCGCCGTCAAGGGCCCCAAGGGCGAGCTCGCGCTCGTCGTCAAGAACCCGATCTCCGTCACCGTCGAAGACGGACAGGTGCTCGTCACCCGTCCGGACGACGAGCGCGAGTCGCGTTCGCTGCACGGCCTCACCCGCACGCTCATCGCGAACCAGATCATCGGTGTCACCGCTGGTTACACCAAGGGCCTCGAGGTCGTTGGTACCGGTTACCGCGTCGCGGCCAAGGGCAACTCGGTCGAGTTCGCTCTCGGCTACTCGCACTCGATCACCGTTGACCCGCCCGCCGGGATCAGCTTCACGGTCGAGGGCAACAACAAGCTGACCGTCAGCGGCATCGACAAGCAGGCCGTCGGCGAAGTCGCGGCCAACATCCGCAAGCTGCGCAAGCCTGAGCCGTACAAGGGCAAGGGCGTGCGTTACGCGGGCGAAGTAGTCCGCCGCAAGGCCGGAAAGAGTGGTAAGTAATCATGGCTCTCGGAACTAGAGGCAAGAGCAAGTCGGCCGCAAAGGCCCGCAGGCACACCCGCCTTCGCAAGAAGGTCATCGGCACCGAGGCGCGTCCGCGCCTCGTGGTCACCCGTTCGGCCCGTCACGTCTTCGTGCAGGTCGTCGACGACTCCAAGGGTCACACCCTCGCGAGCGCATCGACCCTCGAGGCCGACATGCGCACGTTTGACGGTGACAAGACCGCGAAGTCGAAGCGGGTCGGCGAGCTCGTCGCCGAGCGCGCCAAGGCCGCCGGCGTCACCGCCGTCGTCTTCGACCGTGGCGGCAGCCGCTACGCGGGTCGCGTGGCAGCCATCGCCGACGGAGCGCGAGAGGGCGGACTGGACCTGTGAGCGACGCAACTACTAACAAGGAGCAGGACGTGGCCGCAGAGCCCACCACCGAGACGGTCGCAACCGAGGCCGTCGCTACCGACGCCCCCGCGACCGAGATCGCCAACGAGCCCCGCGAGGCCCGCCGTGGCGGCCGCGAGCGCAACCCGAACCGTGACCGCGGCAACAGCCGTGACGCGGAGAAGAGCCAGTTCCTGGAGCGCGTCGTGACCATCAACCGCGTGTCGAAGGTCGTCAAGGGTGGTCGTCGCTTCAGCTTCACCGCCCTCGTCGTCGTCGGCGACGGCAACGGCCTGGTCGGCGTCGGTTACGGCAAGGCCCGCGAGGTCCCCACCGCGATCTCGAAGGGTGTCGAGGAGGCGAAGAAGAACTTCTTCCGCGTCCCCCGCGTCGCCCAGACGATCCCGCACCCCGTGCAGGGCGAGGCCGCTGCCGGCGTCGTGCTGCTGCGTCCGGCCTCGGCCGGTACCGGTGTTATCGCGGGTGGCCCCGTGCGCGCCGTACTCGAGTGCGCGGGCATCCATGACGTGCTGAGCAAGTCGCTCGGCTCGTCGAACACGATCAACATCGTGCACGCGACGGTTGCTGCCCTCAAGCAGCTCGAGGAGCCTCGTGCGGTCGCCGCGCGTCGCGGCCTGTCCGTCGAGCACGTCGTCCCGGCCCGCCTGCTGCGCGCCGAGGCTGAAGCTAAGGCAGGTGTCTGATGGCCGCGCGCCTGAAGGTGACCCAGATCAAGTCCAAAATCAGTGAGAAGCAGAACCAGCGCGACACCCTGCGCAGCCTCGGGCTGCACCGCATCGGTGACGTCGTCGTCCGCGAGGACAACCTGCAGAACCGTGGCTACGTCCGCACGGTCGCTCACCTTGTCAAGGTCGAGGAGATTGACTAATGGCTGACGAAACTACGCCCAAGAAGGCGCCCGCGAAGGCGGCCGCCCCTAAGGCAGCAGCCGAGAAGGCTCCGGCCAAGACCGCTGCCGCCAAGGCCCCGGCCAAGGCCGCCGCCGAGAAGGCTCCCGCCAAGACCGCTGCCGCCAAGGCTCCGGCCAAGGCTGCTGCCGCCAAGGCCCCGGCCAAGGCTGCTGCTGCCGACAAGGCTCCCGCGAAGGCTGCTGCCCCCAAGGCCGCCGCTGCCGCGAAGTCCGACGACACCGCTGCCGCCAAGGCGCCCGCCGCCAAGGCCGCTCCCGCGAAGAAGGCCCCCGCGGCCGACGTCGCGGCGCGCCCGCAGGTGCTCAAGGTGCACCACCTCCGCCCGGCCCCGGGTGCCAAGAAGGACAAGACCCGCGTCGGACGCGGTGAGGGTTCCAAGGGCAAGACCGCCGGTCGCGGTACCAAGGGCACCAAGGCGCGCTACTCGGTGCGCCCCGGCTTCGAAGGTGGCAACCTCAACTTCGTCATGCGTGCTCCGAAGCTGCGCGGGTTCAAGAACCCGTTCCGCGTCGAGTACCAGGTCGTGAACCTCGACAAGCTCGCCGAGCTGTACCCCAAGGGCGGAGACGTGACCATCACGGATCTCGTCGCCAAGGGTGCCGTTCGCAAGAACGAGAAGGTCAAGGTTCTTGGGCAGGGTGACATTGCGGTTAAGCTGACTGTTGCAGTCGACAAGGTCTCCAGCTCCGCCGAGCAGAAGATCGTTGCCGCTGGCGGTTCAGTCAAGTAAGTAACCCGTCGGTAGAAACTACCGACCGGGTTTCGAGCGGGGCTGGTCAACCAGCCCCGCTCGATTGCATTACCCACAGATAATCGGAGGCCTTGTGTTTAGAGCTGTCGCGCGGATCTTCCGCACGCCTGACCTTCGCAGGAAGATCGGGTTCACGCTCGGCATCGTTGCGCTGTTCCGCCTGGGATCGTTCATCCCCGCACCGTTCGTCGACTTCGGCAACGTGCAGGAGTGTCTCGCGGGCAACGCGGGCACCTCGGGCCTCTACGACCTCGTGAACCTGTTCAGCGGTGGGGCACTGCTCCAGCTGTCCGTCTTCGCGCTCGGCATCATGCCGTACATCACGGCGTCGATCATCGTGCAGCTGCTGCGCGTGGTCATCCCGCACTTCGAGACCCTCTACAAGGAGGGCCAGGCCGGCCAGTCCCGCCTGACGCAGTACACGCGCTACCTCACCATCGCGCTCGGCGTTCTGCAGTCGACCACGCTCATCACGGTCGCCCGCAGCGGTGCGCTCTTCCCGTCGAACACGGGCGTTGCCGCGTGCAGCGACCTCATCACCGACGATGCCTGGTACGCGATCATGCTCATGGTCATCACCATGACCGCCGGCACCGGCCTCATCATGTGGATGGGCGAGCTCATCACCGAGCGCGGCATCGGCAACGGCATGTCGCTGCTCATCTTCACGTCGATCTCGGCGCAGTTCCCGAACTCGCTGTGGAGCATCCAGCAGGCCAAGGGCTTCGAGGTCTTCCTCGCGGTGATCCTCATCGGCGTGGTGATCGTCGCGGCCGTGGTGTTCGTCGAGCAATCGCAGCGGCGGATTCCCGTGCAATATGCCAAGCGCATGGTCGGTAGGCGCACCTACGGCGGCAACAACACGTACATCCCCATCAAGGTCAACATGGCCGGCGTCGTGCCCGTCATCTTCGCCTCGTCGCTGCTGTACCTGCCCGCGCTCATCGCGCAGTTCAACCAGCCGCCCGCGGGGGAGACCCCCGCGCTGTGGGTCACCTGGATCCAGAACTACCTCACCAAGGGCGACCACCCGCTCTACATGCTGCTGTACTTCCTGCTCATCGTGGGCTTCACGTACTTCTACGTCGCGATCACCTTCAACCCCGAAGAGGTCGCCGACAACATGAAGAAGTACGGCGGGTTCATCCCCGGCATCCGTGCCGGTCGCCCGACCGCGGAGTACCTCGACTACGTGCTCACGCGAGTCACGCTGCCCGGTTCGCTGTACCTCGGGCTCATCGCGCTCATCCCGCTCATCGCACTCGTGCTGGTGGGGGCGAACACGAACTTCCCGTTCGGCGGCGCGAGCATCCTGATCATCGTCGGCGTCGGTCTCGAGACCGTCAAGCAGATCGACTCACAGCTGCAGCAGCGTCACTACGAGGGCCTGCTCCGTTGAGCCGGCTGCTCATTGTCGGCCCCCCTGGCGCCGGCAAAGGGACGCAGTCTGCTCGGCTGATCGACGCGTACAAGATTCCGGCGATCGCGACGGGCGACATCTTCCGCGCGAACATCAAGAATCAGACTGAGCTGGGCAAGCAGGTCAAGGCGATCATCGACGCCGGCGACTTCGTGCCGGACTCGCTGACCAACGACCTGGTGGCCAGCCGGTTGAAGGAAGAGGACTGCAGCGAGGGCTTCCTGCTCGACGGGTACCCGCGCACGCTCGACCAGCTGCACTTCCTCGACGAGATCCTCGCCGCGGAGGGCACGGCCCTCGACGCCGTGATCCAGCTCGTCGTCGACCCCGACGAGGTGGTCTCGCGCCTGCTCAAGCGCGCCCACCAGGAGGGCCGCACCGACGACACCGAGGAGACCATCCGCCACCGGCAGTCGCTCTACCAGCGCGAGACCGCGCCGCTCATCGCCGTGTACGGCGAGCGCGGCCTCGTTGTGGAGATCGACGCGCTCGGCGAGGTCGACGACGTGAGCTCGCGCATCGCCGACGCCCTGCAGGCGCGCGGCATCGCTCCCGTCCAGTGACGCCGCGGGCATGATCGGCCGCTCGAGCATCTACAAGACGCCGGCCGAGCTGCGGTCGATGGTGCGCCCCGGCGTCATCACGGCCGACGCGCTCGACGCCGTCCGTGCCGCCGTGCGCCCCGGCGTGACCACCCTCGAGCTCGACGCCATCGCCGAGGCCGTGATCAGGGCGGCCGGCGCCGAGCCCAACTTCATGCTCGTGCCCGGCTACCACCACACGCTGTGCACCTCGGTGAATGACGACGTCGTGCACGGGATTCCCGGCTCGCGCATTCTCGAGCCCGGCGACATCGTGTCGATCGACTGCGGCGCGCAGTTCGAGGGCTGGAACGGGGACTCGGCCATCACGCTCGTGCTGCCGGACCCCCAGCGCCCCGACCTGGTGGCGGAGCGTGAACGGCTCTCCCTCGCCACCGAGCGGTCCCTGTGGGCGGGCATCGCCGCCCTCGCCGACGCACGGCACCTCAACCAGGTGGGCGAGGCGATCGAGGATTCCGTCGCCGAGGCCGGCGAGTTCGGGATCCTCGAGGACTACGTTGGCCACGGAATCGGGCGCTCCATGCACGAGGACCCGCCCGTCTTCAACTACCGCGTTCGCGGCAGGGGACCGGCAGTGAAGCCCGGCCTCGTGGTCGCGATCGAGCCCATGGTCACGCTCGGCGGCATCGAGACCTACACCCGCGAGGACGACTGGACGGTGGCCACGAGCGACGGCAGTGCGTCCGCGCACTGGGAGCACTCGATCGCCGTGCACGCCGGGGGCGTCTGGGTGCTCACCGCGCACGACGGCGGCGCGGCAGGACTGGCGCCGTTCGGCGTCGTGCCCGTCCCCATCCCGTAGGCCCCGGCCATCCCCCTCCCGCTTCTCCGGAGTTCTCCGGCGACGCGCCGAGTTTAGGGGCAACAAGAGTGACCGCGGCCGGGGTTCTCCGGAGAAGCAATCAGGGTGGAGGGTTCGCCCGCGGCGTATACACCCGTGTTGGCGAAAAGGCCGGGAATGACCTAAGCTTGATCTTTGGTGTTTCCGGCGATTTTTGCGTGCCGGAATGCCGATCCCCGCAGACCAGCGAATCAATACTTATAGCGACGAAGAGGCTATGGCCAAAAAAGACGGTGTCATCGAGATCGAGGGCGCAGTTGTCGAAGCTCTGCCCAACGCGATGTTTCGCGTAGAGCTGACCAACGGACACAAAGTGCTCGCCCACATCTCGGGCAAAATGCGACAGAACTACATCAGGATCCTCCCGGAGGACCGTGTGGTTGTCGAGTTGAGCCCGTACGACCTGACCCGTGGCCGTATTACCTACCGCTACAAGTAACGATTCGCTGGAAAGTAACGACCCTCGGCATCCCGGGGGTACGAAGACAGCGAGTGCAAGGAAACAACAATGAAGGTCAACCCCAGCGTCAAGCCCATCTGTGACCACTGCCGCGTCATCCGCCGCAATGGAAACGTCATGGTGATCTGCAAGTCGAACCCGCGTCACAAGCAGCGCCAGGGCTAAGAAGTAACAACAACAGAACAGCACCAGGAACCACTTCGGTGGGGACACCGAGGGTTGGAGGCCTTCGCACCGGTGCTGTCCATCACCTCCACATGACTCCATAAGGGAGACGCATAATGGCACGTCTAGCCGGCGTCGACATCCCGCGCGACAAGCGCGTAGAGGTCGCACTGACTTACATCTACGGTGTTGGCCGTACGAGGGCCCTCAAGACCCTCGCCGACACTGCAATCAGCGGGGAGATCCGAGTCAAGGATCTGACCGATGACCAGCTGATCGCCCTGCGCGATTACATCGAGGTCAACTTCAAGGTAGAGGGTGACCTCCGCCGCGAGGTCGCCGCCGACATCCGCCGCAAGGTCGAGATCGGCAGCTACCAGGGAATTCGCCACCGTCGCGGCCTGCCCGTGCACGGCCAGCGCACGAAGACCAACGCTCGTACCCGCAAGGGCCCGAAGCGCACTGTTGCCGGTAAGAAGAAGGCGGGACGCAAGTAATGGCTGCACCGAAGGCCGCTGCGCGCAAGCCGCGCCGCAAGGAGAAGAAGAACGTCGCACTGGGCCAGGCCCACATCAAGTCGACGTTCAACAACACGATCGTGTCGATCACCGACCCCTCCGGGGCCGTCATCAGCTGGGCTTCGTCCGGCGCCGTCGGCTTCAAGGGCTCGCGCAAGTCGACGCCCTTCGCCGCCCAGCTCGCCGCGGAGTCCGCAGCGCGCCAGGCGCAGGAGCACGGCATGAAGAAGGTCGACGTCTTCGTCAAGGGACCCGGCTCCGGCCGCGAGACCGCGATCCGCTCCCTCCAGGCCGCTGGCCTCGAGGTCGGCTCGATCAACGACGTGACCCCGCAGGCGCACAACGGTTGCCGCCCGCCCAAGCGCCGCCGCGTATAGCCTCTCCGGCCGACGGCCACGCTAACGCTTCGCGTCGGCGCGGCCGTCGGCTGATGGGCTCGCCCCATTCAGCTCACGGTTCACCCACTTCATAACTCAACAGAACGACGGGCCAGCCACTCGTCGCATCCAGGTGTCAAATAGCGGACACCTCGCCGAAAGGAAACACCAGTGCTCATCGCACAGCGCCCCACACTTGCCGAAGAAAACATCTCAGAGTTCCGCTCGCGCTTCGTCATCGAGCCCCTCGAGCCCGGTTTCGGTTACACCCTCGGAAACTCCCTTCGTCGCACGCTGCTCTCCTCGATCCCCGGAGCTGCCGTCACGAGCATCCGCATCGACGGCGTGCTCCACGAGTTCAGCACCGTTCCCGGTGTCAAGGAGGACGTCACCGAGGTCATCCTGAACATCAAGAACCTCGTTGTCTCGAGCGAGCACGACGAGCCCATCACCGCGTACCTGCGCAAGCAGGGTGCTGGCGAGGTCACCGCCGCCGACATCTCGGCCCCGGCCGGCGTGGAGATCCACAACCCCGAGCTCGTCATCGCGACGCTCAACGACAAGGCGAAGTTCGAGCTCGAGCTCACCATCGAGCGCGGCCGCGGCTACGTCTCGGCCACGCAGAACCGCAGTGAGTTCAGCGAAGCCGGTCAGATCCCGATCGACTCGATCTACTCGCCCGTGCTCAAGGTCACCTACCGCGTCGAGGCGACTCGCGCCGGTGAGCGCACCGACTTCGACCGCCTGGTCGTCGACGTTGAGACCAAGTCGGCCATCACCCCGCGTGACGCTGTCGCCTCGGCCGGTCGCACCCTGACCGAGCTGTTCGGCCTCGCCCGCGAGCTCAACAACGCCGCAGAGGGCATCGAGATCGGCCCCGCGCCGGTCGACGCCGTGCTCTCCAGCGAGCTGAGCATGCCCATCGAGGACCTCGACCTGAGCGTGCGCAGCTACAACTGCCTCAAGCGCGAGGGCATCAACACCGTGAGCGAGCTCGTGGCACTCTCGGAGACGCAGCTCATGAACATCCGCAACTTCGGACAGAAGTCGGTTGACGAGGTCAAGGACAAGCTCGTCGAGATGGGCCTCTCCCTGAAGGACAGCGTTCCCGGATTCGACGGCGCCCACTTCTACGGTGGCTACGACGACGACGAAGCCAACGCGTAAGCGCCAATAAGCCCGTTTGATACTGGAGAACTAGAACAATGCCTACACCCACCAAGGGACCCCGCCTCGGCGGAGGGCCGGCACACGAGCGCCTGCTGCTCGCGAACCTCGCCGCCGCCCTGTTCACCCACAAGAGCATCAAGACGACCGAGACGAAGGCCAAGCGCCTGCGTCCGATCGCCGAGCGCCTCATCACGTTCGCGAAGCGCGGCGACCTGCACGCGCGCCGTCGCGTGCTCGCGGTCATCGGCGACAAGACCGTCGTGCACGAGCTCTTCACCGAGATCGCGCCGCTCGTCGAACTCCGTGAGGGTGGCTACACCCGCATCACGAAGCTCGGCTTCCGCAAGGGCGACAACGCCTCGATGGTTCAGATCGAGCTCGTGCTCGAGCCCGTGAACCCGAAGCCGAAGTCGGCCAAGAAGACCGCTGCTGCCGCCGCCGCGACCGAGGCCCCGGCTGCTGCCGCTCCGGCCGAGGTCGAGGAGACCGCAGAGGTCGAGGAGGCCGCCGCCGAGTCGACCGAGTCCGTTGAGGCCGAGGTCGTCGCTGACGAGGTTGCCGACGCCGACGCAGAGGCCGCCGAAGAGTCGAAGTAGTCCTGTCGGAAACGCCCCGCTCCTGACGGAGTGGGGCGTTTCTGCGTTAGCGGATGCCCCCGCCGCTGTGCCCCGCACGCGCGGTGGCGTCGGCTCGCGTTCATCCGTTATTGCGGAGGTTTCGGGCTGAGGGGCTCGTATCCGGTAACTGGTGTGACTTGGGGGTGGTTTCTCCGGAAAAGCGCGAGGGTGCGGCGTGCGCCGGGCTAGACCGGGCGGCTCGCGAACCCGTAGTCGTTGGCGTCGAGCAGGGGCGGGATCTCCGACAGGCGCTGCAGGGCGTCCGCGAGGGCGCCGCAGTAGATGCGGCCGCCCGTGGGCCCGGGGTGCACCTCGTCGTCGGCGAGCACGTCGAGCTGCGGCTGGATGGCCGAGAACCAGTTGGAGAGTTCGACATCGCGCTCGCGCCGCGCGAACTCGCCCAGCACGGTGTTGACGTCGGGGCCCCACTCGCGGGGCACCTGCACGTTCACCACGATCATCCGGGTGTCACGCGGCAGCATCGCGTGCACGCTCGCGAGCGTCTCCGCCTCGATCCACCCGTTGGTGCCGAGTCCCAGCACGAGGATCGGCCGCATGGTGCCGGCGGCGATCGCGGCCGCGACGATGTCCTCCGCCTCGAACATCTGCCGGGAGACCGTCGCGTCGATCGCGATGCCGGGAAACGCCTCCTGCAGCTGCGGCGAGGCGGCGAGCATCACCGAGTCGCCGATCGCGTAGATCTGGTCTCCCGTGGGCAGCGGCTGGGGCCGGCGGGGTGCGGTGGCGAAGCCCGGCAGTGCCTCGACCGCCTCTCCGGCCTCGATGGCGGTCTGCGCCTGGCCCCGACCCGGGTCGATCGCGACGGCGGCGCCCGTGAAGCCCATCGTCGTGAGCAGCGCGGCGATCGCCACGGCGGAGGCGACGCGGATGACCCGCCGTCCGGCCGCGACGAACGAGACACTGCCGCGCACACCGCGCTGCCGCAGCGGCATCTCGACGTACCGGTAGGAGAGCGCGGATGCCCCGACCGTCACCACGAGGGCGGCCGACGGTGCCACCCACCACGCCGTGCCCCCGGGCAGCGCCGCCGCGAACAGCACGAGCACGGGCCAGTGCCACAAGTAGAGGCCGTACGAGCGCTCGCCCACCCAGCGCAGCGGCGCCACGTCGAGGGCGCGCCCCAGCCAGGAGCCCGGTGTGGTGGCCCCGGCGATGACGACGGCGCTGAGCACCGCCACGAGCGCGAGGCCGCCGTGGGTGGTGAACCAGTCGTCCTCGGGGAGCACGGCCGCGACGGCCAGCACCCCCGCGAGTGCGAGCGCGCCCACCGCCGGCAGCGTCACCCGTAGCGCGCGGGGGAGTGCGGCGGGGGCATCCGTGAACCGGCGCTCGAGCAGGAAGGCCAGGGCGGCGCCGAGGGCGAGCCCGAAGCTGTGCGTGTCGGTGCCGTAGTAGACGCGGGTCGCGTCGGGGCCCGCGAGCAGTGCCATGGCCACAGCGGAGGCGACCGCGACCGCGCCGGCGATGCCCGCGCGCGCCACCCGGTTCCGCACGAGGAGGAGCGCGAGGAGGGCGAGCGGCCACAGCAGGTAGAACTGCTCCTCCACGGCGAGCGACCACAGGTTGCGGAGGAGTTCGGGGGTCGTGGCGTCGAAGTAGCTCGCGCCCTGGGCGATCGCGAGCCAGTTGCTGCTGAAGGTCGCGGCACCGAGCACCTGCGCGCCGAGCCCCACGAGCACGTCGCCGCCCACGAAGTAGGCGGCCGTCGAGCACACCACCACGACGATGCCGAGGGCGGGCAGCAGTCGTCGGGCGCGCCGAGCCCAGAACCCGGGCAGGGAGAACCGCCCGTGGGCGCGCTCGCGCACGAGCAGGCCCGTGATGAGGAACCCCGAGATGACGAAGAACACGTCCACGCCCACGAACCCCCCGCGGAGGGTCTCCGGGAGGAAGTGGAAGGCGATCACGGCGAGCACGGCTATCGCTCTGAGTCCATCGAGTCCGCGCAGACGGGATTCAGTTCGCGTCGCTTCAGAAGTCATAAGGAGTACCGCGCCCCACCCTACCCGCCGTAGTTTGGAGACATGCCGAGTGAAGCGACGACGATCACCGTGGGTGAGCGCGAGGTGCGCATCTCCAGCCCTTCCCGTGTTCTCTGGCCGGAGCCGGGCATCACCAAGCTCCAGCTCGCCGAGTACATCGTCGCGGTGGGCGACGCGTTCGTGCGCGCCAACGGTGATCGCCCCCTCTCGCTCCAGCGGTTCCCGGACGGCGTCGATGGTGAGCAGTTCTTCTCCAAGAACCCGCCGAAGGGAGCGCCGGACTTCGTGCGCAGCGTGTCCGTCGTCTACCCGAGCGGGCGCACGCACCCCCAGCTCGTGATCGACGAACCGGCCGCAGCGGTGTGGGCGGTGCAGATGAACACCATCACCTTCCACCCGTGGCCTTCGCGCGCCGGGAACAGCGACAACCCCGACCAGTTGCGCATCGACCTCGATCCGCAGCCGGGCACGGACGTGACGGATGCCGTCGCCGCGGCCCTCGAACTGCGCGCGGTGCTCGCCGAGGCCGGGCTGACCGCGTTCGTGAAGACCTCGGGCAACCGCGGGCTGCACGTGTTCGCCCCGATCGAGCCGTCCCACGAGTTCCTTGACGTGCGGCACGCGGTCATCGCCGCGTCCCGCGAGTTGGAACGTCGGATGCCCGATGCCGTCACGACCTCGTGGTGGAAGGAGGAGCGCGGGGCGAAGATCTTCGCCGACTTCAACCAGGCCAACCGCGACCGCACCATGGCGGGCGCGTACAGCCCGCGACCGCTGCCGCACGCGCCCGTGTCGACGCCGGTGGAGTGGGACGAGCTGCCGGGGGTCGACCCGCGCGCGTTCACCATCCTCACTGTGCCGGAGCGCCTCGCGACCACCGGTGACCCGTGGGAGCGCTTCGCCGACAAGCCGGGAACGATCGACGTTCTGCTCCAGTGGTGGCAGCGCGACCTCGACAGCGGTCTGGGGGAGCTGCCCTTCCCGCCCGACTATCCCAAGATGCCGGGCGAGCCGCCGCGCGTGCAGCCCTCGCGAGCGAAGAAGGACTGAGGCCTTTCGAGCGCCTCAGGGGCCGAGGACCGACCCCAGGTCGTACGCGACCGGCACCTCGAGCTGGTCGAACCCGCACGACGCGGCATCACGGTCGGGCCGCCACCGCTCGAACTGCACGGTGTGCCGGAAGCGCGCGCCCTCCATCTGGTCGTACCGCACCTCGACCACCCGCTCGGGCCGCACCAGCACGAACGATGTGTCCTTGTTGGACGAGAAGCGGTTGCGCTCGGTCGCCCCCGTCACGGGGTGGCCGCTGGCGTCGCGGACCACGAGCGGCTCGAGCTCGTCGATGAGGCTGCGGCGGCGGGCATCCGGGAACGCGGAGATTCCGCCCACGCTGTGCAGCTCGCCGTGCGCATCGTACAGCCCGAGCAGCAGTGACCCCACGCCGGTGCCGGACTTGTGGATGCGGTAGCCGGTGACCACCACGTCGGCCGTTCGGGCGTGCTTGATCTTGAACATCGTGCGCTTGTTCTGGGCGTAGCTGGCGTCGAGGGGCTTCGCGACCACGCCGTCGAGCCCGGCCCCCTCGAACTCATCGAGCCAGCGACGCGCAACCTCCACGTCGCGGGTCGTCCGGGTGATGTGCAGGGGCGCCTCGAGCGTCTCCGCGAGCATCTCGAGTGCAGCGCGGCGTGTCTCGAACGGCTCGTCGAGCAGGGAGCGGCCGTCGAGGTAGAGCAGGTCGAAGGCCACGAAGCTCGCGGGCGTCTCGACGGCGAGCCGGGCGATGCGGCTCTCCGCGGGGTGGATGCGCTGCGAGAGGGTCTCCCAGTCGAGGCGCTCGCCACCCGCCGCCCCGGTGCGCACGACGATCTCGCCGTCGAGAACGCAGGAGACCCCGAGCTGGCGGCGGAACTCCTCCACGAGCTCCGGGAAGTAGCGGGTGAGCGGCTTCGACCCGCGACTGTCGAGCTCCACGTCGTCGTGGTCGAGGTAGGCGATCGCGCGGAAGCCGTCCCACTTCGGCTCGTAGCTGAGGCGCGCGGCGTCGGGCACCGCGGGCACCGCCTTCGCGAGCATGGGCGACACCGGGAATCCGTCGGGCAGGTCCATCCTCCGATCATCCTCCGCCGGGGCACGCCCGGGTGAGGGGTTGCACATGTCGCCGTGGCCGGGGCGCGGGGGTTTCCGCCGAATGCGGTGTCGAAAACCTCCGCATCTCGCCGAAACCTCCGCACGTGCATCCGGGCAGCCCCGTAAACTCGTCAGGGTGTCGAACGAGCTCACCCGCCTGCGTCTCGACATCGCGTACGACGGCACCGATTTCGCCGGGTGGGCCCGGCAGCCCGCGCTGCGCACGGTGCAGGGCGAGCTCGAGGCCGCCCTCGCGACGGTCTTCCGGCGGGATGCCCCGACCCTCACCGTCGCCGGCCGCACCGACGCGGGCGTGCACGCCACCGGGCAGGTCGCCCACGTCGACCTCAGCGCGGAGCAGCTCGGCCACCTGGCCAAGCCGCACGGACGCCGCGCGAAGCCCCTCGAGCCCACGGCGGCCCTCGCGAAGCGCCTCAACGGCATCGCGGGCCTGCGCAGCGACGTGCACGTGCGCTCGGTAATGCGCGCCCCCGCGGGCTTCGACGCGCGGTTCTCCCCGATCTTCCGGCGGTATGAGTACCGCATCGCGGATGCCGCGGCCCGACGTGACCCGCTGCTGCGCAGGCACACCGTGTGGTACCCCGCCGAGCTCGACGTCGAGGCCATGGCCGCCTCCGCCCGCGAACTACTCGGGCTGCACGACTGGGCCGCATACTGCCGGCCCCGGGAGGGGGCGACGACGATCCGCGAGCTGCAGGGCTTCGCCTGGCGACGCGACGAGACGGGCGTGCTCATCGCCACGCTCAAGGCCGACGCCTTCTGCCACAGCATGGTGCGCGCCCTGGTCGGGGCGGCCGTATCGGTCGGTGAGCGCAAGCTCTCCGCGGAACGCGTGCTGGGCATCCGCGAGGAGCGGTCGCGCACAAGTGAGTTCAAGGTCATGCCCGCCCACGGCCTCACGCTCGTGGAGGTGGGCTACCCGGACGATGACGGCCTGGCGGCTCGCGCGGACCAGACGCGGGCCCGGCGCGAGGCGGCTGCGCAGTAGAACTGGACGGGACGCGCGCGAACCCCTAAGCTAGACCCTTGGTGCCACCTGCTGGCATCCGATCATGAGCCCTCCACCCGGAGATTCCGCGGCATCGCCAAGGAATGTTCGACCGGAGCGGGATTCACGAGCCACTCATCCGATCACAAGAAAGCAGTATTACTGTGACGCGTACATTTTCGCCCAAGCCCGATGACGTCCAGCGCGACTGGGTCATCATCGACGCGACCGACATCGTTCTCGGCCGCCTTGCCAGCCACGCAGCCACCCTGCTGCGCGGCAAGCACAAGCCGACGTTCGCCCCCCACATGGACATGGGCGACTTCGTCATCATCATCAACGCGGAGAAGGTCGCCCTCACCGGCGCCAAGCTCGCGCAGAAGAACTACTACAGCCACTCCGGCTACCCGGGCGGCCTGACGGCCACCACGTACTCCGAGATGGTCGCCAAGCACCCCACCCGCGCCGTCGAGAAGGCGATCCGCGGCATGCTCCCGAAGAACTCGATCGGTCGCGCGCAGCTCACCAAGCTCAAGGTCTACGCCGGCGCTGAGCACCCCCACGCTGCGCAGCAGCCCACGCCGTACACCCTCTCCCAGGTCGCTCAGTAGAGCCCCCGCAGAAATAAGGACTGACTACTAATGGCCAAGATCGAAGACTCCGTCGAGACCGACGAGACCACGAGCTACTCCACCGAGACCCCCACGAGCTACTCCACGGAGTCGGCTCCTGAGGCTGCCCCGAAGACCCCCCGCGCCGTCCTCAACGTTCCCGGCGCTGCCGTGGGACGTCGCAAGGAGGCGATCGCCCGCGTGCGCATCGTCCCCGGCAGCGGCAAGGCCACGGTCAACGGCCGCGAACTCGCCGAGTACTTCCCCAACAAGCTGCACCAGCAGCTCATCAACGACCCGTTCAAGGTGCTCGACCTCATCGGCAGCTACGACGTGATCGCGAAGATCACCGGCGGTGGCCCCTCCGGCCAGGCCGGCGCACTCCGCCTCGCAATCGCCCGCTCGCTCAACGAGATCGACCGCGAGAACAACCGTCCCGCCCTCAAGAAGGCCGGCTTCCTCACCCGTGACGCCCGCGTCATCGAGCGCAAGAAGGCCGGTCTCAAGAAGGCTCGCAAGGCTTCGCAGTTCTCGAAGCGCTAGTCAGCGCTGCGCAGGCTTCGATGCCACGGCTCTTCGGTACGGATGGGGTTCGTGGGCTCGCCAACGGCGAGCTCACGGTCGACCTAGCGCTCGGCCTCGCCCAGGCGGCGGCAGTCGTCCTGGGCAAGGGCCGCGTGGCCGACGGCCGGCGCGCCTCCGGGCGTCGCCCGATCGCGGTCATCGGCCGTGACCCTCGCATCTCGGGTGAGTTCCTCGCGGCATCGGTCGCGGCGGGACTGGCCAGCTCCGGAGTCGACGTGTTCGACGCCGGCGTGGTGCCCACCCCGGCACTCGCGTTCCTCGTGGGCGATTTCCGTGCGGACCTGGGCGTGATGATCTCCGCCTCGCACAACCCTGCACCGGACAACGGCATCAAGTTCTTCGCCACGGGCGGCACCAAGCTCCCCGACGAGGTCGAAGACCGCATCGAGGGTGCCCTCGTGGAGTCGAAGCTCGCGCCCAAGGGCGGCGACGTGGGCCGCATCCGCCGGTTCGCGGACGCCGAGGACCGCTACATCGTCCACCTGCTCTCGACCCTCCCGCACCGGCTCGACGGCCTGCACGTCGTGCTCGACTGCGCGCACGGCGCCGCCGCGGGCGTCTCCCCGCAGGTCTTCACGGATGCCGGGGCCAAGGTCACGGTCATCGGCGCAGACCCGGACGGCGTCAACATCAACGAGGGTGTCGGCTCGACGCACCTCGAGCCGCTCGCCGCGGCCGTCGTGGCGCACGGCGCAGACATCGGCATCGCGCACGACGGGGACGCGGACCGCTGCCTCGCCATCGACGCGCAGGGCAACGTCATCGACGGTGACCAGATCATGGCGATCCTCGCCGTCTCGATGGCCGAGCGCGGCGTGCTCGCCGACCGCACCCTCGTGGCGACGGTCATGAGCAACCTGGGCCTCAAGCGCGCCATGACCGCCAACGGCATCAGGGTGATCGACACGGCGGTCGGCGACCGCTACGTGCTCGAGGCGCTCGCGGAGCACGGCCTCTCACTGGGTGGTGAGCAGTCGGGGCACGTGATCATGACCAAGTTCGCGACGACGGGCGACGGCATCCTCACCGGCCTGCACCTCGCCGCCGAGATGGCCCGCACGGGCAAGACGATCGCGGAGCTCGCCTCCGTGATGACCGTCTACCCGCAGGTGCTCGTGAACGTGCGCGGCGTCGATCACCACTCGCTGCGCTCCGACGTGGTCATCGCCGCCGCCGTGGCCGAGGCCACCGCAGCGCTCGGGGACAGCGGCCGCGTGCTGCTGCGCCCCTCCGGCACCGAGCCCATGGTGCGCGTCATGGTCGAGGCGGAGCAGCAGGACGAGGCGGAGCGCATCGCCCAGGAGCTCGCCGACATCGTTCGGGAGCGCTTGGCCCTCTAGGCCCCGCTCGCCGCTGCCGCACGCCCGGCTGTGCGTCGGGCATCCTCACGCGCCATCCGCGCGCCTCTGCGTCGGCAACTCAGGAGAGTTCGGCTGCGGGGCGGTACCTCAGCGCTTAACCGGGCGGCTGCGGCAGAGGGTTCCTGAGTTTCCGACGGGCGGGAGGGGAGCCGGGGTGGGGTTGCGGCCGGGCGG
>Ga0247738_10000206_pt1 | contig 24825 bp, 21 predicted proteins | sample UWRJL013104B2_FD_180936 | JGI IMG/M metagenome (GOLD analysis project Ga0247738, IMG submission 180936) | Plant litter microbial communities from Arlington Agricultural Research Station in Wisconsin, United States - UWRJ-L013-104B-2 | ecosystem: Environmental > Terrestrial > Plant litter >...
TATGCCCTCCGGAAGGAGGCCATATGCCAACCGACACTCACACTTCTCGACAGATTAACAGCGTATCATGACCATCGAGAGCGATCTCGAATTGATCCTGAGCGAGATGAGCCATCGTTGGTTCAATGGTCTTCAGGTGCTGGACGCATCGATCAGCTTGGGCATCCGCCAGTCACGAACACATGCCGAACTCACCGACCATCTCGCCTCCCTGCGGACGCGGATCGTCGCCATGGCTGCGCTACATCGCCAGCTCTATGATTTTGCCGATTGCGACAGCGCGTCGATGCAAGCCGGCCTGATGGACCTGTGCACCGAGGTCATCAGATGCTTCGGGCGCACGGACATCGTTCCGAAAGTGAAGATGTCTGCGATTGACCTGCCACGACAGCGAAAAATCTGCTTGGCTGCACTGGCGATCGAACTCATGACCAATGCACTCAAACACGGCCAGGGACCGCATTTGAGTGGCGTGATCTCCCTGACGATCGTTCCCACCGGCAGGAACCGGTTCCAGCTTCTCTTCGTGGACAATTTCAGTCCGCCGGATTCTCGCATCCTCCCTCGTCCCAAACTCGTGGAAAATCTCGTGGACGTGCTGGAAGGCGAGATAAGAATATTCGTCCAGCCCTCCTACACAACGATGGTGCAGTTTCACGGGGGTTGACGACGCGGAACACGCCCAACCTCTCCATGCAAGAATACGGCCTCCAATCGCATCCGATTGGAGGCCGCTTTGTATCGAACTCTTGGCCTTGATGCGGCCGGCTCGCCGTCAGAGCTTGTGCAGATCCGCACGGATGCGCTGGAGCAGCGTTTCGGTAGGACGGGCCTTGCACGAGGTAATGATCACCGGGACGATCCGATCGACGCCGGTGATGTCGATCACCTCCGCCTCGGGGTGCTTGGCCCGGTCATAGCCCAGAGCATAGGAGACGGCCTTTGGCTTGAACTCATCGTCGAGCGCGACGAATTCCTTACAGGTGATCTTCTCGACTGTCTTTGCCGGCACTTTCCTGGGCGCTGCGCTGGCGGGGGCGACGGAGAGGAGTGCGACGAGCGGGATGAGGGCATGGTGAAGCTTGGTCATAGTAATTTCGTTTCCGCGAAAAAGGGCGAGACAATTGGCTAGTGGAAGATCACCAGCCGTGACGGCCGAAGCCCCAGCGCTGTCCCCACGGACCCCACGCACCCCAGTTCCAGTCGCGATCCTGATAGGATGTGGCGTTCAGTGCCTGCTGATCGAGGAGGTTCTTGGCCTGCATCGCCTTCTGATACTGGCCATAGGCTTGCTGCGAACCGACATAGAGGCATGCGCAGACCTTGGGGTCCGCGTAGACATAAGTGACGGCGTCGCCCTGGGCGCGCTGGACGAACTTGTTGGCAGGCAGGCGCTTCAGCATCGCGACCCGATCCGGCGTGTTCGCGGGCTTCACCAGGAAGCCTGCGGCCGCAAGATTGTCTTCGGTGCGAGTGATCGATGCGTTTGACTTCGCACTGGCAGGAACAGCCGTGAGTGGAATGAGGACGCTGGCAGCGATCGCGGCCAGCATCGTGCGGGAGGCATTCTGGCGAAAGGTCATCATTCTTCTCCAACAAAATGCTACGTGCGCGGGTTAGTCCCCAAGCAACGTGCTAAATGAGAGCCTGTAAGCTCTGCACTTTGAGGTAAATTAACTTGGCCTCCGGCCGAATAATCCATTGGTTTTGGTCCAATGAATGACAACGATATCGTTCAATTTGGATCTCTCTCGTTCAAAACACGCCATTTGTTGGGCTTCATCTTTCCAACGAGCCCGAAGCTATATTCGCTCTGAGGGAAACGGTCGGTTGGACGAGAGGTCAGCGCTCCTGCCGCTCCGGCAGGCGCTCCTCGAGGAGCAGAAGGACTTTCTCAAGACGCTGATCGATCGCGAGATCGATCCTTTCGCGCATGCCCAGTATCTCGAGTTCCGTGCGCAGATTCACCTCATAATCCAGACTGGCAGCGAGGCGATCTTTGCGCGCTTGCCGGTTCCGGTCGCGCGGCACGATCTCGGAGATCAGTCCGAGATGGTAGGCGCGCGCAGCGTCAATCGGGTCGTGCGGGCCCAGCAGGAACATGCGCGACACAGCCTCGTGGGGAATCCGGCGCGCCATTTCGATGGGTTCGATGACCGGGACTGAGCCGGTATGGTGCATGTGCGCGTCGCAGAAGCGCGCCTCCGGAACAGCAATGCAGATGTCGGCATCGAGGAGGAAATGAAGGCCAGGACCGACGACCAGACCGTTCACCGCCGCGATGACTGGCTTCCAGCACTTGTTCTGCTTGGCCGTGTAGCGCCGTATTCCCTCATCACGCCGCAGATAAGTGGGGGGTGGCCCACCTTGACGGAAGGCAGCGCTGTCGCCCCCACCGCAGAACATCGCATCACCACTGGCATCGCCCGACCGGGTTGCATATCCCAGTTTGTTCCTTCCGGTCCAAAAGAAGCTCGGATCGACCAAGACCTTCCGGTCAGGTTTGGCGATCTTCCTCATATGAACCCTCAATCAGCCTCCCTCCTGCTCGGAACCATCTGCCTGATGACACTGGCGGGATGTGACAGGGCTGACCCGAAGCCGCTCGCTGTCCAGCCAGAAGTGATCTTCATCAACGTCGCTGAGCAACCGGTCACGCTGAGCAGCCAGCTCCCAGCTCGGACAAGCGCCTACGAGACGTCGGATGTCCGTCCTCAGGTAGACGGTCTCGTTCTCGCGCGCCTGTTTCAGGAGGGCGACCATGTCGAGGCGGGACAGCCCCTCTATCGGATCGACCCTGCTCCCTATCGGACCCAGGAAGCGAGCGCTGCGGCGAGCTTACGTCGAGCGCAGGCTGAAATCGCCGCGACAACCGGCCTGGCACGGCGATACGCCGAGCTCATCAAGATAAATGCTGTGGCAGCGCAGGACCTGGAAAACGCCCAGATGGCGGCGAACCAGTCCATCGCCGACGTCGCCGCGCAACGCGCTGCCCTCAACAATGCCCGGATCAATCTCGGCCGAACCGTGATCAAGGCGCCGATTTCCGGTCGCATCGGCCGCTCGGCGATCACGACCGGCGCGCTGGTTTCAGCAGCGCAACCCGGTGCCCTCGCCACAATCCAGCGCCTCGACCCCATCTTCATCGATGTTCAGCAGTCGAGCACGGACGTGCTAAGGCTCCGGCGTCAACTGCTCGCAGGGCAGCTCGCATCGCCGGGAGGCATCGCCCATGTGCGGCTCATCATGGAGGACGGATCCCCCTACCCTCACCTCGGCGCCTTGAAATTCATCGACGTGACCGTCGATCCCGCCACCGGCAGCCAGACCATCCGCGCGGTGTTCCCCAATCCCGACAGATTGCTCCTGCCAGGAATGTTCGTCCGGGCCGAAATCGTGGAGGGAACACAAACGCGTGGGATCCTGATCCCTCAGCAGGCGGTGTCGCGAAACACCCGCGGCGAGCCAACGGCCCTCATCGTCGGCAAGAATGACAAGCTGCAGCTGAAAACGCTCACTGCGCCGAGAACGGTCGGCTCGAGCTGGCTTGTGTCGGCGGGATTGTCGCCCGGCGACCGTTTGGTGGTTGAAGGCGCGCAATCCCTTCAGCCGGGCGCCGCCGTCAGGCCCGTTCCACAACAAAATGGGGACGGGTCCAGGACCATTCCGACACAAGCACAGAGGCGATAAGAGTGTCCCGTTTCTTCATCGATCGCCCCATCTTCGCCTGGGTGATCGCGATCGTCATCATGATCGCAGGGATCATCTCCATCCGGATGCTCCCTGTCGCCCAGTTTCCGATGATCGCGCCGCCGGCAGTCGTCATCAGCGCCACCTACCCGGGCGCCGACGCGCAAACGCTCGAAAATACGGTCACACAGGTCATCGAGCAGCAGCTCAAGGGCATCGACAATCTGCGCTATTTTGCGTCGTCATCGACCTCGACCGGGACCGTGACGATCACCCTCACCTTCGAGCAGGGCACCGATCCCGACATCGCGCAGGTTCAGGTCGAGAACAAACTCCAGGCTGCAACCCCGCGCCTGCCGCAAGAGGTTCAGCAGGAAGGGATCACGGTCAAGAAGTCCTCGTCCAACTTTCTGCTCATTCTCGGTCTCTATTCGGCAGACGGCACGCATAGTGGCTCCGATCTCGCCGACTATATTGCATCCTCAATCCAGGAACCGATGAGCCGCATTAACGGGGTGGGTGACACTCAGCTGTTCGGTTCGCAATATGCGATGCGCATCTGGATCGACCCGCTCAAGCTCGACAGCTTCCAGTTGACCATCGCGGACATCTCGACCGCGCTCGAAAGCCAGAATGTCCAGGTCTCTGCCGGGCAGATCGGCTCGCTTCCTGCTTCAAAAGGTCAGATGCTCAATGCCACCGTCGCCGTGCAGTCCCTGCTCCAGACGCCCGAGCAGTTCGGTGCGATCTTCCTCAAGACAAGTACCGATGGTGCAGAAGTTCGGCTACGCGATGTGGCGCGGATCGAGCTGGGACAGGAAACTTACGGCTTCACTGTCGAGTATAATGGCAAGCCGGCGGCCGCTGTTGGGATCAAGCTCGCCCCCGGCGCTAACGCGCTGACCACGGTCGAGCAGGTCAAGGCAAAGGTCGCCCAAATCGCCCAACATCTGCCCGGCGATATCCGGATCGTCTATCCCTATGACTCGACACCCTTCGTTCGCCTCTCGGTGCAGCAGGTCATCTACACGCTGATCACGGCCGTCGTGCTCGTCTTCCTCGTCATGTTCCTTTTCCTTCAGAACTGGCGAGCCACACTGATCCCGACCATCGCCGTTCCAGTCGTGCTTCTGGGCACCTTCGGCGTAATGGCGGCGACGGGCTTCTCCATCAACACGTTGACACTGTTCGGCATGGTGCTCGCCATCGGGCTGCTGGTGGATGACGCAATCGTCGTCGTGGAGAATGTCGAGCGGCTTATCCAGGAGGAAGGGCTCAGCCCGACAGAAGCCGCACGAAAGTCGATGGACGAGATTACGGGCGCGCTCGTCGGCGTGGCGATGGTCCTGTCCGCGGTCTTCCTTCCGATGGCAATGTTCAGCGGGTCGACCGGTGTGATCTACCGGCAGTTCTCGGTGACGATCGTCTCGGCCATGACTCTGTCGGTGCTGGTGGCGCTCATCCTCACGCCGGCGCTTTGCGCAACGATCCTCAAACCGCGAAACCCGGATCGGCCGTCGACAAATGGCTGGCTCGGCCGCTTCTTTCGCTGGTTCAACGACAAGTTCGATCGCGGCGCCAGGCGCTACGAACGAGGCGTTACCCAGGCCGCGCGGAACTGGAAGACCTCCATCTGCGTCTATGCTGCGATCGTCATCGTCATGGGCACCCTTTTCTATCGTCTTCCCAGCGGCTTCCTTCCCGACGAAGATCAGGGGGTGGTCGTCGCTCTCGTGCAAGGCCCCTCGGGCGCAACGTCGAACCGCACGAATGAGGTGCTCAATGTCGTGCGCGACCACTTCCTGGGTGCCGAGCGAGCCAATGTCGCTGGCGTTCTGACCGTCAGCGGTTTCTCCTATTCGGGCCAGGGGCAAAATCTCGGGCTCGCTTATGTGCAGCTCAACGACTGGGCAGATCGCACCGGAGCGGCCAACAGTGCCTCGGGCATTGCCGGCCGGGCAAGCAAGGCCTTCGCCAAGATCCATGATGCCGTCGTTCTCGCCGTCGTGCCTCCCGCGGTCCAGGAGTTGGGCAATGCGACGGGCTTCGACCTCCAACTCGTCGATGTCGCCGGGGTTGGCCATGAAAAGCTCCTCCAGGCCCGTAACATGCTGCTCGGCATGGCCATGGCCGACAAGCGCCTCACGCAGATCCGTCCCGTCGGCGTTGAAGATGCGCCCCAGCTCAATGTCGACATCGATCAGGCCAAGGCGAGCGCCCTGGGATTGGACCTTGCCTCGGTGAACCAGACCATCGCTTCGGCCTGGGGCGGAACCTATGCGAACGATTTCATCGACCGCGGCCGTGTCAAACGCGTCTTCCTGCAGGCCGACCAACCCTATCGCGAAGCCCCCGACGACATGTCCGCTTTCTTCGTGCGCGGAGGCGACGGTGAGATGGCGCCCTTCTCGGCCTTCGCAACAGCCAGCTGGTCGGTTGCCCCGATGCAGCTCTCGCGCTTCAACGGTCTTTCCGCGTTCGAGATCCAAGGTGCCCCGGCGCCGGGCATCAGCACTGGCGCCGCTATGGCGCTGATGCAGGCCTTCCAGGCAAAACTGCCCGCCGGCACAACCCTGGACTGGACCGGCCTTTCCTATGAGGAGCAACTCGCGGGCGGGCAGACAACGACCCTGTATGTGCTGTCCTTGCTGATGGTCTTCCTGTGCCTGGCGGCCCTCTACGAAAGCTGGTCCGTCCCGATCGCCGTCATCCTCGTCGTCCCGCTCGGCGTGCTCGGGGTCGTCACCGCGGCAACCCTGACAGGGCTCGAGAATGACATCTACTTTCAGGTCGGCCTGGTGACGACGATCGGGCTCGCCGCGAAGAATGCCATTCTGATCATAGAGTTTGCCGAAGAGCGGGTCTGGTCTGGATGGAGCGCCTTCGACGCGGCAATCGCTGCCGCAAAGCTGAGATTGCGTCCGATCCTGATGACCTCGCTGGCCTTCATCTTCGGCGTCTTTCCGCTCGCGATCGCGACGGGTGCCGGCGCCGGCGCACAAAATGCCATCGGCCGCGCAGTGGTCGGCGGGATGCTGTTCGCGACGGCGCTCGGCATCTTCTTCGTGCCCATGTTCTTCGTCGTGGTGAGCCGCCTCTTTGGGCGGGGCAACGAAACGCAGAGCCCGGCTAGCCCGCCCGCTCCCGGCGCGCCTGGCAGCGCACTCACTCCGGAGCGGGGATGACCATGCGCCGCTCGATACTCCCTCTCTTCTGTGGCGCCGCGCTGCTGAGTGGATGCAACCTCGCACCCAAACATGTTCAGCCGATCTGCGCCGTTCCGGACAGCCTGCCGCAAGGCGGGATCTATCCGCCGTCTGATCATGGCGCGCCCGACATTAGCTCGATCGCGTGGCGCGACTTCTTCACCGACCCCAAGCTGCAAGCCGTGATCGCGCTCGGTCTCGACAATAATCGCGATCTGCGGATCGCTGCCGCCAATGTCCTCCAGGCCCGCGCCCAATACCGTGCCCAGCGCGCAAACATTCTCCCGACGCTGGATCTCACGGCCTCTCACAATTCCAGTCGGGCGCCCTCCCCGACCGTCTCCGGGCAGACGGTGAGGACGGACAATTTCTCCGCCGGGATCGGCATCTCGGCATTCGAGATCGACCTTTTTGGCCGGCTCAGGAATTTGAGCCGGTCCGCCTTTGAGCAATATCTCGCCACCAGCGAGGCGCAGCGCGCCGTGCAGATCTCGCTCATCGCCGAGATTGCCTCTGCCTATTTGACCCTTGCCGCTGACGAGGAGCTGCTTCTCATCGCGAAGGACACGCTGACCAGCTTCGGGGCGACGCTCGATCTCACACAATCGCAGTTCAGGCTCGGTGTGGCCTCCGAGCTCGATGTCCGGCAAGCCGACACGGCCTATCAGGACGCCCGGGATGATGTCGCTGCGCTCCACACCCAGATTGCGCAGGATCGCAATGCGCTCGACCTGCTGACCGGCTCTCCGGTGGGTAGCAACCTCCTTCCCGCGCCCCTTGCGGACAAGAACTTCGTCCTCGAGGATCTGCCGGCCAATTTGAGTTCGACGGTCCTGCTTGCACGGCCGGACATCATTGCGGCCGAACATACGCTCTTAGCCGAGGAGGCCAATATCGGCGCAGCGCGGGCAGCGATGTTTCCAACAATCGCGTTGACCGCAGCCTTTGGTGGCCTCAGCGACGGCCTGTCCAATCTCTTCGATGAGGGGTCTGAGACTTGGAGCGTCACACCGTCGCTTTCCATTCCCCTCTTCGACTTCGGGCGGCGCCGGGCAAATCTTCGCTTCGCTGAAGCGAGCCGTCAGGCAGCGATCGCTTCATATGAAAAGGCGCTGCAGACTGCCTTTCGGGAAGTTGCCGACGCGCTGGCCTTGCGGGGGACGATCACGAACCAAGTCGATGCCCGCGAGAAAGGGGCCGCCTCGGCCTTTGCAGCGGCGGCAATATCGCAGGCCCGTTACAAGGCCGGCGTCGATCCCTTCCTCGTGACGCTGATCTCGCAGCGCACTGCTTTTGGAGCAGCGCAGAACCTCGTCGGCATTCGCCTCGCCCGCATTCAAAATCTCATTCAACTGTACCGCTCTCTTGGCGGTGGCCTGAAATGATCTTCCTGATCGACATTTCGGCGTAATTTCACCTGATCGCGGATCGACGCGGGCAATCGGCTCCTGTCACAAAAGCTAAGCAATTTGGCGGTTTGTTGCCAGTCAGAGATTGATGGGCAGGAGACCGGCATTTGGCCAGCCACAGTGGACGGGAATTGGCGGAATTAAGACGTTCTCATGCTTCCGAACTCCATCTTGTTGATCATGTCGCCAGTGAAGGCATCGGCCAGGGGCCGCTCTGGGAAATGGTTCGGGCGGCGCTGACCGACCCGGACGGAGAGACGTGGCGCTACTCGATCTGCGTGGGAGGAATCCTGATCGCCGGCGATCAGATCGCCTCGCTCATAGACATGCCCCCACGTCGCCCCGTCCAGACGAGGAGAGCCACGATCGCGAGGAGCAAGGCGATACCAAAGCTGCGGACGATATCGGGCGGCAAATGCACGCCCTCGACCGCCAGAACCTCGGGGCGCCACGCAAGCATGGCGTGCCAGACATGCCGGATCTCATGTACACTGACTTCATGGAGGAGATGATCGAGCGCGGCAAAGCCCGGGAGAGCCAGAAGCATGACGATGCTGACCGAGATTACGGTCCGGCATCGGTCACGCAAGTCTCGCAATCTCGCCCAGCCGCCGAGCTCCTCCACGAAGCCATCGGACGGGTCCAGGGCGATCAGCCTGCATCGGTTCGGCCATCTCGACCGGCTTGATAGCCGACGCCATGATCGCATCGAACATGATATTCTGGCTCCCCTCCCCGCCGCGATGACACCTAGCGGTGCCCCGCAGCTTCCAGGATCAATTCGGCGATTTCGTCGGGATGCGAGATCATCGCCAGATGGCTCGATCGCAGCTCGATCGTCTTAGCGCCCATACGCTTGGCCATGAACCGCTCGAGATCAGGGTTGATCGTCCGGTCCTCGGTCGACACCGAATAGAAGCTCGGCTTGGAACGCCAAGCGGCAACGGTGGTGTTGCCGGCGAGCAGAGCCTTATGGAACGGCTCCTGGACGGCATAGAGAACACGGGCCTTGTCGCGCGGAAGATCGCCGCCAAAGTCGCGCAGGAAAGCCTCCTCCGTCAGCCGGCCTTCATCGCCGTCGAAGACGATGCCTGCACTGGCTGGGGGTGTCGGATATTTCGCGGCGAGAGCGGCATAGTTCTCGCCGGCATCAGGCGCGCGTGCCGCAACATAGACAAGAGATGACACCTTGGGGTGGACGCCCGCCTCGGTCACGAGCATGCCGGAGAAGCTGTGCCCGACGAGCACGGTTGGCCCATCCTGGCGATCGAGCACCCGAATGACCGAGGCGACAGCATCGGGAAGGGTCGTGAGGGGATTCTGGACCGCCGTGCAGTTGAGACCCCGCGCCTGCAGGCGCGCAATCACCTCCGTCCAGCAGGACCCGTCCGCGAACAGCCCGTGGGCCAGCACGACATTGCCCGCCTTGGGCGGCTTCACAGCCGCGGCAAAGCCACGGCTCGCAACCATCGACGTCGCCGCAGTGGCAGCGAGGGCTTTGACGAAACTTCTCTTGGTCATCATCGTGAATGTCCTTCTGTTGTTCGCCGCCAGTCCCAGCGGAGAAAGTTCAAACCGTCCTTTTCATTGCCTGGGGAAAGTAGAGGCCCGGAAAACGAAAGCGTATTTCCGGGCCTCCCCAGGTTTGCCGGCTCGAGGGGGAGAGGAGGAGCCGGTGAAGAAAGTCCTCAGATTCGCGATGTCTCGAAGAGGAACTCGGCCCGTCGTTCGGCTTCCTCGATCCACAGGTCGATCAAGGTCAGCGAGGTGAGATCCTCCATCCCGACCACGCCGCTTTTGATGAAGGATAGGCTGGTCGCGACTTCGAGGTTCTCGTCCCGAATGCTCATCAGCATGCTGTGAAGGGGGCCATGCGGCTGCCTCCCGATGAAGCAGCCATGACGGACGAAATCGCCCATCGTGCCCAGGGACAACGGATCGATTTCGCAAATCCGCTCGACGACCGCATCGGTCATCTCCAGCACCTGCTTCGCCTGATCCTCCAGCAGCAAAAAATAGGCCCGCAAATGCGGCGCCGACAGAAACGAGGCGATCCGCCTCGTCTTGAGATAGAGCGAGAAACTCTCGACCAGGATGAGATTGAGCGCGCTGGTAACCGATGCGCTATGCTCGGCGGGCGGCGCGGTGATACTTGCCATCCTCGGCAAGACCTTCACGGACATCGTCATGATCGCATCTCCCATCCAAGTCAGACACAAAGTCGTGCGGCTGTCCCGATGAGAAAAACTAGGCCTCAATAGCGTCAGTGCTCAATCATACGAAGGCTTGCATCGCCACCCCCCAATTGGATTAGCTACAACAATGATCGTATAGATAGGCGTCCTTGATCAGATCGCCGAAACGGAGGGTGCCCCTTGAGGAAAGCCAAGATGAACCAGCCAGCGCCTCAAACGTCGGATCGTAGCCGACTCCTGCTGCTCGCAGCCGGCACCGTCGCCCTCATCATCTTCGCTGCGGATCTGCTGAGTCCCCTTCAGGGTGCCGTCGCCGTGCTCTACATCATTGTCGTCCTGCTGGTGGCGCAGGCCCGTGGGCGTGCAGCTGTCATGGCGGCGGGAGCCGGCTGCATCATCCTGTCCCTCATCGCCTTCGCCGTCGGGCATCTCGGCGCGCCGGTCGATTCCGCCATCATCCGCCTGAGTGTCAGCATCGTGGCGATCCTGGCTGCGACCTTGCTGTCGTTGCGCGATCATAGTGCGCGCACGACCCTCGCCGAGCAGGCCCGCATTCTCGAGCTTGGCCACGACACGGTCATCATCCGCGACGCCAACGACGTCATCCTCTATTGGAACGAGGGCGCGGAGCGGCTTTATGGATGGACCCGCCACGAGGCTGTGGGGCAGCGTTGCAACGATCTTCTTGGCTGCGAATTCCCGGCCGAAACTGTCTCGGCTGCGCTCGAGGGACATGGTCACTGGTCAGGCGAACTCCTCAGAACGAGGCGCGATGGCAGCCGGATGGTTCTCACCAGTCGCTGGCTGCTTCGCCGCGATCCCAACGGCCAGGGAATTGGAGTAATCGAGAGCAGTGCGGACATCACCGAGCAGATGCGCGCCGACGCCGAACGGCTTGCGTCCGAGCAGCGTTATGCCACGATCTTCAATGCGGCGGGCTTTGCGATCTGGGAGTCGGATTGGTCGGCAACGCGACGCTTTCTCTTTGAGGAGATGCCGCCCGAAAGCGATCCCCTCACCTGGCTCGAGGCCCACCCTCATATCGCTCGCGCCTGCGTCAACAAGGCTGTGATCGGCGATGTGAACCAGGCAGCGCTCGAGATGTTCGGCGCAGCGAACAAAGCCGAGCTGATCGGGCGGAGCGTCATCGCCGATTATACCGTCGAGACCGAGCCGGTTCTGGCGCGGATCGTCGCAGCCTTGGCCACTGACAGCGACACGGTCGAAGCCGAGGTGCGATATCTCACGGCGGCAGGTAGCCCCATTGACACGGTTCTGCGCATCCGCGTGCTCCCTGAAGGTGCGCCATGGTCGCGTGTGCTGATGATGGCGCTGGACGTCACCGAGCGCAACCAGGCGCGCGCCAATCTCGAGAAGACATCTGCAGAGCTTGCCCATGCGGTGCGGATTTCCACGCTCGGACAGTTGGCGGCATCTATCGCCCATGAGGTCAATCAGCCCCTCACGGCAATCATAAACTATGGCAAATCCGGCATCAGATGGCTGGGACGGGATATCCCCAACACGCCGGAAGCGACCGCCTGTCTCCAACACATCGTTTCAAATGGCAGTCGCGCTGCGGATGTCATCGCGAGAGTGAGATCCATGGCGCGCAAAGGCACGCCGGAGGCGGAATCGCTCGATCCGGTCGAGGTCATCGAGGAAGGTCTGGCGCTGGTCGCACGGGAGGCAAGAGCAGCCAATGTGGGGATATCCCTCGCAAGCGACGACAGTGTGACCGAGATCGTTGGAGACAAGGTTCAGATCCAGCAGGTTCTGGTCAACCTCCTCATGAATGGCATTCAGTCGATGCGCACGGTGGAGGACCGTCCACGAGATCTCATCGTCAAACTGGGCGCGGCGGCCGACGGCCTCGCCCGTATTGGCGTCACCGACAGCGGCACAGGTATCGCCGGCGAACCGGCGAGCATATTCGAGCCATTCTTCACGACGAAGGCGGATGGCATGGGCATGGGCCTGTCGATCTCCAAGTCGATCGTTGAGGCCCAGGGCGGTCGGATCGAAGCGAGCAACAATGCTGAGCACGGGGCGACGATCGCCTTCACATTGCCCACGCGCTCTGTGGGCCCTTCCGAGCTTTCCAGGCCGATCGAAACCTCCGTATGATAGCCTGAGCCTTCGATCTCGATCAGAAGTGCGCCATCCGCAGGCTTCGTTGGCCACCGGCAGGAGCCAGAATAAATTGAAAGAGTCGCCCATAATCTGCATCGTCGACGATGACATCGACGTCCGCGCCAGCCTGGAAAATCTCCTGCGCTCGGTGGGCATGTCGGTGCGAACATTCGGCTCGGCCGAGATTTTCCTGGAAGAGTATAACCAGTCGGGCGTCGACTGCGTCATAACGGATCTGCATATGCCCGGCATGGACGGGCTCGCACTTCAGGAGCAGCTCAACACTCTGGGCAGAGACTTTCCGGTCATCATGATGACGGCGTTTCCGACCAAGTCGGCGCACGAGCAGGCTTTGCGGCTCGGTGCGGCCGCCTTTCTGGAAAAGCCCATCGATCCCGACAGACTGATCGAGCAGCTCGAAGGAATGCTTTCGGACGGAACCTGAAAAGACGTCCGCGCTATATGAGGGAGGAATGTAGTGTCCCAGTCCAATGATGTTTCACCGCTGATCTGCGTGGTCGATGACGATGCGGATGTTCGCGGGTCTCTCGACAGCCTGCTTCGATCGACCGGATATGCCGTTCAGACATTCGAGGGTCCGGAAGCCTATCTCGCAAGTCCCGAAGCCGATCAGGCGTCCTGCCTGCTGCTGGACGTCCGCCTGAATGGTGCGGACGGTCTCGATTTCCAGCAATCTCTCGCTGACAGCGAAATGCATGTTCCGGTGATCCTGATCACCGGTCATGGCGACATCCCGATGAGCGTGCGTGGCATGAAGGCTGGCGCGGTGAGCTTCCTTGCCAAGCCCTTCGATGAAGATGCTCTGCTGGCAGCTGTCAAAGAGGCCATCGAGCGGGACAAGCTTCGCAGGTCGGCCGTCAGCCAGGACGCGGACATGCGGGCTCATTTCGACGCGCTCACGCCGCGCGAGAGAGAAGTCATGGGCCTTGTCACGGCAGGTCTCATGAACAAGCAGGTCGCTGGCCGCCTCGGCCTGAGCGAGATCACCGTGAAGATCCATCGCGGCAATCTGATGCGCAAGATGGCGGCCCAATCCCTGGCCGACCTCGTCCGAATGGCCGAGGCACTCGGTGTTCGGGATACGTCCGCGGCGCGTTACGGTCCCAACACCTGACCGAGCGGGCGCGGCGCGCTAGGCCGCCGCGCTTCGCCTCAATGTAACCGAGACGGACTTGTACGAGGGCGTGCCGCTCCGCTTGTCATAATCGTCGAGTTCGATGAGGCAGTTCGCTTCGGGATAGTAAGCTGCGACAGATCCGGACGCGATGGCATAAGAAACGACCGTCTGGGCGGGCAGCACGCGGCCTGAGGCAGCCACGATATCAACCCGGTCTCCCTCCTCAAGGCCCTGTGCCTGCATGTCATCGATATTGAGGAAGATGATGTCGCGGCGACCGGTGATGCCGCGATAGCGATCGTTCAGCCCATAAATGGTGGTGTTGTACTGATCATGGCTGCGGATTGTCGCGAGCGTCAATGACGTGTCGTCCTGACCTTCATCCTCATCGGATCCGGCAAAGGTTATGAAATGCGCCTTTCCGTCAGGCGTGTCCCATTCTCGATTGGACGCGCCGACCCTGAGGCGAAAACCGCCACGAACGCGAACCCGGTTATTGAAGTCGAAAAAGTCGGGGAACACGGCCTCGATCTTGTCGCGGATGCGATCATAATCTCCGATCAACCTGTCCCAGTCGACCAGAGTGTGCGGCATGGCGGCTTCAGCGAGCCCGGCAATGATAGCGGGCTCCGAGCGCAGATCGCCCGAGGCTGGCTGCAGCCGTCCTCTTGACGCGTGAACCATCGACATGGAGTCCTCGACAGTCACCGCCTGCGGGCCAGTTTCCTGAACGTCCAGTTCGGTGCGTCCCAGACAAGGCAGGATGATGCTCTCCTTGGCCGTCAACAGGCAGGTCCTGTTGAGCTTCGTGCAAATCTGGACGTTGAGATCGAGCTTGCGGAAGGCCGCGAACGTTGCCTCGGGATCGCTCATTGCAACGGCCAGATTGCCGCCCAGGCCGATAAAGCCCTTCGCGCGCCCATCGCGCATGGCCGCAATCGCTTCGACGGCGCCATGGCCGTGCTTGCGAGGTGCGCTTATGCCGAAGGCGGCATCGAGCCGTTCCAGAAACGTCTCCGTCGGGATTTCGGTGATGCCGACCGTCCGGTCACCTTGCACATTGCTGTGACCACGCAGAGGCGAGATCCCTGCGCCCGGCTTACCGATATTGCCGCGCATCAGCATGAGATTGGCCAACTGCTGCACATTTTCGGTGCCATGCCGGTGCTGGGTGAGCCCCATGCCGTAACAGACGATCACGCGTTCGGCTTCCCAGTAGATGCGGGCCATGCTCTCGATCGCCTGTTGCGTGAGACCCGAGCGCCGCACGATCTCGTCCCAGGACGTCGCATCGATATCCGCCTTGAGCGCCTCGAATCCTACAGTGTGGTCCGCGATGAAGGCGCGATCGAGAAACCCGTCTCCGCCGCTGCCGAGATTGGCCATATCGGCCGCAAGCAGCGCCTTCATGATGCCTTTGAACATCGCTGCGTCGCCGCCGATCTTCACCAGATGATAGTCCGACGCGATCGGGGTCGACCCCAGGGTCGTCATTTCCACCGGCGATTGCGGGTTCTGAAACCGCTCGAGACCGCGCTCACACAACGGATTGCAGACAATGATCGGCTTCCCACGCCGGGACACGTCCCTGAGCGTGCTCAGCATACGCGGATGGTTGGTGCCCGGATTGTGACCGATGCAAAAGACCGCATCGGCGGTATCGAAGTCTTCGAGGGTGACCGTGCCCTTGCCCACGCCAATCGATTGCGGAAGGCCGACGCTGGTCGCCTCATGGCACATGTTCGAGCAGTCCGGGAAATTGTTCGTGCCGAACTCACGCGCGAACAACTGATAGAGAAAGGCCGCCTCGTTGCTCGCACGCCCGGAGGTGTAGAACTCCATGCGGTCGGGATGATCCATCTTTCGCATCGCGATACCGGCGCGAAGGAAAGCCTCGTCCCAGGAAATTGGCACGAAATGATCGGTTTCCGCGTCGTACCGGAGCGGATGCGTTAACCGGCCTGCATTTTCCAGCTCGTAGTCGGACCAGCTCCAGAGCTCCGAGACGCTGTGCTGCGCGAAGAAGGCTTCATCAACCCGCTTTGCCGTCGCTTCCCAGGTGACCGCCTTGGCACCATTTTCGCAGAACTCGAAAGACGCAGCATGCTTCGGGTCGGGCCAGGCACAGCCCGGGCAGTCAAACCCGTCAGGCTGGTTCATCTGGAGCAGGGCGCGCGTGTCCAGGCTTGCGCCCATCTGGTCGCGAACGGCCAGCGCGACCGCGCGCAAAGCGCCCCAGCCGGCCGCCGGACCATCATAAGGATGTACGCCTTCGGGCATTTCGTCGGCCATCAGAACCTCCGCTGAAAGCGTGATGCATAGGGCAGATCGCAGATGAGCGTCAGCAAACCATAGTATTAGTGAATGGCGCTCATCCGCTTCATCATCGTTCGATCAGCACAGGCAGCACTGTTTCAAGTCCTTCTGCTCGCCGCCGCCAAGACCCTAAACCATCGTGTGATACTCGTCAGGACCAGCCCGGCATATCCTCAGTTCATCGATGGGCTTCGTGCCCGGACGGAGAACATGAGCATGACCCGAGACCCTTCCCAGGATCAATTGTGCGTGCCCGCCTTCCAAGCTGTTCGTGCGTCCGGCCGGTCGCGCAGCAATGCAACTCTAGCACCGTCTGTTCGAACATGTGTCGCCGATGACTGAGGTTGCGCTGCCTTCAAGGCCATTCCGGCCCGAGGAGCGGCCCATGTTCCCGGGCTCGCCCTACGCGCCGCTTCATCCGCCCGGGCGACGGGTCGGCTTTGCCATCATCGGCATATTGCTGGGCGCCCTGGTGAACCTCGGCAATGGGCTCGTCATTGCCAATGTACCGATCCTGGCTGGCGCCGGTGGAGACTATGTCGATCCAACCGCCCTGCTGCCAGGCATCTACATCGCCTTCAACGCCTCGGCGAACCTCGTCCTGGTCAAAGGACGCGCGCAATTCGGCATACCTCGGGTCACCTTGTCGCTGCTGAGCGCGACCGCACTTGCAGCGCTGCTCCTGTTCCTGGTGCCGGGCCTTGCGGCCGCTATCGCCTTGAGTGCGGTGTCGGGTATGACCGCCGCGGCTCTGACCACCCTGTCCGTCTATTATGCCATGCAAAGCATGCCGGCGAAGGTGAAGCCGCTCGGGCTCATCATCGGGATCAGCGCCGTTCAATTGGGAACGCCGTTGGCAAGACTCATCCCGGTCGATCTGCTTGCACTGGGTGGCTGGCAGACGCTCGGCCTGATTGAGATGGCCATCGCGCTCACCGCCTTCGCCTTCATCTACAGCTATCCGCTTCCCCCGAGCGACAGAGCGAAGGCCTTCGAGCCGCTCGATCTCATTACCTTCAGCCTGTTCCTGTCTGCCAATCTGCTTCTGTGCTGCGTCCTGGCGGAAGGTCGTCTCCTCTGGTGGTCCGACACACCCTGGATCGGATGGGCTCTGGCTGGCTGCATTCCTCTCTACGCCGCAGCGCTCGCGATCGAGAGCAGTCGGGCCAATCCGCTGCTGCGCCTCGCCTGGTTCGGAACACGCACGATGCTCCTCTTTGCAGCAGTCGCGGTGGTCGTCCGTTTCGCGCTCGCCGAGCAATCCTATGGATCGATCGGGCTTCTGACGGTCGCAGGCCTCGACAACGACCAGTTCCATTCCCTCTTTCGATGGATCCTGTTCGCCCAGATCATTGGCGCCCTTGTCGCGATCATGACCGCTGGCGAGAAGCGTCCTCCTTTCCAGGTTCTGGCCGCATCGCTAATCATCGGCCTTGGAGCATGGCTCGACACGGGTTCGACGAACATGACCCGACCGGACAATCTGTTTCTAAGCCAGTCCCTTATCGCTTTCGGCACGACCCTCTTTATCGGCCCGGCGCTGATGTTTGGTGCCATCCAGATGCTCAAGCGGGGTGCCGATCATCTGGTCAGCCTCGTCGTCCTTTTCAGCATGACCCAGAATATCGGCGGCCTCGTCGGCTCGGCTCTCCTCGGCAGCTATCAGGTGGTTCGCGCGAAGTTCCATGCTTCGATTCTGGCGGAGGGCCTTCTTGCCGGCGATCCTCTTGTCACCGACCGGATCCAGCAGGGCGCGGCTGCGCTCGCCGGGGCGGTCGTCGACCCGACCCAGAGGGTTGCTCAGGGCGGAGGTCTCCTCGGGAACGCACTTGCGCGCGAAGCCGCCATTCTGGGCTTCAACGATGCCTTCTGGCTCATCGTCATCGTCTCCATGTCGGCCGCCATACTGATCGCGCTCGCGATCGTCTGCACCAGGCTGATCGGACCAGAAATCGCACAAAAGGGAAAGCAATCATGAGTGAGCAGACCTCGACCAGCGGCACCGCCGTCGGGCCGGCGCCCGGATCTGAGCATTGGCTGCCCGCGAAGCGAAGCCGGATGGTTGTCGCGGCCACGGCCCTCATCGCGGGAGCGGCCGTGTTGGCCGTGCTGGCTGCCTGGCACCTTCCCCCCTTCTCCGATGGCACGCAAAGCACCGACAACGCTTATGTCCGGGGTCGAGTGACAGTGATCGCCCCTCAGGTCAGCGGCTATGTCAGCGAGGTGCTCGTCACGGACTATCAGACCGTCCGCAAGGGACAGGTGCTGGTCCGTATCGACGATGGCATCTACCGTGCTCGCGTCGAGCAGGCGCGCGCCAATCTGGCGGCGCAGGAGGCAGCACTCGCCAACAGCCGTCAGGCCCATGCCGCCCGCAAGGCAGGCGTCTCGGCTCAGGCTGCCGGACTGGGAAGCGCCCATGCACAACTCGTTCGCGCGCGCGCAGACATGGCGCGCGCCGAAGATCTTGTCACTGACGGCTCCATCTCGCGGCGGGAATATGACCAGACGCGAGCGGGCCTGCTGCAGACGGAAGCTCAGGTCAGGGAGGCGACTGCGTCGGGCGAGATCGCCCGTCAGGAAGTCCTCACTGTGGATGTCGGAAGAGGCGGTCTGGAAGCGCAGGTCGCAGCCGCCCGCGCAGCACTGCACCTTGCAGAAATCGATCTCAAGCACACGGTCATCATCGCCGCAGAGAATGGCCAGATCGGAGAGGTCGGCGTCAAGATCGGCCAGTTCGTCGCGCCTGGCAGCCAGATGTTCTCCCTTGTCCCGCCGGACCGCTGGGTCGTCGCGAATTACAAGGAAACGCAGACAAACCATATTGTTGTCGGCCAGCCGGTCACCGTCGCCGTTGACGCGCTTGGGGGCCATACTTTCAAGGGCAAGGTTGACCGTCTGGCTCCGGCCACCGGGTCGGAATTTGCGGTTCTCAAACCGGACAATGCGACAGGCAATTTCGTGAAGGTCCCGCAACGCATCGGTCTCTACATCCGGATTCCCGCAGGCCAACCGCTCCTTGACCGCTTGCGGCCGGGCATGTCGGTCGAGACACGCGTGGAGACCGAGCAGTGAAGCAGGCCACGCTCCTCCTCCTGCTCGGCGTTGCCGCATGCGCCGGCCCCAGAGCCCAGATTCCGACAGCGGCCGGCGTCACCGCGCCCGGTGAATGGAGAACGGCCGGCTCGACCGTGCCGGATGTCGATCCGAAATGGTGGACGTCCTTCGGCAATCAAGGTCTGACGAACCTTGTCGAGCAGGCTCTTGCCAATAACGACGACATTGCGATCGCCGCGAGCCGCGTGGAAGCCGCAAGGGCCCAGCTCCAGGTTGCTCAAGCGCAGCGCCTGCCCAATCTCTTCGCGTCTGCGAGCGGCGGACGGGAGCGCCAGGTCAATCCGTTCGGGCAGGACGTCTTCCAGACGGCTGGCCAGGGTGGTCTCGCGATCTCATATGACGTCGATCTCTTTGGCCGTCTGCGCGAGGCCAGCGCAGCAGCAAAGGCCCGCCTCCTTGCAACGCAAGCTGCGCGCGACGGCGTTGCGCTGGCGGTCGCCTCTGCCACCGCCCAGGGCTATATCAATCTGCTTTCGCTCGACGCCCAGCTCAATGTCGCTCGCAAGACATTGGAGACCCGGCAAGCATCCCTGCAACTCGTCAAACGTCAGGTCGATGCGGGCTATGCAGCCGAACTGGTTCTTCGGCAGGCCGAGGCAGAGTATCGTGCAACCCAGCAACTCATTCCTGCCCTTGAGCTCGCCATCCACCGCACGGAAGATGGTCTTTCGCTTCTGATCGGGAAAGCGCCCTCCAGCATTGCACGCGGCACCGACCTTGCTGGCCTGGCGACGCCACCGGCTGTCTCGGTGCTCCCCTCGTCGCTTCTACGGCGCCGGCCAGATATCGCTCAGGCCGAGCAAGAGCTGGTCGCGGCGGATCGCTCGCTCGATTCCGCACGAGCGGCTTTCTTGCCCATTGTGCAGCTGAACGGGACGGGAGGATATGTGGCCTCCACGCTTCTGACGACCAACCCACTCAGTGTCTTTTCGATCGGTGGCGGCATTCTCCAATCGATCTTCGACGGCGGCCGACTGCGTGCTCAACAAAAAGGCGCGGCCGCTGCGCGCGATGCCGCCGCGTTCGCCTACCGGCGCACGGCGCTGAACGCCTTTCGTGAAACCGAGGATGCCCTGGCATCAGTCGGCTTTCTGGGGGAACAGCAGACCGCCATTCAGGATGAGCGCGAGGCCGTCGCTCGACTGCTGACGCTGGCCAAGAACCGATATCGCGCAGGTTATTCACCCTATCTCGAACAGGTCGACGCGGAGCGTGGTCTTCTTCAAGCCGACCTCGCTCTGGTTCAGATCAGGGCCGATCGCCTCTTGGCTTTCGTAACCCTGTATCAGGCTCTTGGCGGCGGCTGGTCCGAAGATGGTCTTGGACTCGCAAGCCGATGATCATGCCCGCCTAGGCAGAACTCTCAGATCCGCTGCCAGGCAGCCTCACGGCTCATATCCGAGCAGCCGGACGGAACTCGGCAGACCAACCTGAATCCACGCCGGTTTCTGGCAGTAATTTCTTTAGCCATGCAATATCTCTATCGCCCTTAATCCTACAGATTCGACTCCCTCGCCACATACGCTAGTTTTATAGAAACCTGCGACTTCACAGCAACGACGGCATATCGACTCAAAATAGGACCATTTCTCGGACTTATCTAAAATGTTCTGTCCGAAACCTGTGTATGAATGCGCACCTTAAGCGGAGAGCTTAGCTTGTCCTTCATCCGGAACGCACCGGATCGCATGGAGGACAGACGTTGCAACTGCATCTCGGTACACACCCTCAGACAATGTCGAGGCCGGACAGTCTCTCGTCCGCTCCCAGACGCGACGCGCGGTTGGTCCGCAACACCATCGCCAGGATCCGTTCGGTCTCACCTCCCGCATCAGTTGCGACCCGCGCTTCATGCGTCCAGCCGGACCGCCCGCTGGGCCGTGCGATAGCTGGCGCAATGGCCGCTCATCACGCGGCCCAACGCCCCAACATGATCACTGAGCAAACGCGGCGCCGGCCGCTTGGAGTGAGACTATGAAAGACTGGAATAGCCGCAAGAAGGCGCGGGACGAGCGCATCGCCATTGGGTCCATTCACGCGACTGGCAAAGTCGTCGAAAAGGACAATCTGGTCGAGTTTCTCGGGAATGTTATCCGGTCGGGCGACCGCGTCTGCATCGAGGGTGACAATCAGAAGCAGGCCGATGTGCTCGCCAAGGCTCTCGCCAGCCTCGACCCTGCCCGCGTCCACGATCTGCACATGGTTCAATCAGGAATTGTCCTGCCTGAGCATCTCGACATCTTCGAGAAGGGCATCGCGAAGCGGCTGGATTTCTCCTATTCCGGTCCGCAGTCTGCCCGGATCGCGAACTTGCTGTTCGGTGGAAAGATCGAGCTCGGCGCGGTCCATACCTATCTCGAACTGTTCGCCCGCTACTTCATCGATCTGACGCCGAATGTTGCGCTGATCGCCGCCGTCAGCGCGGATCGACATGGCAATCTGTACACCGGCCCGAACACTGAAGACACGCCCACGGTGGTTGAGGCGACGAGCTACGGAAATGGCCTCGTCATCGCTCAGGTCGGCGAGATCGTCGATAAGCTCCCACGTATCGACATCCCCGGCGACCTCGTCCACTTCGTCGTCGACGCCCAAAAGCCCTTCTATGTCGAGCCGCTCTTCACCCGCGATCCCGCCGCGATCACGGAGGCCCAGATCCTGACCGCCATGCTGGCGATCAAGGGGCTCTATGCACCCTATGGCGTGAAGCGGCTCAACCACGGGATCGGCTTCAACACGGCCGCCATCGAACTCCTGCTGCCGACGTTCGGCGAGCGACTTGGCCTCAAGGGCAAGGTCTGCACGCAATTTGCGCTGAACCCGCACCCCACACTCATTCCAGCCATCGAAGCGGGCTGGGTCGAGCAAATTCACAGCTTCGGCTCGGAAGTCGGCATGGACGACTATTTACGGGCGCGCTCGGACATCTTCTTCACCGGCCCAGACGGGTCGCTCCGTTCAAATCGCGCCCTGTGTCAAACGGCGGGCCTCTACGCCTGCGACATGTTCATTGGATCAACCCTTCAAATCGACCTCAATGGCCACAGCTCTACGGTCACGGAATCGCGCATTGCAGGGTTTGGCGGCGCTCCGAACATGGGATCAGATCCGCGTGGTCGCCGGCATCCCAGTGAGCCCTGGCTGAAGGCCGGCGCGGAAGCGGATCCCGATAGCCCTGCCCCGCTGCGCCGCGGACGTAAGCTGGTCGTCCAGATCGGTGAGACGTTCGGCGAAGGCAATACCCCATTGTTCGTCGAGAAGTTGGCCGCTCTCGAATTGGCAGAAAAGCTCAATCTGCCGTTGGCACCGGTGATGGTCTACGCTGATGACACGACCCACATCGTGACTGAGGAAGGTATCGCCAACCTCCTCCTGTGCCGTGACAAGGATGAGCGCGAGCAAGCAATCCGAGGGATCGCCGGCTTCAGCGAAATCGGCCGCCAGCGAGACGCCAAAATGGTCGAGAGGCTGCGCGGGCGGAAGGTCATTCAGCGGCCCGAGGACCTGGGGATCGACCCGCTCGATGCCGACCGGAGACTGCTCGCGGCAAGGTCGATCAAGGACCTCATGCTGGCGTCCGGCGGGCTGTACCAGCCCCCCTCAAAATTCCGCAATTGGTAGGAGTATCGCGATGGAAACCCTTCGTTTCGAACTGGATGCGCCGACGCCGGCGAGCGGCACCCGTAAGCTCGCTCTGGTTGGCGTCGTGGCCTCCGGCAATCTTGAAGTCCTCCTCGAGCGCGATGCGCCTCCTCAGCGCTGCATCATCGAGGTTAACACTGCCGCCCATGGCTTCAAGTCGCTCTGGGACGCGGTCGTTGCCGACTTTGCCGCACGCCGTGCCGTTGGCGGCCTGCACATTTCCATCAACGACGGCGGCGCCCGCCCGGACACTGTGTCCCTGCGGCTGGCCCAGGGCGTGCGCCTGATCGAGGAGAAAGAAGGATGACCGCGTTTCAAAGTCTGTTCGAGCGTCAGAGCTGGTTCGAGGCCGGCGCTCGCCAGCGTGTCGCAGCGCTCGCCGACCCTGGCAGCTTCGTAGAGTTCATCGGACCCGAAAAACGAGAAACCAGCCCACATCTCGCGCTCTTCGATCTGCCGGTCCAGTTCGACGACGGCATCATTGTCGGCGCCGCGACGATTGGCGGCAAACCCGTCTTGCTTGCCGCTCAGGAAGGCCGCTTCATGGGCGGCGCCTTTGGCGAAGTGCATGGGGCAAAGCTCACGGGGCTATTGCGGGCCGCCAAGATCCTCAAGCGCGACGTGGTCATCGCTTTCGACACAGGCGGGGTCCGGCTCCAGGAGGCCAATGCCGGTGAGCTCGCAATCGCCGAGATGATGCGTGCCGTCATCGACGCCCGTGCTGCCGGCGTTCGGGTCATCGGCCTCATCGGTGGCCGGGCCGGCTGCTATGGCGGTGGCAGCCTGACGGCGGGCTGCTGTTCCTCCCTGGTCATTTCAGAACAAGGGCGTCTCAGCGTCTCGGGCCCTGAGGTCATTGAGACCAACAAGGGCGTCGAAGAATTCGACTCCCGCGACCGCGCCTTCATCTGGCGGACGATGGGCGGCAAGCATCGCTATCTCATCGGCGGGACCGACCTATTCGTGGCCGACGAGCCGACCGCATTCCGTAACGCCGCGATCGCCGCCCTCTCGAGACCGGCACGGTTCGACGCTGCCACTCTGGAAGCTGAGCAGCAGCGCCTGGAGCGCCGTCTCACGCGCTTCGGCACAAAGCAGGATGGCCTCGACATATGGTCGGCCCTTGGCGTCACGGACGCAGCAGCTGTGCCCGAAATGCCGGTCGATGACTTCCTCGCAACCGCCAACCCGATCCGGGAGACCGCCGATGACGCTCGATGAAATCCTCGCTTCGCTGTTCGGAGCAAATCATGGCCTGGAGCTTGACGGTCCGATCATCGCCGGTCGCGCCAACATTGCGGGCGGTCAGGCCGTAAACCTTCTCGGCTTTACGGGTGGAAGCGAACTGGGCGTCGATGACGCCGCCTCCCTTGCGCGCCACGTCCTCGCCATCGCCGGAGAGGCAGATGACACGCCTATCCTGTTCGTCGTCGATTCCAGCAGTCAGCGGATGAGCCGCCGGGATGAGCTTCTCGGCCTGAGCGAGTATCTGTCTCACCTCGCCAAGTCCCTGCTGCTGGCCGAACTGGCGGGCCATCGCACAATCGGTCTCCTTTATGGCGGCAGCACAGCCGGAGCGCTGATCGCGACCGCCTTTGCGTGCGGAACGCTCGTCGCCCTGCCCGGCGCTCACCCTGCCGTCATGGACCTTGAGTCCATGTCGCGGGTCACCAAGCTCTCCGTGGCGCTCTTGACCGAGAAGGCCCAGGCGACACCCGTGTTTGCGCCGGGCCTGGACAATCTCGCTCTCACCGGCGCGATCACCCAGACATGGGATCCCGCACTGCCGCTGGCCGCACAGCTCAGCGCCCTGCTCGGCAAGCCGGTCGTGGGTGACGAGCGCGCCCTGCTCGGCAAAGGGCGTGGGGGCCGCCTGAAGGCCGCCGACGTGGCCGACAGGATCGTCTCCCTGGCCCTGGCGCATGGTTGACGGGAGCGCCCCTCTCGCCCGCCATCAGATGGTGTGGGTAGATCCGGCA
>Ga0247738_10000207_pt1 | contig 24780 bp, 38 predicted proteins | sample UWRJL013104B2_FD_180936 | JGI IMG/M metagenome (GOLD analysis project Ga0247738, IMG submission 180936) | Plant litter microbial communities from Arlington Agricultural Research Station in Wisconsin, United States - UWRJ-L013-104B-2 | ecosystem: Environmental > Terrestrial > Plant litter >...
TTTTTCTTTGTCATCGGCAGCTTGTTTTGCTTCCAGTGCTTCTGCATCGGCTTTTGCTTTAGCATCGGCAGCTTGTTTTGCTTCCAGTGCTTCTGCATCGGCTTTTGCTTTGGCATCAGCAGCTTGTTTTGCTTCCAGTGCTTCTGCATCGGCTTTTGCTTTAGCATCGGCAGCTTGTTTTGCTTCCAGTGCTTCTGCATCGGCTTTTGCTTTGGCATCAGCAGCTTGTTTTGCTTCTAGTGCTTCTGCATCTGCTTTTGCTTTAGCATCAGGTAGTTGAGCCTTTGTAGTCTGTAACTCTTCAGCATCAACATCGATCTCGTTGATATCAACTTCAACTATTGCTTCTCCTGGAGAAACAACCTTTTTATTTGCCAATGTTCTTGCATGACTACGGGCTGTATCTTCTTTATAGAATTGTTGGCCATCTGATGTAGTGAAATGTTCAGCTATATTCATCTTAAATTGATTTTTTGAATTTGTAAATTAGATAGATCAGTCCCAGGGCAATCAGAAAAATAAAAAATCGACCACACCATACTTCTGTTTGTTGCCAGTAGTTTAAAGGCTTTTCGTAAGGAACCGGTATTGTTTTTGTTCCCTGCTTGTTTTCTGATATGTAAGTTTCTTTCCAGGAGGCGAAGAGCCGTTGTGCTTCTGCCTTACAATCAACGCTTAGTTTATTGTCCTGAATATTTACATCCGGAGGTTTTAGGTTTTTCCCTGGTGTTAAAACGGGATCTCCTATTATTTTGACTTTTCCGTCTTTACATTCTAACCATGCGCTATAATAGCTGCTATCTTTTTCGGTCAACAAAACGGTGTCTCTAACTATTACTTTGGTTGTAATTGTGTTTACTTCGGTTGTTGTTGATAAAGGAACGCTGTTACTTTTGCAAGAAACCAGCGTTCCGATAAGCAAAAACAAAAAACAGAAGTAAAATGAGCAGAGTGTATTTTTAATATTTTTCATATTTAAATGCTTTTTAAATAGGCTTTAAAATCTTATAAAACCTTTCATTTGTGATATTTTACGATCATATCTTCGTGCGACTTCATAACCCTCTCGACTTCCATCGTCGTTGGTGTTACCTTCAATTGTTTGCAGTTTGCCATTTGGCAAAATCTTTTCTACAAAGCCAGTGTGTCCATTGCCTTTGCCAAAATCCATAATAAAGAAGTCACCCGGCTGCGGCGTGGTAACTCTTAGTTTTTCCATTTTATTGAACATTGCTAAAACACCGGCTGTTTGGGCTAATGGATTACTAACATTTAATTTTATTGATGCTTCTTTTACAGACCAATAAACGAAAGCCATGCACCACGCGTAACCTTTTCCTAATCCCACTGATTTTAGATATTTTTCAACCGCTGGTCCAGCATTGCTGTTTTTGGGTATTTCTTGTACGCCGATTTGGCTTTGGGCTATTTCAAGTGCTTTACTTCGTAGTGTCATGGGGTTTTCCGTTTAGTTGTTTGAACTTTTGCAACTCATCTACTAACTGCTGATTTATAAGCATTAATTCCTTGTGTTGGATTTCCATTCCTTTGATAGTCTCGTAAGCTGCGGTCAATCTCGTTGCCATATCATCGAGCATATCTCGGTAATATTTAACAGCCATTACGGCGTTATCAAGTTCAGCTGCTCGATCTTCTGCGAGCGATTTGCGTTTTGAAAAGAACCAGGTAATTAATGCTGCGAAAAAAGCAGTTAGAGTTGGGTATACAAATTGTTCCATTTAATCGTTTTAAAAAAAGGCTCTAATAATTGGCTTTAAAAAACCATTAGAGCCTTTTGCATATTTATATCTCGTTTATGTCTTAAAGGATCGCTCCGATTTTCTCAGCTCTGAAAGGAGTTGCTAAGAAATAGTGACGGTAAGACAGATCATTTGTTTGACCAGATGGATTTGCTGAAGCAGGCGCAAAATACTGATTTGTATTACCTGTTTTCTTTGCAACACCGCCCAATGAAAAAACAATCGAACCCGCCTTGTCAGTTCCGGCAGGTACAGAGCCGAAAGCTTTTTTTACACCCGCAGCCGTATAGTATGGCATGTTTTCGTAGGTATATAAATGAAATCCTGCGATCTTCGGTGCTGGCATTCCTTCTGTGTAATTGATCAGTTTATCACCAAAGTTTTTACGGTCTAATAACAAATCGTTCCAGTGATCTTCCGTTAAAACCAAACGTCTGTCTTTTAGAGGAAACTTACCTGACTTACAAACCGATTTAAATTTTACTAAGTCATCATAAGTCAGTCTTGGACGGGTACCGTCCATTAAAGGCGCATCAGTCCCATTCACACCCGTAGCAAAAAACACCGGGGTTTTGGTAGTATTTGTCTGTGGAGCTATCGAGTGGATTGCTTTAGCATATTTTTCAACCAAAATTGCTCTTACACAACTTTTGGTTACAGTGTCTATTTTATCATAAGACGCTCCCAATATCTGATCATCAGAAACCGTTACCACTTTAGTTTGGTACTTATCCAGTGTAAACTGTAAATGACCATCTGTATACTCCTGAACAGGAATCGGATAAGTGTTATTGTTGACTAATACGTCAACTTCGAAGTCTGTTGCAGCAATGTGAATAATGTTTTGTTCAGTTGCTGTGTTTTTACCCAACTCACTAACATCAGCATCAAGTTCGGCAACTCCATCTAACCATGGAGCCTGATCCGCTTCATCTAGGTTTTCGATCACGCGATCTAACCAAATTTCTGGGAAATTTAATGGCATATTTTATTTTTTTGTGTTAAACAATTTTGCATACTCATCTGGTTGGGTAGTTTTAAAAGCCAACTGAGCATCCAGACTTAATTTTTGAAACTCTTCTTTAGTTGTGGCACCGCCACCAACAGCAACGACTGTTTTATCTGCTAAAGTGATTTTTGCCGGGATTGAATCCAGTGTAGTTTTAAGAATTGAAAGGCTAACGTTTCCTAGCGCTTCGAACTCCGCTCTTTTTGGAGCTGCAAACTTTCCTGCTGCCTGTCCTGCATCTAGCGTTGCTTTTAAATCAGCAGCTACGGCGTTGTCTTTTTCAGTTTGCATGGCCAGTAATTTGCCTTTGCTTTCTGCGTTCTCTAATGATAATTTCAATACAGCTGCCTCAACAGCTTCAACATCCACTTCGGGCGTTGCTTTATCGAAACTTAAAGCTGTTAATACAGCAAGTGATAGTGTGATTTTTTTCATATCGTTTTTAGGGTTTAAATCCAGAGTTATTTTTTCGCCTGGTTCAGGCTGTAGTGACAAACACAATTGCTTAACCTCTTCATCTTTTAAGAGTTCACCAGATTGGCTGTAAAGACGAACTGAATTAGCATTTGAAGGAACTGCAACAATAGAACACTCATAAAGCTCACATTTAGTCATGATGAGTTCCTCACCGATAATTTGTAAATCTTCACGATTAAATGAGATTCCCATTGAGCATGATTTTATAAATTCACGATCAACTTTCCCTGCAACTATTGCGGCTTTCTCATCGTCCAAGTCGAAAACAGGTTCGCCAAGTAGTAAGTCACTGTCAACTTTCACGTTTTCCCATCGTCCCAGAACATTTGTAGTTGAGTTCCAGTGATCATTTAACATCATTGGATTTTTCTTGAATCGCTTCAAACTAATTCCAGATGTTACAATTCTGAATCCGTAACTATTTATTTGCGTTTGATCATTAAAAACAAATGGTTTAGGCATAGGCTAAATTTTGTGGTTATTTCATTTTCTGATGGCAAAGATTAGCAGTAAAAAAGCCTTAAAAAAAAATCGTGACACTCGCTGAACTCTTGTATAAACTGGTTGATTAAGGTTATAAACTCGCTGAACATCTTTTTTTTTGACCGCCTTTATTAAGTCAATTTTGCTTATAAAATCGACACTATGGCACTCAGAAAGGCACAGGAAAAGGAGTATGCAAAATCCTTATATATAGGTGGGGGATTAACTCAAAAGGAAATAGCTGAAAGAGTTTCTGTCACCGAAAAAACATTAGCAAAATGGATTAAGGAGGGTAAATGGGAAAATCTTAAAAAGTCATTACTAACCACAAAGCAAAATCAGTTGTCATTTTTATATGATCAGCTCGACTTTCTGAATACCGATATTTCGAAAAGAGAATTTAAAGTCGCTGTTGGGAAAGAAGCCGATACGATTATAAAAATAACCGCTGCAATTAATCGACTTGAAACTGAAACCTCAATTGGCGATACTGTAGAAGTTGCCAGAAACTTCATTGAGTTTGTGCGCCCACAAGATTTAGAGCTTGCTAAAACAATTACCAACTTTTTTGATGTCTTCATCACTGCAAAAATGAAATAATGGCCAGCGCAGAAGATAAAAAGTACTACGAATTATGGCAGCAGTTTCGGGAGAACACCCGAAAGGCAACACCTATTGATTTAACGGAAAGTCTGGTTGATAAACAAAACCGTATTTCCAAACTGGAAAAAAACCCGGAACAATGGTTTAAATACTATTTTCCTAATTTTTACACCTCAGAACCGGCACCATTTCATAAAGCTTCAACATTAAGAGTTTTAAAAAATCCTGAATGGTATATAGTTCGTTCCTGGTCTCGTGAGCTTTCGAAAACCGGACGTACAATGATGGAAGTTCTTTACCTGGCAATGACAGGAAAAAAGAAAAACATTTTGTTAGTATCTAGTACTTATGATAATGCTGAGCGTTTGTTACTTCCTTACAAATCTATTTTAGAAGCCAATAACAGGATTATAAATGATTACGGCGAACAGGAAAGTTTGGGAGCTTGGGAAGCTGGCGAATTTGTTACGAAAAAAGGTGTTTCGTTTCGTGCTCTGGGCGCTGGACAGTCACCTCGTGGAACTCGTAAAGATGAAGTACGTCCGGATTGTATATTGATTGATGATATTGATACTGACGAGGAATGCCGTAATGCATCACGAGTAAAAGCCAAAGTAAAATGGTTAGAAGAGGCTTTATATGGTACTCGTTCAATTTCAAACCCCTTATTATGGATTGCTTGCGGTAACATTATTGCTAAATATTGTTGTATAACCGAAATGGCAAAAGTTGCTGACGAGCACGAGATCATAAACATTCGTGACAAAACCGGAGTTTCTACATGGCCACAAAAGAACACCGAAGCTTTAATTGATCGCGCGCTTTCTAAAATATCATGGACAGCACAGCAAAAAGAATATTTCAACAATCCAGTTGCAGATGGTGATGTCTTTAAAGAGATTATTTACGGTAAATGTCCACCTTTAAATTCTTGTGATTCTGTCCTGGCTTATGCTGACCCGTCAACCTCTAATAAAGACAAAGGTGCCAGTAAACAAGCCTCTTATAAATCTGTGGGTATTATTGGTAAAAAAGGCGCTAAGCGTTACTTATACAAAGTTTGGCTTAAGCAAACTAATAATGCAACTTTCGTTAGTTGGCTTTTTGAAGCTTACGATTACCTGGTGCAAAACAAGGTAGATATTAAGAGAATTTACATTGAAAACAATTCACTACAAGACCCGCATTACGAGCAAGTGATCACTCCTGAAATCAAAAAAAGAAACAAGGAAATGGATGTGTATTTACCAATTACTGAAGACACCCGTAAAAAGCCGGACAAGTTTTTTAGGATCGAGGGTACGCTGGAACCGATTCACTCAAAAGGAAACTTGATTTTCAATATTGATGAAAAAACAAACCCGGACATGGTTGTTATGGAAGGTCAAATGTTAGGAGTGGAAGAAAATGCAAAAACAATGGATGGTCCCGATATGTTGGAGGGTGGCTGTTGGCTTTTAGAAAATAAAACAGTTCCTATGGAAGGCGGTTACTCTTATGGTTCTGTTAGTAATAGAAAATTTTAAAAATATGTTTTTAGAAAAAAATGATTTAGGAAGTGCCATTTATGGCTATCAGGTTGACCAGATCACCGAGGGAAATGACGATTTAGTTATGCAGGCAATTGGAGCAGCAATTCAGGAAGTTGGCGGCTATTTGTCCGGCGCATCATCTTATGACGTTCCTGCCATTTTTGCAACTACTGGAACCGCTAGAAATGCTTTGATTCTAACACACACCGTCACGGTTGCAAAATGGTATTTGGTTGAATTTTGCAATGCTGATATTATATATGAGCAAGCAAAAGAAAGATATGATAGAGCTGTGTCCTGGTTAATTAAATTATCAAAGGGAACTGTCATTTTAGACCTTCCTACAATTCCAATAAATGAACAGGAAGATGAATTGGACACTTTCGGTTGGGGGTCAAGAACAAAATTTAATCACGAGTAAAAATGGCAAATAGAAAAGTTAGATCACTAGCACGTAAAAATATAGAATTAGCGGCAAAAACAACAACTGTAAAATCAGGCTCTCCCGGATTAGTTAATCAAATTATACCGGTTGCTATGTCTCGCGTTCGTCAGGACGTGTTAACATGGAATACAGCATTAACAATGGCACGTAAACCTGAGAAGCCTAAGCGTTTTCTGTTGATGAATTTATACGATGAAATTTTTATCGATGGTTTATTGCGTTCACAGGTTGGGAATCGTTTTTTAAAATCTTTAGCGTGTAACTTTCAAATAACTGATAAAGCAGGAAAAGTTAACGAAGAGGTAACCAATTTTTTGCAGGATAAAATTTGGGTTAATGAAATCAATAAAGCAATCTTAGGAACGGTCACACATGGTCATTCTGTTATAGAGCTGGATTGGATAAAAAAACTTAACAACCAAGAAGTAACAGAACCGCAATTGGGAGCCAAACTTTTAAAAAGGCAAAACATTGATCCCAAGGAAGGGATTTTCTATCCTGACTATAGAGATGACAAAGGAACTGCATATCGTGAAATGCGTGAGTTTGGAACCTGGATTTTAGAGTTCGGAGATACTGAGGATTTAGGTTTGATGAATTGTGCTGTACCGCACGTTTTATTCAAGCGTTTCGCGCAATCCTGTTGGTCTGAACTTTGCGAGATTGCCGGCATTCCGCCACGTGTTATGAAAACCGACACGCAAAATATTGCGATGCTTCGAAGAGCTGAGCGGATGATGAAAGAAATGGGAGCCGCTGCTTGGTTTATTATTGACGAAAATGAAAAGTTCGAATGGGCAGAAGCCACGAAAACGGATGGCGCTGTTTATGACAATTTAATGAAATTTTGTAACAACGAACTTTCAATGCTTTTCAATGGCGCTGTAATGGGGCAGGACACCAAAAACGGCAGCCGATCCAAAGAAACTTCGATGCAAGAAACATTACAAACTTTAGTTGATAGTGATTTATCGCTTATTGAGCAATATTGGAATGCAGTGGTTATTCCTGCATTGATCAACATCGGCATTATCTCTGGAGAATGTGTTTTCTCATATCCTGAAACCGAAGATATTGCCCAATTGTGGTCAATGACAAAGGAAGCAATGCAGCATTATGAAATGGATATAGAATGGATGAATGCAACTTTTGGCTTAAAAATATTGAAGCCCAAACAAGCTGCATCAGCTCCGGCGACAAATCTCTCATTTGGCGAAGGTTTTTTCGTTTAAGCCCCAAAGTTTATAAACAGTATTTTGGGGCTTTACATAGTCGCTTAAATTTTCTGTACGATTGTAATTGTGAAGACTGTAAAACAGAAAAACAGACTTCCTTAACATTGGCAGCAGGAAGCAAATTTAAGACCGTTTTAAAGACTGTTGAAAAAGCATTTAAAAAGCTTCATGAAAACGGAAGCTATAAGCCTGACGATTTATTAAACACGACAGCTTATAAAAATCTAATTAAAGAAACTAGCTCCATTTTTGAATCTGCAATTGCAGACAATGACATTCCTGATCAAATGAGTAGAAGTCTTCAAAATGATACTTTTATTTTCTCAGGATTAAAAACAAATGCTCAGTTACTTGAAGCTTCAAAACTTTTAATGACTGACGACAATAAAATTAAATCTTTTAGTCAGTTTTCAAAAGATGTTCAGAGTATTAAAGAAAACTATAATCAAAACTATTTAGAAGCTGAATATCAATTTGCTGTTTCTTCGGCTCAATCTGCTGCTAATTGGGCTAATATATCCAATGATTACGATTTACAATACCGTACAGCTAACGACAGCAAAGTTCGTGATAGTCATGCAATTTTACATGACACAACACTTCCTGTTGCTGATCCTTTTTGGATTTCATTTTATCCGCCTAATGGTTGGCGATGCAGATGTACGGCAATACAAGTTCGTAAAGGTAAATATGATTCAAGCGACAGTAAAAAATCAATAGCAAATGGAGAAAAGGCAACTAGTCAGATTGATAAAGATGGTAAAAACAAGCTAGCAATTTTTAGATTTAATCCGGGCATGTCTCAAAAGATTTTCCCGCCTGAACACCCATACGCAAAAGTTAAAGGAGCAAAAGAAGTTGTTAAGAACTTACAGCAGTCAAAAAACATTAATCTTTCTGAATACATAAAAGGAGACTCACCCACTAATAAGGAAATGAAAGATATTCTTTTAAAGTATGCGAATATCTCACCGGAAGATTTTAGGAATGGTCTTGATGATGTGAAGTTTTTAAAATCAACTTCCTACATGATGCAACATTCGATGGCGTACAATCCAAGAACCGGTAACTGGGTAGGAGGTTCTAAAATAACATTAAGTAGTCACGAGTTTTCAAGTATAAAGTTCAATCCGTTAGAAGAATTTAGAGGAGGTTTGGCGGCTATAAAGAGCGGTAAGAAATTGACCTTTAACCAAGAATATTCTTTTGAAAGCTTATGGCATGAAATATTACACGCCAAAACTAAAACGCCACCAAAACAATTAACGACAGTTGGTACCAAAAACATGGAAACCATAAATCAATTTGTTGCGCGTCATACTTACCCGGAGTTTATGAAAAAACTTGGCGGAGAAGCAATTCACCAAAAAGAAATTTTAGATAACGGCTATGGTTATAAAGGCTGGATAACTGATTTTAGAGAAAATCTTAAAAAGAACAATATTGATGAAAAGAAAGCAGCAAAAGATTTAATGCCTTTTTTATTGGAAGATTATAGCTCTATTGGAAGTAAGGTAATAGAATATATAAAGGAAAATACTAAATAGCTGTATTTATGCAGTCAAAGCCTAAGCCTTCACTTTTTAATTTTTTAGGTAGTTTTTGCCAATATGTATTTGCTTTTTTCTGATCGTTTCTAAATTCAAACAGAACGGCCAAATCATAATACGCATTTTCTTGTGAAACAAGATCTTTATAAAGCTCTGGAGTGAGTTCTTTATCAGTTTCAATACCAAACTTTAAGGCCATAGAAAAGCTATCAAAACGAATGTCGTTCAGTTCTCCTGGGGTGGGATTAAAATTAAATATTGTTTCCATGAAAGCAAAATTAACATAACTATTTTGATTGACAATACAATAAACTATAAAATATGGATATTAAGGAACTGGAAAAGAAGATTACCAATGATTTAGCCGTGGAACTGGCAGAAGAGTTTGACCGTAATTTTGAACGTAAAGCATTTTTTAATGAAAAATGGCCAACAACTAAAATTAATAATAGTCGCGGTTCTTTATTAAACAGAACCGGTAATTTACGCCGCTCTATAAAGTATTCTATTCGTGAAGGAATGATTAAGTTTAGTAGTTCCTTGCCGTATGCATCGGTTCACAATCAAGGAGGTGAAATTACAGTAACGGCCAAAATGAAAGCTTACTTCTGGGCGATGTATTACAAAGCAATGGGAGGTATTACGACCAAAAAAAGCGGTGCGGAAAGTAAGAGTAAAAAAAACTTAAATCTTAGTGCTGAGGCTGAAAAGTGGAAAGGGCTTGCCCTGATGAAAATAGGTCATAAAATTAAAGTCGAAAAACGTCAAATTATTGGTGGACATCCAGAAGTAACAAAAATTGTTAAAGGGGTTGTTGAAGAAAATGTAAAAAAATTTAGTGAGGAATTAATGAAGCAATTTAGACGATGAAAGAATTTTTGGAGAATACACAAGTAAAGATTAGTGAAGTAATAGGAATCTCGTATATTGATGAAGATTGGGGGCAATTGGATGATTATTCGCCTAACACTCCTGTAAAATGGCCTTGCTGCTTAATCGATGTTACCAATATAGAGTTTAGCGATATCGGAAGAGATAAAAAAGCTACACCACAAAACAGGCAAGAAGGAAACGGTAATATGACATTAACTTTCGCAAATATGAAATTAACCAATACAAGTTTTAAAGCTCCACAAGGGCAAAAAGACAATGCCCGGGCAATACTTGATTTGATAGAAGAGGTACATGGAAAGATACACGGATTCGCTCCTGTAATAGGTTCTGGGAAGTTAATGCGTAAGTCTTTTAAACGAGTAAAACGGGATGACGGAATACAACAATATCAAGTCGTTTATACTATAGGGATGCACAATCTCTAAAAAGACATTTTCAATTGTTGATCTTTTATTTGTTCAAGCTCGGCAATTTCTTTATTAACCGGTGTGCAAAGTATTGTATGAAATGTCGTTCTTGAGATAGGATAAACAGGAAGAATGTATTTTCTTAAAATAACTGTATCTGGAATATCTTCTGTTTTATGACTTTTATACAAGTCCATAATAAGCCTGTAGCGTTTAAGCGTATTATATCTAATTCCGAAAGATTGGTTAGTTCGAGTCATATTGTACAAAAATATGTATATTTTTAATATCGTACAACTCAACTTTTAAGCATAAAAAAAGCCTCCATATTGGAGGCTTTTTTTATGAGTAATTGTGTATGTACCAATTGTTTTCTGAGATATTATTTTTATAAAATCTATAATCAAGATTTGGCGTTTTCTCCTTCAATTGTTGGCTTCTAAAATCTTCTATTGTTTTTTCTAAATCGACATTTGGTTTAAAAATCTTTTTCCAAACAGGGAACAAATCCAAGTATCTTCCAGAAACTTCATCAAACCTTAAGGCTCTAATACCTTTTTTTTCAAGTTCTTTATTTTCACCGGCACTATAAATATAGAACTTCACTTTGATGCATTCATCACAAATTACGAAAGGTTTAGCTTTTTTTTCTTTGTTCAAAGCATCAACAGGAATATAAACAACTTCATGATAGTTTTCAGGGTTGTTAGTAGTTTCGTCAATTCTTAAAAATTCAAATTTTGTTTTACTGTCTGAAACAACCTGATCTGCAAAAAATCTAGCCGTTTGATTATTTAATGAATCTAACGATTTTATATACTTTAAATCCTGCGCCTGGCTAAACATTGAAAACATTAAAAGTAAAACAATTGAAAAGCGTTTTTTAACTTGTCGCTTTTGTTCGATACGTTTACGATATGGCTCAAAAAAAACTTGTTCAGTTTGCGCTAGTTCATTAAACGCTTTGACAGTAGTTCCCATTGCCATTGCTAATTTTTTCAAGGCAAGAGATAGCTCTTCCGCCGTATGGCCTGTTAATATAATTTTCTGCATTTTCTTAACCTTTTAAATTAATTTCTATAGAATCGTGTTGATTACTTATACCTTTTCTTTGTATTGATTCAACTTGAATTGGTCTGCTTTTTAAGTGTAAAAAATCGATTAATTTTTCATTATCTAAACATGGCGCTTCCAGATGTGTTTGAAAAAAAGACGTTATACTGTCCGCTATCTCGTGACTTAAACCATCTGCGTCAATGCTTAAGTTGATCGTTATATTAGTTGTATTCATATTACATTATTTTTAAATCTGGCAATTGTTCCAAGGATAATAAAAAATCTATGATTTCTAATTCTTTACTCAAATTTATTGATATGGCATCATGAGTTATAAAAAGGGAATTATAGCTTCTTAATTTTGACAGTATCTCGCTATTGTCAAAAATTTTATTATTATGAAAATCAACAAGAAACATCCTTATTATAACATATATTTGAGAATATCTTGTAAATTTATTATCGTAACCTTCCCCCTCTACAAAGCCTAATGGAAGAAAATATAAATGTTTGTCTAATAAATTTTTGAACTGGTCAAAATTGTCTGTTGTACTCATGTTAAGTTTTTAGCTATTAATTATTCAAATTTATGTAAAAAAGATCAGATATAATAAACCTACAGCTACAACTGCGATAATATACAACCTTCTAATTTTTAATTTATACTTACGATCTATCTCAGCATGTACTTTTGCCAACTTTTTAAGATGATAGTCCCTTATTTCTTGATCTCTATCTGACATGTTTTCAAAGGTATTAAGTTGGTTATTAATTATTTTACGGATATCCGTATTAATATTTAAAATCTGTCCAATGAATGATTTTTCCTGAAAAACATTTATCTTCTGAAGCTTGAATAATTGGATAGAAATAGTTAAAAAAATCTTCCCAACAATCAAATCCGTCATTAATCGCCAACGCTTCCCTTTCAGGATAACCAAACAGTTCACGACCGTTTACTGATATTTCAATTAAATCACTATGGTTGTAAGTCATAAAAACGGATTGAGTTCTAACTACTGGCACAACCGGAGCAAAGCGAAACATGTTTTTTTTACGAACATTGATAAAGAAATCAATTTTATTTCCTTTTCCCCAACGGTCTTTTGGGTCTTCCCGAATAGTGTGTAGTTTTGGTTTGCATTTTGATTTTATATAAAAATTCATATTTGGAGGAACATGTTCTGGTGAGAAAGCAACCGAGTTGTTAAAAAATGGTAATCGTAATGCAGTTTGAATTTTCTCAACGAAATGTGTTGGTTTTCCGTTTAATTGTGTGCTAAATCCTAATATCATGGTTGTCCTTTTATAGCGTTAATAATGTTCCAGTTCGTTGTAATTAAGATGGTACATTCTTGTGTTTCCATTTTTTTTACACATACTTTTTCAAAAATTGAATCAAACTCATATTTTGTTAGTGCTGCGCTATGATTCCATAGTTTACTTTTAAAATGGATAAAGTGAGTTTCAGTTCCGTCTAGCTTACTGACATGCTTTTGTAATGCATAAGCGACAAATTGATCTTCTATTTTTTGTAGTGCCATGATTTTTATTTTTTACGGAGTAACCATTGTTTATATTCTTCCTGAAATACTTGTCTGCCTAATTGTGCCATACCTTCACACACGTTGGAATATCCTTTGCTTTTAGTGAATTTGAGTTTCATTGTATAGCTGTCTTTTGGAGCTGCAGTTTTTGGTAGGGCTATTTTTGCATTGACCTGGCTTTGCTTTAATAAAGATTGACTGATCAGGTATTGATACTTTTTACGGTGTGGTTTTGGGGTTTTTACAAACGGTGGTGCGAGTGTCCTAGATTCGAGTAGCTCATTTATGGTATGTTGAAAAACGTTGTTTAAAGAGCCTTTAAACATTATTTTAGTCTTGTAGATTTGAAGCGTCCAATTGCCTTCGCTATTGGCGGCCAAATGAAAATGGCCGCCGGAAGTTTCTTTTATAATATTGAGTAGTTCCGTTTCCTTGTCCATAAGATTTAGTATTCGTCGTTATATCTCTTTTGATTAAGCCAGGTAACTAAATGTGCTTTTGCCTGAGATGTTTTAACTAAAAACTCATCATATTTTTTAAGCGCATTGAAACACTTAATTTTCTCAACTAAGTTGAGTTTTTCATATGCTTTTTCGGAAGCTTCCTTTTTTACTTTTAAATTGTAAACTTTCCAAAAGGCTTCAAAGGAATAGTCGTTTAACACCATTTCAATTGTAACCAGGTGTTTGTATTTTGTCCAGATTTCCATTTCATTTTTAGTACCCGGAAACTGAACATTTTGTAATAGCTTTAGTACTCTTTTGCCTTTAAGGTTGAAAAAACTATAAATGACACCATCATCATTTCTATATTGAAAAAGCCATTCGTCAGTGGTTTCTTTAAAGGTTACTTTGTATGTGGTTAGCTCGCTCATTTTAAAAGGAATTTTATTGGTTTAATATGGATAAATGTTTCTGAAATCCGCTTCGCTTCCTTACGAAGTCTTTTCTCAGTATCAAAGATGTTCTCAGCTTTTAACGTTGGTTTTTTAAGTGTTTTCGTTTGTCTCATTACGCTAATTTTTGGTTTAGAGTTGATTGAATAAATCTTACTGCATTACGATCATAATCGTTTAAAGGATAATTGATCATTACTAGCGTGTATTGTTCTAAAAAGTGCGCTTCTACAAGTTCAAAAGAAAAAGAGTATGATTTTGGTTTAGTAAAGAGATCTGTTTGATCATGCTGAACTTCCAAATGTTTTTTCTGAAGCTTTAATGAAACTTTTTTTATTACGCTTCTTGCTACCTTTTCGGTACGCTCTTTTGTTGGTGTATTTGGCAATTCTCTCAAGATATAAACCAAACTTCCCAATTGTTTTACAGTTAACTTGAGTTTTATGTCTTTGATCATAATCGTTGTATTTAGTTATGTTAACATTCTGTTTTAGATTCTGATATTTCAGCACCACACTGGATACAAACGAGTATTGTAGTTTCGCAGGTGCAGACGGTGTTGAGTACTCTGATTTTTGTCTCTTCATGTGGACAATCTTCTGGGATGCTGTAATTTTCCATTTAGTGTTTTAGACCACAATTTGAACAGTATAGCCGACCGTTTTTTTCCTTTACTGGCATTTCAATTTCACATTCGAAGCAATACAACTCTTGCATTCCTTTGATTAATTTTGATTTCTTCTTTTTTGGTTTTTTCTTTAGTACCAAATACCAAACTGAAAAAGCGAACATAAATCCAGTCCAAAAGCAGTAAAACATTAACCAACGAATATCATTTTTAATTAATTCGTACATACTATTTATAAGTTTTAATTGCCATTGATTCAAAACAACTGATCATTTTTGAAAGTTCCTTTTCGTCCATTTTCTTTAAAGGCTTATTAACTGGTGATTTATCACTCTTTAAAAACTCACTAAGTCTATTTAAGTCTGCAACTTCGCCCCATTTTCCATTAGGCACAACCCATTGAACTGTGCGCAAATGTGATAGTATTGTTTTGTGCTGCTGATTATTATTGTCGAACAAACCCCAATTGCTTTTGCTGTGACTTCTTCCGCCTTGCACAATGATTTCAAGTTGTTTTTTTGGGTTTTGATAGTTGTCTACAGCGGAACCGGTTCCGCTGTAGACTTGTGGTTTATTTGGTGTCATAGTTCCTCTACTTTTTTAGTCGCATCACACCCCTTATCAAATCCTGCTTTATAAGCATCATCATTTATCTTTTGTAAATAATTCTGACCTTCTAATAATTTTTCAATAGTTGACGATACTGAGCTATTCTCAGGCACTTTAATGGTTTTCATTAATTCGTCAAATGCTTTTATTTTGTTGAAATTTTTCATATCCTTTATGATTTGTATATTGATTTGAAGTGTTTTTTTATTCTAGGATTTTTTATAACTACCTCTTCATATTTTTTAAATGCTAGAAGTTCTTTGTTTGATAAATCCTGTTTGCATGACCAGTTATTTAGATGGTCTCTATAGACCAAATGACCATTAACTTCGTATTGTTCGTGATCTGTTATTGGGATTATTTTTACGCTCATTTTTCCACTGTTTATAGATTGTTCTGATTCTGAATTTAAGCCACTCATTAAAAGTGGCTATTGGTTTACGGTTTGTCATGTAAAGCGCTATTGCCAATACCATGATCGTACTAAGATTCGACTGGTTCATTGTAAAACTCGAATTTGTAACCTTTTGAGAAATCAACTGAACTTGCAGAAAGCGGTATACTTGTCCTTGTACCGTCTTCAGCTATCAAAGTAGCTTCGATATACCAAACCGAGCGAATAGGCTTATAAGATTCTGAAATGATGTTTACACCGTCGGTAAATTCTACATCATCAATCTTCTTGGTTAATTTTTGCAGTTCTAAAACTCTACTTCCTTTCAGATTTCCTTTTGCATCCTTCTTTAGGAGATTAAAAACAATGTCAACAAGCGCAGCTGTGGATTCATTTGTAGCCAGGGAACTGATATATTTTTCAACTTTGGCGATGCCGGCACTCACTGTGTCGTCCCATCCGTCAGTAACCCTGTAACCGATTGTTATTTCAGCGCCCTTGCATGAAAATGTGTGTGACTGCTGTTTTTCTTTGATTCCGAACGTATCTGCTTTTAGCTTTAAAATATCTTCAAATAATTGGAACGCTTGCGTTTTAGCGTTTGAAATCATTTCAGAAGCTGCACAAAGCGTAAAAATTGCTTTTGGGACTGCCTGCTCTACAAGTTCTTTATAAGCTTGTCGGTCATTGGCTTTTTTTGAATCTACTTTGTTTAAGGCTTCTTTTAATTGTTTAGCTGAGAATTTTGTTAAATCAATTGTTTCTAGTGGAGTTGTTGTATTCATAATTGTATTTTTTATAATTAGTATATTTTTAAATGTTCTAAAAAGTTGCTTTGAGGATAACCTTTCCAACCCTGATCAATAATGCTTTTTAAACATTTTTCAATTTGTTGATCTAAGGAGACTGAAACTTCTGTAGTTCTCACTTGATTCTCTGATATTTCACCAGCTAAAAAACTTAAGTACTCATATTTGGACCCGCGCTCTTGGTTTATCGCAATTCGTTCTCCGGTTGTAAATACTGGCCTTTTTCCTTTTTCCTGTTCTGTAGTGCAGAATTGCAAAACCAGGTACAGTAACTCTAGTCTCTGTAATGTTTGGGTTTTAGTCATAAATTAGTTTTGGCTTAAGATGTTAAGAACCCGAGTTCCTTTTACTTTTCGTTTCACAATTGGAGTAAGTAGCGGCATAGGTCGAATGTTGAAAAGATTGAGTGTGCATTCACTGTAACATTTGTTATAGTCCGCTGCCGTTACGTTTGGATTAGTATATAACCTAGTCAGGTTAATAAACTCAGCTTCACATTTTGTCAGTTCTATTCTAAACCAGGCATTGACAGAACTGTTTGCCAATACCTGTTGAAATTGTCTATCCGTTACGGTAACACTAATACACCAATTGCTGTATAAATTAAAAATCATTGATTCGTACTGCTCTGGTGTGATTGCTAATTTTGAATTGATTATTGTCATTGTTTTTGTTTTTAGATTTTCTCTGATCCTCTTAATTTTTCGTAGCCTTCTTGCCAAACTATATAAGTTCCGCCATTGGGTCCTATTGTCCGTCCTTTGCACGTTGCTAAATATCCCGACACGAATATTTTTTTGTTTGCATCGTACATAATCTTCTTTTCCATCTCAGAATATGGATTACTACCAAGTGCCATTCCTGAGATTATTATTATTTTCCTTCGCTTGTATTTTCTTGTAAACTCAAAGTATTTTTCCAAGCTCTCGAAAAAATAAGATGCTGAATTAATTAGTACAACTTCTGGACTATTACGGCGATCCAAAAATTCGCACAGTTCCTTATAATTATAACTGGCAGCATAGTAATTGTCTTTAACATCCTGCATATTTTTAAGATTGGTTCTTTTGATAAAATCGTCATCATCCAGTTCCTCTTCAAGCTCATTGTGTATTGCTTTTAGCTCTTCACAAAGGGCTTTCACAATATCTAGCAATACACTACTTTTTCCAGAACCAGAACCGCCCCATACAAACCAAACACCTCTGTTCTGCGGATTACCAAATGCCTGATATAACTTTGGTGCAATTTTTTCGAAATCAATGAGCGTAACTTTTTGGTTAACAATGTTGCCGACATTCAGGGCTTTTTTCATGCAAACATCTGGGTTGGTAGGTTGAGTACTTTTCTAACAAATTGCTCGTTAAGCTTTTCTCCGGTTCTGTCCGCTTCACGTAACGCAGGTACTAAAGCATCATGTAGTTCACCGTAATTTTCACACACTCGCTGTAAAAATGACCTAAGGGGTCTGTCTTCTACATTTTCCAAAAATCCCTGAAAGTTTTTATCAATACTTGGTAAAACACGTATTCCGAATTTGATACGTCGATAGAACTGACGCATACCTGCCTTTTTACGTTTTCTTAGTTTATCTAAATTGTCAATCAATTCATCCGTACCGATGAGAACTATTGAGCAATGTCCTTTCAAATCGTCTGTAAACTCCTTCATCATTGAAAGTGTTGGTTGTTTCATATATTCACATTCGTCAAAAATCAATTGCGGTTTTAATCCTTCAAATTTTTGCTTTTGCATAAACTTTACGATCGCATTAATGTTTTTACTTTTGGTTTTAGCGTGTGCGATTTTGGCTTTGTCCAAAATTTTATCAATCAAGTCTGAAAGATTATCAGAACTACCAACTTTAATTATAAAAGTGTCAAGTGGATGCTGTGCGGCAAATAGGTTAGAATTAAATGTTTTTCCGCAACCCGTTTCACCTATTACAGGGTTAATTGTGCCGTGTTCTTTCGAATCTTCTAATATTGCCATCATAGCGGTCATTTGTTTAGTTACTACAGGTTTCCAATACGTTTTGGTTAATGCTAATCCAATAAATGAAGCCACTTTTTCAAACCATTTAGGGGCTATTTCAGTGGGACCAATCTTGAAACTTTTATTTCGCATGTTTGAGATATAAGCTTCATTAACTCCTGATTTCTTAACAAAGTCATTAGCTGACATTTCATGTTGTGATAAGTAGTTTTCTAACTCGTTTACAATTTACTTTTTTATTTCTTGTGTCATGGTCGTAGGTATTTGTTGATGTCTGTCTTTTGGTTATAATATTCATCCTGTTCTTGTTGCCAGGTCTTACTTTCTTTAATTTCGATTAACGTTTCTTGTCGTTGCAGTAATTTTGTTCCTTTGTGCTGTAAACGTTGTCGGCTTTTCTGGTCTTTATGTTGCCCCCTTGAATCGACGATTAAATGTTTTGCAAGTGTGTCATTCAGTAAAGGATTTTCGAAGAGATTTTCTAATAAGAGCGCATTTTCTTCACGTTCGTTTGTGATGTATTCAATTGCACGTTTATTGTAGTCACTCACTCGTTTTAACTGCCCGGCATCCGCTTCGTTTCGATCATCCAAAGCCATTGCCTGAATATGTTTTCTTTCTAATAAATACCGGTGCTTATTATCTTTACTTACTGCCAGAACTTGATCTATATTTTGCGAATCGTATAGTATTTCCCAATCCTGGTGCGCCTGTTTTCTGAAATCTAAATCAAAGCTGTCGTACACTTCTTTAGCACCGTCAATCCTTACGTTTAAACCTGATCCAACTAATTTGTTGGTGTGACCTGATTTTTTGCCTAAGGCTAACAGAAAGTTTTCTTGTGGCATTGTGAGTTTTAAATCTTCGGGTACATTTTCCCAACTATTGACATATTCATCTACCTTTTTTGCTCTTTCAGATCGAATGATACTTTCTAACTGCTGCCTGCATCCCTGTTCGTCCGGGAAATACTTGCTTATCTTATTGATCATTTCTGAATTTGGCTGATTTTTAGAACCACTATTAATGTTGTAACCGCTCCAATTGTCCATTAACCTGCAATACGCGTTGTTTAAATGACTGAAATACGGCTCAATGATTTTTGATTTAGCATTCTTAACCTTTGCAGGTGTATACACGTGTGCGCATGCCTGATAAACCGGAGTAAGCACCTTACTTTGATAATTATCACTTTGCAATTGTCTTGGATTCATTCTTTGACCAAATAATTCAGCTGTGTGGTTGATCGCATTTCGTAAAGCTTCTTTAATAAGCTCCGGTGATTCGTGAGAACCTATTGCATAACCAATTGGATATTTGTTGAAAGCATCCAGAACAACAACCAATGTTAACCTATTGTGATATGTCGTTGTAGAATATCCGGCTTTGTTAACAGTTGTATTTTGATATAAAAGTTCTGCGTCCCATCCGTCAAGTGTCCAATAAAGCATTGGAGCGCTTGGAGCTTGTCTTTTGTTTTGCATCAAAATATTATTTGACAATGCAGAAACACCATTGCGTCCGGCATAAATAACAAGGTTTCTTTCTTTTTTGCGGTTTCCAACGGTTTGAGCCGTAATGGTTGGCCACTTCATTTTTTCAGCAACGATGTTATATAAATTCGATACTAACTCATTATCTAAATTGGTGTGTTTCGCTAACAATTCATCTATCAAAGCTTCCTGCTCGCGTTCCTTTAATTTCAGAGCATTTTGCGTTCCGAACTTATCAGAAATGATACTGGCATAGCCTTCTTTCACATACTTGTTTACCTTAAATCTCAAAGAACTTTTTGTAGTTGGTAACTTGTGATCAACTTCGGTGAAGGCGTTTACATCGCGGCTTAAACTTTCCCAAATATCTACCGTTGTACAGCTCAATGTTTTTAAATACTGCTTGCGATTCGTTTTCATCAGCAGTACTGTGTTTAAAACTGAGGCCTGAAACACATATTTTTGAATTACTGCCGGATCAAGTTTTATATTTTCGCCATACTTATAGTCTATATAAAAATTAAACGCTTCACGATCTGCGATATAGTGCTGAGCAAACCAACTCTTTTTTATTTCCTCGTTTGGTTTTCCAAACTTCACCGCTAACTGATCTTTCCAATCCTGAGCGATTGATGAAAGTAAAACCAGAGCGTCACAGCCTAATGATCCGCGACGTAATTCAGTTTCAGTACTCTTTTTAGAATTAAGGCGTTTGTATAATGCGTTATAACTAATAAGCTTTAAACTATCGGGATGAAAACATCGTTCGAAACGATCATATACTAAGTATTTCATTTTTACACCTAGTTTCTTGTCGTGATATTCGTAAGGCGTTTCCAAACTAAAGTGATTTTAAAAGTTTTGTAACTGCATCATACATTGTCTTGTATTCTTTCTTGACCGTCTCACTCATTTCACTTTGGCGGTTTCCCGCTAAACTCATTCTGATGAATCGTAGTGATAATCCGTACTTTTCTTTAATACGATTAAGGATTTCCGTATTGTGGTTATTTTTCTTTTGTGTAAGTTTGTCCATGGTGTAGTTTGTTCCTTTTAATGGAACAAATATATAACCTATTTTCTATTTTACAATATAAAAATAACCTTTTTTCTATTTTTCGCATGAAAGCAATTGACAGACTGTATCAATACATTGATTATAAAGGCATTAAGCCAGGACCATTTGAGAAGCAAATAGGGCTCTCAAACGGGTATTTGAGCAAACAATTGAATAGAAATGCAGATTTAGGTGAAGGCATAATAACTAAGATAATAGAAAATTGTCCAGATTTAAGCCCATTGTGGTTTTTGATGGGTACAGGAGAAATGACAAATAATTTTCCAACACCAGAAATTTTTGATAAAAAAAACGATGACGATCAATCAACCCAGAAAGTTTTTAAAATGAAGACAGATAACTTAGTTCAAAAGCAATCTGTTCCATTATATGATGTACAGGCATCGGCTTCTGTAGTTGCATTATTTAGAGATCAAAAGGGACAAAAACCAATTGATCATATTACTATTCCTAATTTGCCTAAATGTGACGGTGCTATTTATGTTAGTGGAGATAGTATGTATCCTTTGTTAAAGTCTGGTGACATTGTAATGTACAAAAAGGTCGAAAATGCTCTGGATGCTATATTTTGGGGTGAAATGTATCTCGTATCAATAATTAATGACTACGGTGACGAATTTGTTATGATCAAGTGGTTACAAAGATCGGAGCAAGGCAATGATTTTGTAAAATTAGTTTCTGAAAACAGACACCATCAGCCAACCGAGTTTCACATCAAAAACATTAAAGGTTTAGCGCTAATTAAGGCTAGTGTTAGAATTAATTCAATGTATTAATTATTACATAGTTGAAAATCAGGATTTTACATACTTTTAATATATTATTTAGTGTATTACGGGGGGTGTTTCAAGCTCTTTTTTGACTATTTCATGCTAATAAATGCATTTACGGGATATAGTAAAGTTATTTTTAGTACAAGATTTAGGCTACCCATTAGGCTACCCATTGGGCTACGCATTACTTAAAAATCATCTTTTTTGATTTATACAATAATCTACTTTAAACGCTTTAAAAAGACTTAGTATTCACAAACCATGCTATCCAAAAAACACCGTATTTAACTGATTTCACGACCTTTTACGGTATATTTGTCTCGTAACTATAGTTAACCCTTTAAATAGTACTTTAAATCATTTTTAAATGGTACTTAAATGGTATGTAATGGTATGTAATGCGCATTTCAAATATTTACAAAAAAAGCCCACACATTGCTGTGAGGGCTTGAATTTATTGGACATTTCGACCTTTTTTGGTTGTAGTGTTATTGTTTATTTTAATTTATGGCCTATAAAAATTGTACATAAGCATAATTGTAGAGATGCACAGCAGTGCATCTACGCAAAGTATATCGACAAAGAAGAAAAAAACTTAGAGATTCAGAGTATTTTTTTGCCACAGCATAAAATAATTTTGAATCCGTGTAAATCAGTAAAATCCGTTTTATCTGTGGGCAATTTAATATTAAATACATTGTGTAGACGCACAGCAGTTCGCCTCTACAATATAGATGCCGAAAAGATTGGTGAACTTTTGTATTTATAGAAACGCATCATTTTAAATTTGTATAATTGTAGAGATGCACAGCAGTGCATCTACGCAAAGTATATCGACAAAGAAGAAAAAAAACTTAGAGATTCAGAGTGTTTTTTTGCCACAGCTTAAAAAGATTTTGAATCAGCGTTAATCAGTAAAATCCGTTTTATCTGTGGGCAATTTAATTTAAATACATTGTGTAGACGAACAACAGTGCGCCTCTACAATATATACAACGAAAGATTGCATATAAAAAAAGGGATAAACAATAAGTTTATCCCTTTTATATTTTAGTTCAATAACAAAACTTAGTACCTCAGAATCTTAGAGCCTTAGTACCTTTAAAAAATTATTCTAAAACCAATGCTCCCAAAGCTTCTTTACTAAAACCTTTCAATTCATCAGTTTTCCCAGCTTTGATTTTTGCTACCCAATTAGGGTCAGATAAAAGAGGTCTTCCTACTGCAACCAAATCAAAATCGCCTCTGTCGAAACGTCTGTTTAATTCTTCTAATGAAGTTGGTTGAGAACTTTCTCCTGCAAATGCACCAAAGAAATCACCAGAAAGACCAACAGAACCTACTGTAATAGTTGGTGCTCCGGTTACTTTTTTAGCCCATCCTGCAAAGTTCAAATCAGATTCTTCGAATTCAGGTTCCCAAAAACGACGTTGAGAACAGTGTAAAATATCAACTCCTGCATCAACAAGAGGTGTTAACCATGCTTCTAATTCCTGTGGATTTTTAGCCAGTTTATAATTATAATCAGAAGGTTTAAATTGAGAAAAACGCATGATAACAGCGAAATCATTTCCTACTTGTTTTCTGATTTCCTTTACCACTTCAATAGCAAAACGATTACGTTCCGGAAGTGTTTTTCCTCCGTAAATATCCTCACGTAAGTTGGTTTCGGCTCTAAAGAACTGGTCAATCAAATAACCGTGCGCTCCGTGAATTTCTATCGTATCAAAACCTAATCTTTTAGCATCGGCGGCAGCCTGGCCAAAAGCAAGAATGGTATCTTCAATATCTTTTTCGGTCATAGAAACACCATTTCTAAAATCAGGACGGTTTAATCCCGACGGACCTTCAAAAGGAACCGGTGGCACCCATCCAGAATGATGATTATCCATAATTCCCATATGCCAGATTTGTGGTCCCATAGCACCTCCGGCAGCGTGAACTTCGTCGATCACTTTTTTCCATCCGTTTAAAGCTAAATCCCCATGAAAATGTGGCACATTAGCATCATTAGATGATGAAGCTCTGTTGATAACAGTTCCTTCAGATAATATTAAACCAACTTCACCTTCAGCTCTTTTTTGGTAGTAAGAAGCTACTTCATCAGTTGGAACTCCGTTTGGAGAGAATGAGCGCGTCATTGGCGCCATTACGATTCGGTTTTTAAGATTTAACGTTTTTAAGTTAAATGGAGAAAACAGGTTGTTTGTACTCATAGTAATTTACAAATTAGATTGAATTAAGTTACTGAGTGCTTCAAAGGCACCTTCGTTGCGTTTATAGTAAGTCCATTGTCCAACACGTTTAGATTCTATAAATCCGGCGCGTTGTAAAATAGAGAGATATTCAGAAACAGTCGATTGCGTCAAGCCAGCTTTGGCTTGTATTTGCCCCACGCAAACTCCGTGTTCAAATCCGGCATGCTGGAGCTGATCCGGAAAATTGATTTCAGGTTCTTTTAACCATTCCAGCATTTGCAATCTGGATTTGTTGGAGAGTGCCTTAAAGATTTCTATTGGTTCCATCGTGCAAATATATCGACTTTTCCCGATATGCCAATTTACAAGATAATTATTTAATAAAAAATTAAGATGAAGGAAGGTGAAAGCGGGAGATTTTAATAAAGAAAATTTATATTTGCTTATGAAAATTAATCTCGCAAAGGCGCCAAGACACAAAAATAAAAGCTTATAAGAAATAAAACTTTGTGGCTCTGCGCCTTTGCGAGATTTAAAAAAAAACAAACCCCCAAATGAATAACTTAATCAAATTATGAAGAAAACTCTACTTATTCTAGGACTTTTATTGTGCATAATAACGACGTCAAAAGCTCAGGTTGTGGGAACCGATGTTGGTGATATTGCTCCTGAAATTGATCTTCCGGATACAAAAGGAAATAATGTGGCACTTTCCTCTTTAAGAGGAGATTTAGTCTTAGTAGACTTTTGGGCATCATGGTGCGGACCTTGTATAAAAGAACATCCGCAATTAATAAAATTAAACAGTACCTACGCAGGCAAGTTTTCTATTTACAGCGTTTCTATGGATACTAAAAAGCCGCTTTGGCTGGGCGCTATCGCAAGGCAAAAATTGACATGGACACAAGTA
>Ga0247738_10000208_pt1 | contig 24772 bp, 23 predicted proteins | sample UWRJL013104B2_FD_180936 | JGI IMG/M metagenome (GOLD analysis project Ga0247738, IMG submission 180936) | Plant litter microbial communities from Arlington Agricultural Research Station in Wisconsin, United States - UWRJ-L013-104B-2 | ecosystem: Environmental > Terrestrial > Plant litter >...
CGCCACACAGGGCGGACCATGACCCGTTCCGGCCGCCCTACTCGACAAGTGGTATTTTTTTGGCATTATCTCCCGAGGAGGAGATAATTCATGCGACAGACCGAGATGCGTCATACGGATGCGAAGGGGCTCGAAACCCTCCCCGCAGATCGCGTGCTTCGGCTTCTCGCCCATGGTCAGGTCGCCGCAGCGCAAAGCGTCGAATCGGCGATCCCGGACATTGCGCGCGGCGCCCACCTCGCTGCCACCAAAATTGCCGCAGGCGGCCGGCTCATCTATGCCGCTGCCGGCAGTTCGGGCCTGATGGCGCTCGCGGACGGACTGGAATTGCCCGGAACCTACGGCATCGAGCAGAACCGGATCGTGGTCGTACTGGCTGGGGGATTGCAATCCCTCACCAACATGGCCGGGGGACCGGAGGATGACAGCGACGCCGCGCGCCGGGCGATCGAAGCCCTTGCACCCAGCGATCGCGATTGTCTCATTGCCGTGACCGCCAGCGGACAGACCCCTTTCCCCATGGCAGCGCTGGCGGCCGTTCGCGAAGCCGGTGGTGCCACCATCGCCATCGCCAATAATGAGGGTTCGCCCATTCTGTCGGCCGCCGATGTGGGCATTTGCCTGCCGACGCCGCCAGAGCTGATCGCGGGTTCGACCCGCATGGGGGCCGGCACGGCTCAGAAAATCGCCCTCAACATGCTCTCCACCATGATGGCCATCGAACTGGGCCATGTGCATGACGGGTACATGGTCAATCTGGTCGCGGACAATATCAAGCTGCGCGATCGGGCCCGGGCGATCGTGTCGGCCATTGCGGGGGTGGATGACACTGTCGCTGCGCGGGCGCTCGACACAAGCCAGGGATTTGTGAAGCCCGCCGTGCTTCTTGCCGCCGGTGCACCCGATCTCGCCGCAGCCAGGCAATTGCTGGACACCCACGGGGGCGTCCTGCGCCCTGCCCTCGCGGCGCTCGGACATGCACCGTCCGAACCCGGCGGAACGCGGATCAGCGACAAGACCGCAACGGCCTCCTGACGGCCCGCGCGATGAAAGGATGGCTGGGCTCGCATATTTCATATCGAATATGTCGAACGCCATCACCGGCTCTCGTCGTCATTGCAGACAATAAACGTCAGGAGGACCAGAAATGACCCAGGACAGTTCGCGCGATCTCGTGCTCACCCGATTGATCGACGCCTCGCCCGAGGCGCTCTACCGCTGCTGGACCGAGCCGGCCCTGATCACCAAGTGGTTTGCGCCAAAACCCTGGAGCACACCGCGCGCCTCGGTCGATCTGCGCCCCGGGGGCCGCAGCGAGATCGTCATGGCCGACGAGAACGGCACCGAATTCCCCAATCCGGGGCAATATCTCGAAGTCATTCCCAACAAGAAGCTCGTCTTCACCGACGCCTATGTCGGGGACTGGCAGCCCTCTTCAAAACCGTTCTTCACCTGCGTTCTGACGTTCGAGGAGGAAAACGGCAAGACGCGGTACACGGCCACGGCGCGGCACTGGACGGTTGAGGACAAGCAGGCCCACGAGAAAATGGGCTTTCACGAAGGTTGGGGCCTTTGCGCCACGCAGATGGAGGCCTTGGCCAAGACACTCTGAGCCCCCTTCGGTGCCCGGCCGCACGCACCAGGGGGCGGCCGGAAACCCCTCTACTGCACCGGGCGGACCCGAATAGCCAGATAGGGCCGCCCCGGCAATTCCACCGCGAACACGGCATTCGGTTCACGCGGGAAGCAATCGTGCGAAGGGCCTACCCTCGCAGGGCCCCTCGACACTGGCCCTGAACACATCCCCTTTGCCGACCGGAACAGCTATCACTACAAAACCCGGCCATCCACATTAAACCGCAGAAATCGAAGCATGACGCTTTCGCTTTTTTTCGTTCAAGCATAAGCCATGCGCGAGATGGCCGCGCGCTGTCGAGAATTGCATGGAAGCGCCAAGAGGATCTGACATCCCCATAAACCAGCGCATGGCAGGACAATCACACGCCAATCACGCTAGATTGCGACGATGATTTCAATCCCCCGCCGCTCGAATTCGCGACGGTCTTCATCAGAGATGCCGTCATCGGTGATAAAGCCGGTCAAAACATCCAGCGGCCCGAGGGACGAAAAGGAGGTCCGCCCGATCTTGGTGCTGTCCGCCACGAGATAGACCTTCGACGCCGCCTTGATCATGGCCCGCTTGACGTAGAGGTCGGCCATGGCGGGAAAGGTCAGCCCGGCATCGAAGGACACCCCGGCGGTTGCCAGGAACAACTTTTCGGCGAATACGCCCTGGAAAAACTCGCCGGCTTTTTCGCCTGACAAGGACAGGGTCGGCGCCTTGAACTGACCGCCGGACATATGAATTGTCATGCTGGGCAAGGCGCCCAGGAGAAGCGCGATATTGATCGCGTTGGTGATGACGTTCAAATTCTGGTGGGACACCAGATTGTTGGCGATTTCGGTCGTGGTTGACCCAGCATCGAGGATAATGGTCTCGCCAGGCCCGACCAGGGCAGCCGCTGCTCGACCGATCTTGCGCTTGCTGTCCATATTGACCAGGTGATGCAGCGACATGGACTGCACCTGTTGCGGCACGGACTTCAGGTGCGCGCCACCATGCTCCCGCGTCACAAAGCCCTCGGCGTCGAGGCGCTCGAGGTCCTGGCGGATCGTCGCTTCCGAAACGGCAAAGGCCACGGAGAGATCGCGCACGCGGGCGCTCCCCTCTTCCTGCAACCACTCGAGAATTTTCATCCGCCTCGGTTCGGCGAGCAAATTCTGTCGGCCAGCGTCCGCCATGGGCTTTCGCCCTCTACGCGCTGCGGGGTCGACTGGCTTTGTGGTGGAACCGGCCAAATCCTGCCCTCCCGATCACTTCCGGCAAGGACTTAGCCTTGGCCTCCGGCATTCGCAAGGTCAATGCGGTTTCGCCGCGCATAAATACCAAAATGCAGACATTCACAAATAAACCGCAAAAATCGCAAATACTTGTTGATAGCCGGTCAGATCGAAGGCTAGGCTTGCGGCAAGCTGATCAAGCGACTTCGACTGCTGCCCAGACAGGAACAATCCGCCCGTGCCCACCCCCGCCCTCGATCTCCGCAATGATCGCGTCACCGCAATCGCCGCCCAGGCGCTGTGGATTCGCCGCCGCAGCTTTCAGATGGTGTACGAAGCGCGGCAGGGGCATCCCGGCGGAGATTTCAGCGCCGCCGATATTCTCGCGACGCTCTATTTCGGCGTCTTGCGCCATGACCCGAAGAATCCCCGCGAGCCCGCGCGCGACCGGTTCGTGATGAGCAAGGGCCATTGCACCGGCGCCTTCTATTCGGTGCTGGCCCGCGCCGGCTTCTTCCCTGAAGCCGATCTCAGCACCTATATGGAGCCGCTCTCCAGGCTGAACGGCCATCCCAACCGCAATTATCTGCCTGGGGTCGAGACCAATACCGGCCCGCTCGGCCATGGTCTGCCGGTCGCGACGGGCATTGCCATTGCCGGCCAGCTCGACAATGCCGATTTCCGCACCTTCGTGCTCACCGGCGACGGCGAGCTGCAGGAAGGCAGCAATTGGGAATCGGCGCTGACCGCCGCCCATCGCAAGCTTGAAAACCTCACCCTCATCATCGACCGCAATCGGCTGCAGCAGGGTGCGCGTACCGAAGATACCGCCTCGCTCGATCCGCTGGATGACAAGTGGCGCGCCTTTGGCTGGCATGTGGAAGTAGTCGACGGCCATGATCACGGCCAGCTGCTCGATGTCCTCTCCGCCTCGCCCAAGGGTCGCGGCAAACCGCTCTGCGTCATTGCCAATACATTCAAGGGCAAGGGCGTCAGCTTCATGCACGACAATGTCGCCTGGCATCATGGCGTGCCCAACACGGAACAGTTTGAGCAAGCCATGGCGGAGTTGGTCTGATGAGCGCTGCAGCCCCTGCAAAAGCCGGTCTCTTTGATTGCCGCGACAGCTTTGCCTCGACAATCGAGGCCCTGGCCGCAGCCGATCCGCGCATCGTCACCGTGGTTAGCGACAGCGTCGGTTCTTCGAAACTCGGCGGCTTCCGCACGAAGTTTCCAGAGCGCATGGTCAATGTCGGGATTGCCGAACAGACGCTGGTCGCCGTTGGCGCCGGTCTCGCCAATGGCGGGAAAATCCCGTTCGTTTCGGCTGCCTCGTGCTTCATCACCGGCCGCGCGCTGGAACAGGTCAAGGCCGACATTGCCTATTCCAATGTCAATGTGAAGCTCATCGGCCAGTCGAGCGGCGTCGCTTATGGCGAGCTTGGCCCGACCCACCATTCGATCGAGGATCTGGCCTGGCTGCGCCTCTTCACCAATCTCAAGCTGATCGTTCCCGCCGACCCATGGGAGACGGCCGAGGCGATCAAGGCGGCCGCCGATCATGACGGCCCGGTGTTCGTCCGCGTCAGCCGCATGGCCGTGCCGGCGCTGGAGCGTCCCGCCGGGGCAAGATTCGAGATCGGCAAGGCCGAGACGCTGGTTGAAGGTTCGGACGCCACCATCATCGCGAGCGGCACCACCGTCCACCGCGCCGTCGCGGCGGCCAAGACGCTTGCCGCGGAGGGCATTTCGGTCCGCGTCGTCAACATGTCGACCGTCAACCCGCTCGATGATGAGGCTATCGCTGCCGCCATCGACACCGGTGCCATCGTCACCGTGGAAGAACATTCCGTGCGTGGCGGGCTCGGCGGCGCCATTGCCGAGGTGGTGAGCACCACCAATCCCGTGCCCATGCGCATTCTCGGCTTCCCCGGCTTCGTGCCAACCGGCTCGGCCGAATGGCTGTTCGACAATTTCGGGCTCAATGAAGCCGGCATTGCTGACGCCGTGCGCCAGACCATCGCCCGCAAGAAATGACCGCGTCCGGCCTCATCCTCGCCATCGATCAGGGCACTACCAACACCAAGGCACTGCTCGTCGATGCTGCCGGCACTGTGCACCACCAGGCGTCGGTGCCGAACATCGTCACCTATCCGCAACCCGGCTGGGCTGAGCAATCGGCGACGGCGCTGGTAGATGGCGTCCGAGCGGTCATCGCCGAAGTTGTCGCCAAGGCGGGTGATGCCGAGATCGTCGGTATCGGGATTTCGAACCAGCGCGAGTCCATCATCGTCTGGGATGCAGAGACGGGCCAGCCGATCGGCCCCTGCATCATCTGGCAGTGCCGCCGCTCGGCCCCGAAATGCGACGCCCTGCGCGCTGCCGGGCATGCCGAGGCCATCGAAGCCAGGACCGGCCTAGCGCTCGACCCGCTTTTCCCTGCCGCCAAGATCGCCTGGCTGCTCGACAACACGCCCGGCGCGCGGGCGCGCGCTGAAGAGGGGAAGCTTCGAGTTGGCACGGTGGACAGCTGGCTCTTGTGGTCGCTGACCTGCGGCGCGGTGCATGCCACCGATCATTCCAACGCCTCGCGCACGCAGCTTTTCAACACCGACACGCTCAGCTGGGACGCAGAGCTCTGCGCGCTCTTTGACGTGCCGCAATCCATGCTGGCCGAGGTCAAATTCTCCGACACGCGCTTTGGCGAAACTGCGGAGGGCGCGACCGCCCTGCCCGCCGGCACGCCCATCCTCGCCATGATCGGCGATTCCCACGCGGCCCTCTTCGGTCATGGCGTGCGCGCTCCCGGCACCGTGAAGGCCACCTATGGCACCGGCACATCGCTGATGGCGCTGACGCCAAGCCGCGTCCGCTCCAGCCATGGCATTTCCAGCACCATCGCCTGGAGCCAGGGCGGCACGGTGTTCCACGCGCTCGAGGGCAATATTTCGGTTTCCGGGCAGACCGCCGCCTTTGCGGCCGAACTGCTCGGCCTCGCCGACGCGGCAGCGCTGTCGGCACTGGCCGAAACCGTCGACGACAGCAATGGAGTGGCCTTTGTGCCGGCACTCGTTGGCCTTGGCGCGCCCTATTGGCGATCCGATGCACGGGGCACCATCACCGGCCTTTCGCTGGGCACCAAGCCGGCGCATCTGGCACGGGCCGCGCTCGAAGCCATCGCCTTCCAGGTGTCCGACGTCTACGCGGCAATGGAAGCCGATATGGGCGAGGCGCTCGGCCAGTTGCGCGCCGATGGCGGGGCCTCGCGAAACGGCATGCTGATGCAGTTCCAGTCCGATATTCTGGGTCGCCCGGTTGCCGTTGCTGCCGCGCCCGAGGTCAGCGCCCTGGGCGCCGCCGCCCTCGCCTTCTCATCCCTTGGCATTTCGATGCCCGGCGTGCCCGCTGCCGGGCACTTCTCCCCGGCGATGGACGACGATAAGCGCAAGCCCCATCGCCAGCGCTGGCGGTCCGCTATTCAGCAGACGCTGGCAAACGGCCAACACGATCTACAGAATTCCGGAGGAACCCCATGACCACACCCCGCTTCGGCGCCGGTATCTGGCATTTTGCCACCTATCTCGACCGTTATGCCACCGACGGCTACGGCCTGCCGCGCAACATCATTGAGGCAATCGACATCGCCGGCCAGGTGAAGGATCTGTCCGTTGTCGATCTCAACTGGCCCTATTTTGGCGGCGAGTTCTCCGACGCCCAGATCAAGACGGCGCTCGATCGCAACAATCTCTCGGTCATCGGCATCACGCCTGAAATCTATACCCGCGACTTCGTCAAGGGCGCGTTCACCAACCCGGACGCCGGTATCCGCCGCAAGGCGCATGAGCTGATCACCGCCGCCTGCGACGTCGTCCGTTTCCACAAGGCTGACTACGTCAAGCTGTGGCCCGGTCAGGACGGCTGGGACTACCCCTTCCAGGTCGATTATTCGACCCAGTGGCAGCGCTCGCTCGACGGCGTCGGCCAGCTTGCCTCCGAGAATCCGGACCTCAAATTCGTCATCGAATACAAGCCGCGCGAACCCCGCGTGCGCATGAGCTTTGGTTCGGTTGCCCGCACCATTCTGGGCATCGAGAAGATCGGCCTGCCGAACGTCGGCATCCTGCTCGACTTCGGCCACGCCATCATGGGCGGTGAATCCGCTGCCGACTCGGCCCAGCTTGCGATCGATCACGGCCGTCTTTTCGGCATGGACGTGAACGACAATTATCGCGCCTGGGACGACGATCTCGTCGCTGGCAGCCTCCACCCGCTCGAGCTCTTCGAGTTCTTCTACGTGCTCAAGAAGAACAAGTGGGAAGGCGTCTGGCAGCTCGACCAATTCCCGTTCCGCGAGGACAGCGTCGCCACCGCGACCCATGCCATCGATTTCCTCAAGGCCGCCGCAAAGGGCCTTGACCGTCTGGACATCGACGCCCTGCAGGAAGCCCAGAGCCGCCACGACGCCATCGGCGCCATGAAAATCGCGCAGAAGGCCCTCTTCGGCGCACTTGGAGAGCAGGAATGACCAGTCTTCCCCGCGAAAAACACGCCCGTCTGATCCTCAACACAGACGCCAAGAACGAAGCTGACGACCAGTTCACCATCGTTCATGCGCTCCTGACGCCGACCTTCGACTTCCACGGCATCATCGCCGCCCATTTCGGCGATCAACGGTTAAAGACCTCAATGGAGGACAGCCGCGTCGAGATCGATCATCTGCTCAAGCTTATGGACCTCGAGGGCCGCATCCCAGTCGCCAATGGCGCGCTGAAGGCCCTGCCCGATGAGAGCACCGCCGTGCCATCGCCCGGCGCCCAGATGATCATTGACGAGGCGATGAAGGACGACGATCGTCCGCTCTATGTTGCCTTCCTCGGACCGCTGACCGACATGGCCTCGGCCATCCTGATGGAGCCGCGCCTCAACGAGCGCAACGTCATCTGCGTCTGGATCGGTGGCGGCGTCTGGCCGTCGGGCGGTCGCGAATTCAACCTGATGAACGACATTGCCGCCGCCAATGTGGTAATGCGCTCGAACGTTCAAGTCTGGCAGATCCCGTCCACCGTCTATCGCATGATGTCCGTGAGCTATGCAGAGCTGCAGGAGCGATGCGAGGACAAGGGCCCGATCGGCAAATATCTCGTGGACCAGCTGATCGACTGGAACCTTCGCGTGCATCAGGGCCCGATCGAGCACCGTTCGCTCGGCGACACGCCATCGCTGTCGGTGATCCTCAACCCTATGGGCGGCACCTTTGAGTGGCGCCCGGCGCCCGAGTTCAGTCCGCACATGCATTATATACACAATGGGCAGAACCGTCCGATCAAGGTCTACGACTCGATCGACATCCGCTACATTCTCGAAGATTTCTACGCCAAGCTCGCCCGCTTCCACCGCGGCGTGCAGGATCTGGCCAACTTCGGATAGGAGCATGTTCCTAAGCGCCTAGCGGGACTTGGCAGTTCACAAGTTTCCCGGCGGCGATTAAGCGTCATGCAAAAAGCGAAAAGCGGCCACTCGAGGGCGCGGCAAGCGTACCGCGCCCTCCATCATCGTTTGCCCATCAACGACAGTATCTTGGCCGCTCAAAGGCCACTGAAAACTAACGCTGAGGATTCCGTCGGAACGCTTTTAGCCCTCGGCGAAGCGCTCCATGGCCCGCGAGGTCGAACCCCTACACGGTCTCGCTGGTCTTTCTCATGTTGCGGGCTGAGATCGCCGTTAGAGTGATCCTCGCGGTATCGACTAAGCGGCGTCGCTGAAAGGCATCAGGCCGTCGCAGCAGAAGCTACCGACTTTCGTGGGCGGATATTGAGCGCTCGCAGAGCATTCAAGATGACTGCCACGTCGATTGCCTCTTGAATGAGGGCACCCTGGACCGGCGTCAAATAGCCAAAAGCCGCCGCAATCATGCCGGCAACGGACAGGCCAATCCCTACGGCGACGCTCTGGAGCGCGATGCCGCGGGCACGTTGGGCGATCTCGATACCAGGCAAGAGCCGATCGAGATGGTCGACCAGCAGCACGACATCCGCGGCCTCGGCAGAGGCGGCGGCACCGCGGGCACCCATCGCCACGCCGACATCGGCCACCGCGAGAGCAGGAGCGTCGTTGACACCGTCTCCCACCATCATCACCGGACCATGCGCGTGCTCTGCCGCAACCAGAGCGACTTTCTGTTGGGGTGTCAGGTCGGAACGGACGGCATCAAGATCCAGCCCTGCTGTTATCTCGTCTGCCACGGCCTTGCGGTCGCCTGTTGCCAACTGTATGCGCTGCACCCCAAGCCGGCGCAGCCCTGCCAGGAGTTCCCCTGTGCCCGAACGCAATGCGTCCGCCATGATGATATGACCCACCAACTGTCCATCGATGGCAACAGCCACCAATGCGCTACCGGCGGCGAGAATTTGGGTTTCAGCGGCCACTGCGCCGGTTTGCTGGGCGACAAATCCTGCGCCGCCGGCCGCTATCCGTCTCCCCTCTACCAGGCCTGTGAGGCCCTCGCCGGGTAATTCCATCACGTTGGTGGGCACAGCGAGCACCAGTCCCCGCTCGTGCGCAGCCTGCACGAGCGCCCGCGCCATCGGATGTTTGGATGCCTGCTCGAGCGAAGCTGCCAGCCGAAGCATATCGTCCGGATCAAGGGCAGTCAGGGTTTCTATTCGCGCGATCTTCGGACGCCCATCGGTAAGAGTGCCAGTCTTGTCGAGCACCAGGCTCTTGACCCGCGCCAGCGCCTCAAGCGGCTTCGCCCCTTTGATCAGCACCCCGAAATGGGCCGCCCGCGAGATGCCGGCCACGAGGGCAACGGGCACCGCCAGGATCAGAGGGCAAGGGGTTGCGACAACGAGGACAGCAACCGCTCGAATGGGGTCTCCGGTGAACAGCCAGGCCGCCCCCGCAAGCACAATAGTTACGACGAGGAAAAGCAGAGAGTAGCGGTCGGCCAGCCGGGCCATAGGGGCTTTGGATGCCTGCGCCTCCTCGACGAGACGGACTATGCCGGCATAGGTGCTCTCGGCTGCCTTCTGCGTGGCCCTGAGGTCGAAACTATCGCCCGCATTGGTCGATCCGCTCATCACGTCCTGTCCGCGCGCAAGACGAACAGGCAGGGACTCGCCAGTCAGTGCCGACTGATCCAGCATCGCACCGACGCTCTGCAGCACGCCGTCGACCGGAGCCACGTCACCCTGCCGGATCAGCAGAAGATCGCCGACATCGATCTCGTCGAGTTCGACGTCTTCAAGACCACCATTCCTGTATCGGGTGGCTGTCCGCGGCACTCGTGAGAGCAGATCGCTCATCGCTCTCCTGGCCCGCCCCTCCGCAAAGCTTTCGAGGAAGGTGCCACCCGAATACATCAGAGCGACAACTGCAGCAGCGAGCGTTTCCCCGAAAAGGAGGGCGGCCGACATGGACAGGGCCGCCACGATGTCGAGGCCAACTTCTCCCCGGGCAAGGCTGCGGACAATCTCGACGACCAGAGCGAGAAGAACCGGCACCACCCCGACAATCCAGATAACCGTAGCGAGTTCCGAGTGGTCGAGCACGAGCGCGAGGAGGCCACCGCTTAATCCTGCCAGCGCAACGCCAAGCAGCGTAGTGTTCATCCGGTCCTGCATCTGGTTGGGCATGTCGACCGTTCCAGTAAACTATTTTCGAGCCGAAGAATCAGACCCAGAGATCATGCCCGGGACGCAATAGAGACTATAGAGCGTCTTGAGTATTTCCCGCACTTCGTCCGACGCAAGGCTATAGTGAATCTGCTGGCCATCGCGCCGTGTCCGAACAAAGCCCCATGCACGCAGCTTGGAAAGATGCTGGGAGAGAGGCGATTGTGCCAGCTCCACATGTTCAGCGATCTCGTTGACGCTCATTTCTCGGTCGAGCAGATTGCACAGGATCATCAGGCGCTTGGGATTGGACATGGCTGTCAGCAGCTGAGATGCCCTTTCGGCATTCTCCTCCATCATTGACAAATCCATCTTGAACATATTAGCAAGCTCGTATATACGAATTTTCGACTAAACGCTTATCGCGTGTTTTGGCCCCGTTTTCAAGAAGGTTCAAACGCCTTCGAAACGTGACCGCCGAGAGCGCCGAAATCGCAATTCGACTTTTGTTACCTGCTGCTGAGATCCGTATCGATGACAGAATTCACCCCCATCCCAGCGCTGATTGGCGGAAGCCTGATCGGCCTCGCTTCTGTGCTGCTTATGGCGTTCCATGGCCGCATTGCCGGCATGACCGGCATCCTGACCGGTGTTCTGCCGCCCGTGACCAAGGATTGGGGCTGGCGCGCCGCCTTCCTGCTTGGCGCCGTTGTTGCGCCAATCTTGATCCCGCTCGTGTCCGGCTTTGAGGTGTCCTTCGCCTCGCCCGTGCCGGTGATGTGGGTGATGATTGGTGGTGTGCTCGCCGGCATCGGTGTGTTCTTTGCCTCCGGCTGCACCTCTGGTCATGGAGTTTGCGGCATTTCCCGTCTTTCCGGCCGCTCGATAGCCGCTACCGCTACCTTCATGGTCGCCGCCGTCGCCACCGTCTTTGTCATTCGTCACACCCTCGGAGGCTTCTGATGCAGCGTAACATCCTTGCTGGCCTCTTCGGCCTCATCTTCGGCGCGGGTATCGCCATCTCCGGCATGATCAATCCCGCCAAGGTGCTGAACTTCTTCGACATTGCCGGCAGCTGGGATCCGTCCCTGCTTCTGGTCATGGGTTCGGCGCTGACCGTCACTGCCACTGGTTACCGCTTCGTCTTGCGCCGGGAGCAACCCGTGCTCGACCAGCAATTCCACTTCCCGACCAAACGCAAGCTGGACGTTCCGCTGATCGGGGGCTCGGCCGTGTTCGGTATCGGCTGGGGCATTGCCGGCTTCTGCCCCGGCGGCGCCATTCCCGCCCTGGGCTTGGGTGATGTCTCTGCCTGGGCCTTTGTGGCCGCCATGATCGCAGGAATTCTGACCGCTCGCACTTTGCGCCGTTTCGCCCAGCAGCGCGTTACCCAGACAGCCTGACCCTCACCGAGGAGTTCTAGAAATGACCACCATTCCCTTCACCCCCGACCTGACTCTCCGGCCGGAAGTGACCGCGTTCTTCGACGCGCCGACCAACACGATCTCCTACGTCGTCAAGGATCCGAACTCATCGTCCTGCGCCGTTATCGACTCGGTCATGGACATCGACTACGCCGCTGGCCGCATCACCTATGATGGAGCGGACAAGATCATCGCCTTCATCACAGAGCAGGCCCTCAAGCTCGAATGGCTGATCGAAACCCATGTCCACGCGGATCACCTCTCGTCCGCGCCGTATATCCAGTCCAAGTTGGGCGGCAAGCTCGGCATCGGCGAGAACATCGTCATTGTGCAGGAAACCTTCGGCAAGATTTTCAACGAAGGCACCGAGTTCCAGCGCGATGGCAGCCAGTTCGACCGCCTGTTCAGGGACGGCGACAGCTACCATATCGGCGGCATGACGGCCCATGTGATGCATACGCCTGGCCACACCCCGGCCTGCATGACGCACACGATCGGCGACGCCTCTTTCGTCGGTGACACCCTGTTCATGCCCGATGGCGGCTCGGCCCGTGCCGACTTCCCGGGCGGCGACGCGCGCACGCTTTATCGCTCGATCCAGCGCGTCCTGGCGCTGCCGCGCGAAATGCGTCTCTTCATGTGCCACGACTACGGGCCCAATGGCCGCGACATCCAGTGGGAAACCACAGTCGGCGACGAGATCGAGCACAATATCCATGTCGGCAAGGGCACGGACGAAGACAGTTTCGTCGCCATGCGTGAAGCGCGCGACGCCACTCTCTCCATGCCCAAGCTGATCATTCCGTCGCTGCAGGTCAACATGCGCGCCGGCCAGCTTCCGCCCAAGGACGAGGACGGCAAGACCTTCCTCAAGGTTCCCATCAACGGTCTGTGATGCCCCTTCGCAGCCCGTTTCCTCCTCCGCTTCGGCGGAGGAGCCCCCTTTTCCTCATGCGTCAGGACAACATCAAATGAATATCCGTCAACTCAGCCCCGACTTCTCCGCCACCGCCCAGATCACGCCGGAACAGGTCAAGGAGATCGCCGCCGCGGGCTTCAAGTCGATCATCTGCGCCCGCCCGGACAATGAAGATGCCGGCCAGCCGGATTTCGCGGCGATTGAAGCCGCCGCCAAGGCTGAGGGTCTCGTGGCCATCCATATCCCGGTCTCGGGCATGCGTGGTGAAGGCCAGATCATCCGCTTCCATCAGGCCTGGGAAGACAGCCCCAAGCCCATGCTTGGCTACTGCCGCTCCGGCGGTCGCGCCGGCAGCCTGTTCGCTACTCTCGACGTCTGAGCCAGCCTGAATTTCGCCTGCCTCCGGGCCGGCTCCCCACCTCTTCCGGAGACTTGCCGTGCGCCTCGGGTCCTATCTGCCCATCCTCGATTGGGGCAGACGCTATAACCGTCAGAGCTTGACCAGTGACCTCGTGGCCGCGGTGATCGTGACCATCATGCTGATCCCGCAGTCGCTGGCTTACGCTCTGCTGGCGGGGCTACCACCGGAAGTGGGTCTATACGCCTCCATCCTGCCGCTCATTGCCTATGCCATCTTCGGCACCTCGTCGGCGCTGGCGGTCGGGCCGGTTGCCGTCATCTCCCTGATGACGGCCAGCGCCGTGGGCAAATTGGCAATGGAAGGCACCGCCGACTATGCCAGTGCCGCCATTATCCTGGCCCTGATTTCGGGCGCCATGTTGACGCTCATGGGCCTGTTGCGGCTCGGCTTTCTCGCCAATTTCCTGTCGCACCCGGTGATCTCCGGCTTCATTACCGCCTCTGGCCTCATCATCGCCATGAGCCAGCTGGGCGGTCTCCTGGGCATCAGCACCGAAGGCCACGCCCTGCCGGGCCTATTGGCCTCGATCTGGGAAAATCTGAGCTCGATCAACATCTATACGCTCTTGATCGGTGGGCTGGCGCTTGGTCTCCTGCTGTGGATCCGCCTCGACCTCAAGAACTGGCTCACCCGCTTTGGTGTACCCAAGAGCATCGCCACAATCATCGTGCGCGCCGGCCCGGTGCTGGTCGTCTTCCTCACCATGGCGCTCTCGGTCGCCTTTGATCTGGGCAGCAAGGGTGTCGCCCTGGTCGGTGACGTGCCGCAGGGCCTGCCTATGCTGTCCCTGCCGAGTTTCAACCTCGACACCGTCCAGCAACTGCTCATGCCGGCGCTGATTATCTCGATTGTCGGCTTTGTCGAATCCATCTCGGTTGCCCAGACCCTGGCTGCCAAGCGTCGCGAGCGGATCGAGCCCAATCAGGAATTGATCGGCCTCGGCATGTCTAATATCGCGGCCGGCATTGGCGGCGGCTATCCGGTCACCGGTGGCTTTGCCCGCTCCGTGGTCAATTTTGATGCTGGCGCTGCGACCCCCGCGGCAGGCGCCTTCACGGCCATCGGCATTGCTGGCGCGACGCTGTTGCTGACGCCGTTCCTCGCCGTCTTGCCCAAGGCGACGCTGGCCGCGACCATCGTGCTCGCCGTTCTGACCCTTGTCGACTTCTCGGTGCTCAAGCGCGCCTGGGCCTATTCCAAGGCAGATTTTGCCGCCGTGGCTATTACGCTGGTTGGCACATTGCTCTTCGGTGTCGAGGTCGGGATTGCTCTTGGCGTTGGCGCCTCGATCCTGATTTTCCTTTATCGGTCGTCGAAGCCCCATGCGGCCGTGGTGGGACAGGTGCCCGGCACCGAGCACTTCCGCAATATCAAGCGCCACAAGGTGGAAATCGTCCCCGACATCCTCTCCATCCGCATCGACGAAAGCCTCTACTTCGCCAATGCGCGCTATCTTGAGGACCTAGTCACCGGCCTTGCAACGGAAAATCCCGGGCTCAAGGACGTGGTGCTGATGTGTTCGGCCGTCAACTTCATCGACATGTCGGCGCTCGAAAGCCTCGAAGCCGTCGAGCATCGTCTCAAGGACCTCGGCATCCGCCTGCACCTCTCCGAGGTCAAGGGACCGGTGATGGACAAGCTGGCAGGAACGGAGTTCCTTGAACATCTCTCTGGGGAGGTGCATCTCAGTCAGCATGGCGCCATTCGTTCGATCCTGGCGCAGCGAGACCCCGCCCCCTCAGGGAGCGATGACGATCAGGATCGGGTGCTGGAAGCGACGACGCGACAATAGGAGACAGCAACGATGGCCCATGTGGTCTGCACGAAGTGCAACGCAACCAACCGGATCGCCGAGGGTCAGGCCGCCGACCAGGGAAAATGCGGCAAGTGTAGTGCTGCGCTCTTTGACGGTCATCCCGCCGATCTGGCAGCGACCATGCTCGAAAAGCAGATTGCCAGGTCCGACATTCCAGTCCTCGTCGATGTCTGGGCGCCCTGGTGCGGCCCGTGCCGCGTCATGGGTCCGCAATTTGAGGCAGCAGCGCGCGCGGCGGAGCCCGCCATGCGCTTCGTCAAACTCAATTCGGATGAGAACCAGGATCTGGCAGGGCGCCTTGGCATTCGCGGCATCCCCACCATGATCCTCTTCCGCTCCGGAAAAGAAGTCGCCCGCGTCTCAGGCGCCATGTCCAGCGCCGACATCCTCAATTGGGCGCAAAGCGCTGCACGGTGATCGAAGGCCGGTTGGGCCGCTGGCGATCCCAAGATACTGGTGTTGGCTGGTGACGGCGCTACGGAGATAGGTTGGCCACCGATGTCCTTCCGAACACCGGCTGCTATTCTGCGTTTGCGTCTGTCTTTTTCGCGGGTACCGAAAGAAAGTCGTCGGCGCCTTGGGCGTTCATCAGGTCTGGGCGAAGACACCGATACTGCAGCCGCTCAGTAGGTCTTCAGCTCTGCCAAATTGCGCCAATGCGGCATCGACATGCGAGAATCAGGCTCAGAGGCAGGTTTTACAGCGAAACCACATTGTGCCTCGGGTGCCCTCTTAAGAGGGATTTTGGGACGCGGCTAACCTGTAACGGATCGGACTCAATCCTTGACGACGAAGCTCGTACCCCCATCGAGCCTTCAACAGCCGACGCTCGGAGAGACATCCTTCTCCCATTCGATGGGCTCCACGTCGAGGTCCATGCGGTCTAGATCCAACGCCACGCGTCCCGCCTGATGTTCAGATGAACTGAACTGTTGCAATGGGCCAAATCCACACTGGCGACCCCACATAAAATCCCAGTGTCACACGACTGTTATTGTCCTGACTTACCAGCACAGCGGGCCACCAAAGGGCGGTTCAATCGCACACGACCAATGTTCATATGAACATTTCTGGTTTGCAAAGGATGATTCCATGTTGTCATATGGCACCAAGCTTGGGGCGAGGAGGTCCCAGCTGAATACTAAGGGAGAGAGCATGTTTAAGAAGGTTATGCTGCTGTCTGCGGGTATGGCTGCTGTGCTTGCTGCAAGCCCGGCGTCGGCTCAGACTGAAATCAGCTGGTGGCACGCGCTCGACGCCGAACTTGGCAAGAAGCTGGAGTCCATCGCCCAGGGTTTCAACGACAGTCAGTCCAACTACAAGGTTGTGACGACCTACAAGGGAAGCTATCCCGAAACGCTGACGGCTGCGATTGCGGCGTTCCGCGCCAACGAACAGCCGGCCATCGTGCAGGTGTTCGAAGTCGGCACCGGCACGATGATGGCCGCCAAGGGCGCCGTGAAGCCGGTTTACGAACTGATGACCGAAAATGGTCAGCCCTGGGACCCGTCTGCATTCCTCGCGCCGGTCGTGGGCTATTATTCCGACACCGAGGGCAACATCCTCTCGCTGCCGTTCAATTCGTCCACTCCGATCATGTACTACAACAAGGACGCCTTCGCGAAGGCCGGCCTTGATCCGGAAACCCCGCCGAAGACCTGGGCAGAGCTCGAAACCGCGATGCAGACCATCGTGGACAGCGGCGCTGCCAAGTGCGGCCTGAGCTCAGCCTGGATCACCTGGATCCAGACCGAGAACCTCTCCGCCATCCATGACCAGCAGTTCGGCACGCTGGAAAACGGCTTCGGCGGTCTTGGCACCGAGTTCACCTTCAATGGCCCGGTCCAGGTCAAGCACTGGGAAAACCTCAAGAAGTGGTCCGATTCCGGCCTCTATCAGTATGGCGGCCCGGTCGGCGGCCCAGACGCTCCGCCGAAGTTCTACTCCGGTGAATGCGCCGTCTATATGAATTCCTCGGGTTCGCGCGCTGGCGTCATTGCCAACTCCAAGGACTTCGAAGTCGGCTTCGCGCCCCTGCCCTATTATGACGACGTAATCGCAGAGCCCAAGAACTCGATTATCGGCGGCGCCACGCTCTGGGTTCTGAACGGCAAGAGCGACGACGTCTATAAGGGCGTTGCCGAGTTCTTCACCTATCTCAGCCAGCCGGAGGTTCAGGCCGATTGGCACCAGTTCACCGGCTACCTGCCGATTACCAATGCAGCCTATGAGCTCGGCAAGGAACAGGGATATTACGACGCCAATCCGGGTTCCTCCGTGGCCATCGAGCAGATCACCCGGGGCACTCCGACAGCGAACTCCAAGGGCGTCCGCTTCGGTAATCTGAGCCAGATCCGTACCCTGGTCGACGAAGAGTTCGAGGCCATGCTTGCTGGTCAGAAGACCGCCCAGGAAGCGCTGGATTCCGCCGTTGCCCGTGGCAACGAGATCCTGCGCGAGTTTGAAGCGACCAACCAGTAATCCGGTTATCAGGGGGCCAGAGCAATCTGGCCCCTTTTCAGCTCGAATGATGGGCAGCGCCTTCGCGCGCGGCCCGTCATGCGGCGCCGTGCGAGGACCCATGCAGAGCAAACGCACCATATTTCCGAACAAGCTGCTGCCTTACCTATTGCTGGCACCTCAGCTGGCTGTCACGCTGATTTTCTTTATCTGGCCAGCAATACAGGCGCTGAAATCCTCGTTTGAGCGCGAGGATCCCTTTGGCTTTCGGACAACATTCATCTGGTTCGACAATTATCGGCGCATCTTTGCCGATCCCAATTATCTGAGCTCTCTCGGGCGAACGGCAATTTTCGCGATCTCGGTGACACTGCTCTCCATGGCCGTGTCCCTACTGCTGGCTGTTGCGGTCAATCGCCTGCTGCGCTCGGGCAAGATCTATACAACACTGCTGGTCTGGCCCTACGCGGTCGCGCCGGTTGTCGTCGGCATTCTCTGGTGGTTTATCTTCAATCCATCCATCGGTATCGCGCCCTACATTCTGCGCGGCATGGGCGTCAGCTGGAACCACCGCATCGATGGCAATCAGGCGATGACGCTCATCGTCATCGCCGCCGCCTGGAAGCAAATCTCGTACAATTTCCTCTTTTTCGTCGCCGGGTTGCAGTCCGTGCCGCAATCGCTCAACGAAGCCGCCGCCATCGATGGCGCAGGTCCGTTCAAGCGGTTCTGGACCATCGTCTTCCCGCTCATCTCCCCGACGACATTCTTCCTCCTGATCATCAACATCAACTACGCCATGTTCGACACCTTCGGTCTGGTCGATGCGACGACCATGGGCGGCCCGGCTCAGGCGACCAATATCCTTGTCTACAAGGTCTATACCGACGGCGTGCTCAACCTGAACATCGGCTCGTCCGCCGCACAGTCCGTCATCCTGATGCTGATCGTGATCGCGCTTACCGTCGTGCAGTTCCGCTTCGTGGAACGCAGGGTCCAGTATTGAAGGGCTGAAGCAAAATGGTTGAAAACAGACCCTTCCTGACCTTCCTCACGCACCTCGTGCTCATCGCGGGCGTCGTGATCGTGGTGTTCCCGGTCTATCTGGCGTTTATCGCCTCCACCCATGCCCCGGGCAATTTTGTCAGCGGTCTCGTGCCGCTCCTGCCCGGCCCGCATCTGATTGAAAACTACAGCACCATCTGGAACGAGGGGCTCTCCAGTTCCGGCGCGCCGCCGATTTGGGTGATGATGTTGAACTCGCTGGTCATGGCCATTGCAATCGCCGTGGGCAAGATCGTCATCTCGCTGCTCTCGGCCTACGCAATCGTCTATTTCAAGTTCCCGCTGCGCCTGCTCGCCTTCTGGATCATCTTCATCACGCTGATGCTCCCGGTTGAGGTGCGTATCATCCCCACCTTCAAGGTCGTGGCGGATCTGGGCATGCTGAACTCCTATCAGGGTCTCATCCTGCCGCTGATCGCCTCGGCGACCGCCACCTTCCTCTTCCGTCAGTTTTTCCTCACCGTTCCCGATGAGCTGATGGAAGCGGCCCGGGTGGATGGTGCGGGCCCTATGAAATTCTTCCGCGATATCCTCCTGCCGCTGAGCCGGACCAATATCGCGGCGCTCTTCGTCATCCTCTTCATCTATGGCTGGGTGCAATACATGTGGCCGCTGCTCGTCACCAATGACAGCCGCTATTACACGGTGGTCATGGGCATCAAACGCCTGGCCGCCAGCGCCGATACTGAGCCGCTCTGGCACCTCGTCATGGCTGCCGTGATCCTGGCCATGCTGCCCCCAGTCCTAGTCGTCATTTTCATGCAGCGCCTGTTCGTCAAAGGCCTGGTCGAAACGGAGAAATAAGCCATGGCCACCATCAATCTGGTCGATCTCAAGAAGGACTATGGCAATATCCCCGCCGTCAAAGGCGTCAATCTATCCGTAGCCGATGGCGAACTGATCGTGCTGGTCGGCCCCTCTGGCTGTGGCAAGTCCACCCTGCTACGGATGGTTGCCGGCCTTGAAACCGTCACGTCTGGTCGCATCGAGATCGGCGGTCGAGACGTTGTCAAGGCGGAGCCGGCCGAGCGCGACATCGCCATGGTGTTCCAGAACTATGCGCTCTACCCCCACATGACCGTTCGCGGAAATCTCGAATACGGCCTCAAGAACCGCGGTACCCCGCGCGAGGAAATCGACAGGCGGGTGAAGGAAGCCGCGGATATCCTCGAGATCGGACCCATGCTCGACCGCAAGCCGCGCCAGCTCTCGGGGGGCCAGCGCCAGCGCGTTGCGATGGGCCGCGCCATCGTGCGGGAGCCGGCGGCGTTCCTGTTCGACGAGCCGCTCTCCAACCTCGACGCCAAGCTGCGCGTGCAGATGCGGGTCGAAATCCGCAAGCTTCAGCGCCGTCTCAAGACCACCAGCCTTTACGTCACCCACGACCAATTGGAAGCCATGACGCTGGCGGACCGACTGGTCGTCATGAATGCGGGCCTGGTCGAACAGATCGGCACGCCGACCGAGGTCTATGATCGTCCCCAGACACTCTTCGTTGCTGGATTTATTGGCTCGCCGCCGATGAATCTCATCCCGGTCTCATCCATCGATCAAGTCGGTCCCCTGCCCGCCGGCACGGACATCGTCGGCATCCGGCCCGATGCCTTCACGCTCGAAGCACCGGCCGCGGCGCATATCGCCCTCAAGGCAATAGTGGAACTTCTCGAACCGGTTGGCGGCGAAAGCCATCTCCATGTGCGTCTGGCCCAATCCGGGCAGTCAATCGTCCTATCCGTGCCCGGGCGGCCCGACATCGCCGACGCGGCTGAACTCACTGTCTATGCACCTCTGTCCAGCCTCCATCCCTTTAGCTCGCAAACCAGTCGCCGAACCGATAATGCCTAGGCGCGATTGCAAGAAGAATCGACCATGACCATCTCCTCACTGCCCGGCCCCGACCGGGACGAAGTCCAGGCCCATCGGGGCGCCTCTGCGATCGCTCCGGAAAACACCATTGCGGCCTTTCGCGCCGCTGCGGAACAAGGCGCGAAATGGGTCGAGCTAGACGTGGCGCTCAGCGCCGACGGCGAGCTTATCGTCATCCACGACGACAGCGTTGATCGCACATCCTCCGGCAAGGGCAATCTGGGCAAGTTGACTGCCGCCCAGATCGCTACACTGGACGGCGGCAGTTGGTTCAACTCAAATTATGCCGGCGAACGCATTCCCACGCTCGGCGCGGTCATCCAGGCGCTGGGTGAGTTTGGCCTCAACATCAATGTCGAGATCAAGCAACACCCGCATCACCAGTCGCTCGACCAATTGGTCAATGCTGTGCACGCCGAAATCACCAGGCGTCCGGCGCATATGCAGATCATGATCTCGAGCTTCGATCCGGAATGCCTCAAGGCCATGCACCGTCTCGCGCCAGACCTTGAACTGGCCATGCTCTGGGATCGTGTGCCGGATAATTGGGAGGCCCTGCTGGCCCAAATTCCGGCGACCAGCATTCACGCCCATTTCAAGGGCCTGAGCATCGGCCTTCTTGAACAGACCGCAGTTAAGGGGATCAAGGTGCGCGCATGGACCAGCAATGACCCGCTTGAGCTCGTTTCCTTCTGGAGAGCGGGCCTGACCGGGGTGATCACCGACAGCCCTGAAATCTATCTGGGGTAAGGGCGGCCATGGGCCAGGACAAGCTATCGGACAGACAACGCGATATAATCGCGCTGATCGAAACGGAGGGCGCTCAATATATCGAGCAACTCGCCCAGCGCTATGACCTGACCACGCAGACGATCCGCCGCGATATCAATTCACTCTGCGATCTTGGTTTTGCGCGCCGCTTTCACGGCGGCGTGGACCTGCCCATCCAGCTGCGCAATCTGTCGGTCAACGCTCGTGCGGCATTACACTCGGCCGCAAAGCAGGACATCGCCGAGCAGGTGGCGGCGGCCATCCCGCCCGGCTCCACTATTTTCATGGGCATCGGAAGCACCGTTCAATTCGTCGCAAAAGCCTTGCGGGACCACGACAAGCTTCGAGTGGTGACCAACAATATCGACGTCGCCCTGACCCTGTCCGATACCCCGCAGATCGAAGTTCACCTTACGGGTGGACTCATGCGCCACAATGACCGCGACGTGGTCGGCCCTGATACCCTGGACTATTTCGAGAAATTCTACGCCTCTCATGCGATCTTCGGTGCCGGCGCTCTTGATCTGGAAAAGGGTATTTTGGACTACAGCTACAGCGAAGCCCAACTGACGCAGAAGCTGATGAGCAATGCTCGCCTGACATTCCTTGCTGCAGACGCCAGCAAATGGACCCGCGAAGCTTCCGTTCGCGTTGCCCGGCTGGACAGCATAACGCATTTTTTCACGGACAAGCTTCCATCCGACGGCAAAGCAGCGGGCGTCCTCGCCGAGGCCGGAATCCACGTTGCGATTTGCGGCAGCGAAACCGAGTAGGAAGTGGCGGTCGGCTTCCGGATCTTCCATTACGAAAAACCTGAGGTCTGATCCCGTGATAGGCGATCAGCCTGGCACCCAATCTGCCGCGTGAGAAGTTTTCCGCGTCGCGGAACTTCCTGGGATTTACAGGGCTCGTGCCACCCCTGCACTGTCACGCCACTGCGCAGTCCACGACGTTCGCCCGAGCCAGCGGCTTTTCGGTTGGCGGTCGGGCCGCTGAACTGCCGGACCAAACGCATCGGGAGGAACCAAGATGAAAAAGACCGAGACCCTGCACCTGCCTGAGGCCTCAAGTTTGCCAGCACTGTCTCGACGCAACCTGCTCAGGCTGTCCTTGGCGACAGGCGTTCTCGTGGCGGGGGGACCGATGTTCGGGGTCGTGCGCGCAGCCGAGGGAGGCACGTTGACCATCGGGGCCGATGCGGATCCGATCGGGCTCGATCCCGTGACGGTAACGGCGTTTTCGTCCTATGACTTTCTTTCCCTTATGTATACCGGGCTTCTGCGCTGGACGGCCGATATGCAGATCGAGCCTGATCTGGCCCTCAGCTACGAACAGCCCGACGATGTAACCTACATATTCAAGCTGCGTGACAACGTAAAATTTCACAACGGGCAGCCGTTTAGCGCTGAGGATGTCAAGCATACCTTCGATCGCATCCTCAATCCCGACAGCAAGAGCCGCCTGCGGGCCCAATATTCTGGCATCAATGCGGTAACCGTGATTGACCCATTGACGGTGAAGTTCGAGCTCGCTGCTCCCGACGCCGCTTTTCTCAACTACATGGCGACAAACCCCGACGGCGTCATCTCCCCCAAGGGGGTCGACAACCTTGACGCACAGCCGGTTGGAACGGGTCCCTTCGTCTTCGAGTCCTACGAACCTAACCAGCAGTTCGTGCTCAAGGCAAATCCCGACTATTACGAAGAAGGCCTGCCGAAGGTCTCAACGGTCGTTTTCAAGTTCTACAAGGATCAGGCGACCATTACGTCCGCCCTGCGGTCCAAGGCTATCGACATGACCTGGCTGAAGGACCCTCGCGTGGCCGGCCAGATCGCCAAGACTTCGCCCGATCTGATCTCTGCCCCTGGGCAGACGTCGAGGACCTTCCCGGTCTGGCTCAACCTCAAAGCCGCGCCGTTTGACGACGTACGGGTGCGGCGTGCGCTGAGCCTGGCGACCGACCGCAACGCCGCGCTGCAGACCGTCCTTGGTGGCTCAGGCAAGGTTGGCGCCGTGATCCCGGAGAGCCAGGTCGGCGGCTACGACGGCGTCGGTGAACTGCCATATTACAGTTATGACCCTGAAGGCGCCCGCGCCCTTTTGGCCGAGGCGGGACACGCCGATGGCATCGACATCGGCGAGTACATCGTGGTTGCTGCCAACCCGCTCGATGTAGCCTGCGCTCAAATCCTCCAGCAGCAATGGGCCGCAGCCGGCATCAACGTCAAGTTGACACCAATGGAAACGGCGCCGCTTCTCGAGATGTGGAATTCGGGCACCTACCCCACCTTGCTCTCGGTCGCCCTTTCCTGGACGCCGGACTCCGACGCAATCCTTCAGCGCTTCAAGTCGACGAGCGATTTTGGCCGCGCCCAAGGCTATTCCGATGCCGCTTTGGACACCATGATCGATGAGGCACGGACCATCCTCGACAATGCGGCCCGAGCCGCCAAGGTGGGGCAAATCCAGCGCTACATCGCCGACAACGCCTATGTCCTGCAGGTCTATCAGTATCCCCTTCGCTGGGAACTCTGGTGGAACTATGTGGAAGGCTATGAGCCACTGGCGGCCAACACACGCTCCTTTGTCCGGCAAACTGCGGTCAACAAATAGGCTCGCAAACGGAGCGCATTGCATGACGGTTTCTTTCTGATGGTACGTCTGGTTTTCGTCCGGCTTGCCTGGACATTGGCAATCTTACTGGGCGTTTCCTTCACCGCCTTCATGCTGATGAGAGCGCTTCCCGGGGACTTCGCCCTTGCCGCCGCTGGAACAAGCAGCGTCGGCGAGGAAGTTATGGCCCAAATTCGGCAGGAGCTCGGCATCGACCGCCCGCTCATCGAGCAATATTTCCTATGGCTTGGTGGCGCCTTGACCGGTGACCTCGGCAATTCCTTCGTCACCAAGCGCCCCGTCCTTCAGGAAATCGGGCCGCGTTTCGTGGTGACCTTTCAGCTGACGACGATTGCGGCAATCATGGCGATGGTGATCGGGGTGGTGACCGGGCTCGCTTCAGCGCGCCTTCGCGGACGCGTCGACTGGATCGTGCGCATCTTCAACGGTCTCAGTCTTGCGGTACCCAATTTCGTTGTCGGCACCCTGATCGTCCTCTTGGCCGGCCTGTATTTCCCGCAATTGTCGATTTTCGGCTACACCCCGTTTCTGGTCGATCCCTTGGCCAATATCACGAGCCTTCTCCTGCCTGGGTTCGCCCTGGCCCTGGCAGTCTCGGTCACCATTTCGGAAAACACGCGTGCCGCCGTTCTGGAAGTGTCCAACCAGGATTTCGTCATGGTCGCGCGTGCCAAAGGCCTCAAACCCGGGGCCGTGCTGCGCAACTACCTGGTCCGCAACGCGCTGACCCCGGTCATCACGGTCACCGGTTTGCAGGTCGCCTCATTGCTCGGCGGGAGTATTCTGGTGGAAACAATCTTCGCCATCCCCGGCATGGGGCAATATCTGTTCGATTCCATCACCAGCCGCGACTACCCGGTGATCCAGGCCATTGTTCTCGTTGCCGCCACTGTCGTCGTCTTAGTCAACATGCTGGTCGACGTCGCCTATGCGCGAGCCGAT